>Ga0187779_10002952_pt1 | contig 10355 bp, 7 predicted proteins | sample 1015_Q2_SP10_10__FD_132435 | JGI IMG/M metagenome (GOLD analysis project Ga0187779, IMG submission 132435) | Tropical peat soil microbial communities from peatlands in Department of Meta, Colombia - 1015_Q2_SP10_10_MG | ecosystem: Environmental > Terrestrial > Soil > Wetlands > Peat | place...
GCGGGCTGAGGGATCTGGCGCGGAATGTCGAGGCGACCCACGCAAGATCCCTCCCTCCGCCTGAAAAACGGCTTCGCTCGGGATGACAATCGAATTGCACCACTACCGGGGAAGTCGGACTCCTACGCATTCTGGCGAAATCGAGTTGCAATGCCAGCCCCAAGGGGGTTGGTTATGTTGAGATCTCGAAGCCTCGCTACCTTGACGATGGTCCTGTCAGCGCTTCTGGCCCAGGCTCAGGTGCCATCTGGCGATGTGTCATTCCTTTTTACAACCATCGATTTTCCCGGTGCCAAAGCGACCGATGCGTACGGGGTCAACAACACCGCACTTCGAGAAAAGCGAGCGCGACGAACGCGATACAGTACCAGGTTGTGGAACGATGCTGTGACATAGCTCCTCCTAGAATTGCTTTCGCCGAGCCAATCTGCGGTATAGCAGTTATAACTTCATCACCGTCGCGTTGTTCAAGCCCGCAATCCAAATGTTGGCTCCGTCGAAGGCCAGGCCGCTCGTATTGGTGCCAGGAGGGTTCCACTTGCCAAGCATCGCGCCGTCACTTGCACGCAACTCCACGAAAGACGGCGACCCAGACACCCAGATATTGGCTCCGTCGAAGGCCACTGCGTAAGGGGCAGGCTGAGCCCTGAAGGTACCCAAAAGCGCTCCGTCACTTGCTCGCAGTTTTGAAACCGAGGTATCCCCGCCGTTCGCTACCCAGATATTGGCTCCATCGAAGGCAATACCAATTGGCTGCAGACCAACCGTGAACGTACCCAGGACCGTCCCGTCGCTGGCGCGAAGCTTCGTGACCGTGTTGTCACCCTGGTTACTCACCCAGATATCAACGCCATCGAACGCCGTTGCAATCGGAGAATGGCCCACCGCGAAGGTGCTCAAAATTTTCCCGTCGCTGGCCCGCACCTTCACCACTGAACCGTTGCCTGAGCTGGGCGCAGTCGGCACCCAAATGTTGGCACCGTCAAAAGCCATCCAAAAGGGATTGGGACCGACCGTAAAAGTGCCCAAAGTTGAGCCGTCGCTCGCCCGCAGTTTGGTCAGCGTTTCATCCCCATTGTTCGATACCCAAATGTTGGAGCCATCAAACGTCACGCCTGCTGGAAAGAACCCCACCTTGAACGTGCCGAGAGCAGTCCCGTCGTTAGCTCGAAGCTTGCTCACGGTGTTGTCGGCGTAGTTGGCCACCCAGATATTTGCGCCGTCGAAGGCAATGCTATTGGGCTGCTTGCCAACCGGGAAGGTCGTCGGTACCAGATTGATCTGGTACCACTTCAGCAGGGCTACCTTTAAAGGATTCGAGGGCGGCGGCGAGGCCGCGTCTGTCTGCTTTTGTGCTTGTGTGGAAGACAAACTCGCCAATGCCAGCACGATTAGCAAGAGACAGGCTGCAATGGCGATGCGGGTTCTCATGGCTTATCACCTCCTGGGGTTCGGCCCGATTGATCTGCGTAGAGACGGAACAATTGGAAGGAAAGGGTGCGCTCGAGGGTGCGCGATAAGGGAACGGGGGAAACGAGCCATACGGCTCCCTCCAACGCAATTTACAGTTTTCCCCCCGAAAAACTGTTGGCCAGAAAATTAACCCTCTTCAATCTCGCTGTCAAGAGTGTTTTCAACCATAGGGCCGAAAGTCTGGTAGACGAGCGTTGACAGCGTCACGCTCACTGGTTGCTACGCGCGGGCGGGCGCAGCGGTCTTTTTGGGCAGGATCTCGCCGATGCGGCGAATCTGCGCTCCCACGCCGCGCAGCTTTTCTTCGATGTGCTCGTAGCCGCGATCGATGTGGTAGACGCGGTCGATAATGGTCTCGCCATCGGCAACCAGGGCAGCCAGTACAAGCGAAGCAGAAGCGCGCAGATCGGACGCCAGCACCGCAGCGCCGCTTAACGGCGCTTTTCCGGTGACCACGGCGCGGCTGCCTTCGATTTTGATGTTCGCGCCCATGCGCACCAGTTCCAGCGCGTGCATGAAGCGGTTCTCGAAGATGTTCTCGGTGATGATGGAAGTGCCTTCAGCCTGCGTGGCCAGCGCCATGTACTGCGCCTGTGCGTCGGTGGGGAAGCCGGGGTATTCTTCGGTGACGATGTCCGCCGCCCGCAAGGGGTTGTCGCCCATCACCCGCACGGACTCCAAGGTGTGAGCGGTCTTCACGCCGACTTCCTTCAATTTTTGCAGTAAGGCTTCGAGGTGGCCGGGCTCGCAGCTGGCGACATTGAGGTCGCCGCCAGTAAGCGCCCCCGCGATGATGAAAGTGGCGGCCTCGATGCGGTCGGGAATGATGCGGTGCTTGGCTCCTCCGAGTTGATTGACGCCTTTCACACGGATGGTGGAAGTGCCGGCCCCTTCGATGCGGGCGCCCATTTTGTTCAGCAGATCGGCGAGATCGGCGACCTCGGGTTCGCGGGCGCAATTCAGCATCAGGGTCTCGCCTTCGGCGAGCGTGGCGGCCATGAGCAGATCTTCCGTGCCGGTGACCGTGATCTTGTCAAAAACGATTTCAGCGCCTTTGAGGCGTTTGGCGCTGGCTTCGACGTAACCGTGTTCCTGCTTGATAGTGGCGCCGAGGCGCTCGAGGCCCTTGATATGAAGATCGATGGGGCGGGCGCCGATGGCGCATCCTCCGGGAAGCGAAACACGGGCGCTGCCGCAACGGGCCACGAGCGGACCCAGGACCAGCGAGGAGGCGCGCATCTGCTTGACCAGCTCATAAGAGGCTTCGGGATTGGGCAGAGCGCGGGCACAGATGGTAGTGCGATGCTGGGCGCGGCCGTAACCGAGTTCGACCTCGGCTCCCATGGCGGCGAGTAATTTGCGTGTGGTCTCGATGTCGCGGACCTGGGGAATGTTTTCCAGGATGACGGGTTCTTCGGTCAGAAGCGCGGCCGCCATCGCCGGAAGCGCGGCATTCTTGGCCCCGCTGACGCGAATCGTTCCCAGCAGCGGCGTGCCACCGCGAATTACAAATTTGTCCATATGATCGGCATCATTTCCCGAAGCGGAGTGAAAGAGCGCGAGCCCCATGGGGCACGTCCGTTCTGCGGCGCGCTTCTATTGTATCGGGGGAGCGCGTGCCGGTACTAACGGTGGATGTTAATCGGAAGGGCACGACCTGGCGCGTTAACCATGGAGGGCACAGATGGAGACAGGGAACCGAAACCACAGAGGGCACAGAGGAGCACAGAGAGTGAGACCAAAGAAAGCAGCGGGGAAGGGAGGGGTTTCTGCTAGGAAGGACGGGCTGCGGCAATGGCTTGTCTGACATTGCCCTTCGCGGCGCGCAGAGCTTGGGCAGCTTGTGCACGGCTCGAACAAGCTTTGAGCATCACCAGGGCGATGGGAACACTGTTGCCTGCGGATTTCAGAACTTTTTCTGCCGCAGGCCGCGGAACGCCGGCGGCTCGCTGCAGAATGGTGACGCCGCGCTCCACCAGTTTTACGTTATTCAGATGAACGTTCACCATCAGGTTGTCGTACACGTAGCCCAGCCTGACCATGGCGCCGGTGGAAAGCATATTGAGCACCATTTTCTGCGCAGTGCCCGCTTTCATACGGCTCGATCCGGACACGACCTCGGGTCCGACTTCGGTCACGATGGCGAGGTGGGCTGCCTTCTGTAAGGGCGAATTCCGGTTGCAGGTGACGGCGACCGTCTTGGACCCATGGCGGCGGGCGTAGCGCAGCGCGGAAATGGTGAAGGGGGTGCGTCCGCTGGCAGCGATTCCGACGACGACGTCATGCTTACCGGGCTTCTTGCGGGCGATCTCGCGTTCGCCGAGTTCAGCGGAGTCTTCACTCGCCTCGACCGCGCCGGCGAGGGCTTTGACGCCTCCGGCGATGACAAATTGCACGGTTTTGGGATCGGTATTGAAAGTCGGCGGGCATTCGGCTGAGTCCAGCGCGGCGATGCGGCCGCTGGTGCCGGCGCCGACGTAAATGAGGCGTCCGCCGTGTTTCAAAGCGGTGGTTATGAGATCGATGGCGCGGGCAATCCGGGGAAGAGCGCGCTTTACGGCCACGGGCACCTTGGCGTCCTCTTTATTTATGAGGCGTGCAATTTGCGCGGAGGATTTGGTATCGAGGTTCCTGGAGGCGGAGTTGGTTTGTTCGGTCGCGAGGTTGCGTAGGGGCATGTAGTCTTCAGTTTATCGTCGCATCCGGGACAGGGGTAGTTGCGCCCGATGGACGCGGGTTTCTTGTTTTGCGGCGACGCCCACGCTCACGGCGACTGGATCGCCTCGACCACGGCGTCATGAAATGCGGGCCGCACCTGCTTGATGGCCTGGTTGCTGCAATCCGGCCAGGTCCGGTTGGTAAGCAAGATGATAGAAAGCTGGCGTTGCGGATCAATCCACAGCGAAGTGCCGGTATAGCCCAGATGCCCGAAAGAATCGGCCGAGAAAGATCTGCCCGATTGTGAGGGAGGAGACGGTGTGTCCCAGCCCAGGGCGCGCGAGGTGCCTGGGGGTGAAGATTCGCGGCGCGTGAACACGGCGAGAGTTTCAGGGCGAATGATGGGCCGTCCGCCGTTCAGCATCGCAATGGCAAAAATGGCGAGGTCCTCGGCCGTGCCAAAAAGACCGGCATGGCCGGCGACTCCTTGCATCACACTGGCATTCTCGTCCTGCACCTCTCCCTGGATGATGCGAAGACGAAAAGTCCGGTCATCGGCCGTGGGCGGGATGGAATCGTGCCACGCGGCAGGAGGATTGAACGCAGTATGCGTCATGCCCAAAGGGCCGAAGATTTCATGCTGACAGAAGTGATCTAAAGACTCCTCGGCGAGCCGCTCGAGAGCGATGCCTAGAATGATGAAGCCAATGTCGCTGTATTCGGTCTTAGAACCGGGATCCGCGGTGAGCGGCATGGTAAAAGCGGCGGAAAGCAATTCGTCGCGGCTTCGAGCCCGCAGATAGAGCTTCTCATAGGCGGGCAAACCGGAGGAGTGAGCCAGCAGCATGCGGAAGGTGATTTCCTGCCGGCGGGGATCTTCGGCGATGAACTCAGGTACGAGAGAAGTCACAGGCATGTCGAGATCGAGCAGACCGCGCTGGTAGAGAATAGTCGCCATCGTTACGGTTGCGACGACCTTGGTGAGGGAAGCCAGATCGAAGATGCTAGGGGGAGTGACTTCGGGGGAATCTGGCTGGTAGGTGAAGCGTCCGAAGGCCTTCAGCGCGATTAACCTGCCTTGCAATGTCACGGCCACCACAGCGCTCGGGAACACGTGCTCTGTGATTGCGTTCTTCAGGATTTCGAAAGCAGCGGCGAATATGGTGTCCTGCTGTCCGTAAGCAGAGACGGGGAATTGGTTAACGGTATTCGGAGGAAACCCGCCCGGCAACGATGCAGTGCGCTCGATGTTCGGGTTATAGCAAACTTCCGGCACCGGGTAAAGGCGGAGTGTCATCCGATGCCAATAAGAGGGGGCAGGTATGCCCTGACTTCTCGGCGCCGGTTTTACTCGGGGCTAAACCCGGCGTGCGAGACGCTCTGATGGAATCGCCGCAGGCATCTCTTTCACAGTAGAATCAGGCACGAACTGGTAGCCCACGCCATGAACCGTGCGTATGTACACGGGCGCGGAGGGATCCGGCTCCAGTTTCTGCCGGAGCCTCAGAATATGGTTGTCCACGGTGCGAGTGCACGGATAGTCCCGGTAGCCCCACACCTCATTGAGAAGTTCTTCCCTCGAAAGGACGCGCTGCGCATTCATGATCAGAAACTCCAGCGTCCGAAACTCCTTGAATGTCAACTGAACCGGAATTCCGCGGCAGGCAACTTTCACCAGCGAAAAATCCACTTCGACATCTCCAAAAACACAGAGCTTCCTGGGAGTGATCTGCCTGGAACGCCGGATCAAAGCGCGTACTCGCGCTAGAAGTTCACGCGAGTTGAAGGGTTTGGTTACGTAGTCGTCGGCGCCCAGTTCGAGAAGGGCGACCTTGCCAAAAGGATCGGAGTTGGCGCTGAGAATCAGAAACGCTGCACTCCGCGCCATCTGCACGATCTCGCCACACAAGACGGTTAGAGGCATGCCCGAAAGCTGCACATCGAGGATCACCAGGGAGGACCGCCTGCTACGCAGTGTCGCTATTCCCGACGGTCCATCTCGCGCAACGTCTAGTTCATACCCTTCGGGTACCAAAAGTTCCTGGAGCGCTTCCTGGGTTGCGTCGTCGTCGGTGATAACCAGCATCCGATCCGCTGCCGCGGAACCAAGTCCGGAAACGTCCGCCGTGATTGGCATCAGGTTGGCCACTGCGAGAGCCATCAGTCAATCCTCCATTCCGCCATGCAAGCAGTAACTAGAAACACAAACCTGGGTCCCAGCACACTAATTCGTGCATGCTTCCAGACGATCCGCGCACGCTGATGGCGCGACTCTGGCGCTGTGTGAAAGAAGCCGACTGCGACGCTCTGAGGACAACGCGTTCCGCATCTTCCGGGTGGCGCGAAACAGGGAAGTCTTGACCGCGCTTTCCCGCGTGCTCAGGATTTCGCCAATGGCTGCCAGGCGCAGTCCGTGAAAGTGTCTTAACTCGAAGATCATCCGTTCGCGAGGGGAAAGACGCTTCAGAGAAACGCGGATGCGTTTGCCGAGTTCCTGGCGGAGCAGTTCCCGCTCTGGGTTCGCCGCGGGGCGGGAATCAGGCAGATGTTCAAGGATATCGTGCTCTTCTCCATCCGAGTCGAAGGCTACAAACACCCGCTGCTTATGAGCTTGCTTCTTTCGCAGCCAGTCCAGGCAGAGGTTGGACACAATCCGGTAAAGCCAGGTATAGAAGCAGGACTCAAGGCGAAAGCGTCCGATGTTTTGATAAGCCCGCAGGAAGGCCTCCTGGCAAATGTCTTGCGCTTCGGTTTCTGAGCCGGTAAGGTGAAGGGCGAGCCGGAGTGCGGAACGATCATACAAGCTGATCAACTCCGCAAAGGCTGACTGGCTCCCTGCCTGGGCGTTGCGAATGAGGTTTAAATCGTTGAGCCGTGATGACGGGTTGTGCATCTCCTGCCTCCGCTGTGTTTACTTCTGGCCGCAGAATCTGACGGGATTCGATAGGTAGGTCAATTCACCGATCGTTGTCCCTGAGTTGTCTTTTAATGAACTGTCTATTTCCATCTAACTTGCTGATTCTGGGGTTTATTCCCGCGTGTCTTTCCTCAAAGAGAGGACGAAAGTGGTAGACTTCGTGGAATTATGGGCCCCACGAAGCACAGCTCAGCGCGGTTCGGGATCTACGAGGTGGATCTCGACTCGGGCGAGCTACGCAAATCCGGGGTCAAGATTAAGGTTCAGCAGCAACCATTCAAGGTTCTGCAGGCATTGCTGCAGCGTCCGGGAGAGGTAGTGACGCGGGAGGAATTGCACAGCCGGATTTGGCCTGATTCCAGCTTCGGAGACTTCGACCAGGCGGTCAATGTAGCGGTGGCTAAGCTGCGAACCGCGCTGGGTGACGCGGCCGATAATCCGCGCTTCATCGAGACACCTCCCCGACGCGGGTATCGCTTCATTGCGCCGGTGCAGGGAGATTTCGGTTCCACTGATGGAGTCGCAGCGGGCGCTACCAAAGATGAGCGGTTCCAGCAACCTGCAGCAGGTGTTCCCGAGCGTGCTGCTGGGCGCAAGCGCGGGATCGTGATCTTGGGAGTTGCGGCTGGGCTTATTGCTGTAATTGTGGTCCTGGTTCTGGTCTTTCGTCCTGCGCCGACAGTGTTCAATTTTCATCGGATCTCGTACGGAAAAGGCGCCATCCGTTCGGCGCGCTTCGAGCCTGACGGGCACAGCGTCCTCTACGGCGCCGCTTGGAACGGCAAGGCAATGCAACTGTTCTGGACGCAAGTTCAGAGCCCCGAGTCGCGTCCTTACCCTTTGCCTGACGCCGACATCCTCGCCGTTTCCCCCGCCGGGGAACTGGCCATACTGCTCAACCGCAGAGCGGGCATGGGCTGGATCAGCCGTGGAACCTTGGCGCTAATGCCGACCGCAGGGGCGGTTCCGCGCGAGGTTCTGGAGAATGTCCAGGACGCCGACTGGGACCGCGAAGGGAAGAATCTGGCGGTGGTGCATTGGAGCGGGAAGCATTGCAACCTGGAGTTTCCGATCGGAACGGTGCTCTACAGTGTGACTGGGGGGCATTGGCTCAGCGATGTGAGGGTTTCGCCGCGTGGGGATTATTTGGCGTTCTATGAACATCCGTTGGAGGGAGATGACGCTGGCGTCGTGGCGCTGATGGATCTGAACGGACGCAAGAAAGTGGTGACGCACTTCTGGCTCAGCACGCGCGGGCTTGCCTGGGATCCTTCCGGGGATGCTCTCTGGTTCTCGGCGAGTGAACCCGGACCGGAACGCGAACCTCCACGGGCGATCTATCGGCTGACATTGCCGGCCCGGCTACAACGCGTGATCGCGGAGTCCGGCAACTTGACATTGCATGACGTCTCGCGCGAGAAGGGGCTGCTGGTGAGCCGTGACGTGGAACGCTATGAGATCCTGGCCAACATTGGCGGCCAGTCACGCGACCTTTCCTGGCTGGATTTTTCCCGCGCCGACGATCTTTCCGCGGACGGCAGCAGCGTACTGCTTACCGTGGAAGGTGAAGCCGCCGGCAATGATTACGAGGTCTATCTCCGCAAGACGGACGGCTCGCCGCCCGTCAAACTCGGAGAGGGCTACGGCAGCGCGATCTCGCACGACGGCCAGTGGGCACTGGCGGTTGCGCCCTTTACCAGTGGACCGGACGCGGTTCCTGAGTTGACGCTGTTGCCGACAGGGAGAGGCGCAAAAAGAGCCTTGACCCAGGATGCCATTGCTCACTATTCCGGCGGATGGTTTCCCGACGGGAACCGCATTGTGTTCCTGGGAAGTGAGCCGGGACACGGAATTCGGTCCTGGATTCAGGATCTGGCGGGCGGTGCTCCACAGCCGATTACGCCGGAAGGAATCGGCGGCACGCGGCTTTCTCCCGATGGGAAGTTTCTCTGCGCGGTGGACGCGGACGGCACGATCTGGATCTATCCCATCGATGGAGGGAAACCCATGCAGCCGAAGGGAATTGAGAACGGCGAGTTTCCCATCGGCTGGAGCAAGAGCGGCCGCGAATTGTTCGTCGCCCGCTCAGATTACCTTCCGGTCAAGGTGTTTCGAGTCGATGTTGCTTCCGGCAAACGGGAATTGTTGCGCGAACTCTCTCCCGCTGATCCGGCTGGTGTGATGCCGGATATCTCGTCTGTATTCGCTACCGCTGACGGTACGAAATTTGTGTACTCGTATTTCCGTTTGCAGTCGGATCTGTATATGGCCGCCGCCCAGTGAGACTGCGGACATCGGTTGGCGGGCTGTGCCTCAGGCGATACCCCCTTACTTGAGTTGCTTGAGCATGGTTTCCGGCTTGTGTAGAGTCAGAGCATCCACTGCAATCGGACAATTTCGATCTGGCGACGGCCTATCCTCGTTTTCTTGCCGTTCTTGCTGCTCTCGACTGCGCATGCGGCAGCCACGGGCACCAAATCTGCCGGCAATCCGACTCGCCTGAACGGGCTCGATGCCATCATCACCAGCGCCATCCACGACGGCCAGATTCCTGGGGGGGTACTGCTGGTCTGGCACGATGGTCAGGTCGTCTACCGGAAGGCACTCGGACACCGCTCGCTGGAACCGCGGCGCGAGCCGATGACGGTGGACACGATTTTTGACCTGGCTTCGCTCACTAAAGTGGTCGCGACAACTATCGCGGTCATGCAGCTGGTGCAGAAGGGTGAGATTCGCGACAACGATCCGGTAGCAAAGTACATTCCGGAGTTTGGGCAGAATGGCAAGGATGAAATCACCATTCGCCAATTGCTCACCCACTTTTCCGGCCTGCGAGACGATATCGACTTATTGCCTGCGTGGGAAGGGAAGGGGACTGCGCTGCGTCTGGCTTATGCGGAGAAGCCAATTCACGCCCCCGGCGCGCAGTTTTTGTACAGCGACACGGATTTCATCGTGCTGGGCGCGCTGGTGGAGCGGGTTTCGGGGCTGTCTCTGGATCAGTATTGCAGCAAGAACATCTTCACCCCACTGGGAATGATGCATACGCGGTATCTGCCGCCGCGCGCCTGGCTGCCTAAGATCGCACCCACGGAATACGACGAAAGCGGCAAGATGATGCGCGGTGTTGTGCATGATCCCAGGGCACGGCGCATGGGTGGAGTTGCCGGTCATGCGGGCGTGTTTTCGACGGCCGATGATCTCTCGAAGTTTGCTCAGTTTGTTCTCAACGGCGGAGCGGTGCTGTCACCTTTGATGATCGAGAAAATGACCACTCCGCAGCAACCGCCGACAGCGACAGTTCTCC
>Ga0187779_10002953_pt1 | contig 10352 bp, 8 predicted proteins | sample 1015_Q2_SP10_10__FD_132435 | JGI IMG/M metagenome (GOLD analysis project Ga0187779, IMG submission 132435) | Tropical peat soil microbial communities from peatlands in Department of Meta, Colombia - 1015_Q2_SP10_10_MG | ecosystem: Environmental > Terrestrial > Soil > Wetlands > Peat | place...
AAATGCGCTGTAAGGTATGGATGCGAGAATCCAATTTTGGTAAAGCGATTCACTCCCATGTTGGGATCGATGTACTTCAAGATTCCCTGTGTAAGAAAGATCAGCCCTACCGCCAACCGAATGAACAAAACCGAATGCGACGCCCACCCCGGCCGAATGATGCTTGACCACCATGACGCGGGCTCATTTTCTTGCATGACGCTCTCCGATCTCGCCGCAATGATACTTTATAAATACCCCATTTCGTCGATTCGGTCGCCGCGTGAAGAGAATGCGAAATGACGTCGCTAAGCCTTCGAGACACCGATGACTTTTACCCTGATCTTCGTCGTCGCCGCGCTTCTTGGCGGAGGTGTCGCTTCGGTTGCGGGATTTGGCATCGGCAGCATCTTGACGCCAATCCTCGCAGCAAAACTGGGAACTAAACTCGCCGTCGCCGCAGTTTCCATCCCTCACGTGGCAGGGACCGCGTTCCGGTTTCTCTTAATTCGTGAGCACGTCAACAAAAGCGTGCTGCTGGGATTCGGAATCACAAGCGCAGCCGGCGGACTTGCGGGAGCCCTGATCCACACCCGTTTCTCCAGTGCAGTCCTGAGTTATGTCCTCGGTGCCTTGCTGGTCTTCGCCGGAGCAATGGGCATCACCGGTCTGGCTTCACGCATGCGCTTTGGCCGCCGCACCGCATGGTTGGCAGGCGCCGCCTCTGGCATCTTCGGAGGATTAGTCGGCAATCAGGGCGGCATCCGCTCGGCTGCGCTCTTCGGATTCGACATCGAAAAACAATCCTTTATCGCAACTGCCACTGCCATCGCTCTAATGGTCGATGCCGCTAGAATGCCGGTTTACTTTGCCACGGAGTACCACCAGCTTGCCCGAGTCTGGACATATCTCCTCTTGGGTACCGCGGGCGTCCTCGTGGGAACTGTCCTCGGGCAACGGGTGCTGACAAGAATCCCTGAGAAACTATTTCGAGGCATCGTCTCGATTATTATTTTGGCGCTCGGATGCGCCCTGCTAATCCGCCCCAATCTCTGAGCAAGGAGCAAAGTCATGAGTTCTTCCCGACGGCGTTTTCTGAAAACCGCCGGTATTGTCGCCGGAAGCGCCCTCCTTCCACCAGGAATTTCGTACGCGACTGCCTCCCACGCCCAAAACGACAGTCCGTCTGCTGAATCTCCCTCCGACTACACAATCCGAATCGCCTCCACGCCCATCGAGATCGCGCCAAAAAGAATCATTTCCATGACTACCTACAACGGCCAATTTCCAGGCCCGCTACTGCGCTTCAAAGAAGGCAAACAAGTCACCATCGATCTTTACAACGATACCGACACGCCCGAGCAATTGCACTGGCACGGCCAACTCGTTCCAGTTGATGTCGACGGTGCCGCTGAGGAAGGTACGCCCTACATCCCCGCGCACGGCAAGCGGCGCATTTGTTTCATGCCGCGCCCCTCGGGCTACCGTTTTTACCACACTCATAACCGCGCCGGCGCCGATCTTTCCGCCGGCCAGTACAGCGGCCAGGTCGGACACGTCTACATCGAACCAAAGCACGAACCTGGAAACTACGATCGCGAAGTCTTCCTGGTTTTGAAAGAGTTCGAGCCGACTTTCAGTCGCGGCGGCGACATGCCACAGGATGTCTTGTCCCCAGCCACGAAAGTAGAAGCATTGGAGGAAAAGGGTGAGTCCGCTATGAAGGCTTCTCTGGCCAAAGGTATGCCACATGGTTACGAGGTTGGCTACTCATCTTTCACCATCAACGGTCGCATGCTCGGCCACGGCGAGCCAATCAAAGTGAAGCAAGGCGAACGCGTCCTGTTTCATGTTCTCAATGGCAGCGCGACCGAAATCCGCAGTCTCGCCTTACCCGGACACACTTTCCGTGTTATCGCCCTTGATGGAAATCCAGCCCCGAATCCCGCAACCGTTCCGGTCTTGTGGCTGGGAACAGCCGAGCGCGTCTCCGCAATCGTTGCCATGAACCATCCCGGTGTGTGGATCATGGGCGATACCGATGATGACGACCGCCGCCACGGCATGGGCATTATTGTCGAGTACGCCAGTCATGCTACCAAGCCTCTGTGGATCGCCCCGCCTGAATCCCGCTGGGACTACACAAAATTTGCTCAGTCGGCTGCTACTTCGCCATTACCTGACGAAACCTTCGAGATGACCTTCGCCAAAGATAACGCCGCCCGTGACGGCTTCAATCGCTGGACGATCAATGGCGTTGCGTACCCGATGACAAGCGCCCTGCAGCCTGCTGCCTTCCATCTCCGCGAAGGTCGTCGCTATCGCGTGCACATGCGCAATGAGAGCGACGATCTCCATCCTATCCATCTCCACCGCCACGTTTTCGAGCTCACTAACATCATGGGCAAGCCGACGGCGGGTGTCATGAAAGACGTGGTCATGCTAGGCGGATACCAGGAGCTCGCATTCGATTTCGTCGCCAACGATCCTGGAATGACCCTCTTCCACTGTCACCAACAGTTACATATGGATTTTGGCTTCATGACCCTCTTCGATTACGTCTGATTCTGGCCGGCTCCACTATCCATTTATTGATTGTCATCCCGAGCGGAGCGAGGGATCTGCAGTTGGGGATAGCTGACGGGTGTCCCACCTCTCGGGCTTTTGCCAGACGTGGGATTGTGCCCGCGTTGGATCTGCGTTTGGGTGGCGCTGCGCTTCAGCGCTGCGATTCAAGTCCATGCTAATCGGCGGCTTTAGCCGCTGAGGTCGAAGAGCATCCAGCTCTATGCTTTTGTTATCTCCCCTACCGCCCGCCACGCCTGGTTGATTGCTTCATCCGTATACGCGTAGGCCCCCGCATCCGAATTAGCGATTGAAATCCGGCCGAACGGCTGGCGTGCCACCTCGCACGGGGCCTCCCCACCCTTGATCCAGAAATCATCCCAAAGCGAGTTGTATTCGTACGCGTATCCGTGAGGCCACCGGTTCACCGTAATCGCGCTGATGTCCCGCGCCGCATCGAATCCACCCGGTCCCAGCGTTCGCGACAGTTGATCGCGAATATTCCGTTCCATGGTCTCGAAACTCGTAGTAAAAAGTTCGGTTCTTCCTGCCACATGCTGATCCCGCGCGGGAAGGCCCGGCTTGCATGGCGTTTTCATCATATGGATCACAACCGGCTGGTCTGGCGCTTGCGAGCACTGATAGCCGCCAATACTTACGGGTATATCCAGCGTGAACGACGTGTGATAGCACCCGGGCGCGTACACCGAACTGACCCCCAGCTTCTGAAACGCCTGCCAATTTTTGATCGCCACGTTCGTGTAGAGCAGCGGCACCTTCGCGGCCGAGTGCAGCGCTTGCTTCTGTTTTTGCGGCAGTTCATCACAAAGATAAGGAATCACCACGTGCCAGCAAGCCAGGATGCAATGCGCAGCTCGCAGGGTATAAGCCCTCCCCAAGCGTGCATACGTAATCTCAACTTCCTTCGCGCTCGCCGGATCACCCTCATGTTTCACTCGAACTACCGTGCTGTTCAGCCGAATGCGCACGGGCGACCCATCTTCGTCTAACTTCGCATAATTGGCTCTCGCAGTAACCACATCCGTTGCGGAGTTACCCGGAATCGCCCCAGGAATCAGCTTCCGCACCAGCAACCGTGCAATTGAAGCGTTTCCATCCGGGAAATGAAAGAAATATTCGTCGGCCTCTTCGTTCGGAATTGCGTCCCGATTCATCCCCTTTCCCGGCGCCGGATCGAGTCTCATGCCAGCAAATCCGGGATAGCCCATGCCCCACGCATCCTGCGCGGAGATGGCTTCGATTCCCACCCCAAACAGGTCATGCGGAGTAGTCTGCAAAATCTTCACCACCTGTTCGTCCAGACGTACAAAATCGGTTAGGAATTTGGCATAACTCATCCGCGCCAGCCGCGTTTTCTTCTCATCCGAACTGAGCCCAGGTAAGTAGTCTTTTCTCGCGTCGTGAAATAACCTGTCGTAATCGCTTTTCGCTTTTGCTGAAATCGGTGCTTCCGCCAGAAACTCCTTCCATCGCTCCGGGCTTGGAATGGCTCGCTCTGATGTCTCGCCGCCGCCCACCCGTTCCGGATTCACCACCAACTTGTCCGACCCGAACGTCTGCTCATCGAAGAAGACTTGCGGCGTGAGCCCAAATGAACGATAAAGCCCTTTCGCAACGTATTTCGGATATGACGCTACATCGATCCCCAACTCCTCAATCACGCCCTTCGCCACGGCGCTGTACGGGGCCGGACTTTCGATCGAATAGGTCCCTCCAAATCCCAGCATTCTGCGATTTGCGACAGTAAATTCATTCCGCTTCGCGTGCCCGCCAAAATCGTCGTGGTTCTCAAGAATCAGGATGCGCGCATTATTCCCGGCAATCTTTCGGTAGAAATGCGCCGCAGCAAGCCCGCTGATCCCGCCGCCAACAATTACCAGATCGTAGTTCTCGTTTGTCGCGTTCGGCGTCCCCGCATGCTGCCAAAACGTACCGTCGCGCAGGCTGTGTGCTGTCTCAAAGCTGCCGGGATGGCTCCCACGCAACCCGATCAAAGCTGGCGGATAATAATCAGGAGACTGCTCCGGGGATTTCTGATGTTCGCAACCTAAAAATAATGTGGACGGGAGTGCGGTGGCGCCTATGGTCAGCGCCACGCCATTGAGGAAATCTCGCCGCGTGATGCGGCGATTCATGCCTAATTGTTTGTCTTTACGGTCATGCACTCGGGCCCCTAACGCAACCGGGAACGGCTGCCTCTTTTCGCGAAGATTTGTGAGTTGTCATCCTGAGCGAGCCTCTTTGCGCAGCGAAGGATCTGGGCGAGCTTGAGGCGCCTTGCGGGCGTGAACGACGTGGGAGCCCGCAGCCGAAATCCTGAGCGTCAGCGAAGGACCTCGATCCAATAATCGCGCGTTTAGCTCGCTTCCTTAGTTAAATGGCCAACTTGCTGCTTGTTATTTCGGCCGGAGTGCAAGCATCTGCTTTGCAGATGCTCGCGCTCAGTCCAGAAACCTGCTTTTCCGTCATCATACGGAAAAATCAAAGCTGTCCTTCCGACTTCTTCACCGCCAACTCCGCTCCCTGGAACCCGATCTTGCTATGCGTCCCATCGCAGAACGGCTTGTTCACCGATCCGCCGCAGCGACAAAGCGAAAACGCCGGTTTCCCTGTTAAATCGTACTTATTCCCGTTCGCATCCACCAGTTCCACTGATCCCTCGGGCGCTTCCACCCGATAGGGACCATTCGGCCTTACCGTGATCTTCACCGCAGCCATCCGGCCCTCCTTGAATGTGAACTTAAGAAGATATCAGCTTCCGACTGTAGTCTTCCAGCACGCCGCAGGATGTCAACAAACACCTCGAGGAAAACCCTACTGTCATCCTGAGGAGCGGATGTCCTTCGTTCGCGAAGGACACTGTGGCGTAGGATCTATGCATTTTCAGGAAGTGCCGAACCCTGGTGGGCACTCTAAGATTTACGCCGCCACTGCCGCCGCCCCCACCGTCCGCTGGTACAAGCGCATGTATTCATCAATCATGCGCTTCGCAGTGAAACAGGCGCGGGCCCGCTGGAATGCGCGTGCTGCGTAGCCGCGGCACAGATCGCGCCGTTCGTATAGCCGCCGGATCACATCCGCCAGGCTTTCCGCATCGTTGGCGCGGAAATAAATGGCAGCATCTCCCCACAGCTCGCGAAAAGAAGGAATGTCGTTAGCCACGATCGCGCAGCGGGAAAGTGCTGCCTCCAGTGTCGAAAGGCCTGAAGGCTCATACCGGGCCGTCGCCACAAAAATCGCTGCCCGGCTGTAAAGCATTCGTAGCTGCGCCTCGGTCTGTCCGCCTTTCAGCGAAAGACAAGCTTCCTCTGCCTGCACCTTTACGTCCGTACAGATCGGATCGGCCACCGCCACCGGTTCATCCGAATTCACAATACACACCGGCAAGGGGTGTGCATGTTTGGTCAGCAGCGAAACCTGCTTTCCCGCATCCAGCATGCGCCCAATCGCCAGCACCGAATCGTTCTTGCTTACGTAAGGATTGAAGAAAATCGGATTGCGCCCGTTATAAATAACCGTGTCCTGCCTCGGCCGCCCATAGCTCGCGCGAATCGATTCCAGCATCCACACCGACGGTGCAATTACGGCCGCGGCCTCGGCCAGTCCTCGGCTCAGCGCCTCTTTGTACCAGCGCAGCCAGCGGGTCTCTTTCGGTTCCTGCCCATGCACCGCCTTCCACCAGCTAATCATGTCCCCGTGCGCTACCGCGATGCGGGGCGTGTTCACCGCCAGGCTGCCATAACACAGCTGGTTCAAATGCAGCAGGTCAGGCTTGACTTCTCTGGTCAGAGCGGCCAGATAGAGGGAGGAGTCAATAAAATCCTGTTCCCCCTCTTGCATCCAGTCCAGGCGGAAGGCAGTTGGCCGGTAGTCCAGACCATCCAGATTCTCCATCCACGCCGTCTGGGCCGGTAACGGTATGTCACCAAAGCTTACGAGCGTGACGCGCAAGCCCCTGCTCATTAACCCCGTGACCAGTTCCTGCGTGTAGGTCCACACGCCGCTTACCGTGTCTGTGGTCACGAGAACGTGCAAGCCAGCTCCTCCTGCTGCGCACTTCCAGTCGCCGCATTATTGTATTGCGGAAACCTCCACCGCAAAAGCCCTTCTTTATTGGAATTGTCATCCCGAGCAAGCCTCCTTTGCGCCGCGAGGGATCTGGGCGCACCGTGCGAATGCCTCGCGTTCCGAGCGAGGCAAATAATCGCACGTTTGGCGCGCATCCTTATAAACAGAGGGCCACTGGAGCGTTGCCTGTGAAATCCCTTGCACAATAAGCGTATTAACTTTGCAAGTTCAGGCGTCCAGCGGGCATCCGAGCCCGCTGCCGAAATCCCGAGCGCAAACGAGGGAGCTCGCGCTGTGTTGACGCCACAGTCGCCCGTTTGGCTCGATTCCTGGACAATTGGCAGCAAGGTAGAATGGCTCCATGCCGCGTTTGATGTGTGTCACCGCCCATCCGGATGACGAAGCCGGCAGTTTTGGTGGCGCCCTCGCGCTCTATCACGATCGCGGTGTCGAGACCTGCGTTATTTGTCTTACTCCCGGCCAGGCGGCGACGCATCGCGGCACCGCCAAAGACGATCAGGAGCTAGCTGCCGTGCGCCGCAAAGAGTTTGCCGCCTCCTGCGACATTTTGAAAGTCTCGCATGGCACAGTGCTCGACTATCCCGATGGCAAACTCTACCGTCAGGATCTCTATCGCGTCGTTTGTGATCTCACGTTCCACGTCCGCCAGTTCCGGCCCCATGTGATGCTTGCCTTCGGTTCCGAGGGCGGCGTCACCGGTCATGACGATCATTCGATGGCTTCGGTGTTCGCGACGCTTGCATTCCATTGGGCCGGACGCAGTAATCGCTATCCTGACCAGCTCAAGCAATTTTCCCCATGGCGCACCCAAAAACTTTATTACGCGACCGCCAACTTCGCCCTGCCCAATCGCCAGCCCATCACTCTCTCCCCAGCAACCGCCGTCATCGAAATCGGTAATCATCTCGAAACGAAAATCTCTGCCTTTAAAGCACACAAAACCCAAGCGCCTCTGTGGCCATTGTTCGAATCCCACGTTCGCGGTCGTGGACGCAACGAGATGTTCCATCTCGCCGCTTGGGTCAAAGCTGACCCAATGCCCCGCGAAACCGATCTCTTCGCCAACGTTTCTGAGCAGTGAAGCTTGGTCACCTGAGAACTGAGATCTGTGAACCGAGAACTGATCTTGGAGCACATACAGTCATGACACGACGGAGCGTGCGTTGTTCATAAGCTGCACAGCCGAATCCTGACCCAAAGCGTAGGGAGACGGCACCCGGCCCTGCGTCTGGCTCGCTTCCTTATTTATTGCATCCGAACCCATACCCCCTGCAACTTTGACGCTGCCGATTTCCGGCTGTTAAACTGAGTTTTTGCCAGCCCACCATCATTACCAGCAGAAGGGAAGTTCGTGCGCGCACAAACCCGCCATCAACTAAAAGAAGACCGCTTCAGCAAGGCCACCATAGAGGTGGCCGAAAAAACTGTCCATTGGTCGGTTGAACATCAGGACAAGCTCATCGTCGCCGCCATCGTCGTTCTAGTCATCGTAGGTCTTGCCTTGGCCGGCTGGTATTACACCAACCAGCAGGACCAGAAGGCGAGCGTGAGCTTCAGCCAGGCGGTGCGCACCCTGGACACGCCGATTCGGCCGCCCAATATGCCTCCCCAGCCCGAGGTCCCGACCTTTGCCAGCATCAAGGAGCGTGCGACAACCGCGCATAAGCAATTTGAAGACATTGTGAATAACTATCCCCACACCCATGCCGCCGACTTTTCCCACTATTTTCTTGGGCTGACTTCGGCGGAGTTGGGCGACAGTGTCTCTGCTGAACGGGAATTGAGGGCGGTTACGGCGTATCACAATAAAGATCTTGCAGCCTTGGCCAAGTTCGCCCTGGCCTCCGTCTATCGTGATACCAATCGTGACAAGCAGGCCATTGATCTCTACAACGAGATCATCGCCAAGCCAACCACCACGGTGAGCAAGGCAACGGCTCAGATGGAACTCGCGGCTACCTACCAATCCGCGAACATGCCGCTCGAAGCGAAACGAACCTACGAGCAGATCCAAAAGGAAAATCCCGCGACCGAAGCCGCGCAGATGGCTGGGGCGAAGCTGCAGGCCCTGAAGTAGCTCACTCGGATTACGATTCCTCTCCTTCCGCCTGTCGTTCAAAGTAGAACGCAAGCCCCAACGCGAGAATCAGAGCGGCTAATCCGAACAAGGTCAAACCGTTCGTGCCGTTGGGTTCCAGAACGATGACCTTCCTTGCCAGCGCGATCAGGGCCACTTCCAGCACCACGCGCACGTGAATGACATCCTGCCGGAGGTACGACCTCAGCGTCTCTAACAGCTCCACTCCGATCAGCACCAGCAAAAAGTACCCGAAAACATCCAGCAGGCTCTGCACTGAAATTAGAAATCGAGGCGTCTTCCAGATTTCCTCGACAATCAGAACGCCCAAGTGCACCGTGGAGAGAACTACGATGACCACCAGCATTCCCGCCAGCACCCAAATTACGAGCCTCTGGACTTTCAGCAGTAGCTTCTCCATCGCAGTTTTGCCCGCAACAGTCTATCCATCTTTGCGGAACTCTCCAAATTGCCGGCATACTCAGTACTTGTGCAGTCGCGCGTGGGGCTCGCTTCCTTATTCAAGCTGACCTGAGAACCGGGAACTGAGAACTGATTTTGCAACACGAATAAGAATGACGGGTGCCCTACCCAAGCCGGTTTTGCTTGGGTGGGAACTTCGTCAGTGCTCGCTTGTTGGCAACAAAGAACGACCCTCCACCTGCTCCACAACAGCGTAGAATGTCCAGCGCACGCCCGGCATCCTGAAATTTCCACTGGGGGAATTGATGAGGCACTTATTAGCGATTCTGCTGCTGCTCGGTTTCATCTTGGTTGCTGCTGAGGCACAAGAAGCTCCGGCCCTACACGCCTTCACAGTCATTCGCGCCGGAACGCTGATCGACGGTAAGTCCGATTCGGTCAAGCGCGATCAGGTCATCATTATTCGCGGCGATCGCGTGGACAGCGTTGCCGATACAGCGAGCGCGAAGATCCCTTCAGGCGCGACCGTCATCGATCTTTCCCACGCGACCGTGCTGCCGGGAATGACCGATGCTCACACCCACATCTTTCTACAAGGAGAAGACCCGGCGCAGGGCGGCTACGACGCCAACATCTTGTATCCTGCGCTGGCGTTGAGGGCCGCGAGAGCCACGGTCTCCGCGCGCCGGGCGCTGGAGCAAGGCTTCACCACTTTGCGCGATCTCGAGACCGAGGGTGCAGGCTACGGCGATGTCGGAATCAAAGAGGCAATCGAAAAGGGCTACATTCCCGGGCCGCGCTTGTTTGTTTCAACTCGGGCAATTTCCACGACCGGCGGCTACATGCTGGAGGGCTATGCCCCCGAGCTTGATCTGCCAAAGGCCGCACAACTCATCGACGGTCCGGTCGAGGCGCGCAAAGCGGCGCGCGAGCAACTCGATCGCGGGGCGGACTGGATCAAGGTCTATATGACTCACCGCTCCTGGGTCGGCAAAAATGGCGAACTAGTCTCGCAGCCGACGCTCACCGTCGAAGAGCTCAAGGCGATCGTCGATGAGACGCACGGCTGGGGCAAGAAAGTGGCCTGTCACGCCTATGGCGGCATTGGCCTCCATCGCGCGCTTGATGGCGGATGCGATTCGATTGAGCACGGCCTCGATTTGGACGATGCAGCGATTGCCCAGATGCTCAAGCAGGG
>Ga0187779_10002954_pt1 | contig 10344 bp, 4 predicted proteins | sample 1015_Q2_SP10_10__FD_132435 | JGI IMG/M metagenome (GOLD analysis project Ga0187779, IMG submission 132435) | Tropical peat soil microbial communities from peatlands in Department of Meta, Colombia - 1015_Q2_SP10_10_MG | ecosystem: Environmental > Terrestrial > Soil > Wetlands > Peat | place...
ACAACAGGATCTGCAAGGTGTCGCTGGTCGGCATCGGCATGCGCTCGCACGTCGGCATCGCGGCGAAGATGTTCAAGACGCTGGCGGAGGAGGGGATCAACATCCAGATGATCTCCACCTCGGAGATCAAGACCTCCGTCGTGATCGACGAGAAGTACCTGGAGCTGGCGGTACGCGTCCTGCATCGCGCGTTCGAGCTGGAACAGGCTGGCTCGGTGGCCTGACGCCTTCTCTCGACGCCAGACCGCACAGGCTGGCGTCGGCGCAACCTGTTCCACGTATTTCGATTGCGCTAGAATTATCGACCGGCAGTGCGCGCACGTCCCACACAGAGCGGAATGAAAAGCCCACAAGCAGTCAAAGCGCTGGCCGCGCTGGCACAGGACACGCGGCTCGCCATCTATCGCCTGCTGGTGCGACAAGGGCCCGCGGGTCTGCCGGCGGGCGCGATCGCGGAACGCTTGAGCCTCCCGGGAGCGACCTTGTCGTTCCATCTGAAGGAGCTCGCTCACGCAGGGATGGTCGCCCCGCGGCAGGAGGGACGGTTCGTCTTCTATTCCGCGAGCTACGACCGGATGGGCGACCTGCTCGGCTACCTCACCGAAAATTGCTGCCAGGGCGATTGCCCGGCGCCGCGGACGCAGCCCCGCCGCAAGGGCGGCTAGCTCATCGGGCGCGCGGTCAGCAGGCCCCTCCGCAGCAAACGGGCGCGTGATCGCGGCTTCCACATGCGCTCCCCGCTTGCTCAGTCGCGGAGTCAGGCGCCTCTGCTCCGAAAAAAGGGATGGCGCCCAATGATCGGAAGCTCTCCCAGGCGACCCCCTGCGGGTCGGTCACCCAGTACTTGTCGGATTTCGCGTAGCAGCAGTTCACGTCCTTTTCCGCCACGATCGTGCCGTCAGCGCGTCCCAGGTTGGCGTGCATGTCTTCGAGCTCCTCAGCCGTCTCTGCCTGGACGCCGAGATGGTTTACGCCGAGCGCGGTGTGGCGTTGGGAGATCGCGAAATTGACCCGCGGATCGTCGAGCATCCACTTGGCGTAGTCGGGCTTGCTCACCGTCGGTTCGGTCCCGAACATCGCCGAGTAGAAACGTTTGCTCTGCTCGAGGTCGCGAACTGCTATGTGCACGTGAAAGCGTTTCATCGGGAAGCTCCGCTGACGTAGCGACGTTTCCAGTATTATGGAAGTATTGTCGGGCGTCAAGCCCCCGCGGCCGGACGGCCGGGTGGCCGCACCCGACATCATCGTTGGCCCACGTCGGCTGGTGGGCTCGGACTGGAGCTGGGCTCCGAGGACCATCGAAGGGCCGGTGCCTTCTTTGACGCGTACGAGCCGCGACATTAAAATCGCGCGCTCATCCGGAGAGATGGCCGAGTGGTCGAAGGCACTCCCCTGCTAAGGGAGCATACGCCCAAAAAGGTGTATCGAGGGTTCGAATCCCTCTCTCTCCGCCAAGTACCCCAAGAAGCCGGCAGGATCCGGCTATCGTTCGAAGCACCTAACACCCCGCGAAGCCGCGTCCAGCCGAGCTTTCGGCTAGATCGGGCCTATAATCCGGTTAGTCTTGGCTGAGTTTACCGTCGCCTCGCTGTCCGGCTCCGCCAATGAAATCCACTCAGTGTTGCTTCGTTCGTCTGGGAATTGTTCTGACCGGGATTGCGTCTTCAGGGTTTGCACGGGCTGACTACACCTTCAAGCCGTTTGTCTATGCGGGCTCCATGCAAATGCCGGCGTGGAGCATCAACCGGTGGCTCGAAATCCTCGGCAACGCCTCGGCGTCCAAAGAAGGTGTCGGATTCATTTATGCTCTTGCGAGCAACTCCTTCAACGCCGCGGCGGCCCAATCGGGCAGGAAGCTCACGAGGCGCACCAAATCATCTTCGACGCCACTGTCATTCGCCAATCGCTTGCCCGCTAGATGCGAGAATTCAGTAACGCGCAGGTATTGATTCGCCGAGGCGGGACTGTGAAGTGATCGGCGGAGCGCAAACGGGCGTGCGATCGCAGGCAGCCGGCGACATGAGGTAGGACATGGACGAAGTTGAGCATCGCACTGCGCTCGGCGCATCAGCGACCTCGCAGGGAGCGCTCGACAACTTGGCAGCGTATATCCCCGGGGATCGGCGATACGCGCTCGCGTCGGGGTTGCAGATACCCGATCATGTTCGCGGCGCAGCGCTGTTCGCGGATATCTCCGGATTCACGCCGCTGACCGAGGCTCTGGCAAAGGAGTTTGGACCGCAACGTGGCGCAGAGGAATTGACGACGCATCTCAATCGCGTCTTGCACAGCCTGATTAACGACCTCGACCGTTACGGGGGCCATGTCATTTACTTCAGCGGCGACGCGATCACGTGCTGGATCGACGGGGACGACGGCTTGCGCGCCACGGCCTGCGGCCTCGCCATGCAGGGGACGATGGCTCGTCTGCGCGAAGTGGTGACACCAGCGGGCGGGTCTGTGCCGCTGGCGATGAAAGTCGCCGTCGCCGCCGGGTCTGCTCGGCGTTTCATTGCGGGAGATCCTGACATCCAATTGATCGACGTCCTCGCAGGCCGCTTGATCGACGCGCTGGCGGTCGCCGAGCGGCACGCGAAGAAGGGCGAAGTGGTGCTCGAGCGATCGGCCCTCGAAGCTGCTCGCGGGCGGATAGAGGTCCGGGAGCTGCGAACGGACGAGGCAAGCGGAAGTGCTTGCGGCATTGTCGCGGGGGTGCTCGGCCCAGTCCCGGATTCCCCAGCCACTATCTTCCCTGCCCCGTTACCCGAAGAGCTAGCCAAACGATGGCTGCTGCCGGCAGTCTACGAGCGCTTGCGGACCGGGCACCAGGAATTTCTCGCCGAATTGCGGCCAGCGATTCCGCTGTTCGTTCGCTTCGGCGGCATGGACTACGACGCCGATGAGGACGCGATTGCGAAGCTAGACCATTTCCTCCGGCAGGTGCAACGCATCGTCACCGCCTTTGGTGGCAACCTCCTTCATCTTTCGCTGGGTGACAAGGGCGCGTACCTCTACGCCGTGTTCGGCGCGCCGCTCGCGCACGAAGACGACGCAGCACGCGCCGCCGCTGCCGCGCTCGAGCTCCGCGAGCTGCCGTCCATCACCGCAGCCGTCGACCTGCAGATCGGGATTGCCTACGGCCGGTTGCTCAGCGCAACGTATGGTCACGAGCATCGGCTCGCGTTCACGTGCCTGGGCGACGCCGTTAACCTCGCGGCGCGCCTCATGGCGAAGGCGCCGCCGGGACAGATCTACGTCGCGGAGCCGGTGCATCGCGCGGCATGTGACGCTTTCACATGGGAGAAGCTCGAACCGCTGACGGTCAAGGGGAAAGCCGATCCGGTATCGGCGTTCGCGCTCACCGGGTCGAAGCGCCGAGCCGTCCGCCGGCAGAGCGGCGACGACGGCTCCATGGTCGGCCGCGCAGAGGAGCTCGACGCCCTGCGCGCCCGGCTCGATGAAGCCCAGAACCGACAGGGGCGCGTGGTCGGCCTTTCCGGCGAGGCGGGTGTCGGCAAGTCGCGGCTGGTTGCCGAGCTGGTCGCGATCGCGAAGGAGCGAGGTGTTGCAGTTGCCGCGGGCGAGTGTCAGTCATACGGCAGGAACGCGAGCTACTTCGTCTGGCGCGACATCTGGTCGGCGCTGTTGCGCCTCGACCGCAGCCTAGCCGAAGAAGAGCAAGTGCGGGCCCTGGAGAAGGAGCTGGCCGACGTGGATCCGGCGCTCGTGCCGCGCGCGCCGCTGCTCGCGAGCCTCCTCGATCTCCCGATCGCCGACAACGACCTCACCGCCTCGTTTGACCCGAAGCTGCGCAAGACCTCCCTCGAAGCGCTTCTCGTCGAATGTCTAAGGGCGCGCGCAAAGCACGAACCCCTCCTGCTCGTGCTTGAGGATTGTCACTGGCTCGATCCTCTCTCGCGCGATCTGCTCGAAGCGTTCGCCCGCACGCTTCCGGCGCTTCGGGTCTTGATCCTGCTCGCTTACCGTCCGGGCTCGGAGGCCGGTGGCGGTCTCGGCCTCGAAGCGCTGCCGCATTTCCGGGAGATCACGCTCGCCGAGCTCGATCGCGAGCACGCGGTACTTCTGCTCCGCTCGAGGCTCCAGAAGCTGCTTCGACTCGAAGCCGATCCGCCGGAAGCCCTGGTCCAGCTCGTCACGGAACGCGCCCAGGGCAACCCGTTCTACATCGAAGAGCTGCTCAACTTCATCGCGGGGCAAGGCGTCGATCTCACCGACGAGCGTGCGCTGCAGAAGCTCGATCTCCCCGAAAGCCTGCACAGCCTGATCCTGAGCCGCATCGACCGGCTCGGCGAAGCCCCGAAGGAAGTGCTCAAGGTGGCGAGCGTTCTTGGACGCAGCTTCCAGACGGCGATGCTGCCCGGTGTCTACCCTGCGCTGGGAGGGCTCGACGCGGTGAATGCGCACCTGCGCAGCCTCGACGCGCTGGACCTCGTCCACGTCGATCAGAGCGCCGAGGACGCCTACGTCTTCAAGCACGTCGTCACCCGCGAGGTGGCGTACGAGAGCCTGCCGTTCGCCTTCCGTTCGATGCTCCACGAGCGCGCCGGCGACTACGTCGAAGAGACCGAAGGCGAAGGGGTCGAGCGTCACCTCGACCTGCTCGCTCATCACTACTGGCACAGCGATAACCTCGAGAAGAAGCGCGAGTATCTCGGCCGCGCCGGCGCCGCGGCGCATACCGCCTACGCGAACGCGGCCGCCATCGACTATTACGAGCGCCTGGCGCCACTGCTCTCGAAAGGCAGCCGCCTCGACGTGCTCTTGAAGCTCGGCAAAGTCCTCGAGGTCGTCGGCAATTGGCATCGTGCGGAGGAGGTCGACGGCGAGGCACTGACGCTCGCAGAAAGCCTCGATGATGGGCTGCGACGAGCGTCCTGTCAGACAGCGATCGCCGAAGTCGCGCGGAAACAGGGGCGATACGCCGAAGCGCTCGACCTACTTAACAAGGCGGCGCGCGGCTTCGCGGCTTTCGGCGACGACTCCGGCGTGGCGAGGGTCTTGCATCTGGTGGGCACGGTAGCGACTCAGCGCGGCGACTACGACAAGGCGGAGCAGAGCTACAAGAAGAGCCTTCAGATCCGCGAACGGATCGGCGACAAGGCAGGCATGGCTAGCCTGCTGTCAAATCTGGCCATCATCACGGAGTATCGCGGCGATTACGAGGGCGCGCATGCGTCCCATGAGCGCGCGCTTGCATTGCGCGAGAGCGTCGGCGATCTCTGGGCGATCAGCGTTTCGATGTCGAATCTCGGGCAAATCGCGGTGTTCCGAGAGCGCTACGACGAGGGGCGCGAATGGCTGGAAAAGGCGATGTTGCTCGCTCGCCAAGTGGGCGATACCTGGATGATCGCGAACTGTCACAACAATCTAGGGAACGCGAACCGGGGCCTTGGCGACTATGCGGCGGCACGCGCACACTACGCTGACAGCCTGCGGGCCTATCGCGACTACGATGACCGGTGGTCGCTCACGTTCCTGTTCGAGGACATCGGCGTGCTCGCGGGCCGCAGCGGCGACGCACCGTCCGCGCTCGAGCTTGTCGGAGCCGCCGACGCGCTTCGCGAGGCCATCGGAGCGCCCCGTGCTCCGTCGACCGAGAAGGAAATCAAAACGCAGCTCGCCGCAGCAGTGGCCGCGTTGTCCGAGGAGGATCAGGTAGCCTGCCGCGCACGCGGTCGAGCGCTCGACCTCTCAGCTGCCGTAGAGCGGGCGGTCGAGGTGTGTCGCGAGCGCTGAGCGGCAGGCATGCGACCATCGCCAAGGGCATTGCAGAGACCTCCGCTATGATATATTCGTGCTCGTGAGGGTCTTATTCGGGCCTCGTCCGTAGCCTCACGGTCTGTCGGTGCATTTTACAGATCGTCCGCAGGCGGCAGCGCAGGCCATTGATTCGACAATAATAAGGCAGGCGGTACAATTCTTGCGACGGGGTGAGAGGTCGTACCGGTCCTCAACGCCGGGAAGACCAAGGGGGGAACATGAGAGGGATCAGGGGACCACGCCTGTGGACGTGCCTCGTCATGGGCGTCCTTGTTACAGGCCGGGTTTGGGCATCGCCAATACAAGTTACGGTCGACACCTCGAGCCTATCGGGTCTCGGCATCATCGCTTTCGATTTCACCGATGGCGGTCCTCCGCCGAATTCGGTGACGATCTCAGGATTTGCGAGTGATGGCGCGCTCGGCAGCGCCTGCGTCACTCATGATCTCGTAACCTGCGACTCCGCCTCGACGCTTACCGACGGGCCGGTGACGCTCGACGACAGCGTCTTCTCCTTCACCGAGTATCGTCAGAGCATCACCTTCGGAAATTCGTTTAGTTTCCTCTTCGACACGAGCGGCAACGCCGCCGACACGGAAACAGGATCGCAGCCGGACGGATTCTCCCTTTACCTGCTGGATCAAGACGCTGCGTTTTCCCTCGTTGAGACGTCGGATCCTGGCGGTGCATTGTTTGTGTACGCGATCGGCGCGGACAATCCGCTGCAGGTTTTCACGCCGCTGGTCCAATTACCCTCTGCCGCCCCCGAGCCTGGCGCGCTCGCGCTCTGCTTCGCCGGCCTTCTCGGGCTGGCTCTGAGGCGGTCGGGCGCTAGCAACAACTCCACTCAAAAAGGCTTGCTCACCTAGCGACGTTCGCTCGCGCATCCGTCGCATGGCCCATTTCCAACGCCATTGCGCGACCGCGCTCCTCGCGTGGATCGCGCTCGTGTGCCTTTGCCTGAGCACCGCTGCGGGCGCGGCGGTCCAGGACATCACCAGCCAGTTCGCCGTTACGCGCTCGGCACTTCTGCTCAACCGGACCACCAACACCTTCGACCAGACGGTCACGCTCAAGAATGCTTCCACCGCGCCGATCCCCGCGCCGATCTCGATGGTGCTTAGCGGGCTTCCGGCGACGGTCACGCTCGCCAACAAGGCCGGCCAGACCACGGACGGAAAGCCGTATGCGAGCCCGATGGTTGCTGGCTCGACCCTTCAGCCCGGAGCGACGCTTTCAGTCCTGCTCAAGTTCTCGAATCCCAAGCTCGTAACGATCACCTACGCGCTGCAGATTCTCTACACCGTCCCAGCGGTGCCGCCCAACGCGCCGAGCCTGATCAGCGTCGTGGCGACCGGAGGAACGAACGCCTACCTGGTCGGGCGCGTGGACGGCGCGGCGAACGCCCAGATAACGCTCCAGCCGTACTCGGCTGCGAGCTGCTTCCTGGGCTCGCTGGTCGCAGGCGCGCCCGTGGGCGGTGGCGTTGCAACAACGACCGACCCGCAGGGCTATTTCGGGGTGTCGGTCTCGGGCGTCAATCCGGGCGCCTTCGCGGCGGTGCAGCTGACCTCGCCGGCCGCGAGCCCGATGTCAGAGTGTTTGGTGAGTTCGCGCGACAACGATTCCTGGCCCAAGGCGTTCACGCTCGATGGTTCGCCGGTGGCGGTTCAGGACTTCATCGACGCCCCGGGCAAGGCCCGCTGGTACAGGTTCAGCATCACGCCGGGCCAGACCATACAGCTCACGCTCAGCCATCTTCCCGGCGATTACGACGTCGCGGCTTTCAAGGATATCGCCAAGGCATTCGCGAGCCAATTCAGCCCGGCCACCGCGAACACGAACGATCTGCTCAAGCTCACCGCAGAGTATGCGCCCACGGTATTCAGCCCGACCGTATTCTCGCCGACGGTATTCAGCCCGACTGTGTTCTCGCCGACGGTGTTCAGTCCGACCGTGTTCTCGCCCACCGTATTCAGCCCGACCGTGTTCTCGCCGACCGTGTTCAGCGCCCTGGAGATCGCGCAAGCCTTTTCCACCGCGCAGACGCGAAGCGTCATCGCGGTATCGGTAACTCCGGGCAGCGGCGACAAGTCGCTGGTGGCCAACACCTGGAACAGCACCGGAGACTTTTACGTCCGCGTGGCCGGCCACGGCAGTACCTTTAACACGAGCAGCCCGTTCACGTTGAGCGTCACGAAGGGACCGACGACCTGCACCGGCGTCACCGACATCGCGCTGAACCCGCGTGCGGCTGTCGCGGCGACTGGGCTCAACACCATCATCCTCACTGATTCATCGGGGGTGGCGCTCGACGACACGTTACCCGAACCCGACGGTGCCACGCTGCGCACCAAGCTCGCCGCCTTCGCGCAGCGCGGCGAGGTTAATGGCATCGTGATCGACGTCGCCGGCGATGCGCGGGTGAGAGCGCTCAAGCAGCAGGCAGCGAACAATCCCGCCTGTCCGTTCGCGGTGAACCTGGTGGCGCAGGAGATCAAAGCCATCGTCGACTCCTACCGCGCGAATCCGCTGCTCTACGTGGTAATCGCGGGCAACGACGCCGCGATTCCTTTCTTTCGCTTTCCCGACGAGAGCGGGCTCGGACCGGAAGACGAATACGTGCCGCCGGTGCAGAGCAACTCCGATTCCGAAGCGAGCCTGCGGCTCAACTTCGTGCTCAGCCAGGACGCGTACGGCTCGAAAACGTCGCTATCGCTAGCGTCGAACGACTTTCCGGTACCCGGGCTCGCGGTGGGGCGTCTGGTCGAGACTGCGCCCGAGATCGCCGGCCTCATCGACGCTTACGTCGCAGCCAACGGGGCCGTTGCTCCCGGCTCCGCACTGGTGACCGGCTACGATTTCCTCGCGTCAGCAGCGAATGCGGTGACGATAGAACTCCAAGCCGGCATGGGTGCCGGCGGCGTCGCGGATACGCTGATCACACCGAACGGCGTCTCTCCGCAGGATCCGCAATCGTGGACGGCGACTGCCCTCGCCAACAAGCTTTTCGGCAGCCGCCACGACGTGATCTTCCTTGCCGGCCACTTCAGCGCCAACAGCGCGCTTGCCGCGGACTTCTCGACCAGCCTCATCACGACCGATCTCGTCGCTTCGACGGACGACTTCACCAACTCGATCGTGTTCAGCGCAGGCTGTCACTCGGGCTACAACTTGGTCGACGGCGATGCGATCCCCGGCGTGACTCTCCCGCTCGACTGGGCGCAGGCGTTCGCGCGCAAGAAGGCGACACTGATCGCGGGCACCGGGTATCAATACGGCGACAGCGATTTCATCAAGTTCAGCGCTCAGATCTACCTCAATCTCGCGCGCGAGTTCCGCGCCGGCAACGGTCCGATTCCGATCGGCGCGGCGCTGGTCGCAGCGAAGCTCGATTACCTGGCGACGACGCCGGACATCCGCGGGATTCCGGAGAAGTCGCTGCTGGAAGCGACGCTCTTCGGCTTCCCGATGCTCACGATCAACATGCCTTCGGGCCGCGGCTCCGGACCGGGCGGCGGCGCTATCGTGCCGGTGGCGGTGGCGGCGGGGCCGGCCCAGACGCTCGGGCTCGAGACCTATGATTTGAGCGTTGCCCCGGCGCTGACGGAACAGTCAAAGAGCCTTACGAACGTCGCCGGCGGCCCGAACGTCAACGCGAGCTGGCTGAGCGGGCCCGACGGCGTGGTGAGCAACGCGGGCGAGCCCGTGCTCCCGCTCGCTGCGCTCAACGTGACGCCGAACGATCCCAGTTTTGTGCTGCGCGGGATCGGCTTCCGGGCCGGCACCTACGTCGATTCCGCCCCGCTCGTTCCCTTCACCAGCGCGCCAACCACCGAGCTGCGTGGCGTGCACGTTGCCTTCCTCTCGCCGGTGTTCTACCCGGCGCGGATGTGGAGTCCCAATTATTTCGGGGCGCTGGCCGGAACAGGCGGCACCGAGCTGCTCGTCACGCCGGCGCAGCACATCGCCGCGGATCCTGTCGCCGGCACCAGCACGCGCCGCAAGTTCACCGGCCTCGGCCTGCGCCTCTACTACAGCAGCAACCTGAGCCAGGCGGCGCTTTCCGATGCGCCGTCGATCGTGAGCGTCGATGCACATACCAATGCCGGGGGCGTGCTCTTTACCGTCCAAGTGACGGGCGATCCTGCGGCGGCGATCTATCAGGTCTGGGCCACGTACACGGGTGACGGTGCGAACGCGTGGACCTCGCTCGACCTGAGCCAGTGCGTCGCACCGCTGCCCCCGGCGTGTGGCGGCGTTGGGGACTCGCGGCAGTGGGCCGGTCAACTCGCTGCCGCGCCGGCCAACCTCAAGTATGTCGTGCAGGCGGTGAGCGGCGTGGGTCTCGTCGCGCTCGACGACAATCGCGGCGCGTATTACCAGATCGGCGGCACGACGCCGGCAGCGACGACACCCGCGCTCGTCTCGCCGCCAACGAACGCGACGGTCGGTGACAGCGTGAGCGTCACCACGAAGCTGACCTTCGCCGGCGTGCCGGTCGCCGGCAAAACGGTCATCGTCGCGGTCGGCGGCATCACTCAAGTCGGAACGACCGCCGCC
>Ga0187779_10002955_pt1 | contig 10339 bp, 10 predicted proteins | sample 1015_Q2_SP10_10__FD_132435 | JGI IMG/M metagenome (GOLD analysis project Ga0187779, IMG submission 132435) | Tropical peat soil microbial communities from peatlands in Department of Meta, Colombia - 1015_Q2_SP10_10_MG | ecosystem: Environmental > Terrestrial > Soil > Wetlands > Peat | place...
AGCATCTCCGTTGCGGACAATGCGGCGCTGACTGGCCCTTCCGCCGTCTGGAGTGCGCGCGCTGCGGAGGCGGAGATCGTGATGCGCTCGAATATCTCTATGCCGAAGGCGAACGCGAACGAATGCGGGTAGAGGTCTGCGGCAGATGCAATGGGTATCTGAAGGTTATCGCGTCTTTTACGCCGACGCCGCCTGAAATGCTTGCCGTGGAGGACCTCGCAACGCTCCATCTGGACTACGTCGCTCAAGGTCGCGGCTATGCCCAGTCGCCGATTCAATAGTCTCCTCGCTCATACCCGAATCGGCTGTCGCGCAGAGAGTTCCCTTCTTCAGCCAAAAGGCCGCGGAATCGGCCAGTCACGCAATCTGCACCTGGGTATATCGCGCCTATAGAAAGGAAGGACCTACTGAAACCCTAAAACCTCAAGATCGCCCCTATGCCGCCGGAATCGGAGAGTTTCTGGTTGTCTCCGACCACTTCGACCGTAGCGCCCTGTCCGACCGCCTTCTGAACAAGGACATCAAGGAGATGATCTGCCTTCTCCATGATCTCCTTGCAGGAAGGACATTCTTTGATGTCCTGCGCACTGATAAACCTGCATTTGCAGGCATAGCCCGCAGGGTCATAATCGCGAAGGTAGATAAGCTTCGTCACCTTCCCTCCCTTCAGGGCGTCGAGGACATTCTCGAGACCGAGAACAGCATTTTCATTCTTCATCGCCTGCGTGATGAGCTTATCGACGGTCTCATCCTTCTTCCTTTTCTCATGCGCATTGATTACCGGTTCGACCTTTCCGAGAACTTCGTCCGTCCTTGCAGTCATACCCGCCTGGAAGGTTCCGATGATCTTGGAAGAGACAACCTTTGGCAGCAGATCTTTCGTCATGGAGAGGGCCTCGTCGGAGCCTCCGACCACGAGCCCGCTGATCTGCTCGCCGGCAAGAAAAGATTCAAGCTTCTTAACGACGTCCTTGAGGTGGAGTCCGACATGGTAATCGATATGCCTTTCGTAATGGTTCTGGGAAAGCGCAAACCAGCCGCCTTTCTTGTGTTTACCGGGGACATCGGGTGTATGGACCTCACTGTATTCCACGATCTCTCCGAGATGGATGGTAAATATCCGCGCCGATTCCTTGTCCACGAGGAGCACCGAATACCGTTGGTAGTGATCGAGGATATCGAGGAGCGGATTGATATAGGGAGATTTCTCAACCACGAGTTCACTCCTTACCGGCACCGAGAGATGGAACTCCTTCCAGAGAGAATTACGGACTGAGCTCACGATCACGAGACCTTTCTTGAATTGCCTCTTGTTGCCCGACACATAAGCGTCGATCCTTAACAGGTCCTCCTTAACAAGCTTATGGACATTCTTATCGAGCGACTCGACGGTATTCTTCAGCATATTCTTGAAGCGTATGGCAAAATCACCTTTCGGATTTGTGAGAGGATTCACATCGAGGTAAAGGCTCACAAAACAAGGAGCTTCATCACGGACCTGAGAGATCTCCTTCAGTTCGTTTCTGTCAAGCATTATTCCCTCCTTCTATGGTTCTGAAGATTTCAAAGACCGACAGGAACAGGGCAAAAACAAGGGGACCCATGATGAGCCCCAGGAACCCGAAAAACTTAATCCCGCCCAGAACGGTAAAGAATATAATCGCCGTCGGCATCTTTGTGCGGCCGCCGATTATGAGGGGTTTGAGGATGTTGTCGACCATGCTTATCACAAAAATACCGATGAGAACCAATCCGATGCCCTTCATGTAATCGCCTTCGTACAAGAAGATGAGGCTCGCCGGCACCCAGACGATCGCCGTCCCGAGAGCGGGAACGAAAGAGGCGAGCGCCATGACGCTTCCCCAAAGGACCGGTGAACCGACGCCGAGCAGGGCGAAAGAGAGACCTCCGAGCATGCCCTGCGCAAGTGCCACGATGACCCCCCCGTAGATAGTCGAAACGATCATATCCTTCGTGACCGCCGCAAGCCTGTCTTTCTGTTCTTCCGAAAAGGGCAGGTAATTTCTTATTTTCTGCAAGAATCCCGGGCCGTCCCTGAAGAGAAAAAACGTCGTGAATACCACGATGACGGCGTTTGCCGCCACACCAAGCAGGTTGGTAAATCCCGCCGACAATCTGTCGACGATTCCCCTCCCGAACTTCTCCGTATTGCTCTTGATGACCTCCTCGGCGGAGACCCCTTTCAATCCGAGATAGGGTTCGATCCTCTCGATGATATCGATAACCTTCTTATCAGACATGATCGTTTTCATTATCTCGACATTTCCCCTCTCGCTCTTGCTGATGAAATTACTCATCTCGTTCATGAGCGAAAAAGATATATAGGAGAACGGTCCGATAATCACGATGACGATGCATACGAGCGTGAGGAGAGAGGCGACCGCCTTAAATTTAAGATGTTTCAACACAAAGACATAGACGGGGTAAAAGACGACACAGAAGACCATCGCCCAGAGTATCGCGGTCAGGAAAGGCTGAAATATCTGGTACGTGAGATAACCGAGAGCGGCGATCATGAGGGACACCATGAAGAAGTAAAATCTATTTGCAGGCATGAGCATGCTCCACAAAGACCCTTAAGAGCATCGTCGACAACGCATCGTCAGAGCGTTCAGGATGCCACTGGACACCGCAGAAAAAAGGATACCCGGTCAGGAAGAACGCCTCGACGAGATCGTCATCGGAAAGAGCGGAGACTTCGAGCCCTTCACCGAGTTTCCTGACGGCCTGGTGATGAGAGGAATTGACGACGAATTCTCCCTTCATGGGTAGATCGTTCCCCTTTATCCTGTGGCATCCCTTTCTGTGGTCTATCGTCATCCCGAACTCGGAACCGATATCCTGATACAATGTGCCGGAAAGGGCGACGTTCATCAACTGCATGCCGTAACAGATGCCGAACACCGGTTTCCTCACTTTCATTATAGCCCCAAGAAGGGCAATCTCAAAATCAGACCGCTCCCTTGGAGCAAGCTTGAGAGTGGGATGCGGGCTTTCAGAGAAATAGGCCGGATCGATATCATCACCACCGGGGATGATCAAACCGTCTATGATTTTTGCGACTGAAGAGGGATCGAGGCCGTAGGGAAGAAGAACGGGCAGCCCGCCGGCCATTTGTACCGCTTCAGCGTACTCACGTCTGACCGCGAAGGACTCGCCGTCTCTGCCAATGGTGATACCGATAAGAGGCCGCTCTTTGAGCGGTTCATCTCCCATGTCGCAGTATCTTTCCCGACATGACGCCAGTCTGAGACCCCTCCCGGACAGCAGGCGACCCGTTCACAAAGACATAGGATATCCCTTCGGGCTTCAGGAAAGGCTCCTCAAAGGTGGCCCTGTCGATGATCCTCTCCTCATCGAAAACTACCAAATCGGCGATGAACCCTTTCCTTATCTGTCCCCTCTCTGTCAATCCGAAGGTTTCGGCTGGCAGCATCGTCGCCTTATGAATGGCCTCGCTGACGCTCATCTGCTTCTCGTCCCTCACATACCTTCCGATAAATCGCGGAAACGTGCCAAAACCCCTCGGATGTGGTTTTCCCCTGTGGGTCGGACCGTCCGAGGAACGTGCCGAACTATCGGAGCCTATCATCACATAAGGAAGGGAAAGGAATCTCCTGAGGTTGTCCTCATTCATCGAATGGAAGATCGCTCCGACCCTGAGCCGCTCTTCGAGGAGAATGTCGAAGAGAAACTCAACAGGCCTCCTGCCGACTCTTTCCGCGATATCCGAAAGCGTCCTGCCCTCCATCCATTTGTTCGATTCCCTGTTGAGCGACGATAGCGTTATGCTCTTCCAATAATCGTCAGTCGGATGTTCAGAGAGGACTTCATCCCGTATGCGGGTTTTGAGCGCTTCATCCTCAAGCCGCCTCATTTCGGCTTCCGCTCCCCCCGCATAGGTCCAGGAGGGGAGGACAGCGTCGAGGTCGGTTGAAGACGCAGTATAGGGGTACCGGTCAGCCGTAACGCTCATCCCCCCGCTCCGAGCTTCGTCGAGAAGGGTGACGGCACGGTCTATCTTCTGCCAGTTCTCCCGTCCCCCTGTCTTGATATGGGATATATGAACGGCAATACCCGCCGCTCTGCCGATTCTCAGCGTCTCTTCAATCGATTCGATCAGGGCGTCTCCCTCACTCCTCATGTGAGAGGTGTACAGGAGGGCGCTGATACATCGCGAGAGTCCGATGAGCTCCTCAGTTTCGGCGTAAACGCCGGGCGGGTATATGAGCCCCGTAGAAAGCCCTATCGCTCCCTCCCGGACGGCATTCCTGAGGAGCCCGCACATCCGCGCCTCCTCTTCTCCTTCGGGACTTCTCTCATCATACCCGACCACTGATGCCCGTATGTTGCCATGGCCCGCGAGCGTCGCAAAATTGATAACGAGCCCCCTCTCTTCAAGGAGACGAAAATACTCTCCGAACGTCGCCCACCTCTCCTTTATCCCGAGTTCCCGGAGATCAGTCTCACGGTATTTCGCTGCGTCTCCCAAAAGAGGTGCTGAAGACAGTCCGCAGTTTCCGTTTATCTCGGTGGTTATTCCCTGGAGCACTTTCCCCTCCGCGCGATTATCGGCAAGCAGGGTGAATTCAGAGTGGGCATGGGTGTCGATAAATCCCGGTGCTACGGAGAGGCCTTCAGCCTCGATAACCGTCTTTGCCCTATCCTTCAGCCGACCGGCAGGCAAGACTTCGGCGATTCTGTCGCCGACAACGGCGACATCGGCATCAACCGGATCACCGCCGGTGCCATCATATACCTTGCCCTTCCTGATCAAGATGTCAATTTCTCGTGTCATAAAGGTCGTCTCCAACAGAGAGAGAATAGTACGAAGGCCGCCACAAACAAGGCCGCCCGCACGACTTTCCATATCTCCTCGAAGCGGCACTCAATCAAGCCCTTCAGCAACGCAGTTGTCACTAGCCGATGTAAGAAATTCGCCTCTTCTTCAAGAGGCACCGAACAACTATCTCTCCTCTTTTCTCTCCCCGAATTCAGAAGCCTCTCCGATGCCCTCTGAAGGCACGAAAAACACTTCCGGCGAACGGATGCTCTCTGTAAATACCGGGATCATAAACGATACCAACTTTCTCATGCGGTCGCGAAAGCCCCTTGCGTCATTATGCCGGCGGAATTCCAGGAAAGAAGCAGAAAGGTGCCTGGATAACAGAGGGAAGGATTTCACCGTCAATCCCATGATGAGGAAAAACTCTTTTACGGGAATACCGATCTTTCCGAGCGGGCTGAAGAGCCTGTCGAGTTCCTGAACGACCTTTTCGAGAGGCAGGAGGAAGGTTAGTATCTTCGCCCCATAGATCATCGAAAAGACCCTCAGCGTCCTCAGACTCGCTCCGGCAACTCCTTCATCGGTAATGGAAAAGAAACCGCTGCCGTAGAGTATCTTCCCGGAATGGAAAAAAAGGTTCCCGCAAAACGTAAAGAGGAGGAAGAGTGATATCGGAATGAAACCGCTCCTCACTCTTCGGAAGGGAAGGAAGATGAGGGAAAAAGAGATAACTGCGGCTACCGCAATCTGGTAAGAGATATCCTGAACGATAAAAAGACTTATAGCGATCGCGACATAGAGCAGAATGAGCGCCATGACTTATCGTCCGTTCTTCGAAAAGGCGACCTTCTGCAGGTCCGGTGAGGAAGTGAGATATGTCTTGATGCCGGCGGCTATCGAACCGGCTATGACGGACCGGTAGGCATCATCTGCGAGCAGCCTCTCCTCTTCGGGATTGCTGATAAAGGATACTTCCGCGAGAATTGAGGGCGGCATGGACGGACCCATGAGGACAAAGAACATCGCCTGCTTCACGCCGAGGTTGACCGTCCTCCTGTGCAACTTAGCCACATCCGAATAGAGCGACGTCTGGACATAGTTAGCGAGGGCCACCGATTCGTCTCTCTTAAAATCCCTCTTGAGATCGCTGAGCATCTTGCCGACGTCATCGTTCTTGTACTGGGCCATTATCTCCTTCATCCTCTTCACGGAGAGGTAATTCTCTCTCGCAGCAACCCTGCTCGCCTCCTCTTCATTCGTCCAGTTCTGGAGATAGGTTTCGATTCCCCGTGCGGCCCTGTTCGGACTCGCGTTGGCGTGGATCGAGACAAAGAGGTCCGCATTGTTCTGTAAGGCTATGAGTGACCTCTCGGGCAGAGGGATAAAGACATCGCTTTCCCTCGTGAGAATAATCTCGATATTCGGCTCTTTCGATAATATCTGCCTGACCTTCAGGGCTATGTCGAGGACTACGTCTTTTTCCTGCAAGCCTCTCTTCCCGACAGCACCGGAGTCGTGACCTCCGTGACCGGGATCGAGAATGACGACCTTCTTGGACGATACGATCCTCTCGGACTTCTTTCTCGCGTTGACGTCAATGACGAGTTTCGTCGGGTCATCAAGGATATAGGCGCTATAATCTTCCATCATCTCGAGGTCGAGGACTATCCTGACGGTAGCCGCATCGAATTGCCCTGCCCTGACAGACTTCAGTATGCCGTCGCCAATAGGCAATTTCGTCTTGATTTCCTTGAGGACCCGTGCATCCCGGAGGTCAAAATAGAGCCTGTCAGGATCGGAGAGGCGTCTCTGGGTAAATTCGACGGGATGCGATAACTCAATGACGACCCGCGTGTATCCCTGAGAGGACCAGGAATGGATGTCTTTGACCACCGCCTTTTCGGCTGCTTCGGAAAAACAGGGGAAGCGAAGGATAATAAGAAAGAAGAAGATCGCCACAGGCAGCCTGTGACAGAGGGTTTTCACAGACGATGCATTACACCTCATTGAATGCCGTCTCCTTATCATACCGTCTGAACAGCGCCTATTTCCGGTATCTCCTTTCTCAAGGTCGCCTCCACCCAATTCTTCATCGTGAGGGAAGACATCGAACAGGTGCTGCAGGAGCCTTTGAGCCTCACGTAAACGATATTCTCCTTTATATCGACGAGTTCAATATCGCCGCCTTCCGACTTGAGACCTACCCTTATTTTCTCAAGTACCTCTTCAACTTCTTCCTTTAACATATTGTCTCCTCTGCTAATCATAATAAAAAGACGGCCATTATGCAAGCACTCTTTTATTTTCCGAAAGGACAGACGGGAAACCTGCATTCCCGGCAGTTAAGGCAGAGTCCTCCGTGACCGAGTTCCGCGAGTTCCTTTCTGCCTATGCGTTCACCGGCGAGTATCCTCGGAAGGATCAAATCAAGGACCGTCACCTTATGGTATATGCCGCAGGCCGGGACTCCGATAATCGGCACATCCTGTCCGTCTCTCTGTTCGTCCATGTAGCCGACTAAAATCATCGCACCCGGGAGGACCGCCGATCCGTAAGCGATACCGGTCGCACCGAGTCTCTTTACGGCAAACTTCGTCACATCATCAGGATCTACTGACATGCCCCCCGTTGCGATGAGCAGGTCCGCACCGGCATCGAGCAAGGCTCTCAGCCTCGACTCGATGAAACATTCATCGTCCGGGACATAATGCATGCCTACTACTTCACCTCCGAACTCCTCTATCTTTCCTGTAATAATAGTCGCAAAGGAATCCTTAATCCTTCCGGTATAGACCTCGCTGCCGGTGACAACGATGCCGGCCTGCGGTTTCCTCAGCTTCCTCACCTCGACCACTCCGGTCTTCCCCGCAATCGCGACTGCCTTTTCAACGACCTCTCTCTTCAGGACGAGAGGGATGGCCCTTGTGCAGGCGACCGCATGGCCTTTCTTCACCAAGGTGGCATCGTGAAGCGTTGCGCACATGACGTCTCCAAGCATGTTGAACTCGAGGAGGACCTCCTTATTGACCTTCAGAATCCCGTCCATCGCCGCAATAATCGTTATCTTTCCCTCCTTCGGCTCCCCATCCGCCTCGACGCCCTTCCCCATGAGAGCGGAGGCTAAGGCAGCCGCAGCATCGTCCTCATGCATATCGTCATCCGCGATGGTAAGTACAAACAGGCGCTCCTTCCCGAGTCTCCGAAGACTCTCGATATCTTCGGCGGCGACGATATGTCCCTTCCTGAACGCCCTCCCCTTAAACTCGTCCTTCCTGATCTCCGTGATATCATGTGCCAGGACAGAACCGACCGCCTCATCGATCGGGACCGTCCTGACGCCTGGTCTTATTCTCTTTTTATCGGTATGGATATCACACATGGAAGGTCCCTAGCCGCTCTCGCCGAAATATTCCCTAAACCTCTGATCGACGATCTCGCCGATCCCTTCTTCCAGCGACTCATACTTCCGCAGAAACTCCCGCGCACCGTCTGTGAGGGCTGCGCCCCCGCCGTTCTTTCCGCCGGCTCTTCTCTCTACGAGCTTAATGCCGACTCTTTCCTCCATCGCCTTTATGTAACTCCATGCCTTCCTGTAGGAAATATTTATCTCCCTCGCCGCCCTGTTGATCGAACCATAGGCATCAATCGCCAGGAGGAGATATTTTCTGCCCCGGCCAAAGACCGGCTTCCCTCCCAGCTCCAGCCAGATTTTTGATCTGATAGCCATACCGCTATGACTCGACTGCATAACGGACGGCGTTAAAAAAGACTTTCGCTCACCGCAGTACCCTCCGCTTGCACAGGGCCTGCAGAGCGTCTCTCCATTCAGATAGACCTCCCTCATATCCTGCACAGATTCGCCGCAGAGTATGCAACGAACTCTCCTGATAGGCCTGCCGGGCATGTCTTCAGGCCTTACATCGGGTGTAACCTTCCGCATAGCAAAGAGTTCCCCATTCGTCATCACCTTGTATGCCTCACACTGCGCGGCGTAGCGGCCCTCCGCCCTGACACAAAGGTGCTCCGCCTTCTTCCTGACATCTTCTTTCGCGACGACCCTCACCGCCCGACCAGAGCGGAGGTTCAGGAAGGTGGCAGCCATCTTGCCGTAATCCATGAACTTCAGTGTCCTCCGGCCGAGGCTGCAGCCGGTTACGGATTGAATCGCGTCCGTTGCACACCTATCCGTCTCCACGAATACGATAAGATTTTTTCGATCTCTTCCTCTCGGGTCCTCGATACCTATCTCTCTGAGCCCGAGCATCGACATCCTCACCCCGAGGACTTGCCCGGGGCAGAGATGACCATGAGTCTTCACGGCTTCTTCAAGAAGTCTGTCGAAATGGAAATGAGTTCGATCCATGCTGTCTCGTACCATAAATACTATCATATTTTTTCGCCGCTGACTTGGAAATTTGCAGAGGAGGAATGTGAATCCGCAGAGGAGCGTGACCGACTAGGGACCCGGCATGCCCGAACCTGCGAATCCCATACGCACTTAACGCCCGGGATGAGAAAGCATCTTGACGAAAAAAGGTGATAGAATAGTTTCAGGGGGGTTTAATGCTCGAGGTACTGTTTCTCTGCACGGGAAACTCCTGCCGCAGTCAGATGGCAGAGGGTTTTGCAAAGAAGCTCGGCAAGGATCTCTTTCATGTTCACAGCGCCGGGCTGATTGCCGCAGGCGTCCATCCCCGTGCTGTCACCGTCATGAGGGAGATCGGAATTGATATATCGAGTCATCGATCAAAGGAGATCGACGAAGAACAGCTGCGGAACGTGGATATCGTCATAACCCTGTGCAGCGATGCCGAAGATGCATGCCCCTGGACTCCGCCGGAGATAAAGCGTCTTCACTGGCCCATAAAAGACCCTGTCGGCTTCGTCGGGACAGAAGAGCAGATTATGCGTGACTTCCGCAGGGCAAGGGACGAGATAAGGGACAAGATAGAGCGCTTCATCAAAACCCTCCGCTCTTCTCCCCCTCACGCCTTGCAATAAGGTCGCATGATTCTTTACAATTTATCCAATGTCCACTCACCTGTATTCCGGAAGAGGGAAATTCTGCAAATCATTGACAGTCAACATTGTTTCTGTTACTTTCAGAAAGATGAAACAATGCCTGTTCTTCCTCTTCCTCTCCGGTTGCCTCTTCGCCGGTCGTGCCTACGGTCTCGATTTAGCGGGAATCCAGCCCCTTGCTCCCTACAGCGTCTTCTCAACATTTAGTGCGTACAGCCTCGAGAAGGGCAGAACCGGCATAGCCCTGGGTGCCGACATATCCCATCACCCCACCTTCTATAGAATCAGCGGCCAGTGGGGCTATGGCATCACGGATAAGGTTGAGCTGGAGATGACAATCCCCTATGCCATACAAGGAGAAAACTTGACGAACACTGCTCAAAAACCACTCGACGGGTTCGAGGATATCGGCATAGTCTTGAAATACCGTTTTTTCGATGAGGGAAAGTACGGTCCTGCGATAGCCCTTATCCTCGACGGCACCGTTCCTTCGGGAAAGGATGAATTCAG
>Ga0187779_10002957_pt1 | contig 10338 bp, 8 predicted proteins | sample 1015_Q2_SP10_10__FD_132435 | JGI IMG/M metagenome (GOLD analysis project Ga0187779, IMG submission 132435) | Tropical peat soil microbial communities from peatlands in Department of Meta, Colombia - 1015_Q2_SP10_10_MG | ecosystem: Environmental > Terrestrial > Soil > Wetlands > Peat | place...
CGTGGCGACCCAGTACGTCAGGGCGTTCTGGAGCCGGTCGCGCGCCCACGCCCATGAGAGGGTCCCTTCGGCGGAGGCGGGGATGCCGTACTCGGGGACGTGCGGACGTTCGGTCGTCGGCGGTCGGGCGGCGGGGCGTTGCGGCCCCGCGCGTTGCGGCCCCGCGCCTCGCGGGGCGTCAGAGCCGCGTCTGGTACTCACCGGTCCGCGTGTCGATGCGGATGGTGTCGCCCTCGTTGACGAAGAGGGGGACCTGGACGACGAGCCCGCTCGCCAGCGTGGCCGGTTTGCGCGCACCCGTGGCCGTGTCGCCGGCGAAGCCCGGGTCGGTGTCCTCGACGCGCATGTCGACCGTGATGGGCAGCTCGACGCCGATCGTCTCGCCCTCGTACGTGGTGCGGTCGACCAGCATGCCGTCCTGGAGGTAGAGGACCGCGTCCCCGAGCTGGTCCGTGTGCATGGCGAACTGGTCATACGACTCGGTGTCCATGAAGTGGAACTCGTCGCCGTCGCGGTAGAGGAATTGCACCTGGCGACGATCCAGCCGCGCTCGGGGCCACTTGTCGCCGGCCTGGAAGCTCCGCTCGACGATGCCGCCCTTCTTGACGTTGCGGAGCTTGATGCGGACCTGCGCGGAGCCGCGGCCCATCTTGATGTGGTGGTAGTCCAGGATCTGCCAGAGGTCGTTGTCGAGCTCGATGACGACGCCCTTGCGCAGCTCACCGGTGGAGATCATGGGACGGGCACTCCTTGGGGACGGCGCTCGCGCCGCGGCACAGGTCGGTGGAGACGCCGATTCTACCCGAGGCGGTGGGCCGCCCGGCTCGTGCCCTTCAGGCCGCGATGATCGTGATCTCGCGCGGGAACCGCGTCAGGCGCTCCAGCCGATGGTCGTCCGGGTCGAACAGCACCAGATCCTCGATACGCACCCCGGTGCGGCCTTCCAGGTAGACGCCCGGCTCGACGGAGAAGACGGTCGGGCCGGGCAGTGGCGCGTCGGAGGCCGCCTGTCGGCCGAGTGACGGGGACTCGTGGGTCGCCAGCCCGATCCCATGGCCCAGTCCGTGGCCGAAGTGGCCGCCATGGCCGGCCGCCTCGATCACCCGTCGCGCGGCGGTGTCCGCCTCGCGCGCGACCGGCCGTCGCCCGGCGGCCGCAGCCTGCGCCACGAAGTCGATGGCCGCCTGCTGGGCCGCCGCCACGAGGCGGTAGAGGGCCAGGTCGGCGCTCGACGGCTCGCCCACGAAGAGGGTCCGCGTCATGTCGCTGCGATAGCCGGCGACCTGGGCGCCGAAGTCGAACAGGAGGACCTGCCCGGCCTGGATCCTGCGGGCGCCCGGCGAGCCGTGCGGCAGGGCCGCCTGCGGGCCGGCGAGGACTGCCACGTCGAACGCCAGCGCGTCGGCACCGTGGGTGCGCATGCCCCATTCCAGGTCCAGGGCGACCTGGGCCTCGGTCATGCCGACCTGGATGGCAGGCACCAGTCGCGCCAGGGCCGCGTCGGCCACGGCACAGGCGGCAGCGATCCGTTCGACCTCCGACGGCTCCTTGGTCGCCCGCTGGGCCTCCACCCAGCCCTCCACGGGCACCAGCTCCACGTCCGGCACCGCACCCGCCAACCGATCCCACGTGAGGCGCGAGACGTGGGCGCCCTCGACGGCCACGCGGCGGCAGCCCCGCACCAGGTCCGGCCAGCGCTCCGCGAGATCGTGGTATACGGGCACGATGCGTGCGTCGGGGGCCTCATCGCCGGCCTGCTCCGTGTAGCGCGAATCGGCGAGCAACGCGACCTCATCGGGGAGCACGAGGAACTGGCCCGAGTTGCCGGCCACGCGATCCTCGCCGTCGCCCAGGGCGAACCCGGTGAGGTAGCGACTGTTCTCCGAGCGCACCCCGAAGTAGGCGTCGACCCGTGCCTCCACCATCCGCTCCCGCAGCCGCGCCAGGCGGGCGGGACGGGCGGCCCGATCGCCGGCCGCCCAACGCTCGCGCTGTGCGGCGCTCGGGGGCGTGAGGGCGGCCAGGTCGTCCACGGTGGGCTCGGGGTTCACTGGATGTAGCCGTACTGCTTCAGCAGCTTCTGGAACTCGGCGTTGGTCTTGGCGAAGGCATGCGTATGGCTGCCGTCGTTCTTGGCCACGAAGAAGAGGTAGCCGGTCGAGGTGGCAGGGGCGGCGGCGGCCTGGATGTCGGGCAGCGTCGGGGAGCAGATCGGGCCGTCGGGAAGGCCGGGGTGGTCGTACGTCTGGAAGCTCGCCAGGGCCGGCGGCGGCTTCACGTTGGCGATCGTGACGGGTTCCCAGAACGAGTACTGCTGCCACTGATCGAGCGGCAGCAGCGCCAGCTGCATCGTGTCGTTGGCGTAGAAGACCGTGGGGTCGGCGTTGAGCAGCCCGGTCGACCACTTCTTGGGATCCAGGCGGTTGGCGTAGACGCCGGCGACCAGGGGGCGTTCGCTGTCGACCGCGACCTCCTTGTTCACGATGCTGGCCAGCGTCAGCGTGCGGTAGAAGGCCGGCCCCTGGGTCTCCGCCTCCTGCACGATCGCCTGGCCCACCTGGGTGGCCCAGGTGGTAAGGAGCAGTCGCACGACGCCCTCACCGGTGGCATCGGGCTTGACGCTGAAAGTGCCCCACCCCAGGAACCCTTCGAGTGAGCGGCCGGCTGGCAGAGCGGCCAGGAACGGGTAGTCGGCTCGCAGGGCGTCGGTGGGCTTGCTGGCCAGGTCGTAGAAGTCCTTGGCCACGTCCTTCTGGAGTGGCAGCGTCTCCAGGTACGCCGTGATCTGCTCGATCCGCAGGCCGCTGCGCAGGGCCATGGTGATGTACGGGTTCACGGGCACCGGATCCTGCAGGGCGGAGAGCAGCTGGGCCGGCGTCATCTGCTGGTTGAGGTAGTACGTCCCAGCCTGGATGTTGCCGGACTGGCCGCTGGTGATGGCCACGAACTCGAAGGCCAGCGGCTCCGTCACCAGCTGCTGGCTGGCGAGCATGTTGGCGATGTCGGCCGCACTCGCGCCGGCCGGCACCACGAACTGCACGGGCGACGCATCCTGGCCGGCAGGGGCGGTGAGCTCGTCGCCCAGTCGTTCGCGCACCAGGTCGGCCAGGAACGGCATCCGCATCGTCTGCGGGTTCGCCTGCGCGATGTCGACGGCCAGGGTGCGGAGCAGCGGCCGGCCGACGCTGGCCAGCACGACCAGGACCAGCGCCCCCATGACCAGCACGACCAACAGGCCGCGCAGGCGATGGTGACGGGGCGGCGGCTGGAGCATCACGTAACCGTTGCGACCGCCCTGGCGTCCCAGATCCATGCGGCTCATGGTCCCCGAGGCGGGCGGCGCCGTCGGCTCGGGCATCTGGACCTCGTCCTCGCCCTCCGATGACAGAGCCCCCGCCATCGCCCACCCGTCATCGGCCTCCCCCGCATCGGGCTCGCCCGGACCGACGCGGTGGGCCATGCGGATGGGCGGAAGGTCCGGCCGGTTCATGTCTTTCACCGCGGTACCCCAGCCCCCGTGTCGAGGGCGGCCTGGAGGATCCGCCGAGCGGCCTCGCGGTCTACCGCCGCGCGCTGCGCGGATCGGGCGGCCCGCCCCGGCGGTCCGCCGTCGTGCCGCCGGTGGGCCGCACCGACGGTCGTCTCCGCGGCGCGACTCGTGAAGCGTTCATCCTGCATCACGACGGGTCGGCCAAGCCGACGTGCGATCTCCGCCGCCCAAGCACGGGCGGCCTGGGCCTGCTCGCCTTCGTCGCCCGATGGCAGGAGGGGCAGCCCCACGACCAGTTCGTCGATGCGCTGCTCGGTCACGACGTGCGCCAGCGCCGTGGCGTCATCGTCGAGCGTGCCGCGCATGACCGTCGCGAGACCGCGCGCCAGGCCGCCATCGGTCCCCCCTACGGCCAGGCCGATCCGGCGGTCACCGAGGTCGATCCCCAGGAGGCGGCTCATGAGGCGCTCGGACTGGCCGTGGGGCCCGGGGGCGTCGTGGCCGGCGCGAGCGTCCGGGCCGGGGCCGAGGCAGGTGGGAGCGAGGCTGGGGCCGCGGATGAACCGGGCTGGGGCGGCTGGACGGTGATCGTCACGCGGGACGGGTCATCCGGGATGCTCGAGACGTAGAACGGCGACGTCTCGATGGTCACCGTGCCGAGCGCCTCCAGGATGGTCCGGGCCTGCCCGACGGTCTTGCCCCCGACCTGCGCCAGCAGGACCGACGGGTCGAGGGTGGCTGCGATCTGGCCCGTGGCGGACGCCGAGAACGAGATCTGGCCGCCGCTCACCACGGCGGGCCCGACCTGCGTCTGGACGGTGGTGGGGAACAGCTCGTAGCCGGCTGGCACCGAGGCCGCCAAGCGGGCGGCCGCGACCTGCTGGACCTGGGTCTGGTCCACGCCGTCGATCGTGCCGTCGCCGCTGACCGTGAGCGAGAAGGTGTCCTTCTGCTTGTTGACCAGCGCGCTCGCGGGCTGGTCGGCGGTCGTGTCCCCGACGGTGGCACTGGCCGCGATCAGCGTCACGCCGGCCGGGGCATTGGCGGGGTCCGCACCCGCCGCGTCGAGCTGCGTCTTGAGGGTGGCCCGGAGGCTGGCCACGGCCGCGTCGTAATCGGACTGCTGGATGACCTGGATGACCGTGTGGGTCCCGCCCGTCGTTGGCGCGGCGTTGGACACCGGGTCGTTGAAGTTCACCAGGGCCGCCTCGATCGCCGAGGAGACCTGGTCGATCGCACCTGCCGCGACGTTCCCCGTCGGGCCGCTGGCCGCCGCCGAGACGTCGACGCTCGCCCGCCCGCCGTTGGGGTCGAGGGGCTTGGCCCGTGGCACGGTCACGGCCTTGGCCGTGCCGAACGCGACGCCACTGGCGGTCGAGACGCGGGTGCCCTGCGGCACGAAGACCGAGCGACCGGTGTTGAAGCTGACGAACGTCACGGTCCCCGTCGCCGCCGTGTCGACGGGCTTGGTGCCCGTGGCGTTGAACGTGTCGGTCGCCGTCAGGGGGATCGTCACGACCTGTGCCGGGACGACGCCGCGGACCTGGTCGATGGCCGTCGCGGTCGGGTCGGCGATGACGGTGAGGTCCACCGGCTGGGCGGCCTGCGTGCGCGGCACCACCGTGATCGTCGCGGTGGGCAGGATGTTGAAGGCGATCCACCCGGCGGCCACGAGGAGCGCCACCACGAGCAGGCCCGAGATGCCGATCCACGCCCATCGGCGGCCGCCGCCCTGGGGACGGTCGCGCGTGGAAACGACGGGCAGATCGGGCACGCCGCCACGGTGCGCCATCCCGGCCGGGGCGCCTGCTCCGGCCTGGGCCTGGACCGGCGGGAGGTAGCCGGCGCCGACCGGCGCGGCCACGCCGGCGGTGGTCGCGGCCGTAGCCAGGTCGTCCCGCGGCGCCCCCTTGCCCGCTCGCGTTCGTGCCCGCGACGAACCAGGAGCGGTGCGGGCGGGCCCGGGCGTGATCGCCGTCGCGTCCTCGTCAGACCCTGCAGCCGTGCGCCCGGCCGACGACTCCTGCAGGGCCGCCTCGTACTCGACCACCGTGCCGTAGGCGGGCAGGCCGGCCGACACGGCCACCGCCCGGACTCCGGGCTCGGCGGTCACGATGGCCAGCCGCCGCGAATGGGCACGGGCCTCGTGGGCCAGCAGGCGGAAGTTGATGCGGCTCGTGGCGATCCGCGAGCCGGTCGGCAGGACGAGCGCCACCCGCACGTCCTTGCTCGCCCGCAGACGAGCCACGGCGTTCGTGATCTCGTCGTCCGGATCCAGATAGGCGATGCTCATGGCTGCTGCGCTAGCCTACCGGCACTAGACCTTCATGGCCCGCAGGACGCGTCGCAGGGCCGCGTCCAGGGGGGCTTCCTGCGACGCCATCTCGATGGCCTGGTAGGCCAGCCCCAGGGGGGTCACGTCCTGCTGGTCGACCAGCAGCTTCGTCGCGTCGCGGATGGACTCGATCTCCCCCGGCTCCATGATCGAAACCTCCGGCGGGCGCGAGAAGGGCAGCCGCCTGGCGAAGCCCGCATCGCGGAGGGCGTCGATCAGGTTCACGAGGCGGGAGCCGCCGCCGCACACGTAGATGCGGCCCGGCAGCAGGTCACCCCCGGCCAGCTCCTCCAGCACGAGCTCTACGCCGGCCGCCCAGACCGCGGTGTCCTCGGACAGGATGGCAGCCACCGTCGCGGCCTCCTCGACCGGCAGGCCCCGGGCGTGGTCGACCTTGATCGCCTCGGCGCGCGGGAAGGGCAGGTCCAGGCGGTCGGCCAGCGACTTCGTGAAGGCCCGGCCACCCAGAGCGAACATGCGGGTGCCCTCGATGCCGCCCTGGCGCACCAGGGCCACGTCGGTCGTCCCGCCACCGACGTCGATGAACAGGGCTCCCGCCTTCTGGACTTGCTCGCCGCCCAGGACGCGGGCGACCGCATACGGCTCGGCCACGATGGCGAGCAGCTCCAGGTCCAGCTGGCTGGCCACGCTCTGCAGCGCGCCAAGGTGCACCAGCGGGGCGAACGCGTTGAAGATGCTGATGCGCACGTGGCGACCCTGGAAGCCGACCGGGTTGGTCACGGCGTAGCCGTCGATCGAGGCCCCCGTGACGGCCGCGTGGACCAGCCGCACGTCCACGTTGGGCAGGCCGGTCTCCCAGGTGATGGCCCGCTCGGCGTCGCGCAGCGCCTCGTGCTGCACCCCGTCGATGAGCCTCTGCAGCTCGGCGTCGTTGATGGGGGCATCGGGCCGCTTGCGCTCCTGGGTGTGCGTCGTGGTGAAGCCCTTGACCAGCTCGCCGGCGATGCCGATGACGACCTGGCTCGGCCGGAAGCCGGCCATCTCCTCGGCCTCCTGGAGCGCCACCGAGCAGTTGTCCACGACCGCCGAGATGTCGGCCACGGTGCCCGACTGCATGTGGGAAAGGCCCTGGCGCTGGCGGCCCACGCCGCGCACGGTGCCGCGTCCGTCGTCGCTGATCTCGAAGACGAGCGCCTTGGCGAATTCGGTCCCCACGTCCAGCGCAGTGCAGGCGGCCGGTCCGGCCTGACCGTCGCCGCGCTGCAGGAAGCGCCGCCAGAAGGCCATCAGGCGGGGTCCCCGGCGAGCCGGTCGGCGACCGCGGCCGTGAGGGCGTCGAGGGCCCGCTGGAGACCCGCCGGGTCGGAGCCTCGTGCCTGGGCCATCTCGGGCCGCCCACCGCCCTTGCCGCCGATGAGCGGCGCCGCCGCACGGACGAGGTCGCCAGCGGCCACGCCGCGGGCCACGAGGTCGGCGCTGACGGTCACGAACAGCTCCGGCGCCGGCCCGGCCAGGCCCAACGCGATGACGCCCCCAGGGAACGCGCCGCGCACGTCCCGCGCGAGCGCCTTGAGCGCGTCGGATGACGGCAGCTCGACGGCCCGCGCGACGACGCGGGCGCCGCCGGGCAGGGCCACGGCCTCGCGGATCAGGTCGGCCGGCCGCGGCCCCGCGCCGCCGGCCCGGAGACGCTTCTCGAGGTCCTTGACCCGGGCCTGCAGCTCGGCCACGCGAGCCGGCACCGCCTCGACGGCCTGCGCCCCGACCGCGTCCGCGGTGCGGGCCAGGGTCGCGCGGGCGGCGTCCAGGTACGCGTCGGCCGCATCGCCGGTCAGCGCCTCGATGCGCCGGGTGCCGGAGCCGATCGACCGCTCCCCGGTGATGACGAAGCCTCCCACCTGGCCGGACGCTCGACAGTGCGTCCCGCCGCACAGCTCGAGGCTGTAGCCCTCCACCGCCACGGTGCGGACATCCTCGCCGTACTTCTCGTCGAAGAAGGCGTCGGCGCCCCGCGACGTGGCGAGCGGCATGGGCATGACCTCCACGATGACCGGCCGGTCCTCGCGGATGATGCGCCGCACCTCGCCTTCGATGGCCGCCAGCTCCGCGGCCGTCAGGGCGCGGTCGAAGGGGAAGTCGAAGCGCAGGCCGTCCGGCGTGACCAGCGAGCCAGCCTGACGGGCCGACTGGCCGACCGTGTTGCGCAGCGCCCGATGGAGCAGGTGCGTGCCGGTGTGGTTGCGCATCGTGCGGGCCCGCCGTTCCGCGTCCACGATCGCCTCCACCGCGCCACCGACGCGGAGGCGGCCGTGGAGCGTGCCCCGGTGGACGGTCAGGCCGCCGATGGCCCCGCCGACCGGGCGCTGGGTGTCCTCCACCTGGAAGAGCAGCGACCCGCCGCCGGGCTCCCGCAGCACGCCGCGATCGCCGACCTGGCCGCCGCCCTCGGCGTAGAAGGACGTCGTATCGAGCACCACCTCTGCCGGCCCGTGGCCCTGCAGCTCCTCGTACTCGATGTCATCGCGCACGATCGCCACCACGCGGCCCTCGGCGGTCGTGGTGGCATAGCCGACGAACTCGGTCGGCCCGGAGCGATGGAGCAGCGTCTCGTAGCGCGACGCCGACCGCGCCTGTTCCGCCAGCCCGGCCCTGGTGCCCTTGCGCGAGCGGGCGCGCTGCTCGTCCAGGGCCGAGCCATAGCCGGCCAGATCCACCCCGACCCCCGCCTCGGCGGCAAGCTCCGCGGTCAAGTCGATGGGGAATCCGTACGTGTCATGGAGTCGGAAGGCGACCTCACCGGGCAGGCTCGGCGCCGACGCCGGCAGGTCCTCCGGCCGGCGCCCCACGGTCCGTCCGGTCCCGGGCGGCGCGATCTGCTCGAGGCTCCGCTCGAGCAACCGGGCGCCGGCATCGAGCGTCCGCGCGAACTGCGCCTCCTCCCGGCCCAGCACGGCCTGGATCTCCGAGGCTCGTGCGACCAGCACCGGGTAGGCCTCACCCATGGTGGCGATGACGACCGACGCCAGCTGCCCCAGGAAGGGCTCCGTCCGGCCGAGCAGCCGACCGTGGCGGACAGCCCGCCGGGTCAGCTTGCGCAGCACGTAGCCGCGACCTTCGTTCGACGGCCGCACCCCGTCGGCGACGAGGAACGTCACCGCCCTGGCGTGATCGGCGATCACCTGGTAGCTGAAGCGCTCGGCTTCGAATCGCTCGGGGTCGTGGCCGAGCAGCTCGCGCATGCGGGCATGCACCGGCAGGAACAGATCGGTGTCGTAGTTGCTGGGCACCTGCTGGAGCACGCTCGCCAGGCGCTCCAGGCCCAGGCCCGTGTCGACGCTCGGGAAGGGCAAGGCATGACGCCCGTCCGCCTGCTGGTCGAACTCCATGAAGACGAGGTTCCAGATCTCGAGCCACCGGGGGCAGGTCTCGGAGTGGTCCGGGATGCACTGCGGGCCTTCGCTGAACTGCGCCCCGCGGTCGAAGTGGATCTCGCTGCACGGCCCGCAGGGGCCGGTCTCCGCCATCCGCCAGAAGTTCTTGTCGTCGCCGGCCTCGACGTCGCCCCAGCTGGCCATGCGCTCAGGGGGCAACCCGATCTCGTCGCGCCAGACGGCTCGGGCGACGTCATCGTCCTTGTAGGTGGTCGCCGCCAGGCGTTCCGCCGGGATGCCGAATTCCTGGGTCAGCAGCTCCCAGGCCCAGTGGATGGCCTCGCGCTTGAAGTAGTCACCGAAGCTCCAGTTGCCCAGCATCTCGAAGAGGGTGTGGTGGCGCGGCGTCCGCCCGACCTCCTCGAAGTCATTGTGCTTGCCCGCGACGCGCAGGCACCGCTGGTAGTCGACAGCCCGCTTGTATGACCGTGTCTCGACACCGGTGAACACGTTCTTGAACTGGACCATGCCCGAGTTGGTGAACAGGAGCGTGCGATCGCCCGCGGGCACCAGGCTGGCCGACGGCACCGCGGCATGACCGCGGGCCGCGAAGAAGGCCACGAAGCGGCTGCGGATCTCCGCCGCCGGCAACGCGTGCAGGCGGGGATCGTGTCGCGCCTGGGGTGGCGAGCGGTCGGGCATGCGCGTCGAGTGTACTCAACCGCACCCCTCCGGCGGCCTCGTCGGCCCTCAGCGGGCGGGCGGCCGACGCTGCGGTGGGACCAGGAGGCTCACCAGCACGACGACGAGGATCCCGAGCCAGGCGAAGCCCGAGGCCCAGAGGACCCCGAAATCTCCGATGCGCACCGGGTCGGGGAGGTGCAGCGCCAGCGCCTGCCCGGCGTAGGCCCCAAGGACGGCGGCCGGGAACAGCAGCACCAGGCGCGTGCGCTCCGCGCCCAGGACCAGGATGAACACGGCGGCGTTGGCGATGCCGACGAGGGCGGCCAGCAGGGGTGCCGGCCCGATCGCCACCCTGGTCAGGCGCCCGCCGGGGCGATGCGGCCGCCACCCAGGACCTCACCGGCGGCGTAGAACACGGCGGCCTGGCCCGGGGCGGGCGCCCAGACGGGCTCCTCGACCTCGACGTCCCAGAGAGCCGGCGCGGCCGGGTCGGACGC
>Ga0187779_10002958_pt1 | contig 10337 bp, 14 predicted proteins | sample 1015_Q2_SP10_10__FD_132435 | JGI IMG/M metagenome (GOLD analysis project Ga0187779, IMG submission 132435) | Tropical peat soil microbial communities from peatlands in Department of Meta, Colombia - 1015_Q2_SP10_10_MG | ecosystem: Environmental > Terrestrial > Soil > Wetlands > Peat | place...
GAACGAAGAGCACTGCTGCTCTCCTACTGCGGCTTGGAGCTCAACGCCCGCTCCGTGACGAGGTACCCGAGCTCCTCGAGACAGCCGAAGGCTGCGCGCGACTCGGCGAGGCTTCCGACCCCGACCTGGATGTCGACGACTGGTTTGGCGGAAAGCCCAGGCACCGAAGTGCTGCCGACGTGCTCGATCGTCCCGGTCGAGAACGCGCGCAGCGCCGCGAGCAGCTGCTTGCGTTCGTCCTCGAAGGCAGCGGGCCATGCGCGGTCGTAGGGCGCGATCTCGAGTCTTTCGCTGTCCGCCATGAAGGCTCCCAAGCTAAGACGCACGACTCTGGTGAGCCATGCCCAGACCAAGAGGCCTGGACGAGCAATGGCGGCATGTCCACCCTCTGTACTCCGACCCCGCCGCAACCAATCATCCGTTCGTGAGGCCGACAGATGGAGACCGAAAAGATCGAGCTGAAGACCGAGTCGGGTCAGGTCGTCGAGGCCGTTGTGCTCAACAAGCATGCGGACCGGATCGACGTCGTGATCGCGCAGAGCGTGCGCTGCTCGCTCACTCCCACGCGGAACGGGCTGGCCTACGTCGGGAGCGTCCGGGGCCGCGAGCTCGTCTACGAGCGCAGCCGCGCCGCGGTGGAGGCCGAGCTCGCGAAGCGCGATTCGAACCGAAGGCGCTTTCGCTGAGGAGTGTGCGCCTCAGGGCCAGAGCAGCGCTGCCAGGCACAGCAGGATGCCCACCGTGGCGCCGTTCCAAACGAGGGAGCGCACCAATGGAATGCCAGCCGCGTACAAGGGCAGATAGACGACACGACCCCAGAAGTAGAGCTGGGCGCCCCACTCGGTGAGCGCATTGTGTCGTCCGAGTGCGTTGCATGCGAGTACGGCTGCGGCGAACAGCGGAAACGTTTCAAGGAAGTTCGTCGAGGCACGGTCGAGTCGGCCCGCTATGCCGAGAAGCGGGTCCGATGGCTCATCTCGAGCACTCGCCGCCCAACGGTATCCGCGCTGAAGGCTGGCGGAATGAGACGCCGCCACGATGTGGACGAGGCCCAAACCGATCGAAAGGGCCAACAGCGTGAGCTCGATCGTCATCGCTCCCGTCGCTCAGGCAAGGTGCCCCGAACCAACGGTTCGGAGACTCGCCGGGACGCTAGCGGGCGAATCGCGCAGTGACCTGGATCTCGACCAACGCCCCGGGGACCGCCAGCTCCGTGATGCCGATGGCGGTCCACGCCGCGTGGGGAGCCGACATGAACTTTTCCTTGACGGCGACGAACGCGCGCATGTGCGCTTGCAGCCCGACGTGGTAGCTGTTCATCTCCGTCACGTTCGCGAAGGAGAGCCCTACCTCGGCCAGAAGGCCTCGGAGGTTCTCGAACGCCAGAGTGAACTGCACTACCGGATCCTCGGGGACGCTCAGATCGGGTCTGAAGCCGATCATTCCCGAGCAGCGCAGCGTGTCGCCGTCGATCACCGCGGGCGAGAAGTGGTAGCGGTCGTAGATTTGCTTCATCCAGGCCGGGATGACTTCCTTCATGACTCGTCCTCCTGAGTCAACGCAGCTGTTAGCCGGATCGGAGAGGTCGATCGGATGGTCGAGCTCCGTGTCGAGCAGGGACCTTTAGCATAGCTCGGTCAGGCGTCCGGTGTGCGGTATCGAGTGGCGAGGCTCGGGCTTTGCCCTCCGAATGCGGACAACTCGGCTCGAAAGATCGCCTCGAGAAGGCTGCCGTCCTCGACGCCTGGCGCTGTGACGACCTCCCGCAGCTCGAGCCCGCGCAGGCTCGCCGCCACGACGTCTTCGGCGGACATCCGTGGCACCCTGCTCAGGTCGAGGCCCTGCCGCGTATGGAACTCGGTGGCCACGACGCCCGGGCACAGAACCTGAATCCTGACCCCGGTGCCTTCGAGCTCGGCACTCAGAGTCTGAGACATGGTGACGAGATATGCCAAAGCTCCGCCGTAGACGACACGGCGGGGCATCACCGAGGCCGGTGCCGGGCCGCTGAAGGCAATCATGCCGGCGACGTTGACGATGCTGCCTCTGCCCCGCGCCTTCATGCCCGCTAGGGCAGAACGGGTCAGCAGCGTCGGTGCGACGATCTTGACGCGCATCACTTCCAGGGCTCTTGTGGCCGGAAGATCAGCGAGTGGCATGTAGTGAGCGACGCCGGCGTTGTTCACCAGAAAGGTCAGGGGCTCATTGGCACACAGCTCTGCTGCGGCATCCACACCGGCATCCGTCGCCAAGTCGAGCGAGCTGGTTCGAACGTTGACCCGAGGGTGGGACGCCGTGAATTCGTCGAGCCTGTCCTGTCTTCGGCCCACCAGAATGAGGTCGTAGCCCAGAGCGGCGAGGGCCTCGGCAAATGCCTTCCCGATCCCAGAGGTGGCACCGGTGATCAGAGCCAGTTCGCTCATCCTTGTCTCCACCGGAATCGCGCAGGGAACATTCAGTCCTCAGAAGAAGCTCGAGATGTCGAAGTGGATCGTGAGGTCTCGTCCATCGGCAGTCGTCAGATTGAGCTCGTCCGTCGGCGAGCTACCGCATTCGGTGAGCGACTGACTGTTGATGTTGGCACCAGGATAGTGCGCTCGAATCCACTCGTATTCCTCTCGGACTCCCGCGACCTTGACGCGAGTCGAGCAGCTGAGTCCATCTGCTTCTTGATTCTGAGTCGAGTTTGCAGCGCTGGAAGCGATCGCGGCGCTCACGACCAGCACGCTGGTCGCAATGAAACGCTTCAAGAAGCCCCCTACCGGAAGTGCCGAAAACCGGCCACTTGCGGCTTCGATCGCGTCGACGGAGGTCGCATTCGAGTCTCGACTCGCGATTTTGAATCGCGCTTGACGCCGGGGCGAAACTAGAGCGAAGATCGTTTTGAGTCCCGCTCATGTCCTCACCCCCCTTCGTCGAGTTAAGCGCGCGCAGCGCCTTCAGTTTTCTGGAGGGGAGCTCTGCGCCCGAGGACCTGGTCGCGCGGGCGGCGGAGCTCGGGCACGGGGCGCTCGCGCTGGCGGACTCGCACGGAGTGTACGGGCTCCCGCGCTTCCACCGCGCGGCGCGGGCGGCGGGCGTGCAGGCGATCTGCGGGGCGCGCGTGCACCTGTGGAGCGAGACCCGGCGCAGGCGCAAGTCCGATCCGCCGCCCGACGGCGGCCGGGTGACGCTGCTCGCGAAGGACCGCGCGGGCTACAAGAATCTGTGTAAGCTGCTCACGCTGGGGCACGCCCGCGTCGAGAAGCCGCACTGCCGCGTCGGCTGGGACGAGCTGCGCGAGCACGCGTCGGGGCTGGTCGCGCTGGTGCGAGCGCCGCCGCTGGCGGGACCGCTGCAGAAGATCTTCGGCGCGGACGCGTTCGGCGAGCTGTGGCGGCACCGCGATCCGGACGAGGAGCGCGCGAACCGGACGCTGCTCGCGACGGGCATCGCGCCGCTCGCGACCGGCGACGTGCGACACGCGGCGGTGTCGGGGAAGCGCTTGCTCGACGCCTTTACCTGCATCGCTCACGGCGTGAAGCTCGAAGAAGCCGGGCGGGTGCTGCTGCCCAACGCCGAGCGCCACCTGCACGCGGCGGACGAGATGGCGCGGCGCTTCGCGGACCTTCCGCTCGCGCTCGCCAACACGCTCGAGGTCGCGGAGCGCTGCGCGTTCCGGCTCGAGGACCTGGGCTACGAGTTCCCCGACTTCCCGAGCGGGGGTGAGTCGCTCCCCGCCCTGCTCCGCCGGCTCGCCTTCGAAGGCGCGCGCGAGCGCTACGGTGGCCAGGTCCCCGAGCAGGCGCGCGCGCAGCTCGAGCACGAGCTCGGCATCATCGGGCGGCTCGAGCTCGAGGGCTACTTCCTGATCGTCTGGGACGTGGTGCGCGAGTGCCGCGCGCGCGGGATCCTGTGCCAGGGGCGCGGCTCGGCGGCCAACTCGATCGTGTGTTACGCGCTCGGCATCACCGCGATCGACCCGGTGCGCTACGAGCTCCTGTTCGAGCGCTTCCTGTCCGAGGAGCGCGGCGAGTGGCCGGACATCGACGTCGACCTGCCGTCGGGCGACCACCGCGAGGAGATCCTGCAGTACGTCTACCAGCGCTACGGCGCGGCGGGCGCGGGCATGACCGCGAACGTGATTACCTACCGCGCGAAGAGCGCGGTGCGCGAGATGGGCAAGCTGCTCGGGTTCGCGAACGAGCAGATCGACCGGCTCGCGAAGCTGCTCTCGCGCCACGAGTTCACCGACGAGCACGATGCGCTCGAGCGCCAGCTCCGCGACGCGGGCATGCACCCCGGCGCGCAGCGCGTGCAGCACCTTCTGCGGCTGGTACACGAGGCGCAGAACCTGCCGCGCCACCTGGGCCAGCACTCGGGCGGCATGGTGATCGCGAAGGGCCGGCTCGACGAGGTGGTTCCGCTCGAGCCCGCGCGCATGCCGGGGCGCACGGTGATCCAGTGGGACAAGGACGACTGCGCGGACCTCGGCATCATCAAGATCGACCTGCTCGGGCTCGGCATGATGGCGGTGCTCGAAGACGCGATCCCGCTGGTGCGCGCGCACGACGCCGCCGACGTGGCGCTCGACAAGATCCCCGCGAACGACCCGAAGACCTACGCCATGCTGCAGGCCGCCGACACCACCGGCGTGTTCCAGGTCGAGAGCCGCGCGCAGATGGCGACGCTGCCGCGCATGAAGCCGACCTCGTTCTACGACCTGGTGGTCGAGGTCGCGATCATCCGCCCGGGCCCGATCACCGGCGAGATGGTGCAGCCCTACCTGCAGCGCCGCGCGGGCCGCGAGAAGGTGAGCTACGCGCACCCCGAGCTCGAGCCGATCTTGAAGCGCACGCTGGGCGTGCCGCTGTTCCAGGAGCAGCTGCTGCGCATGGCCATGACCATCGCCGGCTTCTCGGGCGGCGAGGCCGAGGAGCTGCGCCGCGCCATGGGCTTCAAGCGCTCGGTCGAGCGCATGGACCAGATCGTGCGCAAGCTGCGCGCGGGCATGACACAGAAAGGCGTCAGCCCCGCCGCGCAGGAGGAGATCGTGAAGCAGATCGGCTCGTTCGCGCTCTATGGCTTCCCCGAGAGCCACGCGGCCAGCTTCGCGCTGCTGGCCTACGCTTCGGCCTACATTCGCGCGCACCACCCCGCCTGCTTCCTCGCGGCCATGCTGAACCACTGGCCGCTCGGCTTCTACAGCCCGGCCACGCTGGTGCAGGACGCCCAAAGACATGGCGTGCACGTCTTGCCGATCGACGTGCAGGAGAGCGACTGGCTCTGCCACGTCACCGCTGCGGGCGAGGTCCGGCTCGGCCTGCGCTACGTGGACGGCCTGCGCCAGGACGCCGGCGAGCGCATCGCATCCGAGTCGCCCTACGAGTCGCTGGCCGACCTGGCCGCGCGCACGCAGCTCCACCGCGACGAGCTCGAGAAGCTCGGCTCGATCGGCGCCTGCGCGAGCCTGGGCCTCGAGCGGCGCGAGGCGCTGTGGCAGATCGCGGCGCTCTCGGGCGGGATCCTCGCCGGTGCGGAGTCCACCACGCCCTCGCCGCTCGCCGAGATGACCCCGTTCGAGACCACCGTCGCCGACTACCGCGGCACCGGCATCACCACCGGCGCTCACCTCATGAGTCACTTCCGCGGGCGCCTGCGCGAACGCGGCGTGCTCTCCGCCGCCGAGCTGCGCGGGGCCAAGCACGGCAGCTGGGTGCGCATCGCGGGCGCGGTGATCGTGCGCCAGCGCCCCGGCACCGCGAAGGGCTTCCTCTTCCTCACGCTCGAGGACGAGACCGGCACCTCGAACGCGATCGTCATCCCCGACGTCTTTCACCGCCACCGCGCGGTGGTGCAGTCGTCCGGCATCCTGCTCGTCGAAGGCCCCGTGCAGAGCCAGGACGGCGTGATCCACGTGCGCGCGCGCAGCTTCGAGCGGCTCGACGGCGAAGGGATGCGGGAGCTACTGCCCCGGTCGCACGACTTCCGCTGACCGAATCCTTCGCGGAGCCCTCACGGCACGAACGCGAGCACGAGGAACGCTCCGAACACCGCCAAGTGCACCGCGCCATGCAGCACCGTCGCTCGGCCGCTCGCCAGGGTGATCGTCGAGAGCAGCAGCGTCAGCACGAGCAGGATGATCTGCGTGGGTGCGAGTCCGAGCTCGAGCGGCAGCCCCAGCGCGACCGAGATCGCCGCGACGGCGGGAATGGTGAGCCCGATCGTGGCGAGCGCGGAGCCGAGCGCGAGGTTGAGGCTGGTCTGCAGGCGGTTGCGGACCGCGGCGCGCAGCGCGGCGGCCGACTCGGGGGCGAGAACGACGAGCGCGATGATCAGCCCCACCACGTGAAGCGGCGCAGAGACGGCGCGGACGCCCTCTTCGATCGCCGGGGAGAGCGTCTTGGCCAGGCCGACGACCGCGACGAGAGCGAGCACCAGCAAGGCCATGCTGGCCAGGGCGACCCGACTCGAGGGAGGCTCCGCGTGGTCGTGCTCGGCGTCGACGATCTCGGGGAGGAAGTAGTCGCGGTGGCGAACCGTCTGCGCGAACACGAACACTCCGTAGAGCACCAGCGACGATACCCCGACGAACGCGAGCTGCGGGCGCGCATAGGTCGGCCCCGGAGTGGTGGTCGTGAACGCGGGCAGGATCAGCGTGAGCGTGACGAGCGGCGTGAGCACCGAGAGCGCATGGCTCGCGCCCTCGAGGCGGAACGCGACCACGTGGTGACGGAGCGCCCCGGCCACCAGACAGCTGCCGACCACCCCGTTGCAGATGACCATGACCGTCGAGAACAGCGTGTCGCGGGCCAGTGTACTGGCCCCCGAAGCGCCCGAGAGCATGATCGATCCGATCAAGCCGAGCTCGATCACCGTGATGCAGAGCGCGAGGACCAGCGTTCCGAACGGCTCGCCGACCCGATGGGCGACGACTTCGGCGTGATGGACGCCGACCACCACCGCGGCCACGAGCCCCGCGGTCGCCAGCGAGACGAGCAGCCACCCGAGTGTCTGCCCCCAGCTCACCGCGAGCACCGCGCACGCGAAGATCGGGAGGACCAGGCTCCAGGCTCGGGCCCACAGCTGCTTCACCGAGCGGATCTCGCTACCCGGCTCGATAGTGCTCGCCAGGCGTAGCCCGCGAACGCGCAGGTCGCGATCTCGATGGCGATCGCCGTCAGGTGGTACTGGTTCGCCGTGCCGTCGAGCGAGATGCCGAGCAGGCGGACCGCCGCGATGCACGCGAACGTGATCGCCGCGAGCGCGAGGGCGGGCTCGAGCCAATCGGTGCGCCGCAAGCTCGCGAGGCAGAAGAGCCCCGGGCCGATCTCGAGCGCGCCGTACATCACGCGCAGGTCGGTGAGCGCGGTCGGGCTCAAGTGCTCGAGCTCCGCGAGCGAGAGCATGCGCTCGGCCGCGACCACGTACAGCAGTCCGAACAGAAGGAGCAGTCCCCCAGACCACGCCGCTGCGATCTTTCCCATTCGCATGGTCACCCCCTTGTCCATGGGACGCTCGTCACGGTAGGTCAAGGCCGATCGATCCGCTCCGTCACGCGTCTCCATCAAGGGCGCCGCGAGCTTCGGCGCGCACCCTCTCGTCCGGGTCCATCTCCGAGACCCTCCGCAGCGCTGCGTCGATCCGAATCCGGAGACGCCTCCGACCCGGCTTGCACGCACCACAGCTCAGCGCGTGGATCGCATGGCGACGAACCTTCGCGACAGGGTCGGAGAATTTCGCGAGGATGAACGGCACGTACGACTCGTCCGCGAGATGGTCCATGAGCTGCAGGCACCACCAGCGGACCTTGGCGTTCGGGTGCTCGAGGCCCGCGATCAGCGCGGCCCTCGCCTCGGCGGACACCCGCGCGGTCCTGAGATCTCGCGCGTTGATGGCTCCGACGAGCGCGACGATCGCAGCGTTCCGTCTCGACGCGTCTGCGAATGCGGCGACCAGCTCCGTGCAGCGGTCCATGGCGCGACAGCTTGCCCGAGCGGAGCGGAGCTTCCCAGGGGCCGTGCGCGCTCAGCGCTGCGGCAAGCGCAGCTGGCTTCTCACTCTCCCGCAAACTGCAGCGATCTGTTCGCGATCGCCCCTCGGTGCCTCGGGCCATTCCGCGGCACGAGTCGCCCAGTACTCGGGCGGTGTTCCCGGATAGCGCGGTACCAGCCAAACATGCAGGTGGGGGACGTGATGACCCAGCACGAAGACGTAGACGTGCTCTGCCTTCTCCGAGTGCTTGAGCGCGCGCGCGAGGTGCGACGAGACCACCCCGACCCGTTTCGCCTCCTCGTCGGTGAGCTCGGCGATGCCCGGCACGTGCCGGCGCGGCTCGACGAACAGAGTTCCGAGGTAGGCCGTGCGCTTGCCGTCGGGAATGACCCCGTGACTCGCATAGACGAGCTCGTCATCGTGGACCACGCCAACCGGAACGTCGATCCGGCCGAGGTGCTTCTCACAGACGAAGCAGCCACTCTCCACGCCGGGAGTCTACATCGATCGAGCTGGGGCTATGTCCCGCCCAGAGCCTCCATCGAGACGTGAGTGCGGTTTTCGCCGACCACTCTGAAGCCGAGCCGTTCGTACAGGCGGCGTGCGGGGTTGACCCGGAAGACTCGCAGGCGGACTCGCTTCCGCGTCGCAAGCGCTTCCGAGAGAAGCTCCCGAATCAAGCGCGTCCCGACTCCGCGATTCTGAAACTCCGGGAGCAAGAGGATCCGATGGAGCTCCAGACATGCGTCGCAGTCCTCGACGAAGAGGCAGCCCGCGGGTCGAGCGGACACTTCGATGATCTCGTGGCTTCGAGGATCGGTCGTTCGCGAGAAGTTCTTCCGCTGCCAGTCTTCGTCCCAGGGCCCGTAGGTCGCGATGACGTGGGGGCCGAGCGCCCTCTTGATGCACTCGAAGATGAACTCGGCATCGGCATCGGTTGCGGGGCGCTTGCGCAAGTCGAGCAGCGCCGGCTCGTCGCCCTTCATCGCACATCGTTCTCGAGCAGCGCCCGCCTTGCGGCGGCGACATCCACCAACGGCTGCGCCCGCAGCCGTCCGACCTCATCGGGAGTGTACGGGGCGAAGTCGTCCGGGCCGCCGAAGCGCTTCACGACCCAGGTGAGCAGCAGGGCCAGCTCCGCATCGGCGAGCGGCGCCTGGGCGACGCCGGGAACGCGGCCCATGTATTCGCGGCCACCCGGCGTGCGGGCGAGCCGAGCCACCGTGCCCGCGAGCGCCGGAACACTCCCCGGTGTCGCGCGCCCGTCGGCCAGGTGACAGCCCTGGCAGTGCAGCGCGTAGTCGATCTCGGGGGTGTGGGCGCGCTCGGCCGGCGCAGCGGCGAGCAGCGCCGCGGCCAGCGCGGCGCGAGTCACGACGACTCGGTAGCGACGCCGAGCACGACGGCGACCGAGCACTGCACGGCGCGGCTCTTCGTGCCGAAGCACCAGAGCGCGTCGTTGTTCTTCGGGGTGATGTAGACGGGCTTCTCGCCTTCGGTGCGCGTGCAGTTGCAGCGGCCGCAGACGCTCTGGCCGCAGCAGTCGTTGTAGGAGATGACGTATTCTTTGCCGTCTGCCGGGTTCTTGCAGGTGCCGATCCAGGTGATCGACGACATCTCGGTACCGGGCGGGCAGGTGTTCTGACTGCCGCCGCAGCAGGCGCACAGGAAGCCGTCGATCGCGCAGTGGCGCCAGTACTCGCAGCGCTTGGGGTCTCCTTCTGGCTTGCCCGCGAGGGCGATCTCGTCGGGGGCCGGCTCGCGCTGACCCGCCGAGGCGCGCGCCACCGGCAGGAGCGGCAGGCCCGCGGCTCCAACGACGATCGTGCCGAGCCGTGCCAGGAAGCTGCGGCGCGAGGTGCCGCGGGCGAGGCCGCGCGCGCGGCGTTCGAGCCAGCGGTCCAAGCGATCGTTCGCCATGACTCAGGCGACCTCCTGTCTCTTCTGCGCCAGATACTCGTCGAGCGACGCGACGCCCCGCTCCATCGCCTCGAACAGGCTCTCGAGGTGCTCGCGCGTGTTGACCAGGCCTTCCGCGCGCACGACGCCGGCGCCATCGACCAGGACCGCGTACGGCAGCTTCGCGACGCGATACGCCAGCCCCAGCGCCGCGCCGAGCAGGTACTCGCGCTCGTCGAACGCCTGCTCGCGCGCGAAGGCGAGGTGCTCTTCGCGCGGCCCGTCGCTCGCGTAGAGCACGCGGACCGTGCGCACCTCGGCTCGCGCGATCTGGCGCACGACCGGGAGCAGCGTCTTGCAGACCGGACAGGTCGGCGACAGGAAGAAGAGCAGCGTGCTGCGCCCGTCCGGGCTGGGGCCGCCGAGCGTGGCCGGGCTGCCCCCGAGGTCCGCGACGGTGACGA
>Ga0187779_10002960_pt1 | contig 10335 bp, 7 predicted proteins | sample 1015_Q2_SP10_10__FD_132435 | JGI IMG/M metagenome (GOLD analysis project Ga0187779, IMG submission 132435) | Tropical peat soil microbial communities from peatlands in Department of Meta, Colombia - 1015_Q2_SP10_10_MG | ecosystem: Environmental > Terrestrial > Soil > Wetlands > Peat | place...
ACCACAGGAGGCAAAAATGACTGACAGAATGAACGGACTCGAAAGAATAGCGACAACCTTCCAGTTCAAGGAACCGGACAGGGTCCCAGCCGCACCGCTGGTTTGCGGTGCGAGCCATCGGGCAGCAGGTATGACGTACGGTGAATGGTCCCGAGCGAAGGATGTTGAGGCAATGGTAAGAGGCCATGTAGATTCGTTGGATCTTATAGGACATGATGGCGTCGTAATGCTTATCGATCTGTCCGTAGAGGCCGGTGATTTCGGGTGCGAAGTCATTTTCCCGGAAAACGACACCGCACACCCGAATTACGATGACCCGTTCATCAAAGGCCCCGCGGATTACAAAAAGATCAAGAAGATCAACCCGAGGAAAACGGGGAGAATGAAAGCGATTATTGACATGGAGTCGGGATTGTCCAAGGTAATCGGCAAGACCCATGGGATCGTGGGGTTCGTTTACGGATCCCTCGGGGTGCTGAGCATGATGCGCGGACCCGAGGCCTTCTTCATGGACCTGATGGAACACCCCAAAGAGGTCATGGAAGCCATCAATATCATGGACGAGGTTCTCATAGATTATGCCGTGGCCCAGGCCGAGGCGGGCGCACATTCGGTCTGCTATGACAACCTCTATGCTTCCCAGAGCATTCTGAGCAAGGATCTTTGGGAAAAGTTTGAAGGACCATCGGTAAAGAAAGTAACCGATGCAATACGCAAGGCAGGAGCCTTCGTAAGCTTTCACAACTGCGGCAATGGCATCTACTTCGATATGACTGAAAAATGGGGCCATCCAACGGCCATCTCGCATGCCTACGTTGCCGATGACGTGGACAGCTGGGAAGAGCATAAGGCTAAGTGGGGAAAGAAGATCACCACCATAGGTTGGGTGCCGCCGGGACCAGTGGCAATGCTTGGCACGCCAGAAGAAATAGAAGAGGAATGCAAGGCCGAGATGGATATCTTCGCAAAAGGCGGAGGATTCATCCTTTCCACGGGATGCGAGTTCGGGCCGAATGCGCCTCTGCGGAATGCAAAGAGAATCGTGGAGGCGTCAAAGAAATACGGTGTGTACAAGTAATGAACGAAGCACGGTTTTCTGGTTTCCCTGACGGGATTATCGCTCTGAGGAAATTGGAGCGGTAACGGAAACGGGGACCAGGCGCAAGACTCCTTGCAGCAGCGCTGCTGGGTATAAATTCTGTGAACTGAAACTCTTACGATAAGGAGATAAAAACATGGCGACACAAGAAAAAGAGAAAGAGCTCATCACGAGACTTCAGGATGCGGTGATCAACTTTAAAGTGGATGATGCGCGAAAGGCCGCCAATGAGGCCGTCCAGGTTAGCGCGAATGCCTACCGGATGACGATGGAGGGACTTGCCGGAGGGATGGAAGTCGTAAGTCAGAAGTTCGACTCCCACGAGTATTTCGTGCCTGAGACCCTGCTTTGTGCAAAGGCGCTTTATGCCGCGCTCGACATTCTGAAACCGCACATCAAGGTTGAGGGAACAGTGAAAAAAGGGCAGGTGGTCCTCGGCGTCATGCAGGGCGATGTCCATGATCTCGGAAAGAACCTCATCAAGGCCATCTTCGAGGCATCTGGCTGGACCGTGCATGACCTTGGGCGTGACGTGCCGCTTAATAAATTCGTGGAAGAGCAGCTCAAGACCGATTCAGATATCGTCATGCTCTCTGCCATGATGACGACGTCGATGGTGGGCATTAAGAAGCTCATCCCGATGATCAAGGAGAAGAACCCGAAAGTGAAGATCATGATTGGGGGCGCTCCCGTGACCGAAAAGGCAGTGGAGGAGTACGGTGCTGACACCACGGCCGACAACGCACCGAATGCCCTGAAGGAAGCAATGAAGATGCTCGACGCGTTGAGAACGGGCAAGGCGGCATAGGGAAGGAAGAGGCTGGCAACCGTTGTCTCCTTGCGAGAAGAATGTCTATTGCGGCATCGTGCAGAACACTGCGAGAGACGTTTTCATGCTCAGAGGAGTTGCGGGCATGTCACTGCGGACAGCATATCAGTTAGGAGGATTCAAGGTATATGGATCACACGATTATTTTTCAACCCTCTGGCCGGCGCGGCCAGGTACCGGAAGGCACCACCATTCTCGATGCAGCTCGAAGGCTGGGGGTTGGCATCGAGGCCGTCTGCGGTGAGCAGCTCGTCTGCGGCAAATGCCGCGTTAAGGTGATGGAGGGGAATTTCCCGAAGGAAAGCATAACATCCTCCATGAGTCACCTGAGCGGGCTCGACGAGAAGGAGATAAAGGTCCTGAAGCGCAAGGACTCCGAAGAACATATCCGCCTGGCCTGTTCTACAAAGATCCTGGGTGATGTGCTCGTCTTCGTTCCCGAGGCCAGCCGCACGGGAAAGCAGGTCGTGAGCAAAGCGGCCGGGGCGATCAAGGTCAAGTTAAAACCAGCGGTAAAGAAATATTACATCGAGCTTCAAGTGCCGGCCCTGGGCGATCCGCTCGGAGATTTCGAACGGGTCGAGAACGCTCTTGCAAAAAAACACAAACTGAAACACCTCTCCATTGATTACCGTGCCCTCCAGAAGCTTCCTGACGTCATCAGAAAGGGCGAGTGGAAGATCACGGTTACCGTGTGGAACAAAGCAGAGATCATAAGGGTCGAACCGGGCAGGGTCGATACGAATATCGGCCTTGCCGTCGACATCGGCACCACAACTGTGGCAGGCTACCTAACGGACCTCAATACGGGCAAAGTGCTCATAACGGAGTCGATGATGAATCCCCAGGTGCGGTACGGCGAAGACGTCATGTCTCGGATCACCTACTGCATGATGAATGAGGCATCGGGCCTGAAGGAACTCCAGGATACGATCATCGAGGGGCTGAACACGATCGCAAAACAGGCAGCAGAAAAGGCGGGTTTCGTAGCGGAAGACATCAGTGAAATGACCCTCGTGGGAAACACGGCCATGCATCACATCCTCCTCGGGATCAATCCCGAGTTTACGGGCGTGGCGCCGTTTACCCCGGCGCTTCACCGCTCTGTCGATGTCAAGGCAGACCGGTTCGGGCTCCACATCCTTTCCGCGGGCAACATCCATGTATTGCCTATCGAGGCAGGCTTTGTGGGCGCGGACAACGTGGGCTGCCTCCTGGCCGATGAGCCCCACAAGCGCAAGGAGATGACGCTCCTGATCGATATTGGCACCAACGGTGAACTGGTGCTCGGGAACAAGGAAAAGCTCATCTCCTGTTCCTGCGCTACCGGTCCTGCCCTGGAAGGCGCGCAGATCGAGTTTGGGATGCGTGCCGCCCCCGGAGCCATCGAGCGAGTGAAGATCGATCCGGAAACGCTGGAGGCTACCTACAAGGTCATCGGGAACACCCGCTGGAGCGATGGGATGGTCAACATGCAGGCAAAGGGGATCTGCGGTTCGGCTATCATTGATGTGATCGGGGAGATGTTCAAGGCAGGCATCATCAAGAAGAACGGCCAGATCGACATGGCTATTCATTCGGCGAGGATCAGGAAGGGGGCGAAGGGCATGCCCGAATACGTTCTTGCCTGGAAACAGGAAACATCAGTCAATCAGGACATTGTTGTCAACCAGCAGGACGTGCGGGCGATACAGCTCGCTAAGGGAGCCCTCTATTCTGGCTGCCTTATCATGATGCGGAGGCTGGGCATCACGGGCTTCGACCGGCTGGCGATCGCTGGCGCCTTCGGGAGCCATATCGACAAGGAAGAGGCCATGGTCATCGGCATGATTCCCGATTGCGATTTAAAGAAGGTTGAGTACATCGGGAATGCCGCCGGTGACGGTGCGCGTATAGCGCTTCTGAACGTGGACAAGAGAAAAGAGGCAAATGACGTCGCGAGGAGGGTTGAATACGTCGAACTCGCTCTCGAAGAGGACTTTAACGACCGGTTCGGCGAGGCAATGCAGTTCCCGCACATGTTCGATGCCTTTCCTCACATAGAAGGGATCCTGCCCAAAAAGGTGGAGGCTGCTTAACGAACCTAAACATTCCCGCTGGCGGTGCAGTACAGACAGCCGGCAGGCAACGAGGAGGACGTGATGAAGGTTAAGTACATTGGTGAAACAAAAGACGTCAAGACCATATCAGGCAAAGATGCGCGACTCAGCAAAAACATGGAGCTCGAGTGCATGGAGAAGGAGTACCATTCCGCCATGACGGTACGGGTCATGCTCGCCTCGGGTGAGCATGTCAAGATAGTCAGGAAGGAACTCCAGAAAATATAGATGTCTGCTAAGAAGGGAAGGAGCAGAAAAAAACTGTACTGAAACGTCCTCTCGAGGGGAGGAGCATCGGCTATGACGGGCTGACGGGTCGTGCGACCTTAAGCGTCAAGGAGGCGGAGAGGCTCTTCACCAGGCTCAGGGAGGGGTGTGCGCAAAATTGACCTATGTTCCGATCTGTAGGAGAAGATAAAGGACGGACAGGCAAGCATGGTCGTGCCCGGATAATCCTGACAATCATGTGGGGCAGGGATTGCCTTTTTTTACAGGATGCGAAGAGACATCAGCGTTAGCCGGAGCACCTGTCTTTAAGACGGTTGAAAATGCAGATATCCATCGAATACTGTGGAACGTGTAATTACCGGCCGAGGGCAGCTGCTTTTGCATTCGCCATTCATGAAGCCCTCGGCATAAAATCGGTCCTTGTCCACTCTACAAAGACCGGCGCCTTTGAAGTTATCGTGGATGGAGAGGTCGTCTTCTCAAAGTCAGTCACCGGAGTATTTCCGTCGAAAGAAGAGATCATCGATATCCTGAGAAAACGGCAAAATTCCGTTTGACCTGGTCCGCTTTTTCCTAACCCAGTCAGGGGGGGCAATAGATGAAAAAACATACCATAACACTTTATATGAACAATCCCATGGGCAAGGGGTGACTTTTTCATCTTGCGTCCGCCCGTCGTGCGGAAAAAGAGTTCGGCGCGGAAGTTATCGTGATCGTGAAGGCATCGGAGGAATATAGTCGGGAAACAGACCCGCCTCCCTGTCCATCAGTAAAGGTCAATGATCGTTTCCTTATTAAAAAGGGCGTGATCACCTACAATCAGCTCAAGGCAGGCCTCTTTGATGAAGGATAGCATTGCCCGTTCTGAACCGGGGGCATACCGGTGAAATCGTTGATATCCGGGGAACCCGGCATGCACGAATCGAACCTTTTAAATCAGAAGCGGTATGCCATCACCGCATGGTTCTACGACATCCTGGATTATCCTTGGGAGCGTCAATACCGGAAATGGAGACCCGAGCTTCTGAAAGATGTGCACGGAGAGGTGCTGGAAGCCGGTGTCGGTACGGGGCGCAACCTGAAATACTACTCACCTGGCGTAAACCTGAGTGCGGTGGATTTCAGTTCGGCCATGTTGAGGAAAGCGTCGAAACGGTGCGCCGAAGCGTCATGCACGGTGCGATTTATCCCTGAAGATGTTTCACGGATGGTGTCGATCCCATCGAACGGGTATGACTGGGTGGTGGCTTTTTTTCTCTGCTGCGTCCTGCCGCAGGATCTGCAGGCTCCGGCAATCTCAGAGTTTGCCCGGGTTCTGAAGCCCGGCGGCAGATTCCGCCTCCTGGAAATGAAATATTCGGATGATCCCGGACTCAGAAGGCGCCAGAATCTATTCGCACCCTTCGTCGCCAAGGTGTACGGCGCGGGATTCGACCGAGAGACGCTCATGCACGTTCAGAATAACGAGAACCTTCGTGTGACAGGAACGAGGTATATCAAAAAGGACACGTACCTCCTAATCGAAGGAACCAGGAATAACTGAAGCTACCGCGCAGTTGGAGTCTTGATTATTTTGCACCTTGGTGAAAAGACACTCGCTCATGGTCTGCCGCTTCGTCGTTTTATTCGTTGAAGAACGGGGGATATGCAACCGGGGCGATAGGGCATGCAAGGTATTGTTTACGTTGAATGCCCAGATAGTAGATCTTAACATTAAGTACAGGTCCCGCAAGGGATAATAGGGAATCCCGTAAAAATCGGGAGCGGACCCGCCGCTGTAACCGGCACGAAAGCCAATCAAGCCACTGATCCCTCGAGATCGGGAAGGCCGGCAAGTAGGATGAACCGGGAGCCAGAAGACCTGCCTGTACTTGCAGTATCCGCAAGGTGTGACCCAGGAAGGAACATGACCTCGGCCACCGGATGAGACCTTCTCGCGGATGGAAGGGAGGATGAAGTGAAACAGGGTGCAATCCTCAGGGCGCAAGTTCTGAGGATTTTTTAATCGATGAAAAGACCCTACATAACCCGGGATTACGACGATCAGAACGCCGGGCCCCAGTACCTTGAAGACCTGGCTACCGGATACTGGTTTTCGGAAGTCCTCTTTACGGCAGTAGAAATGGACCTCTTTTCTCTTGTCGGAACGGAGGGTGCAACCCTTGATGAGCTTTCCCGGGCTCTCGATGCAAATAACCGAGGCCTTAAACGGTTCCTGCATGCCCTGGAGAAAATGGGGCTCGTAACGAACGACGGCACCCGGTACTTCAATACGAAACTCTCAGACGATTATCTGGTATACGGTAAAGAGCTGTACCAGGGGGATTCCATCCTCTGGCGAAAATACCTGCATGCAGGGTGGCAAGGCATAAAAGACTGCCTGAGGGAAGGCGGACGGGTCGATTATTCCGGCCAGGTCACTACTTCCGAGAGGATCAAGCGCATCCAAAAATATATCCGCGCCATGGATGGCGTCGCAAAAGCCAAGGCGCCGGAACTCGTATCGTTTTTTGCTGACCGACCCGTCAGGGGAGCGATCCTCGACGTCGGCGCCGGCTCGGGCGCCATTGCCGCAGCCTTCCTTGATCGTTTCCCTCAGGCGGGAGCGGTTTTTCTTGATCTCCCGGACGTTCTTGATTGTACCAGGGGATTTGTGGCGCAGCGAGGGTTAGACAAGAGGACGCGATACCGCCCGGCAAATATTCTTGCACCTTGGCCAGTGGGCAAGCAGAGTTACGACCTTGTCATCCTTTCCAATATTCTTCACGCCTATTCCGAAAAGGAATTGTCGCATATCCTCCGTTCTGCCGCTGCTTGCCTTGCCGAACGGGGCATCCTTCTGATCCATGATTTCTTCCTGGAGCACTGTCCGGAAAAGGCGGCGCTCAGCGACCTGAACATGTTCATCAATACACATAACGGCAGGGTTTTTCCAGCGAAGGCGATCCAGGGTCAGCTTCGCCGCCTGGGACTTTCCTGCACGGACTTGGTCCCACTGGGGAGCGATACGGCCGTCCTCTTTGGCGCTCATCAGGAGTCCGGTCTTGAATCTCTCTGTCTGGATGCTACAGACCTCTTGGTTTCACGGATTCGCATGCAGGGGTTCGGAAATGTCTATAGCATGAGGACGGAGGATATCCATATCCCGGACTGGGCGGATATCCGGTGCCAGTTCGGATGTGAAAGGTTCGGAAGTTCTCACTGCCCTCCCAACAGCCCATCTCCTGCGAAGACCAGGGAGATGGTTAAAGACTATAAAAAAGCATTACTGCTCGAGGGAGAACCCCCTACGAGGGACTTCCAGATGCGGGTGCTGCAGGCTGAGCGGGCGGCTTTCAAGGCTGGCTTCCATAAAGCCTTCTCTTTTTGGGCGGGACCGTGCTCCATATGCGAATCCTGCCCTGAGAACGGAGGCTGCACCAATACGGCGAATTCCAGGCCTTCTATGGAAGGGGCCGGTATTGACGTGTATGAGACTGTACGGAATGCGGGAGCCACCCTTAAAACCCTTGAGCAGAAAAACGAATTTGTGAAATATTTCGCATTGCTTCTTTTGGAGTGAACACCATGCGGGTCCTCTTCATACAGACGCCATCGGTCGAAGGGCTATCTCAGGAGAGAGTCTACCCGATCGGTATTGTTATCCTGGCTGCTTCCCTTCTGGAACGCGGTTATGAGGTCAGTATCCTTGATATGAACCTTGAGCGTGATCCCTTCAGCGCCGTAAAGCAGCGGCTCCTCAGCTTTAAACCCCACGTTGTCGGGCTGTCGCTGCGAAATATCGATCCGCTTGCGAACAAGACCAGTTCGCTCGTTCCTCCGTTCCTCGTTACGGCACGGCTCGTGGCCTCGGTAATGCCGAAAGCATGGATCATCGCCGGCGGCGCAGGTTTTTCCCTGTTCCCTCAGCGGTTGATGCGTGAGGCGCCGGAAATCCATTACGGCATAGTCGGAGAAGCGGAAATCGCTCTGCCGATCCTTCTCGGATCTCTCGAAAATCCACCTCTCATCAGGGGGCTCCGCAGACGCGGGAGAGGCGAAACCATGATCGGTGCTTCCACCCGATGTCTGGATATGGCTCGCTATGTACAGCCGGCCAGGCGCCTTTGGGACCCAACCCTCTATTCCGGCATAAATTCCTATGTACCCGCTGTGGGGATCGAAACGAAGCGTGGGTGTCCTTTTCATTGCACGTACTGTGTATATCCCAAATTGCAGGGGAGCAAGCTGCGGTTCAGACCGCCGCTAGACGTTGTCGATGAAATGGAAGCTCTGAATAAGCAGTACGGCATCGAGCGTTTTCATTTCACCGATCCGGTCATAAACTATCCCCGTGACCATTTCGGAAATATCTGCCGTGAGATCATTAAAAGAAAACTAAGGATTAAATGGGATGGCTTCATGAGGGAAGATCATTTTCACGAGAAGGATGCGGCCCTTTTCGAGAAAGCGGGATGTGAGTGTTTCTCCTTTTCTCCTGATGGTCTTGGCCAGGAAGCCTTGGACGTGCTTGACAAAAGACTGAGCACGTCAGAGATTTTGAGGGCTGTCAGGCTCGCCGCGCGTACAGACGTCGTCAGCGTCTACCATTTCATGGTCAACGTCCCCGGGGAAACTGAAAAGACCTGCGACAAGGGGATTCGCCTGCTGGAACGTATCTACGATCTGCATAGCAGGAAGAAAAACCTTGGCACCGTTGTACTCAATAATATTAGAATCTTACCGGGAACGCCAATGGAAGCGATTGCCAGGGCCAAAGGCGTCATCAGGCCGGATACGGACCTTCTCTATCCGACCTACTACAATCCGAGACCGTTCGAGGCATTCAGGTACCGGCTGGAAGCCCTTCACCTTGCTCGCAATGTTTTTATGTGGCAGAACGTGAGGCGACCATGAAAATCCTGCTCCTGGAACACCCGCGCAGCATCGTCCCCGATCGGTGCAATGATATTGCAAACACACCGCTTTCCTCGTGCCTGATGACAGGTTATGCCGCAGGGATGCTGAAGAGCAAGGGTCACGATGTCGAAATCATCGAAGGGTATCTCGACAGGCTGACCTATGAAGAGATTGCCCTCCATGTGCGAACCGTGAAGCCTGACATCCTTGGCGTCCACATGGTATACCACTGGCGGGAAGACGATGCTCTCTTCCATTTCCTCGAAACGATGAAGAGGGAAGGGCATGCCGCTTCCATAACTGCCTATGGTTTTTATGCCACGATAGCCCATGAAGGAATTCTCGGAAGGTGTCAGGCTATTGATTCGATCATCGTAGGAGAACCGGAACTGCCTTTCGCGGATCTCGTGGAGTCAGTCTCTCTCAGGAACTACACACCCTGCGCTCCCGGTATTGCAATAAGAAACGGCTCCGGAGGCATCAAACTCACGAAACAGGAGGCTGTTTCAGACCTCGATATTATCCCGTATCCTGTCCGCACCGAGGCGATGTACCGGCTGCCTGAAGTGAACTTGCTGGGCAGCCGCGGCTGCTACGGAAACTGCACCTTCTGCTTCATCAATTCCCTCTACGGCACTGCGGGCTCCTGGCGCGGCCGGAGTCCTAAGAACATTGTCCAGGAAATCGACGCGATCATTGGGGAGCGGGGCTCAAGAGATTTCTATTTTACGGATCCCAACTTTTTCGGCCCTGGACGGATGGGACAGGAACGAGCCCTCCTGCTTTCCTCTCTTCTTAAGCCAAGACACATTCACTTCGGTATTGAAGGAAGGGTCAATGATATTCATGACGAAACGATCGGCGCTCTGGTAGATGCCGGTCTCCGCAACATTCTCATCGGGCTCGAAAGCGGGAAAGATGAATCTCTGAGACGGATGCATAAAATGACCACGGTGGCCCAGAACGAGAGAGCCCTCAGCATTCTCCGCAGTCACGGCATCGAGCCGAATGTTGGGTTCATCATGTTCGAACCGGATTCCCGGCTGGAGGACATACGCATCAATTTCGATTTCCTGAAGCGGAATGATTTATTGAAGAACCTGCCTGTTACCGCGAATGTGCTTTACCATCACGAGATCGTGCTGGGAGGGACGCGGGCCTACCATGATCTCAAAAGAGAG
>Ga0187779_10002961_pt1 | contig 10333 bp, 7 predicted proteins | sample 1015_Q2_SP10_10__FD_132435 | JGI IMG/M metagenome (GOLD analysis project Ga0187779, IMG submission 132435) | Tropical peat soil microbial communities from peatlands in Department of Meta, Colombia - 1015_Q2_SP10_10_MG | ecosystem: Environmental > Terrestrial > Soil > Wetlands > Peat | place...
ACGGCGTTGTTCAATGCAAATGATCTCCGAAGCATGGGTGCCGGCTGACCGGCGCTGTCATTCGGCAAGACCGGCTCAATCCATTTCGCCAGCCAATCCGAGGGGCGAAGAAGCCCCATCTCCCAACTGCACGGCGTGCTCCACGCGGACGAATTTCCATGGTTATCCCAGACACGCACTTGCCAGACATAGCTCTTTTTTGATTCAAGAGGCGGCCCTCCGTACTCCACGAAAAGGGAACGCTCCGACATGACCTTGCCTGTGTGCCAAATGAGGCTTTCACCGCTTGTTACTGACGCGGAATCTCCCCCCACCCGGATCTCGTAGGCACTCTGCATTACGTCTCGATCAACGGAAGCAAGCTTCCAGCTTAATCGCGGCACAGGCACATCCAGACCGATGGGATTCTTCTCGTATTCACAGGTGAGATCACCCACCGATAGGCGCTGAGAAAGTGCGTAGCAGGGCGCACAGGCAAGCAACAGTAGACAAACTCTGAGACGTCTCATTTCAGGCCTCAATTGGAGTAGTGGATCCTGCCAGCAAAAATCGCCGGCATCGGGTCCGAGGAAGAGCGAAATATCCGAGAAGACCAACGGTGCATCACGAGGCAGATCTCAATCGCCTGAAAATCAGAGATCCTCGTCCCCCCGGGTGTCAATTGCTCTTCATCCGCCCGTACTTCTCGATATACTTGTCGTAAAGTCTCGTGTGGCGACTGGAAAGGTCGATTTTCTTCCCCTGGATGAATTCAAGAACGACGTTACTCCGGATTTCCAGGGGATCCCCGGTCGTCACGATCAGAGTGGCGTCTTTTCCCGGCTCAAGCGACCCGACACGATCGGCAATGCCGAAGATTCTCGCCGGCGAAAGCGTCAGCGCTTTCAAAGCCTCCTCTTTTGGTAAACCGAAAGCGACGGCGCGGGAGGCTTGGTAAGGGAGATTCCGTTCATGCGCGGCCTCCTCCTGCGAGACAATGGCAAACAGGATGCCTGCATTGTGCAGCTTCGCCGGCAATCGCTCGGGTTCATCATACTCCTCAAACCGGCGATCAGGCAGCCGGTGTAATCCACCCGCAAGGACGGCGATGCCTTTGGACTTCAGAAGGTCCGCCACTCTCCAGGCATCATGTCCGCCGCCGATAATGATCCGGATGTTCTCACGGTCCGCCCAGGCGACGACGGCCTCGATCTGCTGGACCTCATCGGCCCAGACGACAAGAGGAATTTTCCCTTCGAGAACCGGGATCATCGCTTCCCAGCGGACGTCCACATTATGGTATGGGAGACCCTTTTCACTTTCTGCTTTTTTCGCAACCATGTACGCTCGAGCGTCGCGAAATGCGTTTGCAAGCTCCTTCAAGTGCGCCTCACGTTCTTTGGTCTGTTCCTCTTCACTCTGCCGCACCCACCAGCCGTGCTGAACAGTCATCTCCGGCCAGGTAAGATTCATCGCCAAAGGAGCCTTCAAAGTCATCTCTTCCCATGTCCAGCCGTCAAGCATGATCATTGCAGAGGTCCCCGCAATTAATGCCCCCTCAGGGGTCGCCGCAACGAGCGTGATGCCGTTTGCGCGAGCCACAGGAATGAGCTCGGATTCCGGATTGACGGCAGCCTCCGCCCGGACATTCGGATTGACCGTGCCCGTTTCCGACACGTCTACCGAACCCCTCACGGATTCGATTTCTGTCAAACCGATCGTCGTTGCCGAACTAATCAGACCGGGATACACATTTTTTCCTTCAGCGTGAATGATCTCCGTATTGGGAGGCAGGGGCACATCGGTCCCTACGGCAACGATTTTCCCTTTGTCGAAGAGTATCGTTCCTCGCTCGATCACCGGTCCGGACACCGGATATATGGCTCCGCCCGAAATTGCAATGGGGTGATCCTGGGGTCGGGCGGGAATATTATCGGAGGCGGACGCGGACTGAATGAGGAGACAGATGCACACGAGGCAAGGCAATTCGAAATAGGTACGAGAGGCAGCGAGCGCGAGTGTCTTCATGGCTGTTCCTCCTCTGCGGAAACTGTCTGCTCAGTATCAGCGCGATCGCTCCCCGTCGTTCCTTTTCCAGGGGGGCGTTCTCCCTCCCCGCCTCTCCTGGTCTGAAGCACTTTCTGAATCAGGACAGAGCGTTCGTGCATTGCCCGTTCGTAGAGCTGTCTGTCTTCTTCCCTGTCGAAATACCGTCTTCCGTCGATCCACGTTTGCTCGCAAATTGAGTAGTTTGACAGCGGATGGCCGCTCCAGACAACAAAATCTGCGTCCTTTCCCAGCTCGAGCGAGCCAACCCGATTGTCAACGAAGAGCTGCTTTGCCGGATTGATCGTCACGAACTTCAACGCTTCCACCTCGGATATGCCTCCATATTTCACAGCCTTTGCAGCTTCCAAATTGAGACGGCGCGAAAGTTCGTCGCTGTCCGAATTGTATGATACAAGCACGCCCTGATCGTGCATGATGGCGCCATTGTATGGAATCGCATCGTAGACTTCGAACTTGTACGCCCACCAATCGCTGAAGGAGGAGCCACCGGCGCCGTGTTTTGCGAGCACATCAGCGACCTTGTATCCCTCTAACACGTGCTGGAACGCTCTGACGCGGAATCCAAATTCTTCGGCGACCCGCATCATGGTCAGGATCTCATCCTGCCTGTAGGAGTGACAATGCACAAACATCTTTCCGTGTAACACTTCAAGGATGGCGTCGAGTTGAAGATTTCGCCGGGGAGGAATCCCCTCCCCCGTCTCTTGATATCGCTTCCACTCCCGTTCATAGTCCAGTGCCGCGCGGAATTCGTCACGCATGATCTGTTCGACGCCTTCCCTGGTTTGCGGATAACGCGGCGTCTGCGTATTCCAGTTGGATTGTTTGACGTTTTCGCCCAGTGCGAACTTAATCGTCGGCGCCCATCCCTCGAACTTCATCTCATCCGGAAGCATTCCCCAGCGCAGCTTGATGAGCTGGTTTTGCCCGCCTATCGGATTCGCCGATCCATGAAGCACGTGCGCGACGGTCAGTCCCCCTGCGAGGTTTCGATAGAGGTTGATATCATCGCAGTTAATGACGTCGCCCACACGCACTTCAGCGCTTATGGCAAACCCGCTTTCGTTCAGATTGCCTGTCCCGGCCATGTGGGAATGGCAGTCAATGATGCCCGGTGTGAGGTGTTTTCCTTTCCCTTCAATCACGACTGCACCCGCTGGCACGGAAAGGCCCTTCCCCACCTCCTGGACTTTTCCGTCGCGGAAGATGATGTCGCTATTCTCCAGAACGCCTCGGGGGCCGCATGTCCAGATCGTCGCATTCTGCACCATGACGACAGCTGGCCGCTCAGGAAGTTTCGGGCGTCCAAACTCCCCCGGGGGATAGTCGGGAGGGAAAGAGGCTGCCTCCGGTGTCTTGGATTTCGCGGTGTCTGGCGGCGGCACATAAGACGATATTCTCACGGCAGACCAGGCAAACTGCGTTCCATCCGGCCATTCCCCTGTGCCGTCGAGCGCACTCGGCTCAACATTCGCCGTCATCCGGACGGATCCCTGGTATCCAATGCTGTCTCCTGAGAAGGCGATAATGAGTCGAAGGCCGGAGATCGCCGCGCTCGCCAAAGGAACGATTTTCTTCCTCTTCATTGTGCCCTGAAGAGATTCCGGCTCTCCTTTGAGTAACAGTGTCAGCGAATCCGTATCCGGAATCCCGGCAATGCTGAGCCTCCAGCTCCCGCGCGGGTCCACTTCAGGCGATGGCCGAATCTCGTATCGCTTGCCATCGATCCAGCTTTCCCTGATCACGGTCTTTTCCGAGAAGAGGTCGCCGCTTGTCACGATAAAATCGGCTGTTTTGCCGCGCTCCAGGGCTCCGAGCTGTTTTTCAAGCCCCAATAATTGAGCCGGAGCTGTCGTTAACGCGGCCAAAGCGTCATCTTTCGAGAGCCCACGCGCGACCGCTTTGCGCAGCTGTGGGAGGAATTGAGCCTGGTCCTTCAGCCCGGCGGCGGTAAAGGCGAAGGGAATACCAGCATCGTGCAGGTGCTTAGGGTTTTCCGGAGCTTCATCCCAGTACCTGAGCTCAGCAAGGGATACCTGTAGTGCCTCCTCAGGCGTTTGGACGGCTGGCGCTTCGGGGAAATTTACCGAGAGGATCATCGCCCTGTGCGTTGCCTTCACTGCATCAAGTCGACGGTATTCGGTGCCGCTCCCGCGGACGATGAGGTTGAGCTTGAACTCTTCCGCAATTTTCTCCGCACGGAGAAGATCCAGCTCATCTGAGACCTCAACCACCACAGGCATAGACCTGGATAACACGGGAGAGAGGGCCGCAAGGGCACTGTTGGATTCCGGCCGCCTTAGGCTTGGGTTCTTATGATAAGCTTCCGTCGCATTCCGATACCACTCCGAATCGTAAAGCGTCTGACGCACGAGGGCGATCAGGCCCATGAGCGAAGTCGGATAGCGACCGGCGAAACGCTCAAGTGCGAGAGAGATATGCTGTGCGAACGGGGATCGGAGGATAAGCTCTCCCGGCTTTCCATCACCGAGGCTCACAACTGCACTGCTGCCGCGGAAAATCCCATGAGGAGGAACAACGAGTGCCGCAGTGAATCCCTGGCTACGCAGCTTTTCGGCTGTCTTCGCATCAGGGACAAACAGATCCGCTGCATTCAGCTGCGAAACGACCTCACTGTTCCAGTGCGTCGGCCCGCGTTGAGCTTCAGCGACTCCCCCCCGTTGCGCGGGCGCTTCCACACTGCCGGGGGTTCTCGGGAGGGCCTGGGGCATTCCGTAATCCGAGTACGCGTCAATCAGTCCCGCGTAGATCCACATGCCCTTGAGATCCCGCACGGTCGCGTCCTTCGGGACGGGCACATTTCCGATTGATTCTATGATGCCGTCGCGAATGACAAGCGTGCCGTTTTCGGTCACCTCACCAGGAGCCTTGACGATGCGGGCATTGATGAAGGCATAGACCGCAGGAGTGTTTTTCCGGATCCCTTCGACCGGCGTGGTTTGAGCGAAGAGGGTCCCATCGAAGAGCAGCGACAGGAGTACTATCCTCCTGAGGCTACGTGAAACGACTGCATCTGCAAACATGCCGTTTCCTCCCAGAAATGGTCGATTAAGGTGTCTCTTCTCCCTTACCGCTACTCACAAAACAGGTTGCAGCCATTGGAGAATCGTCTGATGGTCTGCCATTTCGTTCATGCTGCTTTGTAGACCTTCGAAAGCAATTTTTTCAGCACAGATACGTCCACGTCGCTCAGCGATTTGATATACAGGCACCCTTTGCCTGTTGTGAACTTGCCGAGCTTGGCTAGTTCAACCCGTATGGGATCGAGCCCGCCCTTGAGATACAGAGCGATATTCTGCTTCCTCGGTGCAAACCCGACGATCACCATGTCGCCTTCACGGCCGCTCTCATAAACATAATGGTAGGTCCCAAAGCCGATGATCGAACTTCCCCACATCACGGGTTTGAGCTTCGATATAGATTCCATAATCTCGATGATCGACCTGCAGTCGTTTCTCAGCTTTACATCTTTGATCTTGTTTATGAACGCAGATACGCTGCTCGCAGTCGGTTTCGTTTTATTCTCTGCCATTGCACCTCCTACGGTGAGATTGCCGGGTATGGAATTTCAACTCGATTCGCACTCATTCGCGCATGGTGGACCGAGAAGTCTTTCGACTTCTGACTCTGAGTTCTTTGACAAGCTTCCCTGACGGATACCCCACCGTTTGTGCGAAAAGGACACGCCTGTCCGTGCGGAAGTGAAGGTTCGAAGCCAGGGCTGATCGATCGCAGTTATGAAACCATGCAGCCAGTCCGAGAGAAGCGGAAAACAGATAGACATTCCCTGCAATCATTCCGGTGTCCACGAAATAGTAGGATTTCTGTATTTCAGAATCCTGAAGCCCAGGTTCCTGGTACCCTGCCGTGTTGGCGAGCCTGTTGATGTCCACTACATATAGAAGATGAACGGGCGCACCTGATGCGAGATCGGCCTGCCCGCTCCCAATTGCCAGCCTGCGGAGGTCACCCTCAAAGGCAGGGACAAGAGAATGATGAAGTGCGTCATAGAGGAACGACCCTTCTTGCAGGATCACGTAAAGATCGATTTCCTGCGAATTACTGGCTGATGCGGCCGTCCGCCCCGGTATACCAAACGGACCCCGCCTTCGATTGATGCCGTAAGCCGCCCAGAGGAGGTTCGAAAGAACCTGGAGCGGTATCTTCTTTTCGCGTATATCGCGGATCGTCCTCCTCTCCTGCAATGCCTGCACCACGGACTTGCCGGAACCGAATTTTGGCCTCGGAAGGAGGACTACCGACAAAGGTCGGGAGAAGGGATTCGCAGGCACTTTTGTTTTTGCCTTCACGCCTGAAGGCCTGTTCATGGCAGCTCCTTTCCTTTGACGAAAACGTTGGATCGCGAAGTTTCAGCTGACTTTGGCTCACACCCAAGGAGATGAGAGAGAGGGTGTCAGAGACCGGCCCCCCCGCGGATCTCCCCAAGGGGGCCGTGATCCAATCGGAGCAGCTTAGAGAGTCTTCCTCGTGATGAGCAAGGCCCAATCGTTTCTATCGGGCGTTTGGGGTGATTGCCATGTGGGGCCTTGAATATCAGGCAGTTTTATTTTCTCTCCCGTTGTCGCACCATACCAGAAGGCTGAATACTCCCCCGGCTCAAGGTGGACGGTAACGTTCCCTGATCGCGGAAGATAGATGGCATACACGCGCCCCGGCTCGGCAAGGCAATAATTGCCGCCACCGACAAGCTCGTCATGGGGGTTTGTCTTCCACCATTCGAAAAGCGAGAAGAAATCGACAATGTGACCGAATCCGAGGAACATTGTCATGTCGTCATCGCCCCGACCGTTGAGCCATCCACCACCCGTGTCAGGCCAGATATTCGTCCCCCGGCGCGCACTCTCTCCAGCCGTCTGATAGCCGCCCGCCATATAGATATCCCAGGCGGTGCGGCGCAGAACGTCGGCGGTTTCGGATCCTGGCCCGGGAGCCCAGATTGGATAGTGATCCTCGTACCCGTATTCCTCATTTGCCTGGGGGATGATCCGTCCCGTCTCCTCCTGCACGCGCCGCTGTTTCAGAATGAAGGCATGTTGCTGTCGTGACCACTCCTGGAAAGAGGTGAAGTCAAACCAGTCTGCGGTTCTGTCCTGATGGACGTTATCGACAGGATGACTGGTCGCAAGATGCTTGTAGGGATCCCACGATTTGATCAATGTGCCGGTTTCATGCGTCCACGCATCTGACCGATAGCGCTCCAGGTCGTCTCCGAGATCCCACGTGATATTCGAAAAGGCGCCGAATCGAGCGATCGCATACTGGATAAATCGATGCTCGTCTTCGCTCCCTGCCCCGGGATGCACCTTATTGTCGTTCATGTCAAGGACCAACGAGATAATGACGTCTCGTTCCCGCGCAAAACGCAGAGCGCGCTCGAACTTCCGCCAGTAACCCAGGTCGAACCGCGTATAGTCAAAATCGGGATGATACATATCTGCGTACCCAGGATGATAAACATCACTCTCTTGACGGCTCGGCCAGGGGGTAAGATATGTCGAAAAATTCTCTCCGTTCATTACGGGTTCGCCGAAGAAAACGTCCTCTCGTCCTGAGATCGTGACGCGAAGGCGATTCACTTTCAGTCGATGCAGGCGCTCCAGAGAGTATTCAATAATTCTCTCATCCTTCCACCCCATCAACCAGTAGGCAGTCGTCCCGTTGAAGAAATAGTGCTCGCCGGTTCCCGACCAAATGAAATGCCATCGGTATTTCGGGTCAACGCGAAGGAGGCCGCGTCGATGGCCGTCGAAGGCGCGAAGAGCACCCGTAAAGCTTTTCTGTAATGCCTTGTCCTTGAAGGCGACATCATAGTCAAATACACCTTGCATCGGCGGCATGAACCGTATGCGATACAGGCTACCTTCCTCCGAATCAGAAAATCCGACCACGCTCCACTTTTCTCCTGTCCCCCGGTTCACAAATGTGCCGGTCAATGTCGCTTCGGTAAAGGGATTTGAGACGAGGGGGCCAATAACGGTCGCCGAAATCTCGATGTAGTCATAAGCCGCGACAGAGTCGCTCGGTGCTGTGAACACGACGTCGTGACCGGAAGCAATCATCCGTTGCGTGCAAGCAATGAAGACAATGGCAGTTTGCATCAAGACCGCCACGAGAAAGAGCAACCTAGGTCGTTTCATGCGTGTCATTCCTTCAAAGGGAAAACTCTGAGTGTGGCCAGGAATTAATTCCTCGGGAGCGTATTGACGGGAGGCTCGTATATGGCTTGGTTCCAGCAGGAAGGCGCTCTGAAGGCATCATGCCGCCACTTTACGCGCGAATCGTCGGTGAACTAATGACCATGAGCGCCGGAATAGGCGGGAAGAAATCTCATTACCCGTCGCCGTGCACCTTCGACTCACCATCCTTATTCTCATTTCAAAAAGCCGTTCTTGCGAGTATAGCGCAGGGGCGCTCCAAAAGCAAGCGCTGTAGCTGAAACATCCTCAGGTGCCGAGAATGTCGCGATAAGTCTTAAACAGTCGAAGCCTCCTCCGGGCCTTGAGATTAAATCGAGAAGGTCAACTGCTAAGTGGTGATTCCGCATCGGTGGTCCTGCCCCCGTGATGCAGACGGTTGGCCCTGCGTAATAAACCGGCCTTTACCGGGTTGGACCTTGTAGATTACCTGAACGTTGGCTAATATGAGGCAGTATCGATGTTCATTCCAAAAAGCCTTCATCGCTAGCGATGAGGGCTTTTTGTCGTAACAGGGAATCCCATAATTTCACGGAAAACCCCATGGTAACTCGGTACACAAACCGGCTCACCCGATCGTTGCTTTTAATATTGCTGTATGTGTTGCCGCCTGGCTTCGCCCGCACGGCAGACGAGGACTACTCCATCCTAAGCTATGATATAGTGATCGAGCCGGACTTCATGTCCAAGAGAATTGCGGTCGACGTCTCGATCCATATCTCCAATCCTTCCTTACTCAATACGTTCGAATTCGGGCTGAGCGATCACTATACGACCGTGTCAGTTCTCGCCGATTCCGCCCCAACCACGTTCGAGCGTGGAGAGGGCGGGATCGCCGTGAAACTTGCTCGTCCCTCAGCCGATTTCACGCTGCGATTCCAGCTTGCTGGATCGCCCGGCAGAAGCGTCGACGAGAACAGGTCCGTCATCGAGGACAGCAGCTTGTTTCTCCTGTGGTCGGACAGGTTTTATCCGATTGATTTCGATAAGTGGGCCCCGGTAAGAACTGCGCTGCTCCTTCCGCCGGGGTTCCAGGCCATTGCACCTGGCCACCCCATAGGGACCGACCTCCGATCGGGAAAGATCCTTCATATGTACGAAGCGTCCCGGCCCACCATTGCCTTCTCGGTCTTCGCAGATGCACGGTGGCAAAAGTCTGAGTCAAGCGTCAACGGGATAAAAATGCGAACTTTTCTGTATCCGGAATCTGTACGATTCCAGGAGCAAATAGTCGCCTCGTCTGCTGATGTACTCCGCTATTATTCTGATGCCCTCTGCCCGTATCCATACGATGAGTTCAGTTTCGTGGAAATCGACAGTATATTCGCGCGCAGGGCATTCCCGGGGTTCGTCGCTTACAGCCCCAAGCATCTTGAGAAAGAGTTTTCCTCGACCGGATACGATGCCCATGAAACGGCGCTCCTTTGGTGGGTATACACAACCCGAGGAAGCGGGCCGGGGAGTTTTCAGTGGACAGAAGGCTTCGGCGACTATTCGGAGATCATGTACGCCCTCGAAAAGGGAAAACCCATCTCCCGCACATTCCAGCAGTTTCGGGACGAATACCTGAACACGCCAGCGACATCCGATCTTGTCTACACTGAGCTACAGGGCAACACGCCGCAGAAACTGATCCACGGAAGGTATCCTTGGCTGATGCACATCCTTCGATACGTGGTTGGCGATCAGGCTTTTGCCCGGGGAATTCATCTCCTCTTTAGTAGATACCGATATAAGACATTCACCATGGAGGAGTTCATCTCCACGCTTGAAGAAGGGACAGGACAATCGCTCGACTGGTGGCGTACGGAGTGGCTTGAAAGGCGCGGTGTCCCCGACATATTGGTGTCATGCTCTACGACAAAACTCGGCTCCGCCTACGAGATCAAATGCACCCTGCAACAGAAGGGGAACATCTATCATTTCCCGCTCTAAGTCGCATTTGACCTCCAGTCCGGCGAACACATCGAGACCGTTCATCTCACCGGAGAAGTGCAAACCTTCGCACTTCATTCAAGTACTCCGCTGAAGGGGGTACGGCTCGATCC
>Ga0187779_10002962_pt1 | contig 10329 bp, 12 predicted proteins | sample 1015_Q2_SP10_10__FD_132435 | JGI IMG/M metagenome (GOLD analysis project Ga0187779, IMG submission 132435) | Tropical peat soil microbial communities from peatlands in Department of Meta, Colombia - 1015_Q2_SP10_10_MG | ecosystem: Environmental > Terrestrial > Soil > Wetlands > Peat | place...
GCGTCGCGCGGGCTGGATGGCGTCCGGCTTTGCAACGGCCTTTTACGTGTCGGCTACGGTTGCCTTCCTCGTCGTACTTTCACCCGGAGATATCAGCGAGCTAAACGGCTTCGCGGACGTGGGGGATGCAGCGGGCCTGCTTTTAAGGGCTCCGTGGCTCTCTCGGCTCATCGCATTCTTGGTGGTGGCCAGTGGCGTGGGCTTCATCGGGGGAATCGGCACAGCGACTTCGCGAATGCCATTTGCCGCGGGGGCGGATCGCCTTTTGCCTTTAGCGTTCGGCAGGGTTCATCCGAGATGGGCAACACCCTGGATATCCATTCTCGCGCTCGGACTGGTGGCAACCTTTCTGCTGGTGATTTACCAACTCGGTGACACCATGCGCACGGCCTACGATGAGTTGGTCTCTCTGATGGTGATCACTGGCTTCCTGCCCTACCTCTACATCTTTGGCAGCGCCTGGAAGGCCGGCAGGCGTGTGAGCGCGACATCCGGCGCTGCGGTCACACTCGTGGCGTTGTTTTGCTCGGTGGTGCCGCCGACCGAGGTCACCAATGTCTGGCTGTACGAAGGGAAACTTGCAGCGGGAACTCTGGCTGTCGTCCTATCCGCTTGGCTTATTTACCGCCGCCAGACGCAGTCCTAGCTCTCATCGCTTCAGAGACTTTCATCCGCAGTCAGCCGCCCGGCAAGGCCACATCGCACAAGCGCGCCGATCCTCGACGCCCGTCGGCGCTTCTCTTGACAACCCGTCAACGCGGGTGTTTAGTGCCATTGTCGAACAAGGGGGGCGACCATCATGGCGGAACCAACGCAAGCAAAACGTACTCCGGATGGAGGCGCGTATGGCCGTCCGCTGCAACATCCCGATAACGAGCTCGCGCGGGTCGGACCCGGCACTCCCTGCGGAGAGCTGCTAAGGCGCTATTGGCAGCCCATTGCAGCCTCGGTAAACGTCACGGACCGGCCGCAGATTGTCCGCCTCCTCGCCGAAGACTTGATCCTGTTCCGCGATAAGAGGGGCCGCCCTGGCCTGCTCTATCCTCGCTGCATGCACCGCGGCACCACCCTGTTCTACGGCAAGGTTTCCGAAGAAGGAATCGCCTGTTGTTATCACGGCTGGCTATTTGACGTGGAAGGCCGCTGTCTCCGCCAGCCTTGCGAACCCGACGGCGGACGAAATCTCGAAGTCGCGCGCCAACCCTGGTATCCGGTCGAGGAGCGCTACGGTCTGGTGTTTGCCTATATGGGTCCTCCCGAGAAAAAGCCCCTCCTCCCGCGTTACGACATTCTCGAGGACCTGGAGCCCGATGAAGAGGTGCGCGGTTTTGTCGGGGCCTTCGGCGCCACCGGAGACAACAGCCTGCCCGTCGCGCCCTATAGCTGGCTGCACATGAATGACAACGTCATGGACCCGTTTCACGTGCAGGTTCTGCACTCGACTTTCAGCACCGTGCAATTCGTTCCGCAATTTGCGCTGATGCCCAAAGTCGACTTTTTTCCCACCGATGAAGGCGTTTGCTACTCGGCCAAGCGTGTACTCGACGACGGGCGCGAATACGATCGCATTTCTTCATGGCTGATGCCCAATATCATGAGCGTTCCCAATCCCGTGGACATAAACCAGGTGAGATCGAATATGATCTCCTGGTCGCTACCGGTCGACGATTCCCACTTCACCATGGCGACAGCGGCGCGGGTTCCCAAGTCGGCGCCCAATATTTTCGGCGGAATACGGTTGAACGGCAAGTTGTGGGGCGAGATGAGTGAGCGGGAGCATCAAGACACGCCGGGCGACTACGAGGCACAGGCCGGTCAGGGCCCTATCACGCTCCACTCCGAAGAACATCTCGCGTCGAGCGATCGCGGTATCATTCTCGTACGCCGTATCCTCAAGGCACAGACTAAGATCGTCGGCGAGGGGGGCGATCCGATCGGCGTCGCCTTTGATCCGAGCAGGGCATTCGTGAAGATTCGCTCGGGAAACTTCTACAGCGCTCCGCAGCACGCGTAGCGAGATTTGATTCCGATGGGACGAAGAAGGAACGGGGGGTGCGGAATGACCGTTTCGATGCGGGGTAGGACCGACAGCACCGCGCTGCGGAGAATCGCGGTGGTGGTAGTGGCAACACTGCTGATCGCGGCCGTGTCGGAAGCCGCGCGGGCCCAATCGGCCGCACAGGACACTGCGGTCAAGCTCCAGAAGGAATTTCAGGATAAGTGCGTTGCGGGTGACGTCGATGCGATCAGCGCGATGATGACAGACGACGCGATCTTCATCCACGGAAACGGCGCAATACAGGGCAAAGCGGAATTTCTCAACTCCATTAAGAGCGGGCAACTTTCCTTGTCTGCCTACGATTTGAAAGATCCCAAGGTGATTCTGTTTAATGGCGGAGCGATCGTCTCCGGCCTCGAGGACCTCGCCTTTAAGCCACCCGCGGGATCAAACGCGCCGCCGCGCGTGATTCATATGCGTGGGTCCGCCGTATGGATTCAGAGCGCCGGTGCCTGGCACCTCGTTCTTGATCAAGACACCACGCTCGCCGGGCCGCCGCCCGCTGGGACGCCCGCCTCGCGCTGAGCGCCCCAGTTTATCGGCCGCCCCCGAACAGCCATCATGGTGCAGGTCATCAGCCTTGAAAGCGTCCCGTTGATGGAACGCGAACACGTCCGCGAAGGTGTTTTTCGGTCTCGACGTATCCTGAATGGAATTCCTGGCACACCCGGCAATTTCTCCCTGCAGCTTGCGGTTACGCCCAATTATTACTCACCGCGGCACCGTCACAACTTCGATCAAGTGCGCTACCAGCTGGAAGGCGATTTCGATTTTGCTGGCGATGGAGTGATGAAACCGGGCTCGATCGCTTATTTCCCAGAAGGCACGTACTACGGGCCCCAAGCCAGCGCCGCGGCCAATTCGACGCTCGTTCTGCAATTCGGCGGCGCCAGCGGCAGTGGCTACATCTCATCTGAGCAATATGAGCGAGCTTCGGCCGCCTTGGCGAAGCAGGGCACCTTCGCCAAGGGTATCTATACGCGCCTCCATCCGGACGGCCGCAAGATCAACAAAGACGCCTATGAAGCTGTCTGGGAGGAAGTGAACGGCCGCCCGCTGGTTTATCCGCACGAGCGCTATCAGCGTCCCGTTTTTATGGACCCGGAGAGCTTCGGATGGATGCCGCTGGAGGGCCAGTCTGGAGTAAGTCTGAAGCACCTCGGGCAGTTCTCTGAGTGCTGTACGCGCATCGCATTTTTCAAGGCAGAGCCCGGGGCCGCTCTCGAGCTAGAGGAAAACTCGATCTATTTTGTGACCCGCGGCTGGGGCAAGCTATCTAGCGGGGACGGTCGAAGCCCGGCGAGTCTCGAGCGCCAGGCAACAATTTACTTGGCCCCTGGCGATCACGCTACGTTGTTTGGAAGCGGGACCGATCCCGTCGAACTTCTCCACATCGGCCTACCCCATTTCCCGAATCTTCACACCCCGACCCCACACGACGACTAACCCATCGATTTCATCCTGTCTCGGTGAGGTAGTCGAGCGGGCAGTCGGTAGATTGCTGTGCAGTGTTATGCTGGGGACGTGGCCAAGAGGAGCGCGGGGCTAGCGCTGTACAGAGTGCGAAGTGGAGCCCTGGAAATCTTGCTGGTACATCCGGGCGGGCCGTTCTGGGCAAAAAAGGATACGGGGGCCTGGTTCTTGCCCAAAGGCGAAGTGGAGGACGGAGAAGCCGAGCTGGCTGCGGCGCAGCGTGAATTCGAAGAGGAAATCGGGATGAAGCCCACCGGGCCGTTCTTCGCACTTGGCAGCGTCCAGCGGAAAAGCGGCAAGATCGTTACGGCTTGGGCTTTTGAAGGCGACTGCAACCCGTCCGCGATTCACAGCAACAGGTTTACGATGGAGTGGCCGCCGCGGTCGGGCAGGCAAGAAGAGTTTCCGGAAGTTGACCGCGCTCAGTTCTTCACACGCGAAGCGGCCCGCGAAAAAATGCATCCCGAGGAATTCGAATTCTTTACGCGCTTGGAGACAGCTCGGTTAAGCGCTCCAGGTCGCCGTAGATAACGCCAGCTCCTAGCCGAGTCATGGCGAAAGCAGCTGGAGGCGAAAAGGCACATTCGTGATGCGCCGCGTCCATTTCGCAGAGATTCATGAGCGGCGGTGGTTTCCGCAACAGCTACGAGACGACGTCACAGACACACTCCAGTTCATTTTCAACACCGCACGATTGTATCGACCGATCGCAACGCGCCTCGGGGCGGCCATCCGGGCCGCCCACAGCGATCGAGTCCTGGACCTCTGCTCGGGCGCCGGAGGGCCATGGATCTGGCTCGAGCGTATGCTCGCCGAGCAAACAGCGACGTCGACGAGGGTCGTCTTAACGGACCGTTATCCCAATCTCGCTGCATTCCGCCGCACGCTCGCGGCATCGGGCCACCGGATCGGTTACTGGCCTGAGCCGGTCGACGCGCAAAGAATTCCACCCGAGCTTTCGGGCTTCCGGACCATCTTCAGCTCGATCCATCATTTCACGCCGGAGGAGATCACGGCGATCCTCCGGGACGCTGTTGTTCGAGGGGAAGGAATCGGATTTTTCGAGGCAGCCAAGCGACGTCCCCGCACCGTTCTCTACGCATGCGTCATGCCCATTGCCACGATCTGCCTGACTCCGTTCATGCGCCCCTTTCGGCTCAGGCGACTGTTTTGGACCTATCTGTTGCCGGTGGTCCCGTTCGTGATGTTTTTCGACGGGGTACTGTCTTGTTTGCGCGCCTATTCGCCCGGGGAATTGCGCGAACTCGCCGAAAGCCTCCGAGCGGAACATTACGCCTGGGATGTCGGAGAAGCCCGCTCTGTCACCTATCTGGTCGGCTACGCCGCCAGCCCTCCCTCCCTCCGCCTGTCTTGAATCTCGGAACAGGAATCCCGCTCGTACTCGAATTTTCCACGACACCCCGACGCTTTCAAGATACATCGCGGGCAGATGCTCGCGTGCGGGGTGGCAGAAACGCTTTGCGTTTTTCAGGCACGATACATAAAATCGAGGGTCCTCCTTCGCTGTTGACGTGAACTTCTAGTAGGACAACGCCGACCGAAATGTCATCAACGGCATCGACGGTGAACTACGGGGAAAGCGCACGCGCCGTGTATCGCTTCGCCGTGCTGACGTGCTTTGGGACGGTGCTGCTACTCATGGCGGGGGCACTCGTCACCAGCAACGACGCCGCCGATTCGGTTCCTGATTGGCCCCTGGCTTACGGAAAACTGATTCCGCCGCTGATTGGAGGAATTCGCTTCGAGTACGCACACCGGGTCATCGCCGGCGTGGTGGCCGTTGCGACGCTGATTCTGGCCGTATGGCTTACGCTTGCGAAAGTGCGGCCTCTGGCCAAGCGACTTGGCTGGATGGCTCTTGTCCTCGTCCTGGTGCAGGCGGCGCTGGGCGCGCTGCGGGTGAAAGAAGTTCACCCCATGCTTTCGGCGACCTTGCACGCGACCTTGGCACAGATTTTCTTCATGACTTTGGTGGGTCTTTGCTTCTATCTGAGTCCCTGGTGGGCGATCGAGCAGCCACGGCTTCGGGATGCAAGCTTGCCGAGACTGCGGACACTGGCCTCCCTAACGACGCTTGCGATCCTGGCTCAGCTGATACTGGGTGCGGCGTTCCGACACGGTGCATTTGGCATCGATCCGCATCTGGCGGGCGCAGCGGTGGTGACGGCGATGGTGGTGTGGGCCGGAGCCGCGGCCAAGCGTCGGTTCCGCGACAATCGCGATCTGCGCCGGAGCACGATTTCCCTGCACGCGTTTTTCGGGCTCCAGGTCCTGCTCGGCTTTGCGGCATGGTACGCCGTGCGGGTTCTGGCGACGGAATCCGAACAGCCGACACTGCCATATGTTTCGCTCACCGTTGCCCACGTTCTCGGGGGCGCTCTGACGCTGGCCGCATCGGTGATCTTCACTCTGGTGAGCTTTCGCTTAATTCCGGGTTCGGTCGCCGAAGCCCGGAGCGTCCAGCCCACTGAGAGGGCAGGCGCGCTACGATGAACGAGACCCGGATCGATTCGCTTTCTGCCTTCGATAAACCGTGGGCGTATTTAGTGCTGACCAAGCCCGACGTAACGTTTCTCGTCGTCATCACGACGGTCGCTGGATTCTACTTGGGCTCGATAGGTCCCCTCGACTGGGTTCGGTTGTTGCACACGCTCGGAGCTACACTGCTGGTCGCCGGAGGGACGGCGGCCTTAAATCAGTACATCGAGCGCGAGATGGACGCCGTTATGCGACGAACGGCCGCCCGTCCCTTGCCGTCGGGGCAGCTGCGACCTCGAGACGTGCTGACCTTTGGCCTAGCCAGCGTCGTAATAGGCGCGGCGTGGCTCGCGATGGGTGTGAACCGGCTTTCGGCAGCCGTGGCTCTTTCGACCATGGTGCTTTATCTCGGACTCTACACACCGCTGAAGACGCGTACAACTCTTTCCACTGCCGTAGGCGCGATTCCTGGCGCGCTGCCTCCCTTGATCGGGTGGGCCGCCGCGCACGGGACACTCTCGCTGGGCGCATGGGTGCTATTTGCAATCCTCTTCGTGTGGCAATTTCCCCATTTCCTGGCCATCGCTTGGATGTACCGCGAAGATTACGCGCGCGCGGGGATTCGGATGTTGCCCGTTGTGGATCGGAACGGGGACGCGACGTTTCGGCAGATCGTGATGGCGTCGGCGGTGCTAGTGTGGGTGAGCGCGTTGCCGTCGGTAGTGGGAATGGCCAGCATTCGATACTTCTTCGGCGCATTGATCCTGGGAATGCTTCTGCTGCAGGTTGGCCTGTGGGCCAATCGAGCGCGTACGAACGCCCGCGCGAAATGGCTGATGCACGCGACTGTCGCACACATTCCGCTGCTGCTGATTTGGCTGATCCTTGACAAGCTGACGATGCGATGAGCGTCGGCTCGCTTCCCGCGGTCAATGCCGCGTTGAACACTACCTGCACGGTTCTTCTCCTGCTCGGTTTCTTTTTCATTCAGAAGCGGAAAATCACCCTGCACCGACTCTGCATGATCGCTGCTTTTTGCTGCTCGGCGGTGTTTCTGGGACTGTATCTCTACTTTCATGCGCATGCCGGGGTGATTCGCTTCGGCGGGCAGGGCTGGATCCGACCCGTGTATTTCACGATCTTGATATCTCACACGACCCTCGCGGTTGTGATTGTTCCACTGGTGTTGATGACACTCTCCCGCGCGCTACGGGAGCGATTTGATCGCCACAAGGCCATTGCACGGTGGACGCTGCCACTGTGGCTCTACGTTTCCGTGACCGGTGTGATTGTGTATTGGCTACTGTATGTCGCCTACACACCGATCATGCCTGCCTAGAGGGAAGGCCTTACTTGTAGGAGACGACCGCCTGGCCGTCGACGATTTGGATGTCGTTGATGTCGGCTGGGAGGCGGAGCTTTTCACGGTTTTCCGGTGAGGCCATCAGCTTGTCGACGGCCTGCTGCAGCACGGACGGAGGCAGAGGCATGTCGCCCAGCTTTCCGGCAACGGGTTGGAACTTCAAGTAGCCGCCCTCAGAACCCAGATGACCGTCCAGCTCAAGCGATAGATCCGTTCCGTGAAAATCGAAGAGCACATAAGCCTTTACCAAGTCACCATCCATGTCCACTTTCACATCCTTCACCGACGACTGCACCTGTTCGAGCGTGGCGCCCTCGCTGTTCAGCACCGCCGAGGGATCAGCCGAAGCGGAGGGCAGAGGGCCGGGGGGACCGGACGACGCGGCAGTTGGCGCGGCCGGACTTGGCCCAGAACCGGCCAGTTGCAGGTTCTGCTCGAGGTAGGAATTTAACTCCGTGCGATCGAGTTTGACGGCCTCGCCAGATTGCCCGGCAGCCTTGGCCTGATCCGCCGCGGCGAATTTCTGCTCGACGCGAGCGGCAGCGTCTGGGTCTGTTTTGACGATGGGCGGAGGCGACTTCCGCAGAATAAGCGCCAGGACCAGGGCGAGTGCGCCGAACATCGACCATACCAGGACTCGGTAGATGGTTTTGTAGAGCGGTGTCGTTGCCACCTGGGTGCCCCCACCAGGCAGTCTACAGCAAGCCGCCGCTGGCTCGGCAGGCAGAGGAGGCGGCAGGTGGCCAATTGTCCACCTCACTCCCCTCCAGTTTCATCCGCTCGATCCGAAGTTCGTGTTACCCAGAAGGTAATAACCCGATGCGGCGCAGGGACGTGTTCTGACTTTGAATCAGTTCTAGTACCCGTCACACTGGGTGGTGGTTCAAACACGTCTCTCAGGGGCAGCTTCGAACGCTATGCCATCGTTCTCTTCTATCTCTCGCCGCGCTTCTTGGGCCCGGCTATCGCTGTTTGCGATCTGGATGGCCCTGCTCCTCGCTCCGGCACTGTATGCGCAAACAGACGGCCTGCCCAGCGACGGTCCCATTCGGCCAGTTCCGGTTTTCACCATGGGAAGCGGCTTCATCACCACTTTCCAAGGCGGGACACCCAACCTAGGGCCCTTGATCAATCCTGTTTTGCTGGTGCCGGTGGGGAACAACTGGCTGATTGAGGCGCGTGGCGATTTGGAGTCTAGTCTCGCTCCGCCGCCCGGTGGCAGCGGCTACACGGGCAGCTTGGAGACGAATGTAGACTATCTGCAGCTCGACTATATTGCCAACCGCTATTTGACAGTGACAGTCGGTCGCTTCCTGACCCCGTTCAATATTTATAACGAGCGGCTTTATCCGATCTGGATTCGAAATTTACAGACCGACCCTCTAATCCTGCCGCTCGAGGCTGGAGAGTATGGGGCCAGCAACGGTGGGATGATACGCGGGGGATTCAATGCCACCTCCCGGGTGGAGGTGAACTACGCCGCCTACGTCTCGGCGAACAGCACTGTAGAAAACCTCGCGTCCGACCGCAGCTTCGGCTTTCGGTCCGGGATCTTCTTGCCGGGACCGCGTCTTGAAGTAGGCGGCTCGTTCCAGCATTTGCTACAGGACTACCGAAAAAACGCCTTTGGTTTCTACGGAGAATGGCAGCCGCGCTCTTTGCCGTTGGATGTGCGTGCCGAATACGCCCGGTCGTATGTCGGCAGCGGCTACTGGATGGAAGGCGCCTATCGCTTGAGTCAAGTACCGATCTGGACAAGCGGCCTGCGGCACGTCCAGATGGTCGCGCGCATGCAGCAATTCTATACGGGACAGGGGTGGTCGTCCGACGTGCCATCGGTCTCAACGAACATGTTTGAGTACGGCATGAACTACTACTTCCGGGATGACTTCCGGTTGGTGGGTAGTTACGGGAGGCAGTTCGCTCCGTTTGGCGGAAACATGAACGTGTGGACGGTTGGCTTGACGTACCGCCTTGCCTTGCCCTTGGGACATGGAGACATTCGATGATCCAGCCGCTCACCTTCGCACGTGCCTTCGTTTGGGCGGCCAGCATGACTTTGTTCTCTGGCGCGGCCCTCGCTCAGCAACAGACTCCATCCGCCCCGGGGCCAGCGCGCGTTTCCGCCTCGGCTTCGGGGGCGTCTTCGATTTCCAGCTCATCCTCGGTGCCGCTTCCGGCAGCGGCGTCGCCAGCGAAGCCAGCAACCGGGTCAGCCTCTTCCACCGCCAAGTCTTCCGAAGCGGTTCGAGAGGATGAGACGTCGCTCATCGAGGGCGAGAAGAGGTTCGCCACGAATTGCGGTCGGTGTCATCAGGCGCCGCACAAGTTTCCGCCCCGGATGATGGCGACAATCGTGCGGCACATGCGGGTCCGGGCGACCATTACCGATGATGACATGCGGCTGATCCTGCGTTACATGACGCAGTAGGAGTGTGGTGTGCGCGCGGTGAGCTTTGGGCTGATGGTTGCCGTGGAGCTGGCAGCGGCGCTGTGGCCGCCACCGGCACGAAGCCAGGCAGGACAACGGATCGAAGTACTGGCCGACCACGACAGCCGGTACAAAATCGCAGGGCAGAAGGATCCGGTCATTACGGTTCACGCCGGGGAAGCTTTGACGCTGCGAATTACGGCTGTAAAGGCGAAGGATCACAATCGAAACGGCGCCGTGCACGGTTTCGCGCTCCTTCGAGCGAAGGACCGTTCGCGGGTCTCGGGGTGGGACTTGGAACTAAAGCCCGGAACTCACGAGTTTCTGATGACGGCACCGACCGACCCCGGTGAGTACGTGGTCGTTTGCACCGTCATCTGCAGTAGCGAGCACGAAGGGATGCACATGAGATTTGTCGTACTGCCCTAACGAGAGTGGCGGCAAGGGTCGGGTAGGGAATGCGATAGGAGAGCGTTTATGGGTAAGACCAAGGCTGCGGGAGCA
>Ga0187779_10002963_pt1 | contig 10327 bp, 7 predicted proteins | sample 1015_Q2_SP10_10__FD_132435 | JGI IMG/M metagenome (GOLD analysis project Ga0187779, IMG submission 132435) | Tropical peat soil microbial communities from peatlands in Department of Meta, Colombia - 1015_Q2_SP10_10_MG | ecosystem: Environmental > Terrestrial > Soil > Wetlands > Peat | place...
GATGGAGGCAAAGCGTTCACGCGCCTCCGTGCACCCCATGGCGATAATCATGCCCTCTGGATCGATCCTAACAATCCAAAGCGCCTTATCAATGGCAACGACGGAGGCGCGACAATCTCCACCAATGGCGGCGAGAGCTGGACCACCCTTTATAACCAGCCCACGGCCCAGTTCTACCACGTCACCACGGATAACCAATTTCCTTACTACGTCTATGGTGCGCAGCAGGATAATACGACCGTCGGTATTGTCAGTGCGGGTCCCGACGGTGCGATCGACCGTCCCGACTGGTATGACGTCGGCGGAGGCGAGAGCGGCTATATCGCGCCAGATCCCTCCGATCCACAAATTGTGTACGCCGGCTCGTACGGCGGCGATATTACCCGCTATGATCACCGTACCCACGAAACGCAAGCCGTCAATCCCTGGCCTGTGAATCCCATAGGTTGGGCTGCCGGCGATCTGAAGTATCGCTTTCAATGGACCGAGCCGATCGTATTTTCACCTCACGATTCGAAGACCCTCTATTTCGCGGCGCAGGTACTTTTTAAAACGACTGATGGCGGCATGAGTTGGAACGTGATCAGTCCTGACTTAACTCGCAATGACAAATCCAAGCAGGCTGCCTCCGGCGGCCAAATCACAAAGGACAATACTGGCGTCGAGGTTTACGACACGATTTTCTCGGTCGTCGAATCGCCAGTGCAAAAGGATCTAATCTGGGCGGGGACGGATGACGGCTTGGTTCATCTCACCCGCGATGGCGGTCAGCATTGGGAGAACGTAACCCCGAAAACCATGCCTGACTGGGGCACGGTCAGCATGATTGAAGCTTCTCCCCGCGATGCTGGCACGGCCTATATGGCTGTCGAGCGCCACAAGTTAGACGACTTCACGCCTTACGTTTTCAAGACCACCGACTTTGGCAAGAGCTGGACCAAGGCGGTCACAGGACTTCCAGCGAATAACTATGTCCATGCCGTTCGTGTCGACCCTGGCCGTACAAACCTGCTTTTCGCCGGAACCGAACAAGGAGTGTACGTGTCGTTTGATGACGGGGGGCACTGGCAATCGTTGCAACTGAATCTGCCACCTGCACCAATCAACGATCTTGTGATCAAGAATAAGGATCTCGTCGTCGCCACCCATGGGCGCAGCTTCTGGATTTTGAGCGACATCGCTCCGCTGGAGCAATACAGCGATGCAATTCCGCAGGAAGATGTGCATCTGTTCGCACCTGCTCCGACAAATCACACTCTGTTTCGCGCCGGATTTTTCGCGCCACAAGGCAACATCGGCAAGAATCCGCCGGCTGGAGCGCTTATCGATTACTGGCTAAGAACTGCGGTCCAAAAGCCGGAAGAGGCCAAGGGTCAGGCGACAAATTCCGGCAAGGGTGACACGAGCGCGGCCGAATTCCCTGTGGACAAAGAAAAAGCTGAACCGCCAAAGATCACCGTGGAAATTCTGGACGAGTCCGGTAAAGTCATTCGCAAGTATCCGAAGAAAGAGGAGCCAGCAGACGAAGACGAGGAATTTTCCAACCGCGATCGGAATGCCGGTAAACCCACCGGCGACGCAGGGCTGAACCGTTTTGTATGGGACCTGCGCTACGAAGGAGCAACCAAGGTGCCGCATGCGCCGCTCTGGGGCGGATCCACCGATGGTCCCGATGCCTTGCCCGGAAACTATCAAGTCCGCCTGACCGTGCTCGGAAAATCGTATACGGCCCCTCTCGAAATTCAGCCCGATCCCCGGCTGAAAATCACCCAGGATGGTCTCACGAAGCAATTTGACCTGCTGCTGAAGATCCGCGACAAAGTTACCGAGACCGACGATGCGATCATCCAGATTCGTGATCTACGTGACCAGATCAACACACTGAACAAACGATTAAAAGATGATCCGCGAGCCAAAGCCGTGGCGGATGCCGGGAAGTCGTTAGATAAGAAAATGACAGAGGTTGAAGAGGCGCTGATTCAGACGAAGGCGAAAAGCAGCCAAGATGTCCTTAATTTTCCGATTCGCCTGAATAATCAACTCGTGGCGCTTGGCGGTGTAGTCAGCAGCGCCGACTCGGCTCCCACAAAACAATCCTATGAAGTTTTCGACCTGCTCAGCAAAGCGGTTGATGAACAATTGGCAAAATGGAAGGACATCGTGGCCAGTGACGTAGCGTCATACAACAATCTGATGAAGCAGCAGGACGTTCCGGCACTGATACTTACCAAGCCATCAAGTGGAACGTAGATCAATCTATGTATCTCTAAGGAGCAACAGGAAGGACACCGCACGATATTCGGAGGTGATAGGGAAACTTTCGTCCCGCTAGTTCCCGATGGCGCTGACAACGCTGGAGAAGACGTTGTTGGAATTGCCGCCAATGAGGTTTACAGTTCCAACCACGATGACCAGAATCACCGCCAGCATCACGGCGTATTCCGCAACATCCTGGCCTTCTTCTTCCGCGAAAAGCCGATAGAAAAACTCGATCACAACTCCCCCTCACGCGGGAAAGAAACATTAGAGCGTCTACGCAAAAGATTGCAGCATAACGGCGATGGGAACAATGGCACTTTCGGCATCCCGGCCCTTACTGGCGTAATCAGGGGTGATTACTTGGCCCTACCTGGTATCGGCGTGAGCCGGCCGCCTGAGTATCACTGATAGTCGACCGTTCGTTGACTGTTCGAAACTCAGCCCAGTCCAAATCGAAGGCCGCGTGAGGGCCGGAGACGGCAACAAAAGCGTTGCGTCCGGCGCATGGCTGCGCTAGCCTAATCTCGCTCTCGCGATTTTCTCCCTCCTTCCACTCACCCGTGAATGTGTAGCCTCAGACTGCATTGCATGTCGAAAATAGAGGGGTTATCCACAGGATGGTACTACATATTGTGTTTTCATCCTTGACCCCGGCACAAATTGACCGTTAGAGTAGCTGCAATCTGTGCCACTTGCGATCCAGCCCAGAGGTCTGTTTGAGAAAAAACGGCCAGCGAATCTGAATGGTAAACAGGTAGAAAACATCAGATATCTCGAAGGGGTGACGAGCAGTTCCGGTATCTTCGGCGGCCTGACGAGCTCGATTGAGCTAAGGAGTACACGTTGCTCAAATTAAAGAGATTGCAAATTCTAGGGTTCAAGTCCTTCTGTGACCGCACCGAACTGAAGTTTCACGGTGAGGGCGTGGCCGCCATCATTGGCCCCAACGGATGCGGAAAATCAAACATCGCCGACGCGATCTCATGGGTGCTTGGAGAGCAATCGGCCAAGACACTGCGCGGCTCACGCATGGAAGATGTCATCTTCGCGGGCACTCGTGAGCGCAAGCCAACCGGCATGGCTGAAGTTGCTCTGACTCTTATAGATCCCGAGGTTTACGACGGACCGGACGCCAATGACGCCACTGAGATCGAAATTCAGGATGAAATGCCCACCGATGATTGGGACGAAACAGAACTGAGAGCAAAAGCGGCAGAGGAAGTCGAGCGGATCACCGACGACGCTCAGCCGGGGCAAGTCGAAGAAGTGGAGTCCAAGTCCGCCTGCAGCGGAGCGATTTCCGATTTCGACCCTTACGACGAACCACGGTTTGCAGTCTTCGTAAATCCCAATCCTCCGCTGCAGCAAAGTCCGCCCGTGCCAGGCGCTGGCCCGCAGGTAGTACTGAAGATCCGCCGCAGGAAATTCCAGCAACAATTTCGGGCAGGAGAGATCGTCGTCACTCGACGCCTGTTTCGGTCAGGCGACAGCGAATATCTTCTGAACGGCAAGCTCTGCCGACTTCGCGACATCCAGGAATTGTTCATGGGCACGGGGCTCGGCCCGGAATCTTACGCCCTAATCGAGCAAGGACGGATCGGCCAAATTTTGAGCAGCCGGCCAACTGACCGCCGCGCCGTTATTGAAGAAGCCGCCGGGATCACAAAATTCAAGACAAAGAAACGATTGGCAGAAGCGCGCCTGGAAGACGCCAAACAGAACCTGGCCCGAGTGAATGACATCTTCGAGGAAGTAACCCGGCAGATGAATTCTCTGAAGCGACAAGCGTCGAAAGCAGAAAGGTATGCGCGATTGCGCGATGAAATGCGGGCCAAGCTGAAAGTTGTACTGGCCAGCAAGTTCGCGCAATTAGATCGGGAAGCGGCAGAGATTGATCAGCAAATCCACCTCATCGCAGATGATCTGCGTCATCAGGGTGAGAACGTGCAGCAGCTGGAGTCAGAACAGTCCGACCGCACGCAACGCGGCTATGGCATCGAGAGCGAAATTCGTGAGAACCGCGACCGTCTCAATGAGATCAACTTAGAAATCGACCGCACTCGCGCAAAACAACGAAATAACGACGAACGTTGTTCCGAACTGGTTCGCCGGTCCGGGACTGCTGAGGCGGAGTTGAGACAATTCCGCACCCGGCTGGTCACTTTGGAAGCGGAGCGCGACACAAATCAGAAAATCTTGGACTCTGCGGTTGACGATTTGTCGTGCGCTCAGCAAGAACACGCCATCTGCGAGCAGGAATCGTCCGCAGCCGTAAATGCGCTTGCGGACCTCGAGCAACGACAAGAAGCCTCACGGCAAGCCATTATCGAGGCGGTAAATTCCGCTTCCAATGAGCGAAACCTGCTGACCCAAGCCGAGGAGCGTGTTGCCGCGATAGATCGCGAAGGGCAGCGTTTGCAAAATGAAATGAGTTCTGCGCGATCGCAAGCTGACGCTTTCGGCGGAGAACGCGGCCAACTCGCCTTGGAGTTCGAGAGTGTTTCCCAGCGCGTTGCGGGCCTGACCGAAGAAATCGGGCAAACACGTTTGCTCCTTGACTCAAAGCGTCGCCAGGAATCCGAGGCGAAAAACCGCATGGACAGCCTGCGCGCTGAGTACGCTTCCGCAATCGGCAAAAAAGCTTCTCTCGAGGCCGTGATCGCAGAGCACGGATATTCCACGGAATCCGTGCGGCGCCTCTTCCAGTCCGGCGCCATGCATAACGGCTTTGCCCCCGTGGGCGTGCTGGCCGATTTTGTTGAAGTCGAACCCCGTTATGAGTCGATGGTCGAAGACTTCCTTCGGGATGAGCTGAACTATATCGTCGTGAAATCGTGGGATGCTGCGGATGAAGGGTTACGCCTGTTGCGTACCGATGTGGACGGGCGTGCCACATTCCTGGTTCACCCCGAAGATTCACAGGCGAAGTTTTCGTTTTCGGTTGACGAAGTTGCTCGTGCCGCGACTCCCGGTCATTCGATCGTGCCACTGAAACATGCGATCAAAGTGTTGAACGGGTTTGGGAGGTCATTGGAGGTCATTTTCCCCAAGCTGCGCGACGGCTACATTGTCCCTGAGCAAAATGCAGCTCGTGAGCTCGCGCTGGAAAATCCGCATGCTTTCTTCTTGTCGCAATCCGGCGAATGTTTTCACAACGTCACCGTAACTGGCGGAAAGCAACGTGCCGAAGGCCCGCTCTCGATGAAACGAGAGCTGAGAGACGTCATGCGAACACTTGCAGACCTGGAGTCCGGCTTGCGCGATGAAGAACTGCAGGTGCTCAGGCTAGGCCGTGAAATCAGAGACCTCACTTCCCTGCTGGACCGCTTGGACGCTGAGAAACGCGATGCGGAAAGCAAAGCCATCTCCTCCGGTCATCTGCTGCAGCAGCTCGATGCAGAGATGAGCCGCATCATCGAGCGATTGCGTACCTGCGAGCGAGAGCTAGACCGGCTGCGTGCTGATCGGGCAGAACAAGAAAATTCAGCCGATTCGCGCCGAGCCGAACTTGCTAAGTTGCAACATCAACGGGAGCAACTTGAAGCCTCGGCTTCTATGGCAATGGCACAGCTTGCCACGTTGCGTGCTTCTCGCGATTCTGCGGCCGAGCGTGCGTCGCAGCATTTAGCACGTGTGGCGGCATTGGAAGAGCGACAACGCTCGGCGACGGCAGGCTTGGAACGAATTGAAGCGATCGTGAGCGAGATGGGCGAACGGGTGAGTTCCCTTGCTTCGCAAATTACCGCGTCGGCCGAAGAAAAGCTGCAACGAGAAACCGAAAATCAGCAGCTCATGGTTTTGCTAGCCGACCTGGAAGCCGGCCACAACGCCGGCGAGACCCGAGAAAGCTTGCTCCAATTCGAATCAGAGCAGGTTCGGGCTCGTCTTGCAGAAATTGACGAAGATCTGCGTGGCGCACGGCAACAACTGGATCAGGCTCGCGATCGTCGGGGCGAACTGGCGGCCAACGCCGCCAAGCTGCAGTCCGACGCGCAACACATGGCCGAAACCTGCCTCAACGAGTTGGGCATTCAGAAACAGGAACTCGCCAGTGATTCCGGAATTCCAATCTTGACGGGAGACGAATTGGCTGCGGAGGATCAGGCACATCGTGAGATGCGTGCGCGACTGGACAGCATGGGCCCGGTAAACATGATGGCTCTGGAGGAATACAAGGAAACGGCAGAGCGCCACGCATTCCTGGACAGCCAGCGTAAGGATTTGCTGGACTCCATCGAAAACACACAGGCCACGATCAAAGAAATCGATACGGTCTCACGGCAGAAATTTGAAGAAGCTTTTCATAAGATCAATGAAAATTTCCAGACCACCTTCAAAAAACTGTTCGGCGGTGGACACGCGTTCATGCGGCTGACCGACGAAGCAAACAGCGCTGAAAGCGGAATTGATGTGGTCGCATCGCCGCCCGGGAAGAAGCTGCAGAACGTCTTGTTGCTCTCCGGCGGCGAAAAAGCTCTGACCGCATTGGCGCTTCTGGTCGGCATCTTTCAGTATCAGCCCAGCCCGTTCTGCATTCTGGACGAAGTCGATGCGCCTCTGGACGAAGCCAACATTGGCCGTTTCACCGAACTCGTGAAAGAAATGAGCGTGCAGACACAATTTGTGCTCATCACTCACAGTAAGAAAACCATGAGTATCGCCCCGGTCCTATATGGCGTGACCATGCAGGAGCCCGGGGTCTCAAAGCTGGTCTCAGTTAAGTTTGGGGCGACAGCTTAGACCCGACTTCCACTCCAGTTCAATTCCCTTTTCTGGTAACGAGGTGCCAGACGAGTTCGCGCGGGCGTCGGCATTCAGATACGGCGCGTTTCGCAGCAGCCCTGTAGAATAATCGAACCTATGCTCCCGCCCACTTGCATCGTGCGGCGGCAAGTTGGGCTCGCAATTTTAAAGGTTTTCGATCCAGGCAGGGGAATGAGCTAATTGAACCTTGACGGTAAAGTCATCGTTGTGACGGGCGCTGCGCGCGGGATTGGGCAGGAATACGCTCGAAGCTTCGCGGCCGCTGGGGCACGCATCGTTGCCGGCGATATCAGCGACTGTTCCGCAACTTTGGATTTGATCAAGAAGACGGGCGGCGAGGCGCTAACAGTCGAGCTGGACGTTGGTGACGGTGCATCAGCTTTATCGATGGCCAAAGGTGCGCAAAAGGCTTACGGCCGCATCGATGGTCTGGTCAACAATGCCGCACTTTACGCTACGGTAAAGGGTGGCCGCTTCGATTCAATCTGCGAAACCGATTGGGACCAGGTCATGTCCATCAACGTTAAGGGCGTCTGGAATTGTTGTAAGGCAGTAGTGCCCATCATGCGTCAAAATGGTGGCGGCAGCATCGTAAACATTTCCTCCCTGGCTGCTACGTATGGCATGCCTTTTGGTTTGCACTACACAACCTCGAAAGCTGCGGTAATCGGCTTGACGAGGGGTCTTGCCCGCGAACTCGGCCGCGATGGAATTCGAGTGAATGCGGTTGCACCCGGCGTCGTTCTCACCGATGCCACTCGACAATTCTTCGGTCAAAAGTATGAGAGAGCGGTCGAGCAGATCCGTGGCGATCAGACGATTCAGCGCAGCCTTATGCCAACCGACCTTATTGGGACGGTCATGTGGCTGCTTTCCGATGGCAGCGGCTTCGTTACCGGGCAGACGATCTCGGTCGATGGTGGTACAGTGATGCACTGATTGTGCGCCGTTGTCGCTCAATTGAGCTGCTCCCGCTGCAAGGAGACATTGTGAAAAAGAACATCCTGCAAAAATTAAGAGAGGGTCCTGTCCTCGGCGATGGCGGATACCTGCTCGAACTCGAAAAGCGCGGCTGGGTGCGCGCCGGTCCGTTTACGCCGGAAGTCGCGCTCACCAATCCAGAAGCTTTGCGCCAACTGCACATCGAATTTCGTGAGGCCGGCGCCGAGGTTTTGCAGGCGCTCACGTTTTACGCAAGCCGCGACAAACTTGCTACCGTCGGTCTGCAGGATCGCCTGGAGGATCTGAATCGAGCTGCCGTGCGCATCGCAAAAGATGTTGCGGGTGATCGCTGCCTGGTTGCGGGAAATCTCAGCCTCACCTGGATGTACGAACCGGATAACAAGGCCGCGGCAGACAAGGTGCGGGCGACTTTCAATGAGCAACTTGCGGTTCAAACAGCGGAGGGCGTTGACTTCATCATCGGCGAGACGTTCTCCTGGCTGGGCGAAGCGCTGATCGCTGTTGAATGCGCCATGAAAACCGGCTTGCCGGTCATGGTGACCGTTTGTTTCGAAAATGAAGATAAGACGGCTGAAGGCAAGAGCGCAGCCGAAGCTGCGAAAGCGCTGGTTGATGCTGGGGCAGATATTGTAGGGATGAATTGCCTGCGTCCGCCGGAACACATGCTGCGCCCGCTGGAACAGATGCGCAAAGCGGTGCCCAATGCTTTTCTTGCTGCTCAGCCGGTGGCGTACCACACCCCGGCAGACAAGCCGGATTTCACGAGCTTGCCGCAATTTCCTTTCGAGTTAGATCCGTTGCAACTCAGCCGCAAGGAGATGGCCGCATACGCACAACGTGCGCGCGATATTGGAGTCAACTACATCGGGGCATGTTGTGGCGCAGTAGCCACTCACATTCGAGAAATGGCGCGAGTATTGGGCAAGCTTCCGGCAGAACAACGACCTTGGACACTCAATTACGAAAAACCGATGTCGGCTTACGAGTATTACGACCACGATCCTGCGGAAGTCAGTGCTGGTGGAGTCGCAGCAAAACAGAAATAAGAATCACGTAGGCTCAGACGCCTCGTCTGCCCGAGCGTGCTAACAGCTAACTGAGAAACGTGGATTTCAGGAGTTGCTTCGTACCATCCGGGCCGGTGACTCGGAGTGTAAGTGATCCCATCTGCGGATCGGCTCGCAACTCAAAGGTAAGGAAACGACAGCATTCGCGCTCCGCAGCAATCAGCTCCGACACCAGGACAAACGACTCTTCATCGCCCGGTAAGCAAAACGAATAGCCATCCGCAAGTTCTTCAGCAGCGATAACGCCTGATTTGAACCTAGCAAGCAGGCCGGCCTCTCGCGCGCGCATTTCCGCATTGGAAAGCGTGCACATGACAGGTAAGTTGCCTGACAATTCTCCTCCAATTACCCGACATTCACCTCAACTGCGACATCGAAATTCGAGTAATACTTTTTCACGTCAGCCGCTCCGTGTTTTTCCCGAAACTTCTCCACAACCGTTGTAACCGCTTTGGGATCGGTGATGACCATACTCCGGAATTCGCCTTCTTCGCCGCGTGCCGAAACCTTAATCCGCGGGTTCTTTTGCACATTCTTGAACCACTCTGTGTCCGAACCCTGCACCGGCAGCAGGTAAAGCGTGTTCCCCTCCAGGACGAACCACACGGGTCGCGTACTTTCCTTGCCAGACTTTCTCCCGGTTACGCTGATGTCAATTTCGCGATACCGCGCGAGCCGTTCCCTCAATCCACCGTGTGTCTTTGCCATATTCACCTGCCACAGAGATTCAAGTTCCACCCGCTTCGATTCATTGATCTCGAGTCTCCTTTTACATCCTTGTCATTCCCGGACGCACACGACGAGGAATCTGGTTAGGCCGTCATAGCAAGCGCCTATGAGCCGTTCGTTGCCACTCCAAGGGACCCCGCACTTTAGCTATCGTTCGATGTCGAAATAAATCTTCGTTGTGGCACGATACTGAGTGATTTTCTTTCCGTCCAGTTCCATCTCCAATTCGGCTACCCTAGCCCACTTCATCCCGCGGACCGTCTTGGCGGCTTCGGCAACGGCATTTTCCGCAGCTTTGGCGAAGCTATCCTTTGACGTTCCCACAATTTCAATAATTTTCTGAGTCACGTGTCGCTCCTTTTCGAAATCCAGAACTGAATTGTAACCCTCTGCCTCAAAGCTTGCAGTCCGCGTTGAGTTGCATCGCTAACAGCCAATCGCTGAGGCGAGCACGCTCCCGAAGCAGACCGATATAATCGGATGTTAGCCTCGGATTTGAGATCTATGATTCAGACCCTTTTTGGCAGCCTGGACGAGCAGCAGAA
>Ga0187779_10002964_pt1 | contig 10327 bp, 10 predicted proteins | sample 1015_Q2_SP10_10__FD_132435 | JGI IMG/M metagenome (GOLD analysis project Ga0187779, IMG submission 132435) | Tropical peat soil microbial communities from peatlands in Department of Meta, Colombia - 1015_Q2_SP10_10_MG | ecosystem: Environmental > Terrestrial > Soil > Wetlands > Peat | place...
AAAACGTGGGGAATGGTTCTCAGGTATCGGAACGAAGTCTGTGACGCCCGATATTCCAAGGCCTGCGGAGGATTCACAGAGAACTTCGGCACAGCATGGAATGGTAAGCAAGTCCCTTACCTCCAAAGCATTTCGGATGCATCCGGTTCACACCGCCCGATCAAGACGGAAGAAGAAGTTTCAGCCTGGATTCTTTCGAACCCTAATGCCTACTGCAACACACAAGATGAAGCTCTTCTTCGAAAAATCCTTCCTGACTTTGACCGAAAGACAAAAGATTTTTTCCGCTGGACAATCGAATATTCCCGCGGCGAACTGGAAGAGATTATGCGGGAAAAATCGGGCTTAGATCTCGGCATCCTGGAAGAAATTGTGCCTATTGCCCGTGGCCCTTCAGGCCGGATCTACCGGTTGAAAATCGTGGGCTCGAAGAGAAGCATCGTCGTAGGAAAAGAACTCGAAATAAGACGCTGGCTCTCCAGGACCCATCTTTACAGCAGTGCTTTCGTCGTAACATGTAAAGGCGGACGGTTCACATTTCATGGCGCAGGCTGGGGACACGGAGTCGGACTCTGCCAGATCGGGGCTGCAGTGATGGCAACGAAGGGATTTTCAGCGGAGAAAATTTTGAAACACTATTTTCGGGGAGCAGAGATACGAAAAATCTACTGAGGGTTCAAGGAGTCCAGGGTTCGAGGATTCAAGGGTTAACCCCTGCTCTTCTTATGCTTACCACTTGAACCCTTGATCCCTTGACCCCTCGAATCCTTGGGTATTAAGAAAATGTCCACACAGAAACCGAAATCCCGAAACCCCTGGGCATGGGTCCCTTCTTTATATGCTGCCGAAGGGATTCCTTACACGATGGCGATGACGGTTTCGGTCATCCTTTACAAGCGCCTTGGCGTCTCAAATACCGCCATCGCCTTTTACACAAGCTGGCTCTACCTTCCGTGGGTAATCAAACCCTTCTGGAGCCCCTTCGTAGAGCTATTCAGAACGAAGCGTTATTGGATCCTCCTGATGCAACTTGTTGTCGGGGCGTCACTGGCCTGCATTGCATTTACCATCCCAGCTGCCCGATTCTTCCGGTATACCCTTGCCTTCTTTTGGCTGATGGCCTTTGGTTCAGCAACCCATGACACCGCTGCAGACGGCTTTTACATGCTGGGGCTTTCGGAAGATTTCCAGGCGGCTTTTGTCGGGGTGCGGACGATTTTTTACCGGATTGCCATGGTGGCAAGCCAGGGCGGGCTCGTCATCTTTGCTGGCTACCTTGAGGAGGGCGGTCACGATATTCCCACAGCTTGGTCTCTCGCACTCTTTTTGGCGGCTGCCGCTTTCGCTGCCCTCTTCCTTTATCATCTATTTATTCTTCCCTATCCACCTGCGGACCATCCGGCCAGGCGCAACCCGTCGACGTCTGTTGCACGGGAGTTCCTCCACATCTTTGGCGTCTTCTTCCGGAAAAGAGAGATCCTTGCCATCCTCGCTTTCTTTCTCTTCTACCGACTCGCAGAAACCCAGCTTCTAAAAATCATTGCACCCTTTCTGCTCGATCCTCGTTCGGTCGGAGGACTGGGAATCACGACACAGGATGTCGGAATCATCTACGGCACGGTAGGACTGAGTGCACTGCTGTTCGGGGGACTTCTCGGAGGATATGCCATTTACAGAAAGGGCCTCAAGTTCTGGATCTGGGTTATGGTCTGCGCGATGCATCTGCCGGATCTGGTCTTCGTCTATCTCTCCCAGGCTATGCCTCAAAATTTCTATTGGATCAGTCTGGCCGTTGCCGTAGAGCAATTCGGTTACGGCTTCGGGTTTTCGGCCTACACGATGTTTATGATCATGGTGTCGGAGGGAGAATATAAAACGGTTCACTATGCCATCTCCACAGGGATCATGGCTCTGGGCATGATGCTACCGGGGATGGCGAGCGGCTGGCTCCAGGAGCTCATAGGCTATCGGAACTTCTTCCTCTGGGTCATTGCCGCAACGATCCCCGGATTTATCGTAGTAGCGCTTATAAAGATAGACCCCGAGTTCGGAAAGAAAAGACCGAGGGAAGGGTGAGCCCACCAGCCCTCTACCATGTTAGGTTTACGGCCTGCCGGTAGGCAGAGACGGGGGCGAGATGCCAATGAATAAACGACGGTTCAAGACAGCTTTCATCCTCGGAGCAGGGCTGGGGATCCGGCTTCGACCTCTGACAGATCAACTTCCGAAGCCGCTCCTGGAGATTGGGGGGAGGCCGATTATTACTTATGTGATGGATCATCTTCTGAAGGTTGGTGTGGATCGTTTCATTGTGAATACGCATCATTGGTCGGAAGTCTATCCGGAGAAATTTCCTGAAAGGCAATGGCGTGGCGTCCCCATTACCTTCCGCTACGAGCCAGTCCTTCTGGACACCGCCGGGGGATTGAAAAACGTCGAAGATCTCTTGCATGAGGATGACGCCGTTCTCTGCTACAATGGTGATGTCATCACCGATCTTCCCTTGGAGAGGCTCCTGGAGGCCCACGAACAGAGGCGGCCCGAGGTCACCCTTGCATTACGAAGCAGCGGTCCTCTTCTCAATGTAAACATGAATGAGGCCGGAGAGATCTGCGATCTTCGGAGCATGCTCGGCTACACCCAAAGGAATCCCAAAGCTCGAAGCTTCCTCTTCGCCGGGATCTACGCCGTGGAGACATTGTTCCTCCGGGACCTCAAGGCCGGCAAAGTTGAATCCGTCGTTTCGGCTTTCATCCGAAGAATCGTGGAAAAACCGGGGTCAATCCAAGGGGTCGTCATCGACGAAGGCGAGTGGCACGACCTTGGTTCCATTGAAGCCTATGACGTGCTAAAATCAAAAAGGGGTCAAGGGATCAAGGATTCAAGGGGTTGAGCGCACGGATCCTCGACTCTCGAATCCTGGAACCCTTCAGAAACGAATGACATTACAAGAAGACATGATCGGTTTTGCGCGAGAGAGCCTCGGGCTCTCAGAATCTGTTTCCCTAACCATTTCTCCTTTAGAGGGGAGAGGCTCGGATCGAACCTTCTTCAGACTGAAACGGAACCGCGACGCTTCGGCCATTCTGGTCCATTACGATCCCAAGCGTGCGGAAAACGGATACTACGCCGACATTGCGGCATTTCTCGGCGAGATCGATGTCCAGATACCCCGGCTGATTCGCCACGATCCAGTTCGATGTTTCATTGTCATGGAGGATTTGGGCGATACGAACCTCTGGTCTTTCAGAAAAAGCCCGTGGGAAACTCGACGAGCCCTTTACGAAAAGACCCTCACCATCGTGCACAAGCTCCATTCCTTCCCTAAGGGTGAGTTCCCTTCCGGTCGCGTGAAGCTGTCAGAGGGGTTTGGCCCTCATCTCTACCGCTGGGAGCGGGACTACTTCAGGGATCATTTTGTCACGGGTGTGTGTGGGCTCAAACTTGGCCCTTCTTTCCAGAAAGAACTCGAGGCAGAACTTTCGGCCATGGCCGAGCGACTTGCAGGAGCCGTCCGTTGTCTGGTGCACAGGGATCTTCAGTCCCAGAACGTGATGATCCGCGACGGTGAGCCTTTCCTCATCGATTTTCAGGGCATGCGCTTCGGAAACCCTTTCTATGACCTGGGCTCGCTCCTCTGCGATCCCTATGTGGACTTTTCCGGAGGCGAGCGGGATGGACTGCTGTCCTTTTATTACGGATTGGAGAAATGGGACCTTGATTGGGCCGCTTTCCAGAGCACCTTCTGGGAGGCCTCCGTACAGCGTCTTATGCAAGCCCTCGGTGCCTTCGGCTTCTTGGGCCTTAAGAAAGGACTTAAAGGCTTCCTCGACCATGCCCCTTCCGGACTCCGCAACCTTCAACAGGCGGCCTCACACCTGACATCGCTCCCCAGAATCCAGGAACTCTCCCTCGTCTGCCAGAGGACGATGGAACAACGGCGATAGAACAGACCCCTCTGGACGTTGCCCTCAAAAGAATGATGGCGCTGGAATCATTTCATTTATATTAGCATCCTCCCCACCCGACGGAAGCGCTATGGGAGGGAACCCGGGGGCTGATCTGGGCCACATGCCCTTCGAGAAAATTCTCACAAGAAAATTTGTGACATCAAGAAGAAAATTTGCTAAAATAATTGGGTTATGTTTATCAAGAAGTTGGGCGCGTTATCCGTTATGGGTCTGCGGGGAACAGGTCGCCTGGGCCTTTTCTTTGTCAACACGTTTTTCTTTGCGATAACCCCTCCTTTAAAGTTTTCGCAACTACTCAGGCAAATTCAATTTATCGGATTTCAATCCGCTCTGGTCATCTTTCTGACCGGAGCCTTCACAGGGATGGTTCTCGGCCTCCAAGGTTTTTACACACTAAACCGATTCGGCTCGGCAGCTCTCTTGGGGCCAATGGTTGCCCTCTCCCTCATTAAAGAGCTTGGACCTGTCTTATCCGCGTTAATGGTTACAGGAAGAGCTGGTTCTGCCATGACGGCGGAAATAGGAATCATGCGAATCACCGAGCAGATTGATGCCATCAAGCTGATGGGTCTCAACCCTTTCCGATATCTCGTGGTCCCAAAGTTTCTGGCGGGCATTTTTGCCTTGCCCCTGCTCACCGCCATTTTCAATGTGGTTGGTATTTTCGGAGGTTATGTCATCGGCGTGAAGCTTCTTGGAATTGGTGAAGGGACCTACTTTGGAGAAATGTCTAATCATGTCAAGGTGCAGGACATCGTACAGGGAATCTATAAGTCTCTTAGCTTTGGAGCACTGATTCCCTGGGTTTGCTGCTATAAGGGCTACTATGTTGGATACGGAGCCGAAGGCGTCAGCAAGGCAACGACGCAGGCTGTCGTTCTTTCATCGGTATTGATCCTTTTCTGGGACTATATTCTGACGTCTGCGCTGTTTTGAGGACCGTATGATCGAAATGCAGAACCTGTATAAATCCTTTCAAAACCTCGAAGTGCTCAAGGGGGTATCGCTCCACGTGGAGAAGGGAGAGATTCTTGCCCTGATCGGAGGAAGCGGGCATGGTAAAACCGTGATCCTGAAACACGTCGCAGGATTGATGAAACCAGATCGAGGTCGCGTTTATGTTAATGGGAAAGATGTCTCCAATCTGAGAGGGGACGAACTCGAGCAATTGCGAAGCCACTTGGGTTTTCTCTTCCAAAGTGGTGCGTTGTTTTCCTCCTTAAACGTTTTTGACAACGTGGCCTTTCCTCTGAGAGAAAAGACCCGTTTACGCGAACGGGAAATTAGGGAAAAGGTGCTTAATGTTTTGGAACAGGTAGGTTTGAGGGACGCGGAGGACAAGTATCCAGCTCAGATCAGCGGTGGGATGGTCAAACGGACCGCCCTGGCCCGTTCGCTGGTGAGGAACCCTGAGATCATGCTCTTTGATGAACCCACCACAGGTCTGGATCCAGTTATTGCCCACACTATTCTCGACCTTATCAGATCGATTCACAAGGATCTCGGGTTTACAGGAATAATTGTGAGCCATGAGTTATCGAGAGTTTTTCAGATTGTTCAAAAAGTGGCTATGCTGCATGAAGGGTTAATTCTCTTCGTGGGGACACCAGAGGAGATCATGACATCCGGAGATCCGACCGTCCGGCAATTCGTCACGGAAGCACTGAGGATCCCATCAAGTGCCATGAGGAATCTCGACCGGGAGGAGAAACCCCGCGAGAAAGGATAAAGATGTTCAGCGACCGTGAAATCAAGGGGAGAGCGATGAAGAAATTTGATCTTGAACTTGCCGTTGGATTATTCATCATTGCCGGGATCGTCTGTCTGGGATATCTTTCGATCAAACTCGGGAAATTAGAGATTGTGGGAGAAAGAGGATACGAGATCTACGGAGTGTTTTCCAATACCGGAGGGCTTAAGGTGGGTGCCGGCGTCGAAATTGCAGGCGTGACGGTTGGGCGCGTTAAGACCATCACATTAAAGAACTATCAAGCTCAGGTTGTGTTGAATTTCCCCAAGGACTTAAGAATACAGGAAGATGCCATCGCTTCCATAAAGACCAGGGGTCTGATCGGAGAAAAGTATGTCGATATCACACCCGGTGGGTCAGAGAAGAACATCGAACCCGGAGGCCGAATCCGGGAAACCCAACCGGCCGTCGACATAGAAGAATTGATTTCTAAGTTCGTCTTTGGGAAGATTTAGAGAATTTGCCGCGGAGGTCTTTATGAGCCCAACCTGTCTTATCCGGACTATCGTTCCTGTCTTTTTAATTGTAGCGATGCCTCTCCCCGTGCTGGCAGCCGATCCGATAGAGGAGGTCAAACTGACGACGGACAAGATTCTCTCCATCGTCACCAATCCAGCTTTTAAAGCACCTTCCAAAACCGAAGAGAAAGAAAAACTCATTCGGCAGGCAGTAGATGAGCGATTCGATTGGGAAGAGATGGCCCGTCGGGCTCTGGCAATCCATTGGGCGGAGAGAACCGCCGAGGAGAAAAAAGAATTCATCCGTCTCTTTGCAGACCTGGTGGAACGAACGTACATGAAGAAAGTAGAGGACTATTCTGGAGAGAAGGTTCTCTATGAAGGAGAAGCCAAAGAAAAGGATTATGCCTCTGTTAGAGTCAAAATTGTCACCAAAAGAGGTGAGGACATTCCCGTAGAATACCGCCTAAAGAAGGAGAGGGAGGCTTGGTTTGTCTATGATGTCTCGATTGAGGGCGTAAGCCTCGTCAACAACTATCGGGTACAATTTCACAGCATCCTATCTCAATCTTCCTACGAGAATTTGGTCAAAAGGTTGAGAGAAAAGGTCGAATCAAAGCGAGGCCTCGACGGATAGCTCCGTTAGTCAAACGAGAGGGCGGGGGCATCGTCGTCTCAGAATTGAGGTAAAATCATGAAAATTGGGTGCTGGTTCTGTTTTCTTTCAGTGCTATGTCTCATTATGGTCCCCGGTCCGTGCGCTGGATTTCCTTCTCCTGAAGCTTTTGTTTCCACATTGTCCTCCGACGAACCCAATCCCACGATAATAGCCACGGGCCCCCCTGAACCTTCCAGTGGAGCGGAGTTATCAGAATCTCTTGATCCAGTGGAACTTCCTCCTTCCAACGACCAAGAAGATAAGCTGGTTCAGACTCCCGACACGGATATAGCCCCCGAGTCCTCCAAGCTCGAAGAGCCCGCGAGAACCATCGCTGACCCGCTGGAACCGGTGAATCGCGCCTTTTTCCACTTTAACGATAAGCTTTATTTTTGGGTTCTTAAACCTATTGCCACCGGATATAAGGCGGTCATCCCCGAGGATGGAAGAATTGGGGTCCATAATTTTTTCTCCAATGTAACGACCCCTGTCCGCCTGGTCAACTGCCTCCTCCAGGCCAAATTTAAGGGTGCCGGCACTGAAACAGTCCGTTTTGTTTTGAATACGACCCTTGGAATAGCTGGCTTTTTCGACCCCGCCAGGAAAACATTCAAAATTGAAAAACAGGAAGCGGATTTCGGCCAAACCCTGGGAATCTGGGGAATTGGACCAGCTTTCTACATCAATTTGCCCATCCTGGGTCCATCTAATATGCGAGACTCCGTCGGTTTTGTCGTAGACCTTTTCTTCGATCCTCGAACCTATTTAGCCTATTATTTATTCACTGTCAGTATTGTTAATACAGGGACATACGTACTAGATAAGGTGAACGAAACCTCTCTGGCCCTGGGCGAATACGAGAATTTAAAGAAGGCTGCCCTCGACCCCTATATCGCGCTTAGAGAAGCGTATTCTCAATACCGACAGAATAAGATAAGAAAATAAGGAAAATAGTCGCTCAGGTTGTCTAGGGCGACAGGGCATCAACGGAGATACCCGTTTTCTCGAAACCAATCCACCGCGTCCCGCAAGCCTTCCTCAATCGGCCGTGGATTAAATCCCAGAAAGCGTTTTGCCTTTTCTACGGAAAAAAACATCCTTTTCCTTGCTAATCGCACTCCAGTGAGTGTGGCGCGCGGCTCTCTCTTGCTCACGAGCCTAGCCCAAGCCTCAGACGCGCACGCGATGGGAAAGACGAGATAATGGGGGAGACAGATTTTGGGAGGATTCTGACCCGTGAGCGCTGCGACGGCGCAGAAAATCTCTTTCAACGTCATGTTGCAGGCTCCTAGGATGTACCGGTCACCCACTTTGCCACGCTCCAGAGCAAGCAGATGACCAATCGCCACATCATCCACATGGACAAGGTTAAGACCAGTATCTACATAGGCGGGCATACGGCCAGATGCGGCATCGACAATGATCCGGCCGGTGGGTGTGGGCTTGATGTCACGAGGACCGACAGGGGTTGAGGGATTGACAATGACGACGGGAAGACCTCGTTCATCGGCGAGGCGCTTCACCTCTGTTTCAGCCATGAACTTCGAGCGCTTGTAATGGCCAATCATGTCTTTGAGCGACACAGACGTGTCTTCATTCGCCGGACTTCCGTTCGGGGTGGTTCCGAGGGTGGCCACACTGCTCGTATAGACAACGCGCTTGATCCCGGCATCCATGGCGGCAAGCATGACGTTGCGCGTACCGATCACATTGGTTTCGTACATTTCGCCGGACTTGAGAAGCCACAACCGGTAGTCCGCCGCTACATGAAAGAGCGTGGAACAGCCCGCCATCGCCCGGTCGAGTGACTGGCGATCCTTGACGTCACCGTTGACAATTTCGACAGGCAGACCGGTGAGGTTACGGCGATCACTTTTTGGTCTGACCAGAGCCCGGACGTTGTGACCCGCGGCAAGGAGTTGACGCAACAACGCAGATCCGACGAAACCAGTAGCGCCCGTAATCAAAGTCTTCATCGTTTCCTTCCAAGGAGATACTCACGTCCGACTGTCCTGGTGCAAGTGCTCCGAATCGTTATGGATGGATTGCAGTCTTTGCATTGTCACTGAACGAGGGCTTTGAGTGAATGAGTTGGCGGAAATATTCTCCTGCAGTGACTTATTGTGGGAGGAGCAGATCGGTTCCCGTCAACCGAGCAACCTTCGCCAGACTTAATTGGGCAGCGCGGAAATTCCAGCCGAGGCGGATCATGGCAAAGAGTTCGAAGGGTTGCCTTATCAATTCCTTTAAGAGCCGAAGCAGCTTCAACTCTCCAAACTCATCGACCGCTTCCAATGAACTTCGAGGAATGGCCATATCGGCTGAATCGGCAATGGCGCGAATGACCATAAAGGGCGCATGTGCCCCCTGAGCGACCCTGGCAACAGCCCCGCTCTCCATATCCACAGCTATCGCGCCGGTGCGCTCAAACAAAACTCTCTTGTCCGCTGAGCTCCTTAATACCGTGCCACTTTCGGCCAATGGACCCTGGTGAAGATCAACACAATCCTTCAACCGATTGAGCAGACGTTCACGCCAGGTTGGGTCGGGAGAATAGGGAAACTGGTCAGCGCCGATCACCGAGCATGGGAGAACCAGGCTTCCCGGAGAAAGGGTGGGAACGAGCGCCCCGGCGCATCCCCAGCTAAGAAGGGCCGTGGCCCCTTGTTCCAATAAATTCTTCGCAGCTTCTCCCGCCCTCCTTGGACCAACGCCGGAGAGCTTTACCAGCACTCCCTCCGCAAGATGAATCAATCCTTCCGTGGCGGCAGATTCTCTCACCAGGCTCCGAGCTTCAGCCGTCATCGCTACGACAATACCTAATTGTCTCAAACTGATTTCCTACGTCGCAGGTTGCGATAGCGTGCCAAGGCCCACAAAGGGAAGTGTTTCGCGTACCCGTGGTACCTTAGATAGAAGACCCGCGGAAAACCAGGCGCGTTGAACCACTCATCCTTCCACAAGCCATCGGCCTGTTGAGTACGTATCAAATACTCAGCCCCTCTGCGCACCTCGGGCGAATTCACTTCGCCGGCAACCATGAGGCCAAGCATCGCCCAGGCGGTGTGAAAGGGTGTGCTGGCGTAACCCTGTCCTGCCCGCTCTGGGTGAAAATAGGTGTCGCAGTCCTCACCCCAGCCACCATCAGGCCGCTGCACACTTTTCATCCACGTGATCGCACGACGGATGTGTGCCTGATCCGGTCGGTGGCCTGCCTTTTCGAGAGCGACAAGCACGGACCACGTGCCGTAGATATAATTGGTACCCCAGCGGCCGAACCAGGAACCGTTTTGCTCCTGCTCCTTCGCCAAATAATCAAGACAAGCCTTTAGCTCGTGGTCACGATGGCCGACTTCAGCCAGCGCGGCTGCACACCGGGCGCTGACATCGCTCGTCGGAGGATCGAGGAGGGCTTGGTGGTCAGCAAACGGAATCTCATTAAGATAGTAGTGCGTATTGTCGGCATCATACGCGGCAAACCCCCCGTTTC
>Ga0187779_10002965_pt1 | contig 10327 bp, 9 predicted proteins | sample 1015_Q2_SP10_10__FD_132435 | JGI IMG/M metagenome (GOLD analysis project Ga0187779, IMG submission 132435) | Tropical peat soil microbial communities from peatlands in Department of Meta, Colombia - 1015_Q2_SP10_10_MG | ecosystem: Environmental > Terrestrial > Soil > Wetlands > Peat | place...
AAGCTGGTCCCGCTTAGTGACGACGAATTCCCTGCGTGCACGTCCCTTCTGATCCCGAAGCGGATCCGCAAAGGTGCCTATCTGACGCAGGAAGGAGAGGTGTCGAAATACCTTTCCTTCGTGACCAAAGGATGCCTCCGCTCCTACGCGATCAGCAAAAAAGGGGAAGAACACGTCGTTCAATTTGCCATGGAAGGCTGGTGGATAAGCGACCTCTACAGCTTTCTCAGCGGCAAACCCGGAGAGTACTTTATTGATGCGCTTGAAGAGTCCGATGTGCTGTTGATTGACTCACCCTCCTATGAGAAGCTCTGCACCACCGTCCCCAAATTCGAACGGTACTTCCGCATTCTTCTCCAGAACAATTACATTGCGACCCACCGCCGAGTGCTCGCGTCGATAAGTCTCTCGGCGGAGGAGCGGTACCTTCAGATGCTCGACGATTACCCTACCATCACCCAGCGTGTTGCCCAGCGTCAAATTGCGTCCTATCTCGGGATTACGCCCGAGGCCCTCAGCCGCATAAGACATCGCCTGGCCAAGACCCCGCACTCTTGATGTAGATTAACATCCAATCCTAACTCTTGTCAATGTGCTGGTCTGGCTCCCGGTGGTATATTGCAGGAGAAGCTCACCTAAAATCTCTTACCAACAACGGAGGGATAAAATGACACGGCAAAGGGCATTTGCAGTTGCGGGAGTGCTCCTGGTCGGACTCGCAGCAATGAGTCTGGAAAGCTGTTCGAATGAACGCTCAGGATATTCAAGCGAGATGCAGGCGAAGATCGACTCGATGCAGAGCGTCTTGAAGACGATGTACGCAGACCAGGCCACCCTGGAAAAGAACCTTCAGACATTTGACACGCTGGACTACACCGTGTTCAGCTACCAGCAATGGGTCCGCTTGCATGAAAGCCATTCCCACGACATCGTGGTCAATTGGCCGGACGGACATCATACGAACGGAATCGAACGGCACATCGAAGACCTCAAGGCCATGTTCGTCTATGCCCCCGACACGCGGATCAAGCAGCATCCCATACGCTTTGGTAGCAGCACGGGCGAGTGGACCGCCGTCACGGGTGTCTTTGAGGGGACTTTTACCAAGCCGATGCCGATCGGAAACGGAAAGTTCATCCAACCGACAGGCAAAGCGTTTAAGATGCCGATGTGTACGATCGGGCACTGGAAGGACGGGATCATGATCGAGGAGTCTCTGTTCTGGGATAACCAGACGTATATGAACCAGATTGGACTTGGCAAATAAACCCCCGGCCGATGAGGCGGATACCGGTGCGGGGTATTCGCCTTATTTGGCATCGATGAACCGAGGTGTGTACCGCAAGATCCCCAAAGGCCAAACGGCCCCTCCGTGGCGCAATTGATCCTGAAGACCATCACAAGGTTTGGGGAGGCCTGCATGGAAAAGTGCCATGCACCCTCCGGCGCCCGATCCCTTCGTGAGCCGCGTCATGTCGAACCGACAGTTGAAGTCGTACCTTTTTTCACACGCGAGTGCGAGATGGGGATGGGGCAGGGCCATCCATTCTCAACGATGTCCGAGTACGGATCTTCCGGAGGCCCGTTGCGACACTTGGGGGGCGTATGAGGTATCTGTTCCTGTTCCTGCCGCTCATCTCCCTTACTGTTTGCAGCCTCATCATTCGCTACGAAGTCCAGGAAGCGCGTAAACGGGGCTCGCAGCTTACGCCCAGGGAATTCGGCCAGGTAATCGTCGCGCTCTTGCTCGGCGGAGTGGCGATCATATTCGTTCTGTTCATCATCCTCAAGCCACACCTTCTTTAGGGATCTTCCTGCCGCTTTCGCGTCACCTCGCTCCAAAGCGTTTTCTCTTCGGGTGATTTTTTAGGTTTTTCTTTGTACCATAGCGCACCCCATGAAAGACACGCCGCGGTCCCTTACCCGTCTGATATTTCTTGGCATGGCAGCCGGCGTGCTCGTCGGCTGGCTGTGGCCGGAATTCGCTTCAGGCCTGCGGCCCTTTAGCACGATCTTCATCCGCTTGATCAAGAGTCTCATTGCTCCGCTGATCTTCTCGACACTGGTCGTTGGGATCGCCGGCCACGGCAACCTGCGGCAGGTCGGACGGATGGGACTCAAAGCCATCGTGTACTTCGAGGTCCTCACTACGCTGGCGCTCATCGTCGGGCTCGTCGCCGTCAATACGGTGAAGCCGGGAGCCGGCGTTTCCCTCCAGAGCTCAGCTCAGGCATCGGAGATTGCGGGAAAGGCTCAAACGCTCTCCGATGTGGTCACGCACATATTCCCGCAAAGCGTCGTCCAAGCGGCTGCCGAAGGGGAGGTTCTTCAGATCGTCGTCTTTGCACTCTTGTTCAGTCTCGGACTTTCGGCAATCTCGGATCACAAACGCCAGACCGTCGTTGCATTTTGTGATGCGATCGCGGAAACCATGTTCAAGATGGCGGGGATCGTCATGCTTTACGCCCCCATTGGCGTGGGAGCGGCGATCGCCGTGACACTCGGGAACCGGGGGATGTCCGTGCTGGTCAACCTCGGCTTGCTCATTCTCACGCTCTACGGAGCCCTTGCCGTTTTCGCCCTCTTCGTGCTGGTGCCCGTCGCGCGGATCACCGGCGTTCCCTTGCGGGCGTTCATTCAGGCGGTGCGGGAACCGGCTCTGATTGCGTTTTCGACCACGAGCTCCGAGGCCGCTCTGCCAAAAGCCTTCGAAGGCCTTGAGAGGATGGGCGTTCCACGCCGTGTCGTTGCGTTTGTTCTCCCGACAGGCTACAGCTTCAACCTGGACGGAAGCACGCTCTACCTTGCCTTGACTTCGGTCTTCGTTGCACAGGCGGCCGGCGTCGATATGCCGCTCGGGACACAGATCCTGATGATGCTGACCCTGATGTTGACGAGCAAAGGGGTGGCGGGCGTGCCTCGCGGTGCCCTCATCATCCTGGCGGGCGCATTGTCAAGCTTCGGGCTGCCTGTGGAAGGCGTCGCGGTGATTCTCGGTGTAGACAGCATTCTGGATATGGGTCGGACGACGATCAACGTAATCGGCAATTGTCTCGCGACCGTCGTTGTGGCTCGCTGGGAGGGTGAGTTCCCGGCAAAAGAAGCGCTTACAGGCTGATCCGCTCTGCAGCTCTTGTTCACCATTCCCTGACCGTTTGCATGGACACGACCTCGGTACTCCGCGCCCTCGTTGGCATCGTGCTTGTCACGGGCCTGGCGGCGGCATTGTCCTCTGATCGCCGCCGGATCAACTGGCGGCTCGTCGTCGTGGGCATTGTCGTGCAGTTCTTCTTCGCCTTTCTCGTTCTGCGCATTGAGTTCGGAAGAGAGCTGTTCAGCTTTATCAGCGCCCTGTTTGTCAAACTCTTTAGTTTCGCGGGCGAAGGAGCGCGATTCGTCTTCGGTCCCCTCGCAAGCGGACCGGGCGCGAAGGAGAGCATCGGGTTCATCTTCACCTTCCAGGTTCTCCCGACGATCATTTTCTTCGCCTCGTTCATGGCCGTCATGTACCACTTGGGGATTATGCAGCTGGTCGTGCGCGGGATGGCGTACTTCATGTTGCGCTTCATGAAGGCGAGCGGAGCAGAATCACTCTGTGTTGCCGCCAACACGTTCATGGGACAAACGGAGGCTCCGCTGGTGATCCGTCCGTATCTGGCGTCGCTCACCGATTCGGAGCTCTTTACGATTTTGACGAGCGGGATGGCGCACATCAGCGGAGGGGTCATGGCGGCCTATATGGCGCTCCTGGGGGCGGCCTACGCGACCTCGACAGGAACCGCGCCGGAAGCGGCACAGATCTTCTTCACGAGCCATCTTCTTGCGGCAGTCATTATGGCGGGGCCGGCCACGATCATCGTTGCAAAGATCCTGCGCCCGGAGCGCGAGGAACCCGTGACGATGGGAACGGTGCGGCTTGCGATCGAGCGTCAGCACGGCAATGTGATCGAGGCGGCTGCCTCCGGTGCTTCTGACGGCGTTCGACTTGCCCTCAATGTCGCCGGGATGCTCATCGCCTTCATCGCGCTGATCGCCCTGCTGAACGCGATCCTGGGATGGCTGGGCGGCGTGAGCGGCCTGAACGTCTTCTGCCAGGCGCACTTCGGCAAACCCGTGTCTCTGGAGCTCGTGTTCGGACTGCTCTTTCAGTTTATCGCCTATGGGATCGGCGTCCCGTGGAGCGACGCACTCAATGTCGGCAGCCTGATGGGCATTAAACTGTCCGTCAATGAGTTCGTCGCGTACATGCAGATGGCGGAGGCGATCTCCGCGCACCAGCTGTCGCAGAAATCGATCGTGATTGCGACGTACGCGCTCTGCGGATTTGCGAATTTCTCCTCCATCGCCATCCAGATCGGCGGCATCGGACCCCTCGCCGAAAACCGGCGGGGCGACATCGCACGCCTGGGGCTCAGAGCGGTCCTCGGCGGGACGATCGCCACGTGGATGACCGCGGCAATTGCCGGGGTTTTTGTCAGTTGACCTCTTGAGGAGCGCTGAAGATCTCTCCATGAATACTCAGCTAACGCGTTACCGCTGGTTCGCCGTGGGCGACATCAACGGCTTTTTCGGCCTCATGTTCGACAATCTCACGGTACTCTCCTTCCTTGCCGGGATCCTCGTTTTTGCATTCGGTTTCCCGGCGGATATCGTCTACACCCGCATGTTTCCGGGGACCGCGCTCGGGGTGCTCTTCGGAGATCTCCTGTATACTTACATGGCGTTTCGTTTATCCCGCAGGTCGGGCAATCCCGACGTGACCGCGATGCCGCTCGGCCTGGACACCCCCTCGACGATCGGGATCGCGCTTGTCGTGCTGGGGCCGTGCTTCATCGCCATGAAAGCCAGGGGAATGGCCGAGCATGAGGCGGCAATGATGACCTGGTACGTCGGCATGGCGACGATGGTCATGATCGGGATCCTGAAGCTTATCCTCTCGTTCTTCGGTTCCTGGGTGCAGAAAGTCGTGCCCCAGGCGGGGCTTCTTGGCTCGCTCGCGGGCATCGGCCTCGCGCTGATCGGCCTCGTGCCGCTCGTGGATATATTTGGGATGCCGCTGGTGGGGGTGATCGCCCTCGGTCTTGTCCTCTACACGCTCGTTGCGGAAATCCCCTTGCCGAAGAATATTCCCGGCGTGTTCACCGCCGTCGCCGTTGGGACGGCGCTCTACTATATCGCGGGGCCCTGGGGAATCGTCGGGGGGACGTACGCCGGCCCGCCATCTCCCGAACTGCACTTCGGACTCCCCATCCCCACACTTGAGTTTCTCAAAGGGATCGTCCCTGCGCTCACGTATCTGCCAATCGCCATTCCCTTCGGGATTCTCACCGTGGTAGGAGGGATCAATGTGACCGAAAGCGCCCGGGTCGCCGGCGATGACTACAATACCCGGAGCATTCTCCTCACGGAGGCGGCGGCAACACTCCTGGCAGGTCTCACCGGCGGGGTGGCCCAGTCAACCCCCTATATCGGCCAGCCTGCCTATAAGCGCATGGGCTCGCGGGCGGGATACACCGTACTCACGGGCGTGTTCATCGGCATCGGTCGGATGTTCGGCCTTGTGTCTTTCATTATCGAACTCATACCACGGGCCGTGCTTGCTCCCATCCTCGTCTTTGTGGCACTCGATATCGTCGTTCAGGCATTTCAGGCGAGCCCCGCGCGTCACGCCCCCGCGGTCGCCTTTGCCTTCCTGCCGACGCTTGCAAGACTTCTGGCCATCAAATTTTCGAATCCGGAATTGGTGCCGCCTCAGAACGTTGCGCGGCTCCTGGAAGCGCCAGGGAGGGGCCTCCCCGAACTACTGGTGACGATCGCACTAGGCAATGGATTTATCGTCACGGCGATGCTCTGGGGAGGGTTTCTTGCGGTGCTTATCGACAGGCGGCTACGATCGGCCTCTGTCTACCTGTTCATCCTCGCCGCGCTCACATTCTTTGGTATCATCCACTCCGCATCTCCCGACGGGCTGATGTATCTCCCCTGGACCCTCTCTCTCTCGGCGCGACGTGTTCCGTATCAATTTGCCCTCGCCTACGCCGTCCTCGCACTCGTGCTCCTGGCCCTTTCGCTCAGACAGAAAAGCGGTCCTGAGGAATTGCAGCGGCCAAGCTGAGACTGCGCGTCGGAGGGCAGCGCAGTGCCGTTTCACCAGGGGCATGAAGTGGTGCACACCATTCGGATGAGCGGTGCAACGGGCCTCAGCGGGCACCGTCCACTGTTGGAAGCTCCTCTGCGCGCCAGCGGGTAATCCCCCCCTCCATATTCAGTGCGTCGAACCCTCGCTCCAGAAGCATTTCTGTGGCTTTCGCGCTCCGGTGTCCTGTTCTGCAATACACGATCATCTTGCGCTTGCGGTAGGGCCCAAGCTCGTCGATTCGCTTTTCTAGTTCCTGGACCGGGATAAGGAGGGCTCCGCGAAGGTGTCCGGTCTCGCTGCGGAACTCTTGCGGGGTCCTCACATCAAGGAGGACGATCGTGCTGTCACACCGGATGAGCTCTGCGGCCTGGCCTGGAAGGATAAGATGCTTCTGGTCCCCTCCGGAGGCCGGCTGGGCGAAACTCACGAGGGGAACGGCAAGGAGGAAAAGAATGGGGATAACGACCATCATCATCTGCTCTCGTGTTGCGGTGTGTCGTAAGGTTCGGATGAAGTGCGGGCGCAAGGGAAGGCCCCGCTGCGTGCTAGGAGCTGGTCGAAGCTTCGTCCGGGACCGGCTGGGCTGAATGCTGCAGAATGGTATACGAATGCGTGAGCTTTACGCTCTCTCTGAGCATTGCGGAGACCGAGCAGTATTTCGTCGTCGAAAGCTCTATCGCGCGCTGGACATCCCGCTCAGCAATGGAGTCTCCGTAGAATACGTACTCGATGTGGATGTCGGTGAACACTTGGGGATGTTCCTCTCGTGCATTGCCTGTGAGCTTCACCTCGAAGCCGTCGAGCTTCGCCCCCTTTTTCTTGAGGATCGGAATCACATCCATGGACGTGCAGCCCCCAAGTGCCATAAGCAGGAGCTCTTTGGGGCTCGAAGCAGCGCACTCGCCTCCCGATGCGTCCCTTCCATCCATCATCACCCAGTGATTGGAATCCGATTTGGCCGCGAGCGTAATTCCTGATACCTGCCGAACGATAGCTTTCTTGACGGACATGGGCGTCACTCCTGTTATTGTCGCATGCAGAGTTCAACGATAAGATGCCTCGAAACGGCTAAAGGGTTCGCTCTGATGCACATTGCGGATGACCCTTTTTCTGAGCCGTTGCATTTCAGTGAGTGTAGACACATCCAGCCTCACTCACTACTACCTGAGAAGCTGAAGATGAAGAAGAACATTGGCACTTTGGACCAAACCCTTCGAATCATTGCCGCGCTCGCGACTGGTCTCCTGATCTTGATCGGCGCGATATCGGGATTGACGGCGCTCATCCTGGGCGTCGTGGCGGCAGGATTGCTTTTGACCAGTCTATTCGGGGTCTGCCCACTCTACAGCCTTTTGAAGCTCTCGAGCCGAAAGCCCGCCTTGGACAAATGAGCAGGCCTTCTTCTCTTCCCAGAAGAGAAATCCGTGCCTGTACGACGGGAGTCGGTCTTGGCCCCAGCATGGCGAGCCGAGTCCTGAGCGCGCGCCCCCTGCAAAGCGGGGACGGAAACGGTCTGTGGAGCGGAACGCCTTATGGGCTTTCCGTTGTGCGATGGCCCCCCGGAGGTTCCACAAGGCGAATTTGAACCCAAGAGGGATAACGGGTGGGCTATGAGAATGAACACGAAGGCAATTTACCGCTGATTTCGCCGAGTGTCAAACCCGCGCGTTGGCGCGAGTAGATGCCGTCGTGATCCTCCTGGGACATGAATGTGGCGCTCTCCTGCGGCCCGGAAGCGATGCCACTGCAGCCTGTGAAATCGTGTGCTGAATTCGCTCCCAATCGCCCGAGGTGACAGGGAAAGAACAATCAGCCGGATCGCGGCCTGCGGTGTTGCCTGAGGAGGCGGCGTTGCCGGATGTCCCTTTGCACTTCGGACCTTTTACGGCGGAGAATGCTGGCCCTCTGAGGCCTCACTTGGTCATTGGAACCTTCGGAGGATCGGCACACCTCTTTCGGGACATAGAACGGAGAGAAACGGTAGCAGGCGAGGCCAAACGGGCGGATTGATCCCCGAGTCCCCGCCCGCGCCATCCACAGAGGAAGGCAGCCCTCCCACGAGCGGACCCAGTTCATTGGCACGCTCCGCTGCAGTGCCATTGAGCCTGCGACTGGAGAATGCTCCAGAAAATGAGGGTGTGGGAGCACCCCTTGATGTTTCTGACTTCGGCTTTTTTGAGAGGATGAATCCTGCACGCGCACTCCTTGTGAAGACGCGATCCGGGGCCTGACTGCTCGGATTCTGCCGGCTTCCTGAACGAACTGCCGGGAAGTTCGAACAAAGAATGCCCATGCGAGCTGGCTCCTTTGCCAGCTCGGAGCAAGAGTCTACAGCGCCTGGGACGGCCGGTCCCTATGCTCCCTGCCATACAGGCGACGAGAGCAATCAGGGCAGATCCCCGGGAAGAACCTCGCCTTTGAATTTGACTCGATATACGCCTCGAGCGGAATCCAGTACCCGGTATCATCCCTGACCCGTTTGCATTGCTCGCAAATGCGTAGCAGGCCGTGAAGTGTCCGTAGCTCTCCGAGCATCTCGTTGACAACCAGGGCCAATCTCCGATATTCCTCCTCGGCCCTGGCGCGCTCCCTTCGCTCCTGCACCAACTCTTTCCATCGGCGCCAGGAGTACCACGCGAGACCGATGACCATCAGGAAAATAACGGTAAACAGTTCATCGAGCTTCCAATTGTCGTGGTGGTAGAACCACGACACGGCGCGGCTGAAGGGATCGTACCAGAGAGACATCGCGAGAATCCCGCCGGCAGTCGTGAGGATCGCAATCAGATCCCGCAGAGATTTTGACGTCGATGAAGACATGCGCTGCACTTGGGAGAAAAACGATCACGCACAGGGGACCCTCAAGACTCCACGGGCGTCCGGGATCCTCCTAATGGCACCGTACCAAGATGGACGCCAGAAGCGGGAGGAGCACGACCAGTGCGTACAACATCGCGCGCAATGGCTTGGCTGCTGGCGAGTGCGCATACATATTGAGGAATCCTCTGTGCGTGAATCTTGACATAGTCGTTACGATGTCACTTGCATCGCGATATAAAACGTGTTGTTGCCCCGCCGGACCAGCAATGCGACGCTGTCATGTGCGCCGATATGCTTGATGGCATCGCGGAATTCGCCGACCGAGTGCACCGGGGCACGGTTGACCTCCTTAATCAGGTCGTTCTTCTGCACCCCTGCCTCTTCAGCGACGCCCCCCGGCTTCACCGAAGTGACGATGACTCCCTTGTCGTCTCCGTATCCGAGCGCGAGTGCAGCTTCATGAGTGAGATCTTCCACGGATATGCCCAAGCGCTCGCTGGAATTGTTCTCTGGCGCCGATTCGGGGCGGCCGGCCTTGGCGAGATTTTCCGGGCGTTCGCCGAGCTGGACGGTGATGTCCATCTTCTTTCCTTCGCGCAGCAGATCGACACTTGCCTTGCTCCCCGGTTCGGCCTCGGCAACGAGATTGCGCAGCTGGGCGGAATTCTCCACCTGCACGCCGTTGAAATGCGTGATCACGTCGCCGCGAGCGATCCCCGCCTTGTCCGCGGGACCGCCCGTGGTCACGTCGCCCACCAGTGATCCGCGGGTGCCCGAGAGTTTCAGCGCCTTGGCCAGGGGCTCGTCAATGTCCTGAGGGAGCAGCCCGAGGTAGCCGCGCGTCACTTTCCCGTGGGCCACGAGTTGATGCATCACGCTCTTGGCCATGTTGATCGGAATCGCGAACCCGATCCCGACGTTCCCGCCGGAGCCGCTCGGGCTGTAAATCGCGGTATTGATGCCGATAACATTGCCATCCAGGTCGGCGAGCGCGCCGCCGCTGTTGCCGGGGTTGATCGAGGCATCGGTCTGTATGAAATCCTCGTAGTCGGCAAGATTGACCGAGGAGCGCCCCTTTGCGCTGATGATCCCGGCCGTCACGGTGTGCATGAGTTGAAACGGATTGCCGACCGCGATGACCCACTGGCCTACGCGTACCTCGTCCGAATTTCCCAGGGCCGCGCTCGGAAGATTCGACGCATCGATCTTCACCACCGCTACGTCCGTCTGGGGGTCGCGGCCGACAACTTTTGCCGTGTATTTCTTCTTGTCGGAGAGGACGACCGTCAACTTGTCGGCGCCGTCCACGACATGGTTGTTGGTGATGATGTACCCGTCACTGGAGACGATCACCCCGGATCCCAAACC
>Ga0187779_10002966_pt1 | contig 10326 bp, 9 predicted proteins | sample 1015_Q2_SP10_10__FD_132435 | JGI IMG/M metagenome (GOLD analysis project Ga0187779, IMG submission 132435) | Tropical peat soil microbial communities from peatlands in Department of Meta, Colombia - 1015_Q2_SP10_10_MG | ecosystem: Environmental > Terrestrial > Soil > Wetlands > Peat | place...
GCTCGGGTGGACGAGGGCCCAGGTCGAGGCGGTCTGGGGGCGCGCCGAGGGCCGCTGTGCCAACTGCCGGAGGGAGACGTTCTACTTCAATCGGTATGCGTTCCAGCCGCAGGGCGCCGGCATCGAACTGGTCGCCGGGCGCGTCGACGCGGTCTTCACGCTGTGGGCGCCGCCCGGTTGGCGGACGGCGCAAGGGCTTCGCATCGGCGACCCGCTCGTCCGCGTCGAAGCGACGTACCCGACGACCCTGGCGACGCCGTGTCGGAGCTACGACGCCTACGTCCTACCGGGAGGGCACGCGAAGTCGGTCGTCTACGTCGTCGACGGCGATGTCTGGGGCTTCGCCCTGATGACCGCGCGCCACGGCGTCTGCTTCTGACTCGACGCGCTCGAGCGACACCACGAGTGGGATGACCGCGAGGATCGGGATTCCGAGCAGCGGCCAGAGGGCCTGATAGCCGTGCGTGGAGCGCAGGTGCGGGGCGAGCAGGTCGATCGCGACACCCGCGAGCGGTGTCCCGATCAGCAGGCCGAACCCCTTCGTCGTCGTCGCGAGACCCGAGATCGCGCCGCGGTCGCTCGTCGGCATCAACTTGAAGAGGAGGCCCCACGCAAGCGTCATCACGGCCCCGGCCGCGATCGAGACGACGAAGACGACGCCGAGGTACCAGTAGTGCCAGCTGCGAGCCAGTCCGCCGCCGACCAGGCCGACCCCGTACGGGATCGAGCAGAGCCAGATCACGCGGGCGAGGCCGAAGCGGTCACCGAGCCGCCCGGCCGTGAGCGCTGCGACGATGTAGCCGCCGGCGACCGTCGCGAGGACGGACGTCGTGACGGAGACCGACCGCTGGCCCAGCCCGATCGTGATGTAGAGGACGACGAACGAGCGGGCGCCGGCGAACGTCGCCTCCCAAGCAGCGTTCGCGATCAGGAAGCGGCGCACGTTCCCGTCCAGCGAGAACACGCGCCACGAGTGACGGAGATACGTCCCGACGCCCTCGAAGACCCGGTCCTCCCCGCCCGCCTCGTGGACCAGCAGGGTGGGCACGGAGCACGCGACGACGACGACGAGCGCCGCGACGAGGAAGGGCGCCGCATGCCAGAGGTTGAACAGCCAGGCGCCACCGATCAGGGCGAGGCCGAGAGCCGTGCCGCGGAGGAGGTGCTGGACACCCTGCGCGCGCCCGTACACGGTGCCTGGGAGCAGGTCGGGGTAGAGGCCGCGGTACGGCGGCTCGTAGACGTAGTAGGCGAAGAAGAACGCGAGCACGAGCAGCGTGGTCGTCCAGAGGCTCGGCATGAACGCGAGCAGGGCGAGGCAGAAGCCGAGGGGGCCGATCGCCGCGAGCATGAACGGCCTGCGTCGTCCCATCGGCGTGTGGAACGTGTCGCTCCACGGCCCGATGACGAGCGGCAAGGTGAGCGCGAACGCGCCTTCCGAGCCGAGGATCAGCCCGATCAGGCCGGTCGAGCTCGTGAAGCCGCGCAGGAGCCTCGGCAGGTACGCCGCCGTGGTCGTGAGCGAGAACGCCAGCCCGAAGGCGCCGAGCCCGAGCGTCCAGACGAGACCGCGCGCCGGCCCGTCGCTAGCCGGTTCCGGCACCGGCGCCAAGACCGCCGCAGACGACGTCGACGATCGTGCGTTCGGCACCTGCGACCTCCTCGTCGCCGTCCGGCAGCTGACCCAGCACCCAGCCGGTCAGGATCTCCTCCAGGCCACCATAGAAGATCCAGCTCGCGAGCCGCGCGTCGAGATCCCGCCGGAAGAGTCCGTCGCTCTGGCCCTGTTCGACGATCCGCTGCACGACGAGGAACACCTCGCGCACCTCGTCGACCTGCGCCTGCAGGTGTGGGCTGCGCGCGACCTCTCGGACCATCACGCGGACGAGGTCGGGGTCGTTGCGCCACGAGCGGAGCAGGATCTTGGCGACGCCGCTGAGCTTCTCGTCGGCGGCCTCGTCGGAGCCCTCGACGCGATGGAGCGCCTCGAGCAGCGAGCGCCAGTTCTCGCGGAAGACGGTGGCGAGCACCTCCTCCTTGGAGTGGAAGTAGTGGTAGAGGAGCCCGTGCGCCACACCTGCCTCCTCGGCGATGTCCCCGACCCGCGCTCCGTGGTAGCCGCTGCGCGCGAACACGCGGACGGCCGCGGAGAGGATCGAGGCGCGGCGCTCCTCGGAAGCGATTGAACGGTCAGTCAAGGCGCGAAGCCTAGCCCGGCAGCCCCCGCTCGGAGCGACCCGACGCAGACAGACCCGTCGCAGACAGACCGAGGGCCGCCGGGAGCGCGGCCAGGCTCTCGACTCGATCGGGCTCTTCCGGGTGCAGGCCCTCCCGATCGACGAGGATCGCGCGGATGCCCAGCGAGCGGGCGCCGACGATGTCGTCCTCGAGCGAGTCGCCGACCATCGCGGTGTCGTCGGCGGCCACGTCGAGCGCGGTCAGCGCCCGTTCGAAGATCGACGGGTGCGGCTTGATGCGACCGTGCTCGAGCGAGCCGATCGCGACGTCGACCTCGAGCGCGTGGTGCTCGGCGAACTCGACGAGGTCGCGCTGCCCGTTCGAGATCAGGCCGAGCCGGAGCCCGTGCGCGCGCAGCGCGTCGAGGACGGCTCGCGCGTCGTCGTAGAGGTGGAAGTTCTCGTGGCGCTCCCACGCCCGTACCATCGCGACGGCGCACGCGCGGCAGCCCCCGGGGTCGCCGCCCATGCCGAGCATGATCTGCTCGGTGAACGCGATCCAGACCTCCTCGTCGTGCTCGAGCTCGGGATGCTGCGGCGTCTCCTCGATCGCGGCGAGCCGAGCCTCGTCGAAGCGGGCGGGATCGAGCTCGAGGCCGTACTCCTCCCCGAGCTGCCGGTAGCCCTCGGGCCCGAGCTCCGGCCCCGGCCGAAAGAGCGTGAAGTCGACGTCGAAGAGGACCGCCCGCAGCACTGTTCGAGGATACGCGTCGATGGCGCCGTCTCTCGTTCGTTGGTGGCTCAGCCCGTGACGGCCGAAGGGCGATTCACTCGCCCGTAGGCCCGGAGAGCCCGCAGTCGCCAGAACCGAAGGAGGGGACGCTTGGGGGAACCATGGGTTCCCCCACGTCAGAAGGAGAGGGCCCCGCGGGGGAACCATGGGTTCCCCCGCGTGAGAAGGAGGGGGCTCGTGGGGGGGCCATGGGTTCCGAGAAACGGAGACGGGGACACACTGAAGTGTGTCCCCGTCGCTGTCGCCTATCGGGGTGCCCAGATTCGAACTGGGGACCTCTCCGACCCGAACGGAGCGCGCTACCAGGCTGCGCCACACCCCGAGCCGGAACAGGGTAGCGGCTCGGGGTCGAGCGCGATGCCGACCTCCTGCCCCTCTCTTCTCAGTGGCCCTGTTCAGGGGAGCCCCGCGCGTCGCAGGCTCTAGGATCGCGTCGTGGCGAGACGAGACGAGATCGTCGCCTTCGCGGACGGCCTGCTCGAGGTGGAGAAGTGGCCCGAGTTCGGACCGGTGGGCCTCCAGGTCGTGGGCGCGGACGAGGTGACGAGGATCGCATGCGGCGTCTCGGCCTCGCTGGAGCTGTTCGAGCGGGCGGCGGAAACGGGCGCCGAGCTGCTCGTCGTCCACCACGGCCTGTTCTGGCGGAGCGAGCCCCTGGCCGTCGACAGGCGGCTGCGTGGCCGGCTCGCAGCGCTCTTCCGCGCGGACATGACGCTTCTGGCCTACCACCTCGCGCTCGACGCGCACCCGGAGGTCGGGAACAACGTCCAGCTCGCACGGCGGCTCGGGATCGAGCCCGACCGGCCGTTCGCCGGGATCGGCGTCGGCGGCTCGCTCTCGCCCGTCCCGCTGACCGAGCTCGTCGAGCGCGTCCGCAGCGTGACCGGCCGCGAGCCGTTCGTCTTCGCGGAAGGACCGGCCGAGGTGACGCGCGTGGCCGTGTTGACGGGCGCAGGCGGCTACGAGCTGATCGGCGCTGGCCGCGAGGCGTACGACTGCCTTGTCACGGGCGAGCCCGAGGAGCCGAGCCTGCAGGCGGCCCGCGAGCTCGGCATCAGCCTCATCGCGGGCGGCCACCACGCGACCGAGCGGCTCGGCGTGCAGGCGCTCGCCGAGCGCATCGGCGCCGAGTTCGGGCTCCCGTGGGAGTTCGTGGAGGTCGAGAACCCCGTCTAGCGACGCTCCACCCAGCGACGTCCCCCGTCGGATCGTTGCGCACGTCAGCCGACGCGAGTATCGTCACAGCTGTCATGGATCCTTCCGGGAGGCGGGCCCGTTGACCCCCGTCACCACAACCGAGCGTCTGGTCGAGCCCGACCGCGCGCAGTGCGCCGGCGGGCTTTTTTGATGCTCGCAGGAGACATCTCCGTCAAGGAGGACAGGGCATGGCGAACCACCTGACGCCCGAGGAGCTCTCGAAGGAGCTCGGCCTCGATCGTGAGTCGATCATCAAGCTCTGCATCGAGGAGGGTGTCCCCATCTACCAGGGCAAGATCGACAAGACGCTCTTCCAGGCTCAGCTCCAGGCGGTAGGAGCCGGGGTGCAGTCCTCCGGCTGACGTCCCGCCGACGGTTCGAGCCGACAGTTCGAGCCGACAGTTTGGACAGCAGGTGTCTCGGGCGGCATGAGCCGCCCGAGGTCGTGTGTGAGGCTCGTCCGCCGCGGCGCAAGGCATCATCGCCCGACACACGATGGCGATCGCGCTCACCTTCCTGCTCGCCGCGGCTGCCCTCGGCCTCGCGTACGCGGCGCGTACGCACAGGGTGGAGGCTGCCACCGTCCTGATCGTCGCGCTGCCGGTCGTGCTCTTCGTGCCGCCGAACACGCAGCGCTGGATCGACCAGCTGCGCCGTGACCACAACCGCAACTCGCACACGAGCCGCGCCGTCGTCCCGCTCGCGATCCTGTCGGTCCAGAACCAGGCGCTCGAGGATCAGGCAGCGCTCTCGATCGGCAGGCACCAGACGTACGCGATCGTCCTGCGTGGCCGCTGGACGGAACGCCGTGCCGACACCTCCGCCCTGACCTATCTCGAGAGCTGGCTCCAGTTCCAGCTCGCGCCGCGGCTCCAGGTCGACCCCGACCGCGCGGACTGGCTGATCGTGCTCGGCGGCGCGAAAGGGCCGCTGCCCCGCGGTGCGACGACCGTCTACCGGCTCGATCCCGATCTGCTCGTCCGGCGGGCGCCGACCACGTGATCCTCCACGCCGTCGGCGTCCTCGTCGCGAACGCGCTCCTCGCGGGCGGCGGCGTCGGCGTCCTGATGCTCGTCGACGGCTGGCGGCGGCTCGCGCGCTGGACGCGACCCGGCGTCGCCCTCCTCGTCGGCCAGGGAGCGTTCGTCGTCGTCGCCCCGTGGCTCCTCTACGCCGGCCTGAGCGTCTCGCCGCTGCTCGTCGAGCCGCTGATCGCGCTCGTGCTCGGCGCCGGACTCGTCGTGCACCGTCGCCGCGCCCTCCCAGCGGAGCCACGACCCGGCGGTGACGGCTGGATCGCGGCTCTGGTCGCAGGAGTTCCACTCGTGCTCCTCGGCGCACGGGCCTCGTACCATGCCTTGTTCCAGTTCGACGCGATCTCGAACTGGGTGACGAAAGCTATCGTCATCTGGTCGGGCGGCCACCGCCTGACGGGTGTTCTCGACCCTCGGTTCTTCGCCCGTCCGGACCTCCATCCGCAGTCGCACCTCGAGTACCCGGTCGGGCTGAATGCGCTCTATGCGTGGGACTTCCATTGGATGGGAACTGCTGACACCTGGGTCGTCCACCTGCAGCTCGCGCTCCTGCTCGCGGGTGCGATCGGAACGGCCTGGGCACTCCTGCGGCCGATCGTCCCCGCACTCCCGCTCTCAGCCGGGCTTGCCGGGCTCGTGCTGATGCCCGCGCAGGTCGACCGGCTGCTGAGCGCGTACGCCGACCTGCCGCTCGCGTGCGTCTGGGCTGCGGGCGCGATCGTGCTGATGCGCTGGCGCGCGGAACGTGAGCGATACCTCCTCGCGCTCGCGACCGTCCTGCTCGCGGCGACAGTCGCGATCAAGCAGGACGGCGGCTTCTACGACGTCGCGATCTACGGAGGGCTCGGGATCGTGCTCGCCGTCGAGGAGCGGAGACGGCTGCTCGAGCTGTCGGCGTCGGCGGCGATCGCCGCGCTGACGACCCTGCCCTGGCGGATCTACAACGCCGCGCACGGGATCGGAAGCACCGACATCCGGCCCGGACTCTCGAGGATGCGCGCGGAGACAGGCAACCTGCGCCCCACGATCGACGGGATCCTCCACGTCTTCGTCAGCCGCGGCACGCTGTTCGCCCTGCCGCTCGCAGTCGCGTTCGCGGTCGCCTGCATCGTGAAGCAGCGCCGAACCGAGGCCGTCCCGTTCCTGCTCGCGGCGTCGCTCGTCGTCGTCTCGATCGTCCTCATCTACTGGAACGCCGCGGTCAACCTGCCGCTCGTCCTGATCCCGGCGCTCGCACGGATCCTCACCGGGCTGATCGTGCTCGCCTGGCTGCTCCTGCCCACGCTCGTCTACGGAGCGCTGGCGCCGGACGAGAGCTCGGCGGGCTAGGCGGACTTGGCGGCGCGCCTGCGCGCGGGCGCCTTCTGCTTCGGCTCACGCGGCTTGGCGACCTTGGCCGCGGCGACGCTCGCCTTGAGCGCCTCCATCAGGTCGATCACGGGTGCGACCTCGGCGACCGGCTCGGGCGCGACGATCTGCTCGCCGCGAAGCTTCGCCTCGAGCAGAGCGCGTAGGTCGCGCCGATAGTCGCTCGTGAGGTCCTTCGGGTCGAAGTCACCGCGGAGGCCCTCGATCAGCTGCCGTGCGAGCCCGAGCTCCGCGTCCTTCAGGTCCGTCCCCTCGACCGCCTCGGCGATCTCGGCCTGCGAGTGGACGTCCTCGGCGAGGAACAGCGTCTCGAGCACGAGCGCGTCGCCCTTCGACCGGACGAGGCAGAGCGACTCGCGACCCGCGCGGACGAAGCGCCCGATCGCGCCGACGCCCGCCTCGCGCATCGCCTCGAGCAGCAGCTTGTACGGCCTGCGCTGGGCGGGCGCGCTGCCGGGGACGAGGAAGTACGTCCGGTCGAACCAGACCGCGTCGACGTCCGCGAGCTCGACGAACCGCGAGATCTCGATCGCGCGCGAGTCGTCCGCGCGCTCGATCGCCTCGAGCTCCTCGTCCTCGACGACGACGAACTGGCCCTTCGCGACCTCGACGCCGCGGACGAGCTCGTCCTGTGTCACCTCGCGGTCGTGCTGCGGGCACCAGCGCTTCTGCTTGATCGGCGTCAGGCACTCCCGGTGGAGCAGCCGGAACGAGACGTCCGACTGGCGGGCGGCCGCCTTCGTCGCCGGAGCGAGCCCGACGGGGATGGAGACGAGTCCGAAGCTCAGCGAGCCGTTCCAGGTCGTACGCATGGGCCTCCGAAGCAGGAAGGGCGGACGGCCTCATTCTCTCCCGTGGCCGCCGCTCCTCCCGTACATTCTGCAGGATGTCGGCACGCCGGACGATCCCGCGCCTGTGGCGGGACGCGATCGCGAAGGGGCGCACGGGAGCCGCCTACCTCGTGCAGCACGGCGACCACTGGCACGAGGTGACCTGGGCCGAGGCCGCCGAACGCGTCACCGCTCTCGCGAACGGACTGCTCGCCCGCGGCGTGAAGCGCGGCGACGCGTTCGCCATCCTCGCTCGCACGTCGCTCGAGTGGGTGCTCTTCGACTTCGCGCTCGCCCACGTCGGCGCGGTCGTGACTCCCGTGTACGCCAACAACTCGGCGAAGGACGTCGAGTACGTGCTCGGCCACTCGGAGTCGATCGGCGTGCTCTGCGAGGACGACGACCAGCGCGCGAAGGTCGAGACGTCACGGGCGCGGCTGCCCGCGCTCGTGCACGTCCTGACCTTCGCGGACCTGCCCGCGCTGGAGGCCGAGGGGCGGCAGTACGCAGCTGCGAACCCGGCCGCGCTCGACGAGGCCGTCGCGGCGATCGAGGAGGACGACCTCTACACGTTCATGTACACGTCGGGCACGACCGGCCCGCCGAAGGGCTGCATGATCCGCCACCGCAACTACTACGCGATGACGGCGGTCGTCGACGGGCTGCCCGGGTACGTCAGGTCCGACGACATGATGCTGCTGTACCTCCCGCTCGCCCACAACTTCGGCCGCCTGATGCACCTCGCAGGCCCGTACGTCGGCTTCACGATCGCGCTGCTACCCGACCCCCTGGACGCGGTGTCCGCGATCCCGCAGATCCGGCCGACGGTGCTCCCGAGCGTCCCGCGCGTCTACGAGAAGATCCACTCAGCCGTGCTCGCCGCGTTCGACGAGGAGACCGGCCTGAAACGGCGGATCGTCGACTGGGCGATGCGCGTGGGCCGCCGCGCGAGCGATCTCGCGCGCGAAGGGCGCTCGCGGCCTCTCATCCTCTCCTTCCAGCACGCCCTTGCCGACAGGCTCGTGTTCGCCAAGGTGCGCGCACGGCTCGGCGGCAGGCTCCGCACGCCGATCTCCGGCGGCGCGCCGCTTGCCAAGGAGATCGCCGAGTTCTTCGACGTGTTCGGGATCCGGATCCTCGAGGGCTACGGGCTGAGCGAGTGCACAACGGCCGCGACGACGAACACGCCCGACCGCTGCCGCTTCGGCACGGTCGGGCCGGCGCTCCCCGGCTTCGAGCTGCGGCTCGCGGCGGACGGCGAGCTGCTCATCCGCTCGGAGACGGTCTTCGGCGGCTACTACAAGGATCCGGCGGCGACCGCCGATGCGCTCGATCCCGACGGCTGGCTGCACTCGGGCGACGTGGCGGAGATCGACGCCGACGGGTTCGTGCGGATCACCGACCGGAAGAAGGACATCCTCGTCACAGCGGGTGGCAAGAACGTCGCACCGCAGAACCTCGAGAACGACCTCAAGGCGTCGAAGTACGTCTCGCAGGCGCTCGTCGTCGGCGATCGCCGGCCGTACGTCGCCGCCCTCGTCACCCTCGACTCGGTGGAGATCGGCAAGTGGGCGACGGGCAGAGGGCTCCCGGCGGACGTCCCCACGCTCGCGAACGACCCGCAGGTGCGCGCGCTGATCCAGGACGTCGTCGACGGCGTGAACCGTGACCGCTCGCGCTACGAGCAGGTGAAGCGGTTCGCGATCCTGCCTCGCGACTTCGCGATCGAGGACGGCGAGATCACGGCGACGCTCAAGCTCAAGCGCCGCAGCGCGCTCGAGCACTTCGCGGACACGGTCGAGGAGCTGTACGCGAGCACGGAGGCGCCGGTCGCGGAGCCGATCGGCGGGTAGGCGGGCTCGGCGCTAGACGATCCGGCGTGCGCCGACGTACGTCGAGTCGTACCAGCCGGCGAGCGGGGAGATCTTCACGACGTCGCCGGTATGCGGCGCGTGAACGAACTCGCCGTTCCCGATGTACAGCCCGACGTGGCCCAGCCCGTCGAAGAAGACGAGATCGCCAGGCTCGAGCTGATCTCTCGAGACGGGAACGCCGTAGCCGTACTGGGCGGCCGCGTTGTGCGGCAGCGTCACGCCCACCTGGGCGTAGACGAACGAGGTGAAGCCGGAGCAGTCGAAGCCCGTCGGCGTCGAGCCGCCCCACACGTACGGCACGCCGAGGTACTGCAGCGCGATGCTGACGACGTTCCCGTAGGGCGACGGCGGCGCCGTCGGAATCGGCGCGTCGGGCGTCGCCGTCGGGTCCGTGACGATCGGCGGCGTGGGATCGTTCGCTGCCGCGGCGAGCTGCTGCTCGCGGAGTCTCGCCTCGGCGGCGAGCCTCGCCCTGGCCTGAGCCGCGAGGAGCGCCTGGCGTGCGCGCTCGGCCGCCTGCAGCTTCAGGATCTCGCCCTTGATCGAGTTGTAGAGACGGTTCTCCTGCGCGAGCTCCGAGTCGATCTGCTGCTTCGCCGCGACGCGCTGCGTGACGACCTTCGCCTGCGCGGCCCGGGCCGTCGTCAGGCGCTGCTGGCGCACTTCGACTTCGTGGCGGAACGAGCGAACGTCCTGGAGCACCGAGGCGTCCTGCCGGCTCACGCGCTTCTCCGCGTCGAGCCGGTTGATCAGGTCGTCGAGGCTCTGCGCCCCGAGCAGGATCGCGACGGTCCCGCCGTCCCCGCCGTGCATGTAGAGCGCCCGGAGCCTGGCTGCCGCGCGCGCCTGTGCGACCGTGAGGCTCTGGCGTGCGATCGCGAGGTGGCGCGTGTTGGTCTTCAGGTCGGCGTCGATCCCGGCGAGCTGCTGGTTCGCCGCGTAGAGGTCGTTCTGGGCGCGCTCGGCCCTCGCGTTGATGGCCTGGATCTGCGCCAGGACGGCGCGCGCCTCCGCCTGCTTCGAGGCGACGGACGGGTCGGCGGTCGCCGAACC
>Ga0187779_10002967_pt1 | contig 10326 bp, 8 predicted proteins | sample 1015_Q2_SP10_10__FD_132435 | JGI IMG/M metagenome (GOLD analysis project Ga0187779, IMG submission 132435) | Tropical peat soil microbial communities from peatlands in Department of Meta, Colombia - 1015_Q2_SP10_10_MG | ecosystem: Environmental > Terrestrial > Soil > Wetlands > Peat | place...
AGATGGGATAGACCGAGTGGGCGCCGCGCACTGCGATGGCCAAAAGCAGCGCCGAACACGCTGCGAAACCAGCATAGCCGAACGTAAGAACGTTCTGCCGCTCGTATCGATCGGCCGTATGGCCGGAGACGAGAAACAATAGAACTCCAGGGAGAAATTGGGCGAGGCCGATCAGGCCGATATCCAGCGAGCGTCGAGTGATTTCATACACCTGCCATCCGATCGCGACGGCCTGCATCTCCGTAGCCAGGACGATGAAGAAGCGCGCGGTCTGGTAGAGCACGAAAGAGGGATAGGTGAAGGCAGCACGGCCTGCGAGCCTAGACTCTCCGGAAGAAACCATGACCGATTAATCTGCCACAAAAAACAGAATCACACGAGACGGCTCTCGAGCAGAAGGGAGCTACGGTGTGGCGACAGAACCGAGAATGGCGTCGAAAAAAACGCCCAGCAGATAACGGACGTCTTCCTCGGTCAGGGTGGCGTTATCTACCAAATTTTCCAGCAGCAGCCCATTGGCCAGCGCGCCCAAGGCAGCTGCTGCACCGGTACTGGCGACGGGCAATGAGCGTTTTGTGCTGGCCGCGATACGCAGGAGCAAGTCGCCTGCCGAGCGGCGGATTCGGCGCTGGCGCGCGCGCAGACGCGCATGCGCCTCGGGGTGGCGGATGGCGAACAACTTGAACTCCAGGGCCAGCAGAGCCAGCCGGCGGTCTCGGGCAATCTGCGCATAATGCTGGCGCACCGCCCGCAGGCGCTTGGCGGGGCTTTCTGATTTCGCCAGCAGGGCATTCACTTCGTCGATGCGCGCACCCACCCAATCCTCCAGCAGCGCGAAGAAGATCTCCTCCTTGCTGCGGAAATGGGCGTAAAAAGCGCCGCGCGTGTAGCCGGCCGATCGGGCGATGTCTTCCAGACGCGCGGCTTCAAATCCGTCGCGCGCGAAGGTCCGTTCGGCGGCCGCGAGCAACCGACGACGCGTGGCCAGAGTGCGGGCCTGCTGCCCAGAGAGGCGAAGGTCGGGGTACTTAACCTCTCGTTTCCGCTCGATCGCACGTGCAGAATTCATGACGACTCCGAGGAGAGACACTTTACATCATACATACATGTATGTATGTTACTAGGTTGTCGGTGGATTGACAACAACCTTGTATGGCTACGGCAACTGCTGCCATCCTCGATCATAGTGCCTGGCGCCCTCGCTACAATCCCTACCTTGTGGCCTTCACGGTGACGCTCGCAACCTTCATGGAAGTGCTCGATACCTCGATCGCCAATATCGCGCTGCCTCATATCGCCGGAACATTCGGCGCCAGCACAGACGAATCCACCTGGGTGCTGACGAGTTACCTAGTGTCGAACGGCATCGTGCTGCCGATCAGCGCGTGGCTGGCCACGCGGCTCGGCCGCAAGCGCTACTACATGTCCTGTGTGGCCCTGTTTGCGGGCAGCAGTTTCTTTTGCGGGCTGGCACCCAGCCTGGGAGCGCTGGTGTGCTTTCGCATACTGCAAGGCATCGGAGGAGGAGGGCTCCAGCCCAGCGAACAATCGATCTTGGCCGACACGTTCTCACCCGAACAGCGAGGAATGGCCTTCTCGATTTACGCCATGGCCGTGGTCCTGGCTCCCGCCATTGGTCCCACGATCGGCGGCTGGATCACGGACAATTTCAGCTGGCGCTGGATTTTCTACATCAACGTGCCCATTAGCATGGTGTCGCTCTATATGAGTCATCGCGTCGTCGAGGACCCGCCGTATCTCCGCGCCGAGCGGGCCAAGAAGAAAGACGCCATGATCGACTACGTCGGTCTGGGGCTGGTGGCCTTAGGCGTCGGCACGCTACAGATGACTCTCGACAAAGGTCAGGAGTTGGATTGGTTCGGTTCGCACTGGATTACGGCCGGTTGCGTCTTCGCCGCAATCGTCTTGAGCGTATGGGTCTGGTGGGAGTGGAGGCATCCGCATCCGATCGTCGAATTGCGACTGCTAAAACGGCGTAATCTTGCCACGGCGATGGCGGGCATGCTGCTGCTGGGCGCGGTCCTCTACGGCACCACCGTGTTGGTACCCCTGTTCCTTGAAAACCTGCTGGGCTATCCCGCAGTGCTGGCAGGTGAAGCGATGGCGGCAGGCGGTTTCGTGATGATGGTGACCATGCCAGCCGCCGGCGTGCTTTCGGGGAAAATGGATCCGCGAGTTTTGATGGCCCTAGGCTATGGTGTGACTGCACTGGGTCTGTATCACATGGCTGTAAACCTTAGCTTGACCATAGATTTTTGGACCGCGTCGTTCTTGCGGCTCTACCAGGTAGTGGGGCTGGCCTTCATTTTCATACCCTCGAATGTGCTGTGCTATGAGGGCGTGCCACGTGAGAAAAACAATCAGGTCTCGAGCATGATGAATTTCGTACGCAATGTCGGTGGCAGCGCAGGAATCGCTATCGTAAGCACGATGGTGACGCGAGCAACACAGCAACGTCAGAACTATTTGGCCGCGAATCTGAACAATGGCAACCCCAGATTCCGCCAGATGATCCAGGGGCTTTCCGCCACGATCCATGGCCACGGAGCCAGCGCCTCGCAAGCCGCCCATCAGGCATACGGACAGCTGGACCTGGTCGTGCAGCAACAGGCCGCGGCCCTAGCGTTTCGCGACGTCGTCTCCATTCTGGCGATTGTCGTCGCGTGCTTGATCCCGTTGGCGTTCATCATGAAGCGACCCTCGCCCAGCCAAGGCGGATCGCTGCCCCACTGAAAGGGCGCTCGGCTTCGCGAACCCTGCGCTCGCTCGACCCAAGGAGCCCAGGCTCTGGTAGTTTTTACAGTTTCGCAAGTACTCCCCGGGTCGTAGTGTCCTCGTGCGGTTTCCCTAAGAGTTGGTTCGCATCAGGCGTCCGCCCCGGGAAATGTGAGCGCGTTTCGTTCGAAAACCAGATCGATCGCGGCGGCAGGGGATCCCGGGATCCCACTCTGACGCTTCAAAAGGAGAAGACTCGTGATGAAGAAATTTGTGCTAGGAGCATTTGCTTTGGCGGGCGCCTGGTTCGTAGCGGGCCCCGGAACTTCGTGCCAAGCTGCGCCGTCCCCACAGAGCACCAATTCGGCGAATCAGAGCTCGCAACAGGTGAGCGACCAGGACATTGCCCTGATGCGCCAAGACATTCGCTCGCAAAAAAAACAGCTTGTTGCCGCCAATCTCTCGCTGACCGATACGGAAGCCACGAAATTCTGGCCCCTCTATGACCAATACACTGCCGAACTTGCGAAAATCAATGATACGAAGTACGAGGTGATCAAGGAGTACGCCAACAACTGGGGTTCCCTCACCGATGAGCAAGCCTCGGGCCTGTCCAAGCGCTATATGAACGTGGACCTCGCCGTGGCGCAACTGCGTTTGAAGTATCTGCCGATCTTTCAGAACGTGCTCCCAGGCAAGAAGGTGGCGACCTTTTTCCAAATCGAGAGGCGGCTTCAAATGCTGATTGACCTGCAACTCTCTTCGCAAATTCCCCTGGTTCAGTCGCAGCCATCAAAATAGCGAAGCCTCCTCGGCCGGATATGTGATCGAGCTGCCGTGAACGTGGGCAAACGGTGTGAGCTTGTGCTCGGCAGGTGGCCGGTCATTGATGATTTCGAGGACACGAATACCGCGCACGGTGAGCGCGTCTGCCACGAGCGAACGGTGGCAGCGCCACGGTACGGCCTCGGCGCACACGAGCGCGGTCGAGCGCGCTTCGGCCCATTTGATCGCGCGCGAAAGAGCCTTTTCGAAGGCGGGCGTTTGCATGTAGTCAGCAAAGCCGCGAAAGCTTGGGTTGCGCCAGCCGAGATTGACCGAATCGGGTCGTGCATGACGCAACCCGCCCAGCTCTTTCAAGTGGACATAACGAATGTGCGCGGCGCGAAGCGACGCCGCGAGTGCCAGGGAGTCAAATTGCGGGTTGTGTCGCGATCTCGGGATCGTGCGGATGTCGAGGACCTGCCTGACGGCATTCGCTTCAAGCAATGCGAGAAAGCGATCGATGGGACGGGTGGAATGACCAATCGTAAAGATGGTCAGAGCGGCCTGGGAGCGATCTCGGCCGAGGGATCTCGTAAGGACCTACCGATAGATCTTTGCTACAGGCATCGGCCAGAGAATTATACCGCCCGACGCCGGACGCCTTCATCTAGGAGATTCCGCTTCTGCCGAACCTACCCGATGAGGATAATGGACCCTGCAGTTCTGCTTCTTTTGGGAAAGGACGGGGGCATCCCTCCGGTTTCCCGCGCGCGCTCCGAGTGCGCCGGCTGCCCCAGGCGATCATGATGGAAGTCAACACATTGTTCTGGGATAACGGCGGAGTGATCCTGACGAACGGGTGGGATCGTTCGTCCCGACAACTCGCCGTCGACACGTTCCATTTGGACTTCGCCGATTTCGAGGACCGGCACGAGCTGATGTTGAACGCGTTTGAATGCGGCAAGGCCACGCTCGTGGAATATCTGCAGCGTACGGTTTTCTATCGCGACCGTCCGTTCTCCATGGATGACTTCAAGCGATTCATGTTTGAGCAGTCGCGGTCGATTCCGGAGTCGTTGACGTTTTTGGGCGCATTGGCACGAACGCGACGGTACAGGATGGCTGCGCTCAACAACGAGTCTCTGGAAATCAACGAATATCGTATTCGAACCTTCCGACTGCGAGATTACTTCGAGGCCTTTTTCAGCTCCTGCTATTTGGGCGTGCGCAAACCCGATCGCGGCATCTATAGCCTGGCGCTCAAAATCACACAGCGGGATCCCACCGAATGCGTTCTGATCGACGACCGTGGGCTGAATCTGGAGTGCGCGCGGGAGATGGGCATGCACACGATCCAGTTTCACAGCGTCGCGCAGTTGCAGAAGGACTTGGCGCAACTGGGAATCCGGATCGCCGAATAGGGGCCCGCCGAACGAGGGGAGAACCCATGAAAATGGACACGCGTGTTTTTGCCGATATCGATGCGCTCAGCCGCGCCGCGCTCGCCGAATTGCTGCGCGTCATGGGGGAGGCGGTGCGCGAGAGGGATCAGTTTCTGATTGCGCTCTCGGGCGGTCACACCCCAGAAAAACTCTACCAGTCCTGGGCAGAAAGCGAACGAACCAATCGCCAAACGCCTTGGGAAAAGGTGCATCTGTTCTGGGGCGACGAGCGATATGTTTCGAAAGACGATCCCTTGAGCAATTACCGGATGACGCGCGAGGCGCTGATCGCGCATGTGCCGATCCCTGCCGCCAACGTGCATCGCATGCCCGGGTCCGGGGATTTCCCGACGGCGGAAGCGGCGGCGGACGCCTACGAATCGGAGTTGCGGAGGTTCTTCGGTTCCCGCCTGCCCGCTTTGGATTTGCAGCTTCTCGGCCTTGGCGTCGAGGGGCATACGGCATCGCTGTTCCCCGGCTCTCCGGCTCTGGAAGAACAGAAGCGGTGGGTTCGGTCCATCCAGGCACCCGCCAAACCGCCCGAACGGCTCACTCTGACACCGGTGGTGCTGAACCAGGGCCGGAACACCTTTTTCCTGGTCTCCGGTGGGGAGAAACGCGACATCATTCGAGCGTTGCGCGGCGTGTCGGAATCGATGCCAAGCCCGTACCCAGCCGGCCGGATTCGGCCTGCCAGCGGCGTAGTGTGGTTCCTCGATCAGGCTGCAGCAAGCTGAAATACCGGCATTTGCCGGAAACGTGGATACCTCGGGGCGCGTCTAATAGATGGAAGAAATTAGGCATCGAACCCTCCAGCGAAGCAGCCAGGGAACCGAAAGGGCTCGAAGGCACGTTATCATACTCTATGCGTACGCTCGGGTGTTCAACGCCCTTGTCGGGCCCTGTCTCAGCTAAGAGCCCAGCAGGTCCGCAGAGGATACGTCCAGAAATGCACCAAGGGATGAAAGCATGCTGTCGAGGGGTGGCGCTGGTGTTGGCGAGCCTCGTGGCGGCTCTCACGGGCTGCGCGACGAAGACGGCGCAGACAGCACCGAGTTTTACCGTGCCTGTTACGGTAGCTCAGGCCGTCGAGAAGACGGTACCGATCGAACTGACGGCCATTGGATCGGCCGATGCCTACTCAAATGTATCCATCAAGGCACAGGTGAACGCCGTCCTCGAACAGGTCCACATCCAAGAGGGACAGTTCGTTCAAAAGGGGGATCTCCTGTTCACCCTGGATGCGCGGCCGTTCGAGGCAGCTCTCGCGCAGGCACAGGCGAACTTGGCAAGAGATAAGGCGCAGGCAGAGTTAGATGATGTGCAGGCGAAACGCTACGGCGCGCTCTACCAGGCGGGCGTCGCAGCCAAAGAACAGCTCGATCAGATGCAGGCCAACGCCGATGCCCAGCAGGCGGCGGTCCGGGCCGATGAGGCAGCCGTCGAATCCGCCAGGCTGCAATTGAGCTACTGCAAGATTTACGCTCCGACGAGCGGACGCACCGGTGCACTGCAGGTGTATCCCGGCAACATCGTGAAACAGAATGATGTGCCCGTGTTGATCGTCATCAACCAGGTGACTCCGATTTACATCGATTTTTCCATTCCGGAGCAGTATTTGGGCGCGGTCGACACGTTCATGAAGCGGGGACGCCTCGGCGTACAGGCCACCCCGTACGGCGACACCAAGCCAGAAACCGGCTATCTCACCTTTATCGACAACAACGTGGATACCACCACGGGAACGATCAAGCTCAAAGGCACGTTTGAAAATGCAGACCACCGGCTCTGGCCGGGCCAATTTTCAACGGTGCTGCTGCGGTTGGCAGAAGATGAGAACGCGACCGTCGTGCCCAGCCAGGCGGTGCAGACCGGGCAGAACGGAGACATCATCTGGGTGGTGAAAACGGATAAGACGGTCGAACAGCGCAGCGTGAAAGTGGGTCGCACGGTGGGAGCCGATTCCGTGATTTTGAGCGGGGTGCGACCGGGCGAAACGGTGGTTACAGACGGGCAACTCCGGCTCATTCCCAACATGAGGGTGCAGATCACGAACCCCGTTTCTTCCAGCTAGAAGGCTCTGATGCACATTTCCGAACTCTTCATTCGTCGGCCCATCATGACGACACTGGTCATGGCGGCCATCTTGATCTTTGGGATCATCGCCTACCGGTCGCTGGCCGTGAGCGATCTGCCGACGATCGACTACCCGACCATTCAAGTGTCGGCCAGCTTGCCCGGAGCAAACCCCAACACCATGGCGGCCGCTGTGGCCACGCCGCTCGAGAAGCAGTTTTCAACGATCGCTGGCATCGACTCGATGACTTCAACGAGCCAGCTGGGCAGCAGCTCGATCACCCTCCAGTTTGACTTGAGCCGGAATATCGACGCGGCGGCGCAGGACGTGCAGGCCGCGATCTCCCGGGTGCAGGGGCAGCTCCCACCCAACATGCCCAGCCCGCCCACGTTTCAGAAAGTGAATCCGGCCGATCAGGCCGTCCTCTATCTGGCACTCAGCTCGGCGACCCTAGCGCCGCAGGTCGTGGATCAATACGCCGAGACGTTACTGGCCCAGCGGATTTCGATGGTCAAGGGCGTGGCGCAGGTGAACGTTTTCGGCTCGCAGAAGTATGCGGTGAGAATCAAGCTCGATCCGCAGGCGCTGGCGGCGCGGCAGATTGGAATTGATGAAGTTACCCAAGCGGTGCAGAACGCAAACGTAAACCTGCCGACTGGCACGCTCTATGGCGAGCACAAAGCCTACACGGTACAAGCCACGGGGCAGCTGATGCGCGCTTCGCTGTACCGGCCGCTGATTGTAGCCTACCGAAACGGATCGCCGGTCCGGCTCGCCGAGCTCGGTAACGTTGTCGATGGCGTGCAGAACGACAAAGTCACGAACTCCTACAACGACGAGCACGCCATCATTCTGGCCGTTCAGCGGCAGCCGGGCACGAACACGGTCGAAGTCGTGGACGGCGTCAGCCGAGTCCTGCCGCAATTCCGCGCGATTCTTCCTCCGTCGGTGAACCTGATCAACGTGTATGACCGCTCCGTGACGATCCGGGACTCGGTGAACGATGTGAAGTTCACCCTATTTCTTGCGATCTGCATGGTCGTGCTGGTGATTTTCCTGTTCCTGCGAAACCTGTCTGCAACCGTGATTCCGAGCATCGCTCTGCCCATGTCGCTGATCGGGACGTTTGCCGCGATGTATCTGCTCGACTACACGATCGACAATCTTTCTCTCATGGCCATGACCCTTTCGGTGGGCTTCGTCGTAGACGACGCGATCGTAATGCTGGAGAACATCGTGCGGCATATGGAAATGGGCGAGGCGCCCCTGGATGCCGCCCTGAAGGGTTCGCGCGAGATCGGTTTTACCATCCTTTCGATGACGCTCTCGCTCGCTGCCGTGTTCCTTCCTGTGTTTTTCATGAGCGGGATCATTGGACGGCTGCTGCATGAATTCGCCGTGGTGATCATGATGGCGGTTCTGATTTCCGGCTTCGTCTCTCTGACCCTGACGCCGATGCTCTGCAGCCGGTTCCTGCGGCCACAGCACGAACAGCGGCACGGCCGGATTTACATGTCGCTCGAGCGGTTCTTCGACCGCCTTCTCGGCAAATACGATGTTTCTCTGCAATGGGCGCTGCGCCACCGCGTCTTCGTCATGGTGGTCTCCGCCATCATCTTGCTCATCACGGCCTACCAGTTTGCGGTGATCCCGAAGGGCTTCTTGCCGGAGGTCGACTCGTCGACCCTGCAGGGCTATACCCGGGCCGCCCAGGGAATCTCCTTCGATGCGATGAAGGCCCATCAAGAGGCCATCAACAAGATCCTGGCCGATGATCCCAATCGGCACGGATTCTTTTCCACTATCGGCTTGGTGGGTGGAGGGGGAAACGCGGGCTTCCTGTTTATCCATCTCAAGCCCCCTTCGGAGCGTCCCGAAGTGCCCAGCCAGACGATGCTGGCGCTCGATCGCAAGTACGGCAACACGCCGGTTCTCGGCAGCGCGCTGCGCGCCTTGACGCCTCTGTTTGCCCACCACCCTGACATTACCGAAGTGATGGAAGAGTTGCGCAGAAAGCTGGGCGGGATCCCGGGAATCATGGTTTTCTTGCGCAACCCGCCGCCGATCCAAATTGGAGGAGACGTTACCGAGAGCCCTTACCAGCTAACGCTGCAAAGCCCCGATACGGAAGAACTGTACCGCGTGGCCACGGAGTTTGAGCAGAAGGTGCAGGCACTCAGCACGATCCAGGATGTAACCAGCGATCTGCAGATCGCCAATCCGCAGGTGGACGTCAAGATCGACCGCGACAAAGCGTCCGCTCTCAATGTGACGGCTCAGCAGGTCGAAGACGCGTTGTACACCGCGTACGGGCAGCGCCAGGTTTCGACCATTTATGCTCCGAACGACGAGTTCTGGGTGATCATGGAACTGGAGGATAAATACCAGCGCGATCCTGCGGCGCTGTCCATGTTGTATGTTCGTTCGAGCACCGGGAGTCTGGTTCCGCTCAATGCCGTGGCGAACTTGTCCACCAGCCTCGGTCCTCTTACCGTAAATCACCTCGGCCAGCTTCCCTCCGTCACGATTTCATTCAATTTGAGGCCTGGCGTTGCCATTGGGCAGGCCGTGGATCAAATCAATGAGCTCACACGCCTGCTGCCGCCCTCGATCTCCTCCCAGTTCCAAGGCACGGCGCAGGCCTTCCAGTCCTCCCTGACGGGGCTTGGGATTCTTCTCTTGATCGCGATTCTGGTGATCTATATCGTCCTCGGGATTCTCTATGAGAGTTTTATTCACCCTCTCACCATCTTGTCGGGCCTCCCCTCGGCAGCCTTCGGCGCGTTGCTGACGCTTCAGATCTTCCACTACAGCCTCGACCTGTATGGGTTTGTCGGCGTGATCATGTTGATCGGGATCGTGAAGAAGAACGCCATCATGATGGTGGACTTCGCGATCGCCCGCGAGCGGGAAGGGCACACGACGGCCGCCAAAGCCGTCTACGAAGGATGCCTGGTACGATTCCGGCCGATTATGATGACTACCATGGCCGCCCTGATGGGGACGCTGCCGATCGCCATCGGGGCGGGCGCCGGCGCCAACTCGCGCCGTCCCCTGGGCGTGGCGGTCGTGGGCGGGTTGGTGTTCTCGCAGCTTGTCACGCTCTACTTGACCCCTGTCTTTTACACCTACATGGATACGTTCCAGAGCTGGATGGAGCGCCGCTTCGGCAGAATCGTAGGGATTGCAAAGCCGCGCTTGGTCGACAGCTCGGTTTCAGCAGACTGAGCCGGCAGACCCCTGAAGCAGCCCTGGCCGCCCGCGTCCTCACCCGGACCCCTGGTAAGGACACGATTTGCTCCGCCT
>Ga0187779_10002968_pt1 | contig 10325 bp, 9 predicted proteins | sample 1015_Q2_SP10_10__FD_132435 | JGI IMG/M metagenome (GOLD analysis project Ga0187779, IMG submission 132435) | Tropical peat soil microbial communities from peatlands in Department of Meta, Colombia - 1015_Q2_SP10_10_MG | ecosystem: Environmental > Terrestrial > Soil > Wetlands > Peat | place...
GAGGCCAATCATCGGCGTCAGTCCGCCGGCCACAATGTTCAGAAGTTGTGGCACACCGAGGCGTTTCGGGATGTCGGTGATTTGCTCCATCGTGCGCGGCGCCTCGACGAAGGTCATGTCGGCGCCGGCTTCGATGTATGCGGCGGCACGCTCTACCGCATCAGCAAAGTCATTGACGGCGATGGCGTCGGTCCGGGCGACGATGACAAGATCGGGGTCAACGCGGGCATCGACCGCAGCATGGATCTTCTGCACCATCTCGGCTTTCGGGACTACGCTCTTGCCGGAGAAATGGCCACAGCGCTTGGGAAACTCCTGATCCTCAATTTGAATGGCATTGGCGCCACTGCGTTCCAGAGTCCGGATCGTGCGCGCGACATTGATGGCATTGCCGAAGCCGGTGTCGGCATCGACGATCAGCGGCAGTGCGACTGCATCGCGCATGGCGCTGACGTGACTCGCGAGTTCCGTCACGGACATCAGGCCTATGTCGGGCATGCCGAGGAACGTGTTGGTGACGCCGGCGCCGGTGATGTAAATCGCCTCAAAGCCAAGGTCCTCGATGACGCGCGCGGCGAGCGCATTGGCCGCGCCTGGGAGAAGTAGCGCCTTCTTTTGGGCGAGCATGTCGCGAAGTCGGCGATTGCAGGTTGGGGTCATTGGTATCGCCTTCGTTTTGGGCAGACGCGAACCGCGCAGACCTACCACATCCCTTGATTATGCGGCTGCCGTAAACGCCGAGATCAAAGACCTATTCACAGCGGGCGCTGCCAGGGAATTCACGAGTGTCCGTACGCATAAGGGTCGATTATGGGAGATCACGCGGTCGTCACCTCGCCGGCACCGTCACGCGCTCCGCCGGCGGCGCGATCTCGCTCACCAGGTCGCGGATCAGTTTCTTGTTGGATAGCGGTGCCAGCGTCATCTGTCGCGGTTCAAGCCGTTCGGTGCAGGCGTAGACGGTCTTGCCATCGACCTCGATCATGCATTCCTTGCAGGCATTGGCGTTGATGCAGGAGAAGCGGATCGCCAGGCTCGGGTCGCGATTGACCCTGATCCAGCGCAGGCCATCCAACACCGACTGGCCAGGCTCGAACGGAACGGCATAGATCTCGAAGCGGCCAGCTTTGGCGTCGACGCCACGCCAGATCCGCAGCATCGCCGTTTCGCTCATGGCACGACGGCCGCGGATTGGGCCGCGGCTTGCGGCGCCCCCGACACGGCGATGCCGCCATCGGAGAGCTTGATGAATTGATTGACGGCCCAGGCCGGCGCCGTGTGCGGATAATCCTCGCGCTGTTGCGCGCCGCGCGTCTCGGTGCGGTTGAGCGCGGCGGCGGCGACGGCGCGGGCGACCAGCAGCATATTGCGTAGGTCGAACCAGTCGAGGCGCTGCATGTCGAAGCCGCCACCGCCGCCGCCGTTGCCGCTCGGGCGATCGCCAAGCTCGTTGCTGAGCCGATCGATGGTTTTGAGCGCACGCGTCAGCCCCGCGGCATTGCGCAACGGACCGACATCATCCTGCATGGTGCTCTGCAGCGTCTGCACCGCCGCAGCGGTGTTGAAATCGGACCGTGACGCTGACCCCCGCACACCATCGAGCGCGGCATTGGCAACGTCGATGCCAGCCGGCTGCACGCGCATCCGCTTGGCAAATTCGGCGGCGCTGCGGCCAGCCCGACGACCGAACACGAGTGCTTCGGTGATGGCGTTGCCGGACAATCGATTGGCACCATTGGCGCCGCCGACCACCTCGCCGGCGGCGAACAGGCCCGGCACTGTCGTCTGCATACTCGCGTCGGTGACGACCCCGCCCATGTGATAATGGGCGATCGGCGCCACCTCGACCGGCATTTTGGTGAGATCGATATTATTGGCGGCGAGCCGATCAATCACCGGGCCGAAGGCGTCGCGCAAGGCTCGCTCCGGGCAGTGCTGGAAACTGAGATAGACGCCGCCATGCGGCGAGCCGCGGCCGGCCGCGACCTCTTTCATGATGGCGTAGCTGCCGACATCGCGGGTGATGACGTATTGGCCGTCTTCGGCAACGCCATAGTTCGCCGTGAACTCCTCCATGCGGTTGTTGAGCAGCCGGCCGCCGAGCTTGTAGCGGAACGGATCCCACATGATCGGGTCCATGCCGATCAGGCGCGGGGCGAGATGGCCGATCGGGAAAAATTGCACAAATTCCATGTCAACGAGGGGGACGCCGGCGCGCAGCGCCAGCGCATAGCCATCGCCGCCCATATTGGCCGAGGCGCTGTTGCGTCGATACAGCCTGGTCAGGCCGCCGGTTGCGAGGATGGTCGCCTTGGCGCAGAGGCTGACCGGCGCGCCCGAGCCAACATGAAAACCGACGGCGCCGACAACGCCGTCATCGGTGCGCAAGAGGTCAACGATGCACAGGTCCCCGATTTTGCGGATGCCGTCGGTCTTGTTGACCACGGTCCGCAGCGTCTTCGACACCGCAGGTCCGGTATTGAGAAAATCGACATAGACGCAGCGCGGACGGTCGTGTCCGGGCGCCATGGCCTGCGTGATGCGGCCATCTTTGCGCGCCCAGCCGACGCCCCACTCGTCCATCGCGCGAATGCAATCCGGCCCGTCCTCGCACAGCAGCTGCGCCAGCGGCGCGTGACAGAGGCCGCGGCCCGCGGCCAAGGTGTCCTGATAGTGAAAGCGCCAATGGTCGGGCGTCTCGGCGCCGATCGCCACGGCAACCGTCATTTGTGCCATCACCGTTGCGCCGCCGCGGCCGATGAGGCTTCGGTCAACGAGAAGCACGCGGCACCCGGCGCGCGCCGCCTCGATCGCCGCATACATGCCGGCGGCGCCAGAGCCGATGACAAAAACATCGGTCTCGAGACGGATCGGTTCATGGCCCACGCCTGAAACCATGCCTGAAACCATGCAACCCGACCGCAGAGTTTTCAAGCACCGCCAAAGAGGCGGCGCCACATCGCGCTAAGACAATGGCGCGTCCGGCGCTTGGTCGGCGTAATCAGGCCGGATCGAAATAGTGCATTTCCAAAAGCGTACAACCGCCATTCGATTTGAATGGCCCGTGATGCGCGCCAGGCGGCCGCACTGCATAGGTATTGGGCTGGAATGACTTGCCGCCATTACCTTGCGCATCGTTGCCGACGGTCAGATCGCCCGACACCAGAAAGACTTCCTCCCAGTAGTCGTGCACGAACGGCTTGGTGGTGAACACGCCGGGCGCGAAGCGCAACAGCCGCGTGCGTGTGCCGCGCTTGTTCGTCTCATCGAGCGCGCCCGACAAAATCTTCTGCTCGATGCCCTTGGGATAGCCGGCTGGCGTTTCCCAGCCCGCATTCATGTCGAGGGCGTGAAATTCGTCGTGCTTCTTGTTGACGGCCATCGGGCTTCACCATGCGATACGGCGGTGGATTTTTCCGGGCAATTATGTACCAAGTGCTTCTCGCCAACTCAAGGAAACCGGTCGCTCATGCTCAGCTTCGAGCGCCATGGGCGCGATGCAACGGACCAGGCGCAATTTGCACCGACAACGCTGATCGTTGCCGGCTGGACCGGCCGCGACGAGAAGGCGCTGCGTCATCACATCGAGGAGCTCGCGGCGATCGGGGTGCCGCGTCCCTCATCGGTGCCGGTCTTTTACCGCATCAGCACGGCCAATTTGCTGCAAACCGCGCAGTTGCAGGTCCTCGGGCCCGACACCTCCGGTGAAGCGGAGCCGGTGGTCGTGGCGATGCGGGATGGCTTGTGGCTTGGCGTCGGATCCGATCACACCGACCGCAAAGCCGAGACGATGGGCATTGCCTTATCGAAGCAACTTTGCGCCAAGGTCATCGGCACGACGCTGTGGCGGCTCGATGATGTGGCTCGTCACTGGGATCAATTAATCCTGCGCGCCTTCGTCACCATCGACGGCACGCGCGTGAAATACCAAGAAGGCCCTTTGTCGGCGATGCGCAATCCTGCTGATCTGATGTCGCGCGTTGGGACAGATTTTGGCGCGGGGACAATCATGTTTTGCGGGACGCTTGGCGCCATTGGCGGCATTCGCCCCGCCGCGCAGTTTACAGCGCAGCTGGAGGACCCGGTTCTTGGCCGTGAAATGAGTTGCGATTATCACGTCGTCGTCTTGCCGGTTGTTAGCTAAAAAAGCTGGATCGGTTTCTGAAATTTTGCGACGAGAAATCTTCTCGCGGGTCGCCGGTCGAGGTTGTTTCTGCTAGCTTTTGAGAATGGCAGACGAACGGCGTGTATTGATTGCGGGAGGTGGCCCGGTTGGCCTGTTGTGCGCCTGGTTGCTCGGCCGTCGCGGCCTGCCGGTTCGGCTGTTCGACACCAATGAAACCCTACAACCGGATCCAAGGGCAGCTACGACCCATCCCGCGACGCTCGATTTGCTCGCCGCAGACGGCCTTACCGACGACATGGCGCGCGTTGGGCTGGTTGCGCCGATCTTCCAGTTCTGGGATCGGCCAAGCGGTGAGAAAGTCGCCGAGTTCGATCACAGTGTTCTTAAGGGCGACACCGACCACCCCTTCGTCGTGCAGTGCGAACAGTTTAAGACTGCAAAGCTGCTTCTTGAGCGTCTGCAAAAACTCCCCAATGTCGACGTGCTGTTTGGGCACGAGGTGATGCGAGTTGAGCAAACGGATGATTTGGTCACCGTTGATGTGCGCGGTGCCGCCGGATTTAAAAAGCATTCGGGCGTCTATCTGATCGGCGCTGACGGCGGACGCAGCATTGTCCGCAAACAGAGTGATATCGCCTTCGAAGGATTTACCTGGCCCGAACAATTTATCGTGCTCACCACGCCGTTCGATTTCGAAGCGGCTCATGGCATATGCTATCGCAGTTACTTCGCTGACCCAGACGAATGGTGCAATTGCTTCAAGGTGTCAGCTGACGGTCCGCCGGGCCTGTGGCGCACGGTTTATCCAGCCAAACCCGACCTGTCGGAGGCGGAGTTAATGAGCGATGCCGCGGTCCAGGCGCGGATGCAAAAATTCTTTCCGGCTTCCCGTCCCTATGAAATCGTCCACCGCAACCTCTATGTCACCCATCAGCGTGTCGCCGAGACCTTTCGCAAAGGTCGCGTGCTGCTTGCCGGCGATTCCGCGCACGTTAATAATCCGATCGGTGGCATGGGTTTGAACGGCGGCATCCAAGACGCCGCCAGCCTTTCAGATAAGCTGGCGGCCGTTCTGTTGGACAAGGCCCCGGTCCCCCTGCTTGACCTTTACAGCCTGCAGCGCCGTACGGTCGCGACCGAATTCGTGCAGGAACAGTCAATTGCCAACAAGAAGCGCCTCGAGGCGCGCGATCCGGAAACCCGCCGACGCAATCTCGATGAACTTCGTGACATGGCTGATGATCCGACCCGTGCGCGTCAGTTCCTGCTGCGAACGTCGATGATCGCCAGCCAGCGGCGCGTGGCAGCGATGACGCTAACGGAGGCGTGACCATGTTATCTCCTGATACTGCGCCCCGAGCAAAGCCGTTCCTTGGCGCCGCTGGGCAATTTGCCGGCGGGCAGGACTCGCCGCGCGCCTTTCTCGAACGCTGCCTTGATGCACTCGCCACCTGGGAGCCGAAAATCGGTGCGTTTGTTCACACCAACGTTGATGGTGCGCGAGCCGCCGCCGATGCCTCGTCGAAGCGGTGGCGCGATAAAAAGCCGCTGTCGGCAATCGACGGCATGCCTGTCGGCATCAAGGACATTATTGAGACAGCCGACATGCCCACCGAAATGGGCTCACCATTGTTCGAGGGTTGGTCCTCAGGACGCGACGCCGCGGCTGTGGCCGCCTTGCGCGAGGCAGGCGCGGTCATTCTCGGAAAAACCGTGACCACTGAGTTCGCCGCTACCGAGCCGCGCGGCACCCGCAACCCATGGGATCTCACGCGTAGCCCGGGAGGATCCAGCAGTGGTTCGGCTGCGGCCGTTGCCGCGGGTCTCGTCAGCGCTGCCCTCGGCACACAGGTAATGGGATCGATCGTTCGTCCAGCGAGCTACTGCGGCTGTATCGGGTTCAAGCCAAGTGTCGGCGGCATCAATCGCGGTGGCAGCCACGATAACCTGAGCCAAAGCTGTATGGGTGTCTTGGCTGCAACTCTCTCGGACGCTTGGCAGGTCGCTTCCGAAATCGCGGCGCGCGCCGGCGGCGATCCCGGATATCCAGGCCTCGCGGGACCGCTCGGCATGCCGCCGGAAGCCGCTCCGCGGCGCCTCGCTTTTCTTGAGACCGCGGGCTGGCAGGTCGCCAGTGCGGAGGCGAAGGCCGCGCTTCAGGAATCATTGGCACGCTTGGCAAAAACGGGTGTCGACATCGCAACGCGACAATCGGACAGGCTCGTCGGCGCGGTGGAAGAGGCAATCACCAATGCGCGCGCGCTGTCGCTGCGCATCAACAGTTGGGAATCGCGCTGGCCGCTCAATACCTATCGCAACCGCGACGCCAGCAAGTTGAGCCAAGTCATGCTCAAGCGCCTCGGACAAGCGGAGGCCATGAATCTTGATGACTACCGCGCTGACCTCCGCGAACGCATGCGTATTCGCGCTCTCTACGATAGCTTGTCGACGCAATGTGATGGCTGCGTGACCTTGGCGGCTCCGGCGGCCGCACCGATCGGTCTAGGCTCGACCGGCGACCCGATATTTGCGGTGCCATTCTCCTTGCTCGGTGTGCCGGCAATCTCGCTGCCGCTGTTGTACGAACAGGGCCTGCCGCTTGGCCTTCAAGTGACTGGTTTCAACGGGAAAGATGCGGCCGCCATTGCGACCGCTAGCTGGATCGAAAAAACTGTCGCAGGCCATGCTGTGCGCGAATGACGCGGCAATGACTGGGAGCGAGTCATGCGAACAATCAAAAAAAGCCTACACATTTTAGCTTGGGCGGTGCTGACGGCACTTGTCGTCGTTCCTGCCAACGCGGAAGAATTAAAGCTTTGGCGGCACGGCATCGTTGAAGCCAAGAGCGACGCCGGTATCGTCTTCATGGCGAGCAACGGCGGATTTGCAGAAAAGCAGGGCCTCAAGATCGAGATCAAGCAATTCAAGGGCGATACCTTGGCGCTGAAGGCTCTGCTCGCAGGGGAGTTGGATAGCTATGAAGGCAATCCGGGGTCTCCAATCATTGCAGCCTCGCGCGGCGCCGATATCAAACTCGTCGGTTGCTACTGGCCGGGTTTGACCTATGCCATTTATTCAAAGACGACCATCGACACCGTCGCCGACCTCAAAGGCAAGACGATAGCCATCTCCGCGCCGGGCGCTCTGCCTGATCTCGTCGCGCGGGCAGTTCTGGCACAGAATAATGTGCCAGCAACTGATGTGAAGTTCACCATCATGGGGAGCGATGCCGATCGCTTCAAGGCACTGGCAGCCGGCATCGTCGATGCCGCAGCGGCCTCCAGTGGATTTGCGCCGGCGGCCAAAAAAGCCGGCGTTAAGCTGCTCGTGCATGCGATCGACGCCGTTCCGAACTACGTTCGCTTCTGCATCTATTCTAGTGAGAAGACGCTAGCTGCGCGCGAGGACGACGCGGCACGGTTCCTTGCGGCCGAAATGGCTGGATTTCGTCATGCCCTCGCGAACCGCGACCAGACAGTCGCGCTGACCCGCGAGGTCACGCATGCCAAGCCGGACGATCCGCTGCCAGCCTTCACCTATGACGAGGTGAAACGATATTCGGCCGTCGATCCGGCAATGCCCATCCCGATGGATAAGCTCGCCTGGTTGCGTGACCTGCTGGTGACGTCGGGCAATCTGACCAAACCGATCGACCTCGATAAATTTGTCGATCCCAATATCAGAACGAAGGCGTTGCAAATCGCCAAGTAGCAATCAAAAAAGTTAGCGCGATAAAAGCCGTCGCGCTTCGCCAGCGCTTTTGACCGCCCGCTGAATATAATGAGGACTGAGTGAGCCAGATGAAGCTTGCCGTGCCGGACATGATTTCAAACTCATATTTTCCGGCCATTGCCGCGATCGAGCTTGGATTTTTCAGGAAGGAAGGGCTCGACGTTGGGCTCGAGCTGATTTTTCCGGTCGACAAAGCTTATGCCGCGTTGCGCGCGGGCACGGTCGATTTTGTTGGCGGGTCTGCCCACTCGGCGCTCGCTGCCTTTCCGCAGTGGCAGGGTGTCAAGCTCATCTGCGCGCAGGCGCAAGGCATGTACTGGTTTCTTGTAATGCATAAGGACCTCGGCGCGCGGCGAGGGGACATCGAGGTGGTGAAGGGCCGCAATATCGGCGCGGCGCCCTGGGTCGATATGGGACTTCGCCGCCTGCTCATTGAGGCTGGCCTGGATCTTGACCGCGATCGCGTGAAAATTGCGCCAGTTCCTGGTGCGACCGGTCAAAGCGTCAACTTCGGTCTTACGGCAGCGAAGGCGCTTGAAGACCACAAGATTGATGGCTTTTGGGCCAACGGCATGGGCGCGGAGGTCGCTGTGCGGAGCGGTGCTGGGACCATCGTGCTCGATGTGCGTCGCGGCGACGGCCCGAAGGCGTGTTTCAACTACACTATGGCGTCGATAGCGACGAGCGACCGTGTGATCGAACGCTCGCCGACGGTCGCGGCCGCTGCAGTTCGGGCCGTTGCCGGAGCGCACGCCGCGTTGAAAAAGGACGTTACGCTTGCAACCAAAATCGGACGCAAGCTGTTTCCGCCGGCGGAAGCTGAGCTGATCGCCGAACTGATCAGGCGCGATCTTCCCTATTACGAAACCACGATTTCGCGGGAATTCGTTGCCGGAATGAATCAATTCGCACGAGACGTCGGAATTTTGTCAGGTGACGTGGCTTATGAAGCGATCGTCGCGACGGCGAACTGACGAGCCAATGACTCTTTGCCCTTCCAGTGCGTGAGGCGCGTCGAATGCTTCGTTTGATGGTTGCCGATGTGGATTCGCCCTCGTATTTCGTGGCAACCGCCGCCGTCGAACTCGGTTTCTTCAAGGATCAGGGAATCGACGTCGAGCTTGAGCTCGTTTACGGCGCGAGGAGCGGGCCTGAGCGTCTGCGAGAGGGAACGCTGCATTTTTTCGGCGGCCCCGCCTACGCCGCGACGCGAGCGTTCCCGGGCTGGAGGGGCGCCAGGCTCTTATGCGCGCTGGCCCAATACTCGTACTGGTTCATGGCCGTTCGCGCCGATCTCGACGTCAAACGGGGCGACATGAATGCCATTAAGGGCTTGCGCATTTCATCGTCCACCGCATTTCCCAATATGGCTCTCAAGCACATGCTCGCCGAAGCCGGGATCAATCTCGAACGGGACAAGGTTGAGATCGTGCCGAGTCCGACCACCGGTAAAAACGAACTATGGCGCGGGCACGACGGTGTCGAGGCGATCGAGCGCGGCGCGGACGCTTATTGGGGCAACGGCATGCGCGCCGCAATCGGCGAGAAACTCGGCGTCGCAAAAATCCATCTCGATCTGCGGCGAGGCGACGGTCCGCCGGGGGCGCGTTTCTATAATTTTGCGGCGCTGACAGTGACCGAGCAGTTCATCAACGAGCAACCAGACGTCGCCGCCGCTGCGGTGCGAGCAATCGTAAGAACCCAACGGGCGCTTAAGGCAGATCCCGCTCTCGCTACAAAGGTGGGGACTCGACTCTTTCCGGAGGAGGAGGCTTCCTTGATAGGAGAGTTAGTAGCCCGCGATGCGGCGTTCTACGAAGCAAGCATTTCGTTGGAAGCTATCGACGGGCTCAATAAGTTTGCTCGAGCAAACGGCTTGATTTCTCAACCGGTCCCATACGACCAGCTCGTTGCTCCTCCTTTTATTCGTCAGTTTTGGAAATGAAATAGATAGAGGTCAGTTGCTTTTGACCAACCATGTAGGACACAAGTCGTCACTCATAACGCCTGGCCTGCGAAGAGCTGTAGCGCGAAGCGACCCAGACACCGACGATGATCAATGCGAATCCGAGAACGTGGAAGCTCGCGAGATGCTCGCCCAAAAGCATCGTACCAAAAATCGCAGTGTAGACCGGCACAAGATGAACAAACGGGCCGGATCGGTTGGCCCCGATGAGTTGGACGCCGCGATTCCATGCGGCGAATGCGAGGACGCTGGGAAAGATCGACACGTAGATGATCGTCACGACCGTCAACCATGTCGGTTTGAAAGTAATGCCTATGGCAGCTTCCCAAATCATGAACGGCAGTGTCGCGAGTGTTGAAACAGCACCAAACACGAAGATGAAGCGCAGCCAATGCATGAGCGGGCGCTTGCGCAGATAAACGGCGTAGACGGCGAAAACCACCATATTGGACAGGATGATGATGTCGCCCCAATTGAACTGCAGACGCAGCAGGTTGTTGA
>Ga0187779_10002969_pt1 | contig 10322 bp, 3 predicted proteins | sample 1015_Q2_SP10_10__FD_132435 | JGI IMG/M metagenome (GOLD analysis project Ga0187779, IMG submission 132435) | Tropical peat soil microbial communities from peatlands in Department of Meta, Colombia - 1015_Q2_SP10_10_MG | ecosystem: Environmental > Terrestrial > Soil > Wetlands > Peat | place...
GACCACCGCGACCACAGCTGCGGTCAAGGGGCTCGCGACCGCCGACGACTACGCCGACTGGGGCAGCGAAGGGACCGTCGACCACCTCCGCGTCACGGTCTACGACCTGCGGCGCTCGGGCCCGTTCGTGATCCTCGACTTCGGGATCGTGTGCGTGCAGCCGGCCGGCGGCAGCAGCTGCAGCCCCGAGTTCGACTTCGAGCCGTCCGACACCTATGCGATCAGTGCGATCGAGGCGAGCCTATACCGCAGCGGCGGTGTGTACCTGGTCGATCCCGCCGCGAGCAAGGAGTACCGCCCGGCGACCAACGCGCTGGGGCGTCCGGAGACCTCGCTGCTCCCGTCTGAGCTCTCGGTGGCCTCGACCCCGCTATTGGCGTGGGCGAAGTTCCCGGCGCCGCCCGCGTCGGTCACCTCGCTGGACGTGGTGTTCCCCAACGGCGGCCCGCAGATCTCTTCGATCCCGATCTCCTCGGCTCCGGCGCCTACCCCGAGCGGCGTTCCGGCGGCACAGCCGGCGCCGGGCGTCTACGCCGCCGACAGCACCAGCACCTCGGGGCTGACTCTCCCGGTCGTCAACCTGCAGGCGACCGTCGGCAACCCCAACGGCAGCGAGACCAATGCGCCCGGGCGCTCGACGATCACTCTTCGCTCCGACGTGCTGTTTCGCTTCGACAAGTCCAATCTGACGCCGGCGGCGCGGGCGATCCTGGCCGGTGTCGCGGCGCGGATCAAGGCTCGCGCGACCGGGACCGTGGCCGTCACCGGCTACACGGACTCGATCGGTACCGATCAGGTCAACATCCCGCTCTCGCAGGCGCGCGCGGCCTCGGTGGTCGCGGCGCTCAAGCCCCTGGTTGCCGGCGCGAACGTCAGCTTCCAGGCCACCGGCCTGGGTTCCCAGGACCCGGTCGCGCCGAACACGAACCCCGACGGCTCAGACGATCCCGCGGGCCGCGCGCTCAACCGCCGCGTGACGATCTCCTTTGCCGCCAAGACCCTCGCGCCGCCCGCGCCGCCGCCCGCGGTCGTCTCACCGCAGCAGCCGACCCCGGCGACATCACGCACCGCCTCGTTCACCGTCCACGACGACGACGGCACTTCATCCCAGTACCAGGTCACGGTCGGTCAACTGGTCCGGGACGCCGCCGCCGCGGTCCTGCACCTGACCGTCACCTGCCAGGCCACCATCCCGCCCTCCGGGGACGGGTGCGAGACTGTTACCGACCTCGCGGGTACGCCCACCGTCCCGCCATTCGGGAACTCCAACCCCCTGGTCCACCTCGCGGCCCGCAGCCCCAGCGGCTTCTACCTGATCGACCCCGCGAGCGGCAACCAGTACTTCCCGTTCTACGACACGGACGGAGTCGCGCTCACCACCGCGTTCGAGAACAGCCTCCGCGTGGGAACCACGTATCCCGTCTGGATCTACTATCCGGCGCCGCCGGTGAACGTCGCCTCGGTGACGGTCGCGCTGGCCAACCGCCTGATGCAGGTCGGCGGCGTGCCGGTCGTCACGACCGCCTGACACGAGAGGACGCAAAAAGCGGCGCGAGCCACGCCCGCTCGACCGACACGACTCAGGCCGAGCGCTCGGCGCACAAACTGGAGGCGGCGTCTCGCGGGGTCATACCGCAAGAAGTCGACGTTCTGCCGATTCGATCGGGCGAGAATCGATCCCTGGAGCCTGCGGGCTGGCCGCAACGGTTGTGCAGCGCTTCATTAGATTAGACGAACTGCACTTACATCCGCGCCGCTTCTGCTTGCACGAATTATGTGAGGTCGACCGGCTCCTGGCTGCTGCGACCAGCCCGCGTTGGGAAGGCTTGGGGGTGATCGTCCGATCGGTCAGTGAGCCGGGGTTCGCGCGTGATTGACCTGAGACCCTTTCTCTGGGATGGTTCGTCTGGGGATTGTGATGTTTGTTGGGCGAGCATCGTGATGGTGTGGTCTAGCGCGGACCGCGGCCATCGATCCCGACGGACCCTCACGGACCGGAACGCGCTTACCAGCCACTTCGAAGTACCCGCGACCGGCCGCCCAGGCAACGCCGCCCTCGCGGAACGTTTTCACGTCGTCGAGCCCCGGCAACAAACACCGGACCGGCCCCGATGACGATGTCGGCCCGTACCCGATCTCGGGCGTTTGCCGGGATCCCTCGACACGACTGCCTTCGTTTCCAGAGCAGCCTTGAGCCGACGATCGCAATGGCGACGCCTTGGCCGAACCCGGTCCGGAGTCGCGCTCTTGCCAGGCAGGAAGTCGCCACGGCCGAGCGACTTCGACGAGCGCAACCGGAGCGAAGCAGCCACGCCTCGACGACGGTGCCGCGCGACCGGAGCTGGTCCGGAAGGGGTAGTCGGCCGGATGGCTCAGGACGTGCGGTGGTCAGGGTTGGGGCTGGTGCTCATCCCCGACGCTCTGGTCGGCTGTTCCGGCTTTCGCGCGCCGGGCTCCCGAAGCTCGGCAACAGGCCGCCGCTGGCCGCGCAGACCGAGAGCCCGCTGCGAAGTCGTTGCTGTTGACGTTGATCGTCGTCGGGAGGCCCGACCGTCACAGCGGAGGTGGCGGAATGTCCGCCGTTAGCTGCTCATGCGAGCGAGCGTGCACGATCAGCTGCGACCGCGAGGAGAGCCCGAGCTTGGCGTAGATACGCGTCAGGTGAACCTCAACGGTTTTGACGCTGACGACGAGCTCCGTCGCAACTTCTCGATTAGTCTTGCCCGCGGCGACCAGGGCGGCTACGGCGCGCTCCCGAGGAGTCAGGGCCTCGCCGTTCACGCCCGCCCCGCGTGTCCGAACCCGCCCGCAGGCCGACAGCTCGACTTCCGTCTGCTCGAGTGCGGGGATCGCCCGTAGCTCAGCGAATATCTGCCGGGCGAGGTTCAGGTGCATGGCCGCGTCGCGGCGCTTGCCGCGACGGCGCAGGAGCTGCCCCAGCGCAAGTCGGGCCTGCCCGAGTTCGTAGGGGCGCGCCGCGCGCTCGAATAACGTGAGCGCGGTGAAAAACGCCGCGTACGCGGTCTCCTCGTTGCCTCGGCCGGCCTCGACCTGCCCGCGGAGGCGCGCGAGCCGAGCGGTCACGGAGCATCGATCGCTGCGGCTCGCCAGTTCCTCGTGAGGCTCCATGAACGCACTCGCTTCCTCGAAGCGTTCGAGGGCGATCAGCGCCTCGGCATAGAGTCCAGTCCACGGCCACAGCCCGGGGACATCCACCGAGCGATCGGTGCCGGGGTCGAGCAGGGGGACAAGCGCATCGAGCACCGCGTGATGGTCGCCCAACCCCTGAGCCGCATGCGCCTTGGCGAGCGCGGTGACGATGACCTGGACTGCGGTGCCGGGCTGGGTGTTCGCGGCAGCGCGCGCCAGCTCCCGGAGTGCTGGCTGGTCGCCTCGCGCCGCCTCAACGAGGATTGCCGCCCAGAGCACGAACGGCGCGGTCGGGAGTCCCTCGCACCGATCGCGGACCGCGGCGGCTTCGGCCGCGTACTCAGCCGACTGGTCCCAGGCGCCGGCGGCGAACTCGACGCGGGCGAGGTGGCTCAGCGCGAGCACGCCCATGGCCGGCGAGCCGACCTGCAAGGCGGCCGAGGCCGCTTCGGTGAGATCTATCCTGGCGCCGGAGAGGTCATCGCTGACGAAGCGCAGCCAGCCACGGAACACGCGCATTGGCATGCCGTTAGGCCCGGCCGCTGATGGGAGCGCCAGCCAATGGTCGAGAACGGACAGCGCCTCGGCGACCTGCCCCAGGTGCGCCAGCGCCAGGCCCTGCGTGCCCCGGCCCTGGGCGCCAATGGGATCGTCGGGGCCCGCGAGCTCGATCACCCGCGTGCTCCACGTCAACGCCGGTTCACCCCGGAGTGCCAACAGCTCCCGGATCGCGTTATCGAGCGCGACAGTGGCCGCGATCGATGGGTCGGTCGCTTCTCCACGCCGGCGCCACGCGTCTTCCAGCAGCCCGGCCGACTGACGCGGGTGCTCGCGGAGTGTCAGGTGCCCTAGTACCGCGTCTCTCAACGGGGATGGAGCGAACGCGGCGATCTCCGGCGCGAACGTTTGGGCACGCGCGGTCTCGCCGCTGTACAACATGCACTGCACGGAAGTCAGCAGCCGCTGCTCCGCGAGACCGCGTTCCCGGCTGAGCCGCGCCGCACGCAGGAGGTCACTGGCAGCATCAGCCCATGCTCCCTGCCGGGCAGCGCGCTGCGCCACAGACTCAAGCTTCGCCGCAAGCCCAGGGTCTGGCCCGTGAGCCGCCTCGAACCGGTGGCGCAACGCGCGCGACGGCTCGGTCTCAAGCTTTGCCGCTGCGAGATGCAGGCTCGCCTGCCGAGCCGGGGCGATTTGTTGATACACGGCCGCTCGGATCAACGGATCGGCAAAACGGACGCTCCGGGAGCCATGGCTGCGCTCGAGTTCCAGCACGCGCACGTTCCAAAGCTCCGCAACGGCCCGCAGCGGCTCCGCAACACGGGCGAGGTCGGAGATGACGTGCAGCGGGCCACTCATGTCCAGCACCGCCGTCGCCTCCGCCAGCGCACGCGCGTCCGCCGTACAGCTCGCCAGCGCGCGGCCGATGTCCGCGCGAACTCGCTTTGGAGCCGGCAACGCGCGCTCAGTGTCGCTCCAAGCATCGGCAGAGATCTCTTGCAGGAGCGAGGACACATACAGGGGGTTGCCGCCCGTGTGATCGCGCAACGCGACCGCCGCATGCCGGGAGAGAAGACCCGCACCCATCTCAATCAGCTCATCGACGTCCAAGCCGCCGAGCTGGACGCTGACTCCGGAGAAGCCGGCTGCCATTCGCCGCAGACTCTCCGGGATTGCGTCAGCGTCGTGGTCGCGCGTAACGAGGAGGACCAGTACGCGCTCGCCGCGAAGCCGCCGCATAGCCCAGAGCAGCGTGTCCATGGACGAACGGTCGGCCAGGTGCGCGTTGTCGACGACGATCGCCAGCGGTCGAGCCCTGTCGGCCGCGACCGCCTCCAGTAGACAGCTGCCGATGGCGACGTGGTCATTGACGGCGTCATGCTTGACCTGCGCGTTCCGATCGACCGACGCGGAGCGCAGCAGCTGATCCATGATGCTCGACGGCACCGAGGACTCCAGCTCATCGGCCTCGGCCCGCAAGATCCACAAATCGGCTTGGCCCTCGAGGAAACGCTCCACGAGCGACGTCTTGCCGATTCCTGCCGGCCCTTCGATCAGCACCACGCGAAGTGCGCCAAGACGCGTCTCGTCGAGCTCGCCGCCGAGCGCCTGAAGCTCGGCCCGGCGGCCGACGAAGTCACCGGTCGACCAGCCCGAGCGAGCGGTCGCGCCGACCCTCCGGACCGCGCCCGACTGTGCCGGTGACGCGACCCGCACGCTCTCGAGGTCACGATGGCTTCCCTTTGCGATCCCCACGCAACCCTCCAGGCCTTCCCAACGCCATACCGCCAGAGACTGCGCGTCAATGGACGCGGGGGCGGCCGCCGACAGGCGAACGGAGCATACATGTGCCGCGGACCGAAGAGGAGCGAGACGTCGGTGAGGCTGAGTCTCTGCGTTCGGCGGGTCGGGACGTCCCAGACCCCGACCAGCCACGCCGAGTAGGCTCAGGTGAGTCCAAAATCGAACGATCGCTGGCAGCACCTGCGAGGACTCCCATGACCGTGCTCGTCGGTGGGCGTCCGCGAGCTACGCGCTCCGCTGGCCACACAAAGGCCGTAGGGCTCAAGGCCCTCGGCATCGTGAAAGCTCACCGCCGGGCGCTGGTGCGGAGGAGGGAGCCCGGTTGAAATTGCGGCCCAGATGTCTCCTGTGCCTGAGCTCCGGCAGGTCGCGCCCGTAGAGGCGCGACTGAGCGAGTGCCGGTTTTCCCCAGCTCGTTCACCGCTGAGCCGAACGTCGCCGCAGCGGACGGGGCCGGTGGCTCGCACCGGCGATCGCGGCAGCACGGTCCAGGCGCCGGCGATCTCGTCGTCACGGGGCTGGTCTCTCGCCGGCATCCGCGCCAAAACTCGGCGTCCGCCCGCCGCTCGAAGCTCCGTGCCGGACGGAGGGCAGGCACGCGGCGCCGGCCACCGGCGCGTCCGGCCCGCGTGCAGATGACCGTCAACGGTGTGCGTGCTGATCCAGGACGGTGACGAGACTGATGTCGCGCGACGAGGAACCGACGAAGAGCGGGCGCCCGGTCAGATTCAGTACCCAGCGTTGGCTGGCCTCTGACCAGTAGGACAGCTGTTGATCTGGCACGTCCACGGTTACCGGCACGGACTCACCGGGGTCCAGGGAAACCCGTGCGAAGCCAGCAAGGGAGCGCTTGGCGAACTGCACGCCGCTCGGCAGGTTCTCGGGCGGTCCGACGTAGACCTGGGGAACGGCGGCGCCACTTCGGCTCCCGGTGTTCGTGACTCGGAAGCTCACGTGGAGCCCGTCATCGCTCCAGCGGGTTCGCAGGTGCGAGTACTGGAAAGTGGTGTAAGAGAGTCCGTAGCCGAACGGGAACTCCACGGGGATATTGAGTTGGTCATAGAACCGGTATCCGGTGAAGATGCCCTGGGTCAGGTTCGTAGCTCCGTTCAAGTTTAGGCGCTCGGGGTGCGTTCCCGGGGTGTCTCCCGGATACAGGGGCGCGGGCTGGTTATAGCCCCAGATCGTGTCGGTCGGGTTGACCGCCCAGGTGATGGCCGTGTGACCGCTCGGGTCCGCTTGGCCGAGGAGAAGGCGAGCGGTGGCTGTGCCGCCCTCCTGCCCCGAGTTCCACATTTCGAGCATGGACTTCACGCCGGGTAGGTCGATCCACGGCTTGGTGATGACGGCAAGGCCGGTGTTCAGCACGACGATCGTGTTGGGATTCGCGGCGGCCACCGCGCTGATCAAGCGGACCTGGTCGTCGGGCAGGGAAGGGATTGTCGAGCTCGCCGAAGCGGCGAACGGTCCGCCGATGGTCGCGGCGTCGTGATCGTTGGCGAACACGACCGCCATTGCCTTGCCGTTCGCTGCCGCCGCGGCGTCGGCGATGTCGCCGTTGGTCCGGGAGTCGGCGAAGCGGAAGCTCGCAGGGCCGCCGGTCGTGTTGTCGAAGGTGATGGTGACTGAGTGGTAGCCCGCGGGCAGAGGGTCCGCCGGGCATTGCTGGGCCGTCGGCGGAGGCGGCGGCCCGGGCGGGGTGAATGGGTTGGGCTGGACACCGACCGGGACGTCACACTGCTGGTTGGTCAGCCCGGCCTCGGTGTAGCCCGCATTGGTCGTCGCGACCGGAACCATTGTCGAGGTGCCGCGGCCATACCAGCCGTTGTAGAACGACGTGGCGCTCCTGAGTGTCTTCTGCTGACCGTCCAGCATGAAGCTCACGTCCGACGCCAGAACGTTACTGCTGTACTGGAGGCGGAACGTGTACGTGTCCGCCGTCGGCACATAGACGTACCCCGTCCACGTGTAACTCCCCGGTGCGAGCTGACCGTGTCCCGAAACGGTCGTGAAGTCGATCGTCGAATCGCTGCTGGGTGCTCCCGGGCCACTCGTGCGAGCCAAGCCGCCGGTCACGGACGAGGGAGACGTAGACAGCGCCGACGGTCCGACCGGAGCGCCTGTGGGACTTCCGGCCGGATAGTAGCTGAACGCCGACGGCTGACCGCTGAGCTGCTCGAGCTGCTGCAGCGGGCTGATCGCGATCCGGTCGGGAAACCCGAGCGCGCCCTCGGCGTTGGGGTTCGCGATCAGATATTCTGCGCCGCCGCCGCTCACGGCGACACCACGGGCGCGATCGCGCCGCGTGATCGGCAGAGTCTGATCGTCGTTCTTGAGCAGCACGGCTCCTTCCTCGCCCATTTTCTCCACGATCGCGGCATCCCCACTCTTGGTGCCCGGAACGGGATTACCGCCGGAACTGCCTGCAGGGATGGGTGCCGTTCCGCTGCGATCCCCGCCCACGCCGCCGGGGTTGCGACAGGACACGGTCGTGTCATCGCAGCCCAGCATGCCAAGACGCTGCTCTTGGTAGAGGACCCTCGCAAGCGCCTGGTTGAACACCGACAGCGGAACGGTGCCGTTCGCGACAGCGTCGGCCAGGCCGCAGCCGGTCGTCGGGCATCCCGGCCCCGGGACGCCGGCGACGTGCACAGCACCCGTAGCGGTGCAGGCAACCGGATTGCCCAAAGTATCCGCGCACGTACTCCCGGTGGGATCAAGTCCTTGCGGGCCGGTCGGATTGGTGGCGTCGAGATAACTGTTGCTGGGATCCTCGCGAGTCTGGCCCTGCAGAACCGCATTCGTGCTGTGAGACGCACCGTAGTCCGAGCCGACGAACGCCTGTGAATGCCACAGGTCGCGCAGCGTGTAGGTCAGCGTCAACGGCTGCTCGCACGCATAGTGCATCTCGTTCAGCGGCCACGTCAGCGTCGACGCGCTCGAGTACGGACCTGGCTGGGTCACGGTCGGGACGCTGAACCCCAGCTGCGAGGAGGCATCCCGGAAGATCTGATACGAGCACATTGTCGACGCCGCGCCTCCCCCTGTCAGCGCATACTGATACGCCGGGAGGTGCGTCTGGTGCAGCGCCTGGTCCTGAACCGTCGTGGGTACGTTGTCCCCCTAGCCGTGGTTGAGAGCGAAGTGTTTTACCTGCGCCATCAACCCGGCCCCCTGAAGGCCCTTGACCTCGGCAGAGGTAATCTCGCCATTGACGAGGGGGTCTTCCCCGGGAGTATCAAGTCCCCGTGACCAGTTGGGATAGATGTCAACGTCAGTCTGGGGGCCGAGCAGGCCGGTGACCATCAACTCGCGGCCCTCGCGACCCTCGGCCTGACCCCAGGCGTTTGCCAGCCGGAGATCAAAGGATGACCCCAGCGAGATCAGCGTCGGCGGTGCCGTTGTCTGCTGCACATTTGGTCCCGTCAGCACGTTGAGCCCGAGCCCGTCGGAGAAGCACAGCGGCATGATCCTTGGGGTGGTCAGAACTGGCGAGACCACGTTGGCGAGGTTGTGACAGGTCGGGTTCGCGCCGTTCTCTGTACTCAGCAAGGCGGACGCCGCCTGCAGTTGCGCAAGAGTCGGCGGGTTGCTCGGCTCGAGCTGAGCGATCAGACTCCGCACCAGCGGCGTGTACGGCGCGCCGGGAAGCTGTGGCAGAACGGCCCTCTCCGGCGGCAGCGTAACCGGTAGCCGATAGGGCACCGGATCCGCGGCGCTCGAAGCGGCGAGGGCACCGAACATGACGAGGACAGAGATCACCATCCCAAGCCGTCCCAGCGTGCGGCGCGGCCGCAGCATGGCGGCACAACCACCTTCCGGCGACCGGCGGCGGACGCGATTTCGACCCGAAACCTCCTGCCGTGTACGCATGACCCCTCTCCTCGTTCGACGGCGTGCGCCACGCTCGACTCTGGAAGCTATTGCGGGCCGAGCCCGCACGCGCGAGGACCGTAACGACCCGCCAGGCGCTTAGCATCAGGGAAACCCCTACACTCTGCGCTGATCGACGAGCTGCTCGCGACTAAACGGCTCTTACTCGGCAGCAGGGTGGCCGCTCGCTGCAATCGCGGGCCGGGTGTTCCTCATCGCCGGCCAGATCGAGCAGCGGGGCAGCACCTGCAAGCGCGAGGCTGGCCACCGATCGAGAGGGCACGTGCGAGTCGCCCCGGCGGGGTCGCGGACGCGGTAACCATACGACCTGACGGTTGAGGCTATTTGCATGCGTCCGCTGTTCCAAAGCGATTCCGCGTACCGCCGTGAGACTTGCGGTGTTCACCGAAGTTCTCGGACGACGACACGCGCCATCTTCACGGGTGCCCTCAGCTGCTCTTCCGCCTCCCCGAGCTGCACCACGAGGACACCCAACGACTCGCCAGTCAAGTCGTCTTTAGTGGTGTAAGTGCTCGTCGGTAGTTGTAGTCAGTTGTTGGAAACCCGAAGGGTTTTCAACAACTTTTTTTGGCAAATCGGGATTGTTGATAACTCGGTCAGGCGGCTTGGAGCTCGGCCATCACCTCCTCGGGCTCTGCGCCCTCGTCGTTTCCGAGGACAAGGGCGAGCGATTCTTCTGAGAGGTAGCGGCGGCTCACGAGCCATTCGTCGTTCTGCTCGATCAGCACCGCGCCGGCCAGCCGGATCGCGGACGCATCGTTGGGGAAGATCCCGACGACGTCGGAGCGGCGGCCGATCTCGCGGTTGACGCGCTCCAGCGGGTTGGTCGAGCGCAGCTTGGACCAATGCGCATCGGGGAACCGGTAGAACGCCAGCAGGTCCTCCTCGGCCTTCTCGAGCAGCTCTGCGACCTTCGGCGCCGGGCCCGCAAGCCGTTCGATCACCTGCCCGCACCGCTCGCGCGCCTGCTCGTA
>Ga0187779_10002971_pt1 | contig 10317 bp, 8 predicted proteins | sample 1015_Q2_SP10_10__FD_132435 | JGI IMG/M metagenome (GOLD analysis project Ga0187779, IMG submission 132435) | Tropical peat soil microbial communities from peatlands in Department of Meta, Colombia - 1015_Q2_SP10_10_MG | ecosystem: Environmental > Terrestrial > Soil > Wetlands > Peat | place...
GACGCTCGCCCCTTTTACCTCCACCAACGCAGTGGCGGGTGCAACTAGCTTTACCGCCTGAGCCACGGTGTCACCGACCTGTGAAGCATTCGAGGCTGTCAGCACCGCATCGGCGCCGCCACCTCTTGAAGTGCTTGAGCCTCCGCCTCCGCATCCATGAAAAAGGGGCGCAAGGGAGAGGGCAAATATCGCGGTGATAAATAAACCGCTAAGTTTTCTCATAGCATCCTCCTTGCAAAGAGTTGATACACTGCCAGCTTAATTCAAATTCTCGCATTCAATTTGACAAACAACCAACTGTGTAATTATATATGACCAAATATGGTTTGTCATCAACAAAAACACACCAAAAAACCTTGGAGGTTTCTCAGCGGCAAGAGTATTCGAAGCAGCCTGGGAATCGTCCATTACCGTTATGGATGAGCCTCTCAATATAGTCTTATCGGCGCATAGCGTTTTTGGACCCTGCGCGCAATGGCATAATCGACACAGCGAGGCATTCACAACGTCTGGTCGCTTCATCGGCCTACAGGCTTTGACAATATCAACATTTCCACTTTACATGTTTCGCTGGTATTGCCCTTTAAGACCCGGGAAACTCCTTATCCTGGATTAGCGCGAATCCGCCGTTTGACAGACTCATGCAATAGTCAGACACCAGAAAGATAAAAAAGGGGGTGTCTATTTATACGAACGACCGGCGCGCGGCAAGATCCCTTTGCCTGCTGAACCTCTTTTCAGTTGATTTCTCCCATTCATTTTTTTATTTACATACCTGCCCGCCGAGGGCTATACTATGACCCAAATTTCTTATTTGAGCCACCAAATAAAGTGAGACCGATGGCAAAATTTTGGGCGTTCACGTGTACGTGTCTTCTGACCGCAGTCATAACAGCCTCTTCTGTCCCTGCGCAAGAGCTGCTGCCTGCGGTGAATTCCATTGAGGTGAAGGGCCTGAAAAGGGTGGAGGAAGGTGCTGTAAAGTCCAAAATCAGCCAAAAGGTCGGAGAACCTCTTTCTAATGAGAAGGTCTCGGAAGACATTAAGAACATCTTCAAGATGGGATATTTTGATGACGTGAAGACCGAGATAGAGCCAATGGAAGGAGGGATAAAGTTAACCTATGTAGTGAAGGAAAAGCCGACCATTATCAGGGTTGAATTCCAGGGGAATAAAGAATTCGAAGATGACAAACTTAAGGAGAAGATTTCCATTACCGCAGGCTCCATTGCCGACACCACGCTGATACAGGATAATGCAGCGAAACTGCAGCTTTTTTATGAGGACGAGGGATACTGGCTCTCAAAGGTCGTTCCCGTAGTGAACAAGGTTAGCGAAAACGATGTCCGCCTTACGTACCAAATAGATGAGGGGAAAAAAGTCAAGATCAAGGAGATAAAAATAGTCGGGAACAAAGCTATTGCCGCTGGCAAAATCACGGGAGTAATGAAAACTACCCCATGGAAGATTTATTCCTTCATTTTCTCAGCTGGGTATTACAAGAAAGATGTCATCAACACTGATCTGGATGCCATAAAAGACCTCTATTTCAATAATGGCTATATCAAGGTCATTATTGCAGACCCGGAGATACAGCTGACAGAAGACAAGCAAAGGATGACGATCACGATCAACATTTCCGAAGGCGATCAGTACAGGGTCTCTTCAGTAGCCATCACTGCCTATAAAGCCTTTACCGAGGCAGAGCTGAGGGGGCGGATCAGCACTTTTCCGGGTGCCATATTCAGCAAAGAGGTGGTCAAAAAAGACATAGCCTCGATAACAGACCTCTATACCCAAAATGGATATGCCCTGGCAAGTGTATATCCTGACATACTGCCCGACGACGCCACACTACAGCTCGGCCTCACATATAAGGTAGAGGAAGGGAAGATTTATCGCGTGGGAAGGATCGAGATAACGGGCAATACCAAAACAAAGGACAAGGTTATAAGAAGGGAAATACGCATCGATGAAGGCGATATATTCAACAGTGCCCTTTTGAAGCGGAGCTATGAGAGGATCAATAACCTGAACTATTTTGAAACAGTCGACATGGTCCCAAAACCGAGATACGAGGAACAACTCCTGGACATTGATGTGAAGGTCAAGGAAAAGTCCACGGGGACTCTGAGCGTCGGAGGCGGTTACAGTTCGGTGGACAAGTTCGTCGCAATGGTAGATGTCACCCAGTCCAACCTTTTTGGAACAGGGACGTATCTCAGAGCGAGTGGAGAACTCGGCGGTAATATTTCAAACTTTACATTGACTTACAGAGACCCGTGGTTTATGGACAAACCCGTTGCATTCACCGCTGATGCATACCTGACCAGACAACAGTATCCCGATTACGAAAAGAAGGCGGCGGGTGGCGGTTTTGGATTCGGCAAAAGCTTTGGCGAGTACTGGGGAGCCAACATAATGTACAATTTCGAAAAGGCGACTGTATTTGGTGTTTCCGATACGGCCTCAACCGTTATCAAGTCACAGATCGGCACAAAGACCACTAGCAGTATCACGCCCACGCTGACCAGGGATTCCCGCGACAATTACCTCGACCCTTCAGCAGGATCACGGACCTCTGCCGCCTTCACATTTGCCGGCATCGGTGGAGAGAACAAGTTCATAAAGGCACTCTTTGACTCTGCATGGTTTTTCCCACTGGGAGGCACCGGCACCACCATCATGGTGAGAGGGCGGATAGGATATGCCAAGGGAATATTCAATGAAATTCTTCCTCTCTATGAAAACTTCTGTGTTGGCGGAATTTACACGGTGAGGGGAATCCAATATTGCAAGGCGGGTCCAAAAACTGATCTGGGCGAGTACATAGGAGGCCCAAAAGAATTGATATTCAACGTTGACTACATATTCCCCATAGTGAGGGAATTGAAACTTAAAGGGGTTGTATTCTTCGATGCCGGAAATGCATATGCAGCAAACGAAGCTTACGGAACATTAAGACCTACCACGGGGACGGGAATCCGATGGATATCTCCAATGGGACCTCTCAGGGTGGAGTGGGGATATAATCTGGATAGAAAATCCGGAGAGAGCCGAAGCAAGATAGAATTCACTTTTGGCAGTTTCTTCTGACAAACCCTGAGAAATAGACGGGCATAGGCCACACATGGCCACTAAGAATTTTAAGACAATGCACAGGAGGACGAAATGAACAAGGGGAAAAATACGGGGATCATCACGCTTTTATTCCTAACAGTGCTCATCCATGCACTTTGTATTGCAGGGAGCGCCTCAGGAGCAGATGTGGTAAAAATAGGGTATGTGGACCTGAGGGTCGCATTAAATGAATCTGAGGCGGGGAAGAAAGCAAAGATCGAATTGGAATCCCTCATAAAGACCAAACAATCCTCAATAGAGGAAAGGGGCAAGGCCATCGAGAAACTCAAGGCGGATTTCGAAAAACAGGCATCAGTGCTCTCCGCAGATGCTAAAAAGAGCAAGGAGGAGGAAATAGAGAGGCTCATGAGGGACTACCAAAGGCTGGTGCAGGATTCCCAAAATGACGTAAAGAAGAGGGAAGGTGACATCACGGGCTCTATTTTGAAAGAGCTTAGGGAAGTTGTTGAAAAGATCGGCCAAGAGGACGGGTATGCCCTGATACTGGAGAATGTGGAAGGGATTATCCTCTTTTCAAGGAAAGATCTAGATATTACAGAGAGAGTTATAAAGAACTACAACGACTTGAAGGCAAAACAAAAGAAATAACTTATAGGTAAAGCTAAGAGGGTCATACGAATCCCCCTTAATTCCCTCTTGTCAAAGGAGGCAGAGGGGGATTCATTTTACATGATGGTTCCTATGAAACTGAAAGAACTAGCATTGCTTGTCAACGGACAACTGAAAGGGGACCCAGATACAGAGATCATCGGGGTTGCGGGGATCCATGATGTAAAGGAAGGAGAGATCACCTTCCTCTCTGATGTGAAACTGCTCGAGCAATGCGCACGCAGCAAGGCCTCATGTGTGCTCGTAAATGATATTATTCCGGGCATGGAGAAACCCCAGATCGTTGTGAAGAACCCTCAGTATGCCTTTGCGCAATTGCTGGAATACTTTTTCCCAAGACCACTCCCTGCTGTTGGTATAAGTCCCCTGGCCTTTGTTTCTCATTTGGCCGTGGTGAGGGAGGGGGTCTCCATCCACCCCTTTGCGTATGTTTCAGATGATGTGACAATCGGGAAGGATACGACAGTCTATCCTGGTGTGTTCATTGGTACGGGAAGCGTGATTGGCGAGGGGTGCATCCTACACTCAAATGTGACGATAAGAGAGAAGATACGCGTAGGGAATCGGGTGATAATCCATGCGGGTTCGGTGATAGGTTCCGATGGTTTTGGCTATGTGTGGGAGGGGGGACGGCATTACAAGATACCGCAGGTTGGAGGGGTTATCATAGGGGACAACGTGGAAATTGGTGCAAATGTCACCATAGACAGGGCCACCATAGGGAACACCCTCGTGGGAGGGGGCACAAAGATCGACAATCTCGTTCAGATAGCACATAATGTGACTATTGGCGAACATTCCATTATCGTGGCGCAGGTGGGAATTGCCGGAAGCAGCGAAATCGGCAATTTTGTTACGCTGGCAGGGCAGGCAGGAATTCCGGATCATGTCAAGATAGCCGATGGTTGTATTGTCGGGGCGCAAGCCGGAGTGATCGGTAATCTCTCCAAAGGCGCCTATCTCGGCTCTCCCGCAATACCATACAGGGATTTCTTGAAATCATCCGCGTTGTTTTCCAAGCTTCCGGAACTCAAAAAAAAGATTAAGGAACTCGAGGAAAAGATACTCACCTTAGAGAGGAGGAATTCATGATGAATATCACAGAGATACAGGATGTTCTGCCCCACAGATATCCTTTCCTACTAGTGGACAGAATCATCAATATGGATAAGGGAACAAAGGCAGTGGGAATAAAGAACGTCACGGTGAATGAGCCATTTTTTATGGGACATTTCCCCGGCAACCCGATTATGCCGGGGGTCCTTATCATAGAGGCATTGGCGCAGATGGGAGGAATCCTGGCTTTTTGCTCAGGCATACAGGGAGACACGGTCTATTTCATGAGTGTGGAAAAGGCAAAATTCAGAAAACCGGTAGTCCCCGGTGACCAGCTGAGGCTTGAGGTAGCCACGCTCCACCGGAGAGGTAATGTCTGGAAACTCTCAGGGCATGCAATGGTGGACGAAAAAATCGTGGCGGAGGCGGAATTCACCGCGATGGTTGTCAAAAAAGACGAGTCCAAGGAGCGCTAATGGCAACAGAAATACACCCGACCGCAATCGTAGACAAAAAGGCAGTGATTGATGAGGATGTGGTGATAGGGCCTTTCTCCATAATCAGCGGTGGCACACGCATTAGGAGAGGCTCAAAAATCATGTCCAATGTCGTGATGGAGGGAAACACTGAGATCGGGGAAGATTGCACTGTATATCCGTTCACTAGCATCGGACTTCCTCCGCAGGATGTGAAGTACCACAATGAAGAGACAGGGGTGAGGATAGGGGATAGGAATATCATACGGGAATACACGACCATTCACCGAGCCTCTGTTGGTGGAAACGGAGTGACAACGATCGGAGAGAGCAGCTTTCTTATGGCATATGTTCATGTCGCTCATGACTGTACTATCGGGAGCCATGTCATTATGGCAAATGCGGCTACCCTAGCGGGTCACGTCACAGTGGAAGACCACGCAGTCATCGGAGGACTCGTAGCCATTCACCAGTTTACAAGGATCGGTGCCTACTCAATGGTGGGAGGATTTAGCGGTATCGGCCAGGATATCCCTCCTTATATGGTCGCATCTGGTGCACGGGCAAAGCTCTTCGGGCTAAATACCATTGGCTTGAAGAGACATGGATTCCCCGATGCGACTATCGCTGAACTGAAAAAAGCATACAAAATACTTTTTAGGGAAAAAAGGACCCTAAAGGATGCAATTAAGAGAGTCCAAACGGAGCTACCCTATACGGACGAGATAAAGCACCTTATCGAGTTCATTGAAAAGAATAAGAGAGGCATTTGTCGGTAAGGGGCTTTTTAATAACGGCCTTAACCTCTCGGAAAATCTTATACTGTCGTTATATGTGCAACGAATTGGGAACAGTGGTGAAAATATACATCTTGCCAAAGTCTGGCTAATCCTGTGACCCCGATCAAGATTTCCTTGGGGACGCTGATCTCAACAAGAATAGGAGTGAAAAGGAAGTGAAAAAAATTGGTCTAATTGCAGGCATGGGAGGATTGCCAAAGGTCATCGCTGCTGAGGCGAAGGCAAAGGGGTTCCATGTGGTGGCGGTTGCCCTTGAGTCCCTTGCGGACAGGGAGTTATCGTCGCACGTGGATGAGATAAAATGGGTTAACGTGGGAAAATTGGGCGCGATCATTGACTCCCTTAAGCGTGCGGGAATATCAGAAGCGATTATGGCAGGGAAGGTGCCAAAGTCTCTCATGTATAAAGGAACTATAAAGCCCGACCTGAGGGCAATGAAATTACTCTTTACCTTAAAGGACAGGAGTGATGACTCCATTCTTCTTGCCATCACGAAAGAACTGGAAAGCGATGGAATCACTCTTCTGAAGACCACCGACTTTTGCTCCACGATGCTTACTCCTGAGGGAGTTCTCACTGCAGATGGGATTACGGCCGATGAGCAGAAGGACATCCTGTACGGATGGAAGGTCGCAAAGGAGATGGGCAGACTTGACATTGGCCAGACAGTGGTGGTGAAGGACCGCGCGGTAATGGCTGTCGAGGCCATAGAGGGAACAGACGAAGCCATAAAAAGGGGTGGTACCTTCGCGTGCACGGGTGCCGTGGTGGTGAAGGTCAGCAAGCCTCATCAGGACATGAGATTCGATGTGCCAGTGGTGGGATTAAGCACTCTCAAAATAATGATTGACGTGAGGGCAAGGGTGCTTGCGGTGGAGGCAAAAAAGAGCATCCTTCTTCAAAGGGACCTACTTCTAAAAGAAGCGGAACAGGCGGGGATATCAGTGGTGGGTCATAAGGACAAGCACTGAGGGTGCTTCCCATACTACTATCCCTTGCTTTAGGCTGAGGCTCACTTTCTTCAAAGTTTGCTACCCATAAGCTCATTACGTCCAACTCTGCATAGCCAGCACTCCCCGGCAACTACCCTATCTTCTTGAACTTTGTCGCAACATGCACTATGGTGAATAGCAATGGGAACCTCTCAAAGGTCTCTTTCCCTACCACCATCTGTTGCGCTTCAAACACACACCGGAATAGGGAAGAGGATTATCTCCTCCACCTTCCTCCAAAAGAGCCTCTGCTTGCTCCGCTAAAGGAACTCATGCCACCTCCCGATGAATGGAAGGCCCAGCTTCCGCCGGAAGGCTGACTGAATGATCTCGCGTATCCCGAAGTCGAACTATACGATCTCTGGGTGAATGCACTGCCCCCGGAGTTGCGTGAGCTGGGATAGGTTCGAACCGTCGCCTTGCCCCACATCATCCCTTTCGCGCCGGCAGGCGCAAGATATGTCCTGCTTCGTGAAGGCGCAAAGTTGCCCCCCCTGTTACCGGAAGGGGAAACCGCCGTACTCCCTATTCCGCTGTGATTACCCCGGCTTCCATTATATATTGCCCGTGCACCTTTGTAAGCAGAAGGACTCGACCATCCTTTCGCCACACCCTCTGAATATGTGCCGCCGCTTACCCTGTGAACTGGGTCAATGCGCGACATCACCCCCGTCTTCGAATCACGAAAGTGGTTAGTCACAAACTCCCCATGTTCACCGTGACCATGTCCATCGCCATGTACGTGGAAGTCTGACAGAACGAAAAACCCCGGGAACCAGAAATTCCACCACCAAAACGGATACGGAACCCAGCTGTACAGATAGGAGTAGTAAGGAGGTGGAGCGTAGTACGTCACCACAGGAGGTCCCTCCTGATAGTAGTAGTCCGTGATGGTTGTTGAGTCAGGGTATGCGGGAGCAGCCACTCCGCTATAATCCTGCCCGGACGTATCTGCCTGTACGGAAAATCCGTCTTCTGCAATGACATCTCCGAACGTCCTCACGGCCGCCTCTCTACCCATAACCAGGTTGCCGGCGTCTGCTGCTGCACCCACCGCAGCCTGCAACTCTACCGCAATATCGGGAGTAACCGGGTAGTCACCAATCCACCCATTACGCGGGGCAATACCAACCGAACCTAACATGGTCTCGGCTTCCGCCTCGCTTGCCGGAGACCCCACCTTAAGTGCATTGGCCAATCTTACCGCCAATGTCCCTTCCCGTATGAGGGGTTGGGATATTGAAGGGCTCATTGCTACCTGATCGGACTGCGCCGCAATCATGGTTGGCACAAAAACAACGAGCGTCACAAAAAACGTTATGAGAAATCGGCTTTTCATACTTCCCACCTCTTTTCTCATACAAAGAGAGAAAAGCCATTCCCTTTTCGTCTCTCCCTTTATCTCAATTATAGTATGCGCCTGATTACATTCTTTCGCAACTTTGAAACTTAGCAGCTGGACCTCAATTTTTTCTTCTTTTCCCTTATAACTCGGCAAAACGACATGTGATTGTCAATTTACCCTCGATGGGACACGCAAGCTTGTCCAACGTGTGATTTTGACTGTGATTTCCCTAATTGCGCGTTGCATTATATGGGTTCAGGGTTCCCATGACATTCGTACAGTGAATTCTTGTAGCGAGAAAATCAGATTGCCCGATAATACCGAATATGGTACGGATCTTTAAATCCGGCGACTTGTCAGGCTGAGGTCTGATCTGAAAAGGAGACAAGGGAGAGTATCGCAAGGTCCCCCCCCACGGGTGCCCTGGTATGGTACGCGCAGGGCTGACGGACATGACCACCTTGAGATGCCGGGCCGCAATTGTCCAAATCTCGATTTGCTTTCTCCGAGTGCGAAGAGAAGCTTTGCAAGGACGATCTCTTTCTCATTGCTGACTGTCCGATTTCAGGAGCGCATAGCCAAAAGATGAGATTAAAGGAATAATATGCCCATATTTTGATAAAAAAAGTATTTTCCGCCATTTATCAAGGGGGTTCAGCCTATTAGTAGGCTCAGTGCCCATCATTCAGCTGTTGCTAATATTCGCAATAAGTAATATGATGGAATCAAGGTAGTAGAGCTTAAAGTTTTGCTATCGGCAGTTAAGACGGACGAGAAAGGTGGTGTAGGTTATGTTTACCAGAACAAATGAAAAAACGGTTTTAACGCTGGCGGTCGCAACGCTTTTTGTATTGGCGTTTGCATATCAGGTTTCTGCATATACCGCGGGCGGAAGCACACCATTCACCTACACAGGAAACATCGTGTCGCTTGACAATGATTACAGATGGGTCACTGTGCAGGCAGGGCCGAATGATGAACTGAGTTTCAAGCTGGACGATAGTACGGCGGTAATGAAGTGCAATATGCACGAACATTTCAGGGATCTCAAAATCGGAGATCAGGTTACAATATCCTATTTTGAGGAAGGCAACAGCGGCTACATAGCCAGCGAAGTTAACTGGTTGCCGATGGGGATGACCCGTTGTTAAAAAGTGATTAAGTGGATGATGCAAAGAGAAGGAGCGCGGTGCATTTTCCGTGCTCCTTCTTTATTAATTCGTTTGCCCGCCAATTCCGTATAGCCGGGAGAAGTATCAGCAGACATTTTATTCTATTGTCGGCTCGTCCTCTTTCGATTCACCGGGAGGGCAGACGCCGGCAGAGCCGCGCTTGCCAGCCCCTAGGCGTGCAAAAAGATATATGCACGCTGCCAGTAGCAGGATGCAAGATGAGACCGCGGCAGGGCTCCAGATAGACCCGGGCAAGTTTTCATAAAGTCCGTAGCAGCCAGAGGCAATGAAAACCACGACAGCTCCCCACTTGATGGCCCGAGCCGGGAGACGTTTTCCCATTACGATACCCATGATGATACCAACGGCATCGGACACCATCATGCCCAGCGTCGTCCCCAACCACACTGCAACTATTGTATTGTACTGTACCGCCAGTGCGATGGTGGCGAGTTGGGTCTTGTCACCCATCTCTGCCATAAAAAAAGAGACACTCACGGTCCAGAACGGGCTGAAGCGATACCTCTGGTCTTCACCGTGCAGAGTGTCGCCCCTGATTGTCCAGAGACCGAAGAGAATAAACGAACCTGCAGCAGCTGCCTTGATATAGTGCAGCGGCACCAGCATCGCCAGATAACTCCCCAGTGTAGCAGCCATGAGATGGTTTACGGCTGCTGCCAGAAATACAGCCCACATGACCACCTGCCACCTGAACCTGCAGGCAAA
>Ga0187779_10002972_pt1 | contig 10317 bp, 9 predicted proteins | sample 1015_Q2_SP10_10__FD_132435 | JGI IMG/M metagenome (GOLD analysis project Ga0187779, IMG submission 132435) | Tropical peat soil microbial communities from peatlands in Department of Meta, Colombia - 1015_Q2_SP10_10_MG | ecosystem: Environmental > Terrestrial > Soil > Wetlands > Peat | place...
GGCAACGAGTATGTCATCAATGGCACTAAGACGTTCATCACCAACGGCACCATCGCCAACTACCTTCAGGTTCTCTGCATCACCGAGCCCCAAGTCAAGTCTAAGCACGGTCAGTTTAGTGTCATCACGGTCGAGACCGATCGTAAAGGCTATGAGGCCACCAAGCTGAAGCACAAACTGGGCATTCGTGCATCCGACACCGCCGAGATCTCTTTCAGCGATGTCCATGTACCCAAAGAGAATTTGATCGGAACCCCCGGACGAGGGTTTCAGCAGTTTATGTCTTTTTTCGATGAGACCCGTCTGCATATCTGCGCCCAGGCGGTGGGACTTGCCCAAGGAGCCATGGAGCAGGCCATCAGACACGTTAAGGAAAGAAAACAGTTCGGAACCCCCCTCGCCTCCTTCCAGGCCACCCAGTTCAAGATTGCGGAAATGGCCACACGTATTGAGGCCGGTCGGGCGCTCTATCAAAAGGCTGCCTGGTTCCTCGACCACGGAAAGCCCCAGCCCCATCTGATTTCAATGGCGAAGTGGTTTACGGGGGAAACGGCAGTCAGGGTTGCGGATGAGGCCCTCCAGCTTCACGGAGGGTATGGGTTTATCGGCGACTACAACATCGAGCGGTTCTACCGGGATTCGAAGATCGTCGAGATCTACGAAGGAACCAAGGAAGTTGAAAAGATAGTGGTTGCCCGGGCTCTCTTAGGAAAATTCTAAAAATTTGAAATGGTGCAGGGGCGTAGCACTTATACGCCCCTGCATCTCAGTGCCATTACGGGCTCAATGTGAATTGCTCTGTAGAAGTCTTACTGTATCTCTTCAGACCGTCCCAGGATTCCACATACCAATAAATCGGGTTCGTTGTAGAACTTCCCACCAGCTTCTTAATGGTAGTCCATTGGCCTGAAGTCAACTGTTTTGTAAAGACCCCTCCGTTATCGTTTGGACTTTTAACAGTGAAGGACAGGGATGTTTTCTTTGTTGTCTTGCTTGAGAAATCCTGGCCGTTTCCAAACCAGACCTTGAACTTCACCGCACAATTGTTCCACCAGGAGAGGGTCGGAAGAGTTGGTCCGGTTATGGCCGTTGGTGAAATGGCTATATCTCCAACAGGGAAAGCAGGGTAAATATGCATGGAGCGCACTGGACTATGCACTACCGTTTTCGCCTTATCTCCCATCGTTCCGGTTATTTGCCAGTAGACCATCCCTCCTCCTGTCCCGGGAAGAAGAAGGATCTTATTCCACGATGCAGAGGTTATCGAAAGCTGTTTTAAAGGGATCGCTTTGGCTGATGCCGTCAGCTTCACAAATTTCTTTGGATTAGATTCCAAATAGAACAGCAATACAACAGACTTGAAGGTTGCATTTGTATCCCACTGAAAAATCGGCCACCAGTTGTTGTAAGAGGAACAGGCAGTGCATTCGTAGTTATCAACGGGAGAAATCAGCTCGAAACCTGTTAGCGGCTGGAATTCATAGGCGCCCATGTCAACGACTCCGTTATATGTACGCGCATTCCCTGCAAGGTCTGTGGCAGGCAGTCCGGAGACATTATTCCCCTTGTCAATACACGGAGAACCTTGCTGGAGTTGGTAATCTTCTCCTCCAACAAATTTTGGATCGGAATTGATATTGCTAGTCCCGGTCCACGTTCCTTCGATATCACTGTAAGTGATTGAGAGCGAGCCACTTTCGTCATAAATCCCGGCTCCCCCATCATTGTTCCAGAAGATGGAATTCACGATGTTGACCGTGGCGCCGCGATGCGTAATGGCTGCTCCATATCCCTGATATCCCAAAGTACTGTTCCCCGTGAATGTACAGTTGGTGATATTGACTACATGCTCTGTACCACCATTATTCCAAAGAAGATCCATGGCCCCGCCAGCGCCATCACCTGTGTCCCCGGCTTTATTGTTTGCAAAAAGCGTATTTGTAATATTTCCACTGGCATTCCAGAATTGGATGGCGCCCGACCACCAGTTCGTAACGTTTCCTGAAAAGATGCAGTTCTCAATCGTGAAAAAGGAATTGGTGGCGGCAACTATCCCGCTTCCACCGGAGGAGGTCGTGCCGCCTAAACCGAGAAATTTAGAATTTTTGATGACCGGCGACTCGTTACTAATGATGTGGGCTCCCCCTGCATGCAGTGCCTGATTGCTATCAAAGGTGCAGCCATCGATGACCGGCGCAAGGGAATTCGTGTAGGGAGGATTACAGTACGAGTAAATTGCGCCGCCATAGTGATATGCCTGGTTATTGTAAAAAGTGCTGTCGTATATCTCGTAATCACAGGTAATGAAGATCGCCCCCCCGACAGCGCTGTACGTGCTGGTGGCCTGATTATTTTGAAAGACGCAGTTCTCTATAACCAATTTGATCTGTGAGCTGTTGTAATTGCAGGCAAAGAGCCCTGCTCCGTAACCGGGATCGCCCGGAGGGGCAACGTAGGTCGTTGTCAATCCATTCTGGATAGTGAGGTTTTCGATGGTAAAGGTGAAATTAACCCCTGTGCCGTCTCCGGTCACATTCAGAACACGCAACGCATTCTGTCCGTCGAGCACGGTGAGAGTATTGTTTGCGCTTTGAGCAGTAAAAACCGGGTTCCAGCCTCCGGAGAGTATTATAGCGTTTGTATTCGTACCAGTAACCGCATAAGTAAAGGTACTGGCCGAGGTGTAAGTCCCTTCCTGGAGAAAGATATTAACATTCTCCGTCGCACTCTCTGCGCTACTCAGGGCGTCCTGAAGGTTTGTTGGGCTCCCTACGCTCCCATCACCCGACCCTGTAGGAGCTACGTAAATGTTTTCCGACCATGCAATGCCAGTGATCAACCCGATTAACAAAAATCCCGACACCAATACACTTAACCCCCTCCTCAGTCCTTTCATAAAACACCTCCACATTAAGATTAGTACAAAAGAATTTGCTTCAAGAACCTATTGCAAATATGGAGGGGGGTTTGTTTTTCGACTTGCGGGTATGTCTGATGAAACCGAATGTCTTGACGTCTAACTTATTGAAATGGTTTGATGTTTCAAATAATCAAGCAGACTCCAGATCCTTTTCCCCCCCTCAAGTAACATGGTGAACTCACAGCCTCCCCCACGGCTGTTGCGAACATCCTTCTTCACTTAAGTAAGCAATATCTATACCTTAAAGTGTCCAAATTCCATTCGGGTCAAATGGCGATACTACACGATAATTCATGACAAAGCAAACAATTTTTTTTGAGGTTCCTATTGTCATTAGAAGAGGGCCAAAGTGGAAGAGATTTCCCTCAAAGTTCCAAATTGTTTCTCTAACAATTTAAATGAGGTTTCTCGCTTTTATTGATTTCTTTAAGGAGTCTCTGGGCAACGATATAGTCGTCGGGGTATTGTTACTACACTAAGGGCGTATTACGAGAACATAGATTCCAGATATTGTAGCGCGTTTGAGAAATGGGTATTAGGAAAGCGGCATTTTCACGGCCTTCATGGATACCCGTGTCTAATGTGTCGAATTATCGCTCTCTTGAGGTGCAGGCAAAAACTAAAAAACATAGGTTGTGCCCAAACTATTCATGAGGAACTGTGAAGGCATTTTTTCCGCGAATTGAGTGATGGCCTTCCACCCGGTGCAATGCATCGGAATGACAAACGCAGGGCCGATCTTCTTCATTTCCTCGATGGTGGGCTCAATGATCACCTCAAACATCGGCCCGGTGAGATGAAATCCACCCAGCACCGCGTGAACTTTTTGTGTTCGAGTAACCTTCTGAGCATGTTTGACCGTATTGATGATCCCGGCATGAGAACATCCTCCAATGATGACCAGTCCCTTATCCTTCACTTTGACTACGATCCCGCGGTCATCATGGAAGGGATCTGTAGCCCAACGCCCATCGATTTTCGCTTCCGCGCCCGGAAATCCCTTTTCAAAACTGGTCTCTCTCTCCACCTCACCCAAAACGAGGATGAGTCCTGAATACAGGACAGAATCCTCCCTGATTTTTTTCAGTTCGACGCTGGCGTCTTTCAAGCTATCTTCATCTAAGGACGGCATCTCCCTCTGAACGCCAAGAGCCGGGATGTTGAGGCGTCGGTGCAGGATAGCCTCCGGATGGAGAATGAGGGGAATTCCTTTTCGGAGTCTGCCGACGACTTTTTGCAGAGCCCAGAAATGATCAAAATGGCCGTGGCTTATAACGACCGCTTCCACCTTGCTCAAATCAATCTTTAGGAGATCAGCGTTGTGGAGGAAACAGGTCCCTGATGTTCCCACATCCATCAGCACTGTGTGTTCTTCAGAGCCTGCAGCTGCCTTGATGAGGCAGGAAAATCCGTGTTCCGCGAGAAGGGAATTTGGGGGAAGGACTGCCGGACGTCTCAAGATCTTTGAGCTTTCGAGGAGAAGTGCGTCCGTATAATTATCCACCAAGATGGTTACCTCCAGGGTTTCTGCTTCCCTTAAGCTTATCAGGGCCACTTTCCCTCCCTCTCTATCTTTTTCAAGTCCTCATTGCGTGGAAAATAATTCCGTTCTCCCCTCTTGAGCTTATGAACCTTTTTCGCTCACCAAAACAGCTATCGGGAAGCTATACTTGATGCGACCCTCTTCCAGACGCGCGTTTATTCCGATCGTGTCGTTCTCTACGGCTTGGCGAATCAGTGTCCGGACCTTCTCCGCATTTCCCTCTTCAGGAAACGACCGCTTTAAGACACTTTCCAGTTCGAGTTCCGCCTTGTAATATTTAATTTCGGGAGCCGGCAATCCAACGTCGTGAAAAAGCCCTTCCATGTCCGAGAGGGATAAGGCTCGCACATGAGACGGGTCCCTGAGCTTTTCCATCTGATTAAAACGTTCGGCCTGTTGCGGGTCCGCTGATGCCACAACATCCACGAGCGCAACTTCACCTCCGGGTTTACAAACCCTCTTCATCTCGGAGAGCACGCCTCGAGGGTTTTCTAAATGGTGGAATGCATAGCGCGAGGTGACAATTGAAAAAGAATTGTCCGCATACGGTAACACGTACACATCCGAGATTTTCCAAGACACGTTCTTGAGCCCATGTTCTCGCTGCAAAGATTGAGCCTGCTCGATCATGGCGGGCACGAGATCCACGCCCGTGGCATGCTGTGTGATTTCAGCGAACGCGCAGACCACGATTCCCGGACCGCACGCAACATCGAGCACCGTATCTTCCGCACCGGCATTCGTCGACACTAACAACAGCTCCAGTGCCCGTTTATCCTTCATGGCCGCCGCGGTCGCAAACGGCCTCGCTTGCTTCGTGAACTGATCTAAAATTACTATCTTTTGGTCCTCCATCTCTTCAGCGCTCCTGTAACCTGAATATAACACAGGATCACTGCCAGCCCAAAGCCCTCCGCCGGAGTAATCTGTTACCTAAACCGGATCTCATCAATAATTTATGCCGATATTCTGAGTAATCTTGCCCAAGGTCTTATCGAAGGTCCAAAGGGGAATGTCCGTTAACAAAGCTGATGCGATCAGATGAACATCTATGTAACCCAATCCTTTTCCCATGAGTTGATGGTTCTCAATAAGTTCTAAGACTTCTCCATCTTCCGCTAAGATTGTCGTAGGAAGTGATCGAAGATGTGCAAGGATTTCATGTCGATTTTTGAGATTCCCACAGGCAAGCTCGCCAACGATGAATGGATGGCATACGACCTCCCCGGCATTTAATAATTTCGCAAGGTCCACATTTCCGTCACGAAGATGAGATACCCATACGGACGTGTCAACAAGAACCATTTTATTTCTCGGCTATTCTTCGGCGGGGTATCATTCTCAGTTCCTTTTCGGTCCCGCCCAGCTTTGCAAGCCTCTTACTACTTTCCACTGCAATTAATGCCTCTAACCCAAGCTTGACGAGCGTTGTCTTTTCTTTAATGCCTGTCAGCTTTGAAACCTTCTTAATGAGATCGTCTTCGATGTTTAAAGTCGTCCTCATAGTACCCTCCTGCGTATATATGCATCAATATGCATTATTAGTGCATACGTTGTCAAGAAAAGTTTAAACTGACAGAAATCAGCGGCCGCTGCACAACGTCCGCTGGATTGGCTCGTTCAACCCTCTCCTCTTGCGATATTCGGAAGCATTGTTCTCACATGTGATCGTGGCCCTTCGTGGCCAAGGCCACTTTTGCAACCCGCTCAATTGCATCTGGCGTTACCGAGTACGCCTTCACTGCTGAGGCGGCAAACGGTTCAATAGAGGTGGGGGAGGATAAGGCACGCCCAATTACCATTGCGAGCGGGATCAAACTCGGGAAATCATGGAAAACGGGCGTAAGGCATTCGCGACTGCGCTTGTAGGGGCCACAATGAAAGGCCAGGCGAAGGGCTTCCATCACGACCGCCCTGCGGGAACGATGATACGCCGCAGTGCCGAGGAGAATCGCGAGTGAGCTGTGAGTGCATACGCCTTCCCGCCCTGGTGGAACCGGATCGGGATACTCTCCAACCGAGAGGCGAAGTTGCAATCCCGGCAAGTCAACACCACTCGCTGCCGCATTTCCGGGCTCCACTGTGCGTGGGTTGCATTCGATGTACGCACAATCGCGTTCTCGAAACAGATAATCGAGCGTCAGGCCGCCATGCCAGTTTAAACGTTGACCCAGAGTAGCGATGTCGCGCCGAGCAAATGGATGATGTACGCTCACTCGACCGGCCGCACTCGGACCAATTCCGACTGCTGTTTGAGCACTCGTGTGAGCAGCGATAAGACGTCCGTGATCGAAAAGTCCCTGAGCCTGTGCGTATCTGCCTTCTGCGGCGGTCTGGATCATGAGCGGGCCTTCGTGCCACATGACCCGGAGAGCCATGAAGGTGCTTTCAGCTTCTCCAGCATGCGACACGCGACGCACACCTGTTCCCGCAGTGCTGAACGGTGCCTTAAGATAAAAGGGAGCTTTCCACTCCCGGAGCTCCTCAGCAGAGTTAACCAATCCCCATTTTGGCTGTGGAAGGCCAACCTCATCGAGCAGATGCGCGAACTCGATCTTGCTTTCTACTTGAGAAAACGCTTGCTCAGAGGCAATCGCCACGGCTGCGCGGGGGTCCAGCAGGCTTCTACCCACTGCGAATAACCATGCCTGCTCATGGGTGGGAAGAAGGACATCGAATCTCCCTCCTGAGAGCAAAGTGTTGACAGCCTCGATGTAACCAATAGGGTCAAGTCCAGGAGCTGGAGTACGGTGTACCCGCCTTGTCCAGAGGCTGAATCGACAAATACACAAGGGGTTCGGGTCGACGACTTCGATGTGGTGGCCCGCCGGTCCCAACACGCTCAGGAATTCGCGCGCGGTCAAGCTCGAACCTTCTGAAAAAAGAATTCTAAGCGGGGTCATGGGTCTCCGGTCCGTATGAGTCGATTGTTCACAGGGTATCGTTGGTTAGGTGAAACGAACCTTCGCTCGCGAGATCAGTGGCGACGAGTTAGTGAGAGCCGGGCTTATCGCCGATCCGTGGAACTTATGCTTCGCGCGCGTCCTATATGATCAAACGAGTCAGTCCATTATCCTTTGTTATGGCTTCTGACAAAATCCATAATCTCTTTAAAAAAGGGCGCGTCTGCGAACATAGGCCAGTCGTTATGTCTGGCACCTTTCACAATCCATATTTTCTTAGCTTCACTGGGTAGTCCAAGATATAAGCGATTCGCATGTTCTACAGGAACAATTTCGTCTCGCTCGGCTCCAACCACTGCGATTCCTTTCCCGAAAGGCCTCAGGTTTTCAATGTTGTCGTATTTGTCTCTTAGAAATAATTTAACCGGAAAAAGAGGGAATTTCGACCGGGCAACAGATGCGAGCGTATCCCAGGGCGTTATCAGAATAACTCCATCAATTTCAACCTTAGCGTCCTTGGCAACTGCAGCTGCAACTCCACAGCCCAAGGATTCTCCCAAAAGATAGAGTGGTCCTCTATACTGTTCAAACGCGAGGTGTACCATTTCAATGGCATCACTTACAAAAACTTTTTCCCCTACTTCTCCCTTCCTCCGACCGTATGCTGGATATTCGGCTAAAATCACACGAAACCCTAATGGGGTAAGACATTTCACATAAAATAACCTGTCGGCTGCGGTGCCAGCGTTACCATGAAGAACAATGATCGTGCCATTCAGGGATTTCGTTTCGTTAATACTGACGAAACCACGATAATCTCTTAAGGAAGACGGCCAGTAATTCAGGTTATTTGCCTTAAGCCACTCTTCGGAGGGTAACGATGAGTTCGGATAGTAGATCAACTTGTTCTGGATATTAGAGCGCCAAATAATCAGTGCTAAAATAATTAATAGAAACAGGATGAGTATTATGATTTTCATTCTTGGCTATATGAGCGGACTCGAAACCCCCAAAAGATACTCCACTAAAATTCTGACTATCCACAAAATAATCCACATATAGTGTGTCTGTAGGCTGCTGGAGACGGAAATCAGCCGGGGTTCTAAGCCATCCGTTGTAAAGTGTCGTTATCTGATATCCAGATTTTGTTGAAGATTCTCCTGAGTCGTTGAGCGTTCTTTGTCACTTTAGCCTTTGTAGCTTTCTTAATTTCTTTTTCAAGTTCTTTACTCTTAGTTCCCGTAGTTGAATTAAGAAAATCACGAAAGAGACTAGCTGCAATTTCTCTCCTGCCTAAAAAAAACATGCCGTTTCCATCCTCTTTTGGCTTATTGAGCATTTTGACAGGTTCCCCTCGTCTTTTTGGGATAAGATGGAAATGCAAATGTTTTGAACCTCTTCCAATATTCAGAGAAACAACTAAAATCTTCTGAATAGTAGAATCAGCTTTCTTAATAGATATACAAGCTTTCTTTAGAAGAACACCGAATTCTTCCATTGCTCTGTAAGACAGCCGATTGTCAGTTAGGCCATAAACATGGCGCTTATATACGAGCATACAATGAAAATCAGACTGTGGTTCTCTATTTAACATGAAGAGCCAATCTTTTGGTTTTGTTGAAACTACCTGATAACTATCAGGGAACCCTTCTTTACAAAAAGTGCAGTTATTTTTTTTCCTCTTGACCATTTTTTCTTAAAGATAACGTTGCGGGTCACCGGGGCCCGGATTTATCGGCGATCCGATTACGTCATATCATTTTCCCTTTATCTTTCTCAAGGTCTCAGCTGCAGCACGCCGAATTTGCTCATTCGAGTCGGTTAAACAGTGAGAAATTATCAATTCTCCCCATTTAGCGGCTTGCCCCATATCTCCTAAAGCTCTTAATGCATTCAGCCGCTCAATAGTGTCTTTCCCCTGAACTTTATCAAGTAGTGCCCCTACGCGCATAAAAATCAAGGCCTCATCTGCTGCTTTACGGACAGATTCGTCAGGGTCATTGAGAAGTTCCTTCAATATGGGGATGACGCTAGCTCTGCCCGTACCTCCTAAGCAACGAGCAGCGTTTGCTCGAACCTTGGGGTCTGGATTCTTTCGTTCTATTAAGGCTATAGCAATAGATGCCTCAGCTTGAGTCGCCGATGATACACGTCTGTCATTTGAAATGCCCTTAAGTGTCGGAATAGCTGCTTTGGCAGCTGGTCCTATTTCTCCGAGAGCCGCTACGGCATAGAAAATTGCACTGCTTCCAGACTTTCTAAATCTGGTATCTTTAATAACATTTATCAAATGGGGTACTGCTGCAGCTGCCTCAGAACCTATTTCTCTTACTGTATCAGCAGCAACAACCGTAAGTTCTTCGTCTTTCTCATTGATCACGTGTATGAGAACCGGGACTGAGCGTTTTGCTTCTCGTGGGAATATACCTAATGCCAGTATAGCTCCGGCACGGACATTCTTATCCGGATCTTTAGAGAGACGTATAAGTTCCGGAAGTATAGATGGACCCATCTCTCTGATAGTTTCAACAGCCTTTTTTTGTTTATCGGTATCTAAATCGGCAGAATAAATATTGACCGCAAGCTCTCGAAGAAGAAGATAATCAGGATAATTTACTTCCTTATTTTCCTGAGCCACGAGAGTGACAGGCAGTAACAACAGAAGAATGATATATAGAAAGATTCTAGTCATTCTTGGACATCGGCTGTTGATTGACGAAGTACCGATAGGGTTCCAATCGGCCCTCCTAAGCGTACCTTATTATCACTTTCCTTGAGTGTTGTCTATGAATTTATTGAATGCAAATCCCAATTTAGAAACGTGTCTCTGTGAGTGAAACGAAGCAGTCTCGCTTCTTCAGAGAGGTTGCCGCGCACCTTTCGGGTGCTCGCAAAGACAAGCCGTGGGGGCGGTAATATAAACCTTTTGTCAAGGTTTTGAAACTGAAAAA
>Ga0187779_10002973_pt1 | contig 10313 bp, 9 predicted proteins | sample 1015_Q2_SP10_10__FD_132435 | JGI IMG/M metagenome (GOLD analysis project Ga0187779, IMG submission 132435) | Tropical peat soil microbial communities from peatlands in Department of Meta, Colombia - 1015_Q2_SP10_10_MG | ecosystem: Environmental > Terrestrial > Soil > Wetlands > Peat | place...
ATTCGCGCAGGCGTTGAAGGCCGGACCTCGAACGCATTGTGCGGGGGTTTGACTGGCCGGAGAGTGGCTCCGGCTGACCCCATACGAAGGAGGTCCGGCCGTGACTGGAACGATGACATGGGCCGCGATCGATGTCTACGCGCGCTCGACCTATGCGGCGTCGATGGATGTGATCACCGGCGAGCTCTCGCGTCAGCGATTCGACACGGGCGCGGTGGAGCCTGTGGTCGCGTGGCTGGCCGGGTTGCCAGGGCCGGTGCGCTGCTGCTACGAGGCAGGCCCGACCGGGTTCGGGCTCTATCGGGCGGCGGTGGCGGCCGGGATCGAGTGTCAGGTGATCGCGCCGTCCAAGACGCCACGCCCGTCGGGGGATCGCACCAAGTCCGATCGTCGCGATACCGATCTGCTGCTGCGGCAGTTGATGGCCGGAGCGCTGACCGCGGTGGTGGTCCCGTCGGCGACATTGGAGGCGGCCCGCGGGTGCAGGCCGTCATTTACGCCTACGAGACCGGGCTGATCAGCCGCTCAAGCGACCCGCACAATCCCTGACCCCCCTCGACCAGCGGCCCTCCCAAACCAAAGGCGAGGCGTCCCCCGTTAGTTAGCCGCGGTCAGACCGCCCGCGCCGACGACAACGAGCAAAGCTCCGGCGTCTCCCGGTTCCCGCGCTACGCATGGCCACCGCACCCAAGAACAGTTGCGGCGCCGGTCGCGCCAACCGCGACCGGCCCCCAATCTCCCCCCCGGAGCCGCCCGCCGCGCGATGCTCAGCCGGTACGGGCGCCGCGCCAGCCATCGCAGACTGCTCGCTTCACGAAGCCGGAGTCGTGTCCTCGGCCTTCCCGTCGTCGCCACGAGGCTGCTCCCTGCTGATTAGCCGGGAGCCGATGCAGAAGCCTCTCGCTCACGGCGTCCCTGTTGGCGACCGCGGGAGCGACGCTCGCCGACGGAAATCCTGGACAACCCGAACCAGTCAGCGTTCACGACCGTATACGTCGCTGAAGGGCACATCGTGCGCACGGTTAACAGAGTCGGAGGACACCCAACATGCTCGCCACGTCAGTCACGGGAACAGACCAACGCGGCCACGACGTGGCGGCCCATGGTGTGGCGGCTGCCTCGCCGCCCGTGTACACCATCGGAAGCAACGCCGCTGAACGCGACCGGCTACGCAGCCAGACCGATGAGCTGCATGAGCACACGGTCACGCTTCTCGAGCGCGTCGGCATCCAGCCGGGCTGGAGCGTGCTCGAACTGGCATGCGGACCGCGCGGTGTCCTCGAACTCCTCGCCCAGCACGTCGGCCCAGCGGGTGTGGTGACCGGGTTGGACATCAATCCCGTGCACGTCGCACAGGCGCGCGAGCAGGTCACCTCCCTGGGGCTGCGCAACGTGAGTGTGATCGAAGCCGACGCTCGCGCGTCCACGCTCCCCGCAGGATCATTTGACCTCGTCTACGCCCGGCTGATCCTCGTCAACATCCCCGATCCCGAACAAGTGGTCGCGGAGATGGCCCGCCTCGTCAAGCCCGGCGGCTGGATCGCATGCGAAGAGGCCGACGGCGGCGCGATGCTGTGCCAACCACCGCACCCCGCGTACAGCCGCCTGACCGACACGTTCAAGACGCTCTACCGCCACTACGGCGCGGACATCTTCATCGGCCGGCGCCTGCCTGAACTACTGGACGCTGCCAGCGTCCTCGAAATCGGTGTGGAAGCCCGCGCCGACGTACCCCCGACCGGCCATCCGCGACGGACCGTCATCCTCGACATCCTCCAGGCAATGCGCACTACGATCACCGAGCAAGGCCTGCTCACCGCCGACGAGCTCGATCGGCTGGACCGCGAGGCCCGCGCACACCTCGCGGACGCCCGAACACTGGTCATGCCCCATCTCTCATTCATGGCGTGGGGACGCAAGCCCGGTCACCCACAATGAACGCGAGCCCGACAAACATGAAGCGGGGCTCGCCGCCCAAGCCGACAGGCACCCCCGGACAGGCCGAGCACCAACGGTCACCGCTGCGGCCGCGCTCACCGCCCCGGGCGGGCCCAGTGGCCCGCCTCATTCCCGACTCCGTGAACCATTCCGGCGGACGAGCCGTACCGAATCAAAACACCAAGGACGGCAACCTCACGGGCGGCGAGATAGGAGAGTTGAGATGAAACGGATTGCGAGCAAGGGGATCGCGGCGACGGTGTTGGCGATTCTCGCGACGAGCGGGCAGGCGGCAGCCTTCACGCCCGTACCCATCCCGACGCCGCGCGCGGGCACCGCCGCCGTGGCTCACACCGCACACGATCAAGCACACGCGATCACCCAGCTCGAGGAGTGACTCCAAGCAGCGGCTCCCGTCGAGCACGCAGCGACGTCGTCCTCAACCTCCGGCTCAGCGCGCGCCGGGGTCGTGCGTGCACACGCGTGCGTAAGTACTTTGAAGTAGCGGATCGGCGGCACGAACGCGTATGTGGTCGGGGACAAGAGCGGATGGCGGTCGTTGCTTGCGGCGTGAGAATCTGCGTGGATAGATGCGACGCTGCGGCAGCCGAGCCGCTATGCGCTACCCGAACCACCGTGCAGCCTTGGCCGTCCAGCCGTTTGCTCGCGACAACTCAAAGGAGGAGTCATGCTTCGCCGGGCCTCAGGTCAATCGGCATCGCGCTCCTACTGCGATTGAGTCTTGGAGCGTGCGGATCCAGCGCGACAAGTTCGACCAGGGCGACCAGTTCGACGGGCTCGAATCTCCCAGTCCTTCTGGTGTGCAAGGTGCAGGCGAGGAATGGCAGCCCGACCGTCGTGTGATGTCAGGATTCACCGATCCTCTTACGCTGTGGCAGACCTTCGAGTCGCGATCACCTACGCCCACCTCTATCCGGCAGCCGTGCGCTCCGTCGTGCTGGTGGATGCTGTGCCTGCAGCGCTCCCGGCCGAGTTGATACGCCTGATCCCCCCGACTGCCGTGGGAGACGCGGCGTCATTTCGAGCCGCAACGTGAACTTGACAGCATCCGTGCTCACCGCCGTGGCAAGCACGAGAGCAGCAGCGGTAGTGACGTCGTGGCCTGATCAAGGTATACGTGCCTAGCCATGGGCGACCGCGCTCCATCCTTTGGCGACAGTCGGATCATGTGTGCACTAGCATCGGGCGCTATGCGGCGGATGGGTGGCTTCGGAACTCTGCTGAGGGTGCTTATGGGCACCGGAATGCTCATCGGCGCGGTCACCGTCGGGTGCGGTGCGTTGCTGGCCGCATCGGTTCCCGCAGCGCATGCCGCGACCACGGCTGTCCCGGCCATGTCCGCAGCGGTCGTGCCCGACTTCGGCAACCCCAACGGGCACGTCTATGTGCCGCCCGCCGGCCGCGCGGTCAACACCGGGCACCCCGACCACGTGATCGGGAACGGCAGGCCGGCCAGTTGCACGTCGGCTGCCGTGGTGCGCGACGTTGCCGCCGGCGGCATCACTACCTTCAACTGCGGGCCCAAGCCTGTCACCATCGTGATGACCAAGACCGCCAGCGTGATCAAGACCCGGCACCTGGTCGCGTTGGACGGCGGCGGCCTGATCACCCTGAGCGGAGGCGGCAAGCGCCGCATCCTGTACTCGGACACCTGCGCGGGCACCTGGTCAACCGATGACTGCGTCGACCAGCCGTATCCCCAGATCGTCGTGCAGAACATCACCTTCGAGGACGGCAACGACGGCGCGCATCAGGCCACCTGCACGGCCAACATCCCGACGTGCTGGTACGGCGGGGTCGACGGCGGAGGCGCCATCTACGTCGAGGGCGGCCAGTTCAAGGCCGTCAACTCGCGATTCATCGACAACCGCTGCTACGCCTACGGCCCCGATCTCGGCGGGGGGGCGATCCGCGCCCTGGCCCAGTACCAGAACCGGCCCGTATACATCACCGAGGACACGTTCCGCGGTGGCCGCTGCTCCAACGGCGGGGCGCTTAGCAGCATCAGCGTCCAGTGGGACGTCCTCAACAGCCAGTTCACGAACAACAAGGCCATCGGCTTGGGAGCCAACCCGGCCTCACGTGGCACGCCGGGCGGCGGCAGCGGCGGCGCTATCTACCTCGACGGCCAGGACGACAACGTGCTGGTCGCTGGCACCGTACTGGATAACAACAGCGCCCGAGAGGGCGGCGGCGCCGTGTTCGATGTTGTGGACAGCGGCTGGGGCGCACTGACCTTCAATGAGTCGCAGCTGCACGACGACATCAGCGGAGAGTTCCAGACCTTCCCCGGCGTCTACTACGACCTCGACGGGCACGACCGAGCCCCGGTGCTGATCAACTCCACCGACAGCTGACCGTTCGCGCGCCGCGCCTAGCCGCGTCTGCCCTGGAGTGCTGCCCTCAGAGCTGAACAGCCCCGAGACGAACGTGATCGTCCCGCCCCGGCCACGGTGGCGATCGCTTTGCACGCCCGTGCTCGCTCGCCGCGTGCCATCACGTTGGCGACGTGGGGATGGCGGCAGTCCTGGTTGAGAGATCCCCAGCCGGGCCATCGGCGGCGGCGCGAACGCATCACCGCGGAATGCGATCGCGGCGAGTTGGCGAATTTCCCACCGGCGCGGCTGCGTACCGTATATTGCTGCGGTCCGCTGGGGCTGCGAGCCGTTGGGGCGGTTATGTATCGCGCGACTCAAGTGCTGAATTGGAGGTCGGCTCTCCGTGGCCGGTCGGCGGCCTTCGTTTCGGGGCTCGCGACTCTGCTCGTGGTGCTAGCGATTCCGGTGAGTTCGGCGAAGGCAACCCTGGCGCCTACGCCGGTGCCGTACATGGGTTGGAACACCTATTACGGAGTCGGCGGGGTTTTCAATGAGGCGACGATCAAGTCGGTGGCCAGCTCGCTGATCTCAAGCGGATTGGCGCAGGCCGGCTACAGGATCGTGTGGCTCGATTTTGGCTGGGCCACGGGGGCGCGGGACAGCAACGGCAACCTAATCGTGGACTCGACCCAGTGGCCGGACGGCATGTCAGGGCTGACCTCCTGGCTTCACGCGCGAGGGCTATTCGCGGGTATTTACACGGACGCCGGCACCAGCGGCTGCAGTCGACAGGGCGTGGGGTCCTATGGCTACTACCAGCAGGACGTCGACCAGTTCGCGAACTGGGGGTTCGATGCCATCAAGCTGGATTTCTGCGGCGCGGGACAGACGTGGCTAGACCAGCCGCCGAACGACCCTCGGACGCTGTACGGGCAGTTCTCCCAAGCCGTGGCTGCCGCTCCGCGCGCGATGATCCTGAACGTTTGCGACTTCTGGACGCCGGGGCAGATCAACGGAACCGCGCCTTCATACGCGGACTCTTCGTGGGACACCTTCTCGTGGGCGCCCGCGGTCGCTCAGAGCTGGCGGACCGATACGGATATCGGCTACAAAGGCAACATCCAGTTCCAGTGGGTGTTGCGGAATCTCGATCAGAACTCCACCCCGTATCCGAACATCCAGACGGCGGCAGGCCCTCCCGGGTCGTCTGGGATCGCCTGGGGTCATTGGAACGATCCCGACTATCTCGGTCCTGGGCTCGGGATGACGAGCACGCAGGCGCAGTCGCAGCTCTCGATGTTGGCGATGGTCGCGGCGCCGCTGATGCTCGGCAGCGACCCGCGCTCGCTGTCATCCATCAGCATCAACATGCTCAAGAATCCACGAGTGATCGCGATCGATCAGGATCGGCTCGGCGCGCAGGGCTGGCTGGTCTCGCACACCAGCACGGGGCAGCAGGTGTGGGTCAAACCGCTGGCCGGTGGCGCTCGCGCGGTCGCGCTATTGAACCGCGGGTCTGGGGCTGAGCAGATAACTACCAGTGCCAGCGCTGTGGGTCTACCAACGGTCAGCCGTTACACGCTTCTGAACGCCTGGACGAACCAAACCTCGACATCAAACGGCAAGATCAGCGCGTCCGTGCCATCGGACGCGGTCGTCCTCTACCGCGTCACGACCGACCCAGGCTGCACTGTCCCGCGGCTACTCGGCAAGACGCTCAAGGCGGCGCGCGCCAACTTGAAGACCGCCCTGTGCAGCCTCGGACGGGTCACGCGCAGCCGCGCCGGGCCTGCTCGCCGCGGACGAGTAATCGCCCAGAGTCCCCCGGCCGGATCCCATAGACGCCGGGGAGCGAAGATCACGGTAGTACTCGCGAGCTGACCGTGACGTCCCCTGTGGGCCGCGAACGAGGTGTCTCGGACGTCTACCGACGCCGCTTTCCTCCTCGCGCGTGCTCGCGTTGGGCTTGCGCTTCGGGGACAGCGTAGGCGTCCGCGAAGATAGCGTTCACGACCGGAACGCCACGCGGGCCGCAACGGTCGGCCGCCCTCGAGCCAGCTTACATACCCGCTGGGTGGAACGGTTGGTACTGGCCGCTATTCAGGTACTCGTTGACTTCGCTCGGGTCCATTTGATGGACCCCGCCGCTGCCCGACGATTCGAAGTATTGGCCGAGAATCTCGATCCAGACGTGGCCGGCGTTGCCCGGGTTCGGGTTGTTCCAGATCGTTACGTAGGAGCCCTTGCCGGGCTCGATGCTCGGTGCGGTCGGGATGCCCGGGGTGGCGTAGCTCTGCGACCAATCGCCGGTGCCGTTCGGTCCCATCAGGTAGGAGACGAATCCGGAGCAGTCGGTTCCCTGCTGCTGGATCTGGCTCGCGCTGTCGGACACCGCATCGTGATTTCCCTGGTTGTAGGCGCCACCGAGCGCCGACTTCGCCGCCGCCAGCATCCTGGCCGCTCCAGACAATCCTGTGTTCCCGCCGACACTCGCGACGTCGAAGGACGTGGGCAGCGCAGCCGTTGGCGACAGCACGCCCGAGGACGTCGCGTCGCTTCCGTCGAGCGTCGAGCCGGGTTGTGCGTCTTGCGCCGAGGCCAGCTGTGCGGCGAAGCCGGAGGATGTCGAAGTCGACGACGCAGCGGCAAGCGACTCCGGGTCTAGCAAGGCTTGCTGGTATTGAAGTATCTGGTCGACGCGTCCAACGACGGCCTCGAGGCTCATGTCTTTTTGGAATCGGCGTGGCGGGCCGGAACTTGACCGTCCTCCCGGTCGGGGCGGAACGCACTACGGTCTCCCGCCGGATCGCCGGCGGGAGACCGCAGTCAGGGTTTACCGCGACGCGCTCAGCTCGTGTTGACGACGGGACTCTTCATGTGTCGGGACGCCCTGACCGAGCAGGTCTGCGCACCCGCAGTCGTCCACGTGATCGCTTCGACCTGCTCGCGGGCCCTCTCAGGATCGGTGACCCAGGTCCTCTAGAACTCGAATGGGCATTCCTGCGCACCCGCGTCACCGTCCTCGGAGGCGTACATCCCGGTGTAGCCGCGATGCAGCAACTTGAATAGGTGGTTCTGCGACTGCCAGTTCTCGCGCGCATCCCGGATCGATGAGACCGATAGTTCGGCGTGCTGGAAGCCGGTCTCCTCGGTCCCGCACTCCGCGATCACCCGACCGTCGTAGCCGATAATCGCCGAATGGCCGAAGTACGAGTACATGCCGTCCCACCCGGTCGCGTTCGCGACCGCCACGCAGGCGGTGTTCTGCCGGGCCGATGTCTGAGCCACCATGCGCTGCTGCTCCTTGGCCGGATACATGTAGCCCTGGCAGCGGACGATGAGCTCGGCACCGCGCATCGCGCAGTCGCGCCATATCTCCGGATAGTTGCCGTCGTCGCAGATGATCAGGCTGATCTTCAGCCCCTTCGGCCGCTCCGTGACATATGTCCGGTCGCCCGGGCACCACGCTTCGATCGGGCACCACGGGCAGATCTTCCGGTAGTGCTGGACGATCTCCCCTCAGGATTCATCAGGATCAGCGTGTTGTACGGATTCTTGTGCGGATGCTCCTCGTGACGCTCGCCGGTCAGCGAGAACATTCCCCAGACTCCGGCCTCCCGGCAGTCCTCGGCGAAGATGTCGGTCTCATCGCCCGGGACATGTGCCGAGCACTCGAACATCTCGTCGCGGTCATACAGGATGCCGTGAGTCGAATACTCCGGAAAGATGACCGGGTCGAGCCCGGGCCAGCCTCGCTTCAGGCCGTGAATACGCCGCGCCATTCCTGGCAGTTCTCGACCACCTGCCCGCGGGCGTGCAGTCTGGGCATCTTGTAGTTGACGATGCCGACCCTCAATGAACCCAAACCGCGCCCCGATGCCGAACTCAAGTGACCCTCAGCAACAGCCGCGCGAGCGCCTCCCGCACTTGGAGGATCGCGATCTGCCCTCGGAATTCGGCGCCGAACCGATCCAGATCCGGTAGATGATTGTCGAGGGTCCGCGTCACCGAATCCGGACGCGCCGGCGCAGTTCGCCACCCCGGGACCGGTCGCGCTTGGATCCGGGGTGCACGAGGGGTCAGGATTGCGGCCGCGGTCGCACTCCTCTTTGCCGACCCCGGCGAGGATCTCCCACGGGATCTTGTACCGCGAGTCCGCCTGCTCGTAGATGGAGAGGAAACTGGCCGGAATGTCGCGCTGGGCCACCTGGGAGGGGCGCATCGGCGCCGAACGCGCCGCCGGAGTAGCTTTGGCCGATCAGCACCGAGATCAGCGAGGCGGCGCCGGCCAAGAGGAGCGTGATCGACGCGGCGGCGACGATGGTGATGATCCGGGTTGTCCGCTTGCGGGTCCGGACTGGCATCGACGGCGCTCACCCGTCGTCGACATCGCCCACGCGCCAGCCAGCTGGTCCGTCGCGGACGGTGATCAGCAGCGCGTAGCTCGTGATCCCGCCGTCCTTGACCACGGCCGTCGCGAGAACCAGTTCGGGCCCTTGGACGGTGGCCACCAGCGAGAGCAGCCGGGGACGCCCGTCGCGCTCCGTATGCGTGACCCTGGCCTTACCGCCGGTCAGCCGCGCAAGCAGCGCCGGCGTCGCCGCCTTCATGGACTTAGCTGGTGCCTGGCCGTAGGCCTGTCGGAGATAGCCCGTATGAACCGGCCGGCGACGGACCGGGCGCGTGCAAGCTCCGCTGCGGACACGGGGGACCCGCGGCGCCGCGGGAGCGATGCACAGAGCGTCGCGCCGGTGCCAGCGCCGACGCCACGACGCTCAAGACCACCAGTAGTGCTACGGCGACACCGACGCGCCGGACGTGCGGCAGGCGCCGGACCGAGAGCAGCCGGCGAATCGCCCGCCGACTTCGGCTACCCCATCGCGAGATGTCAATCGGCCCGCGCAATATCGAGATAGGTATGGCGCCGGGTCATCCGCCCTCGGCCGCTCGTCCGATCGGTCGGTTCAGCCTCCGGGCAAGCGGCTGCTGGCGCCGCACGTCATCCTCTTCGGACACGCGTGATCGACCTAGATGACACCTACTGCCGGCTGGCGCGTCCCTGGACGCACACGGAGCTCGCCGCCCATTACCGAAGCCGCCGAACATCGCGGAGCGGGGTCCTCAGGCCCGTCGGACGCTCTCACGCGACCTATCGGACTCCTGGCCACCGCGATCCCTCCGGCCGGCACCCTCAACGTGGCGATCCACGTGCTCCACGTATTGCCCACGGCGCTCGGCACGACATCACCCAAGATCTCGTCGCGAGTGCGGCGGCGAACGCGGCCAATGCGCTGCACCGCTGTCACCGCGCGCTGGAACTCGACGGCGAGCGGTACGACTACGACGCCGAGGCCTGGCTTCCGACGATTTACGACATCGTCACCCCGGCGCTGGAGTCAGCCCGGCCAGACCAGGATCCACCAACCAACGGTGGTGCGGCAAGCGCAGGAGGCGATCCGTTGGCTCTCTTGCGCCATGCTTGAGCTCGACCGAGACTCCGCCGAGACGTTTCCTACGCCAAGCAGGATGCGGCCAAGCACGACGACGTCGCCGGGCCCGGGGAACGCATTCGTCGACGTGTATGACACGAGTGGGAAGCTGCTGACGCGTCTGATCTCCCACGGGGATCTCAATTCCCCGTGGGCCTGGTGATCGCGCCAGCCGGCTTCGGCGCGTTCGGCGGCGACCTGCTCGTCGGCAACTTCGGCGACGGCGCGATCCACGGGTACGACCCCGACGACGGGCGCCGAGAAGGGCCAGCTGACCAACACCGATGGCAACCCAATCCTGATCAACGGGCTGTGGGCTCTGCGGTTCGGCAACGACACCTTCGCCTCGCCCAACACGCTGGCGTTCACCGCCGGCATCGGCGACGAGAGCCACGGGCCGCTGGGCGAGATCGACCCGGCCGCTCGGCTAGACCCTATGGAGGATGATTCGCGGCGGCGTTGAAGGCCGGACCTCGGTCGCATTTTGCGGGGGTTTGACTGGCCGGAGAGTGGCTCCGGCTGACCCCATACGAAGGAGGTCCGACCG
>Ga0187779_10002974_pt1 | contig 10312 bp, 8 predicted proteins | sample 1015_Q2_SP10_10__FD_132435 | JGI IMG/M metagenome (GOLD analysis project Ga0187779, IMG submission 132435) | Tropical peat soil microbial communities from peatlands in Department of Meta, Colombia - 1015_Q2_SP10_10_MG | ecosystem: Environmental > Terrestrial > Soil > Wetlands > Peat | place...
ACATGCCTACTCCTTCTCGGTAATTATTTGTTAACCGCATAGGTTGCGAACTTCCTTTAACCCTCTATTCAATCAGAGACAACTATTAATCGAGGAGTACAATGTAGATATTCCTTGCCCTTCTCACGACGTTGTCACGTTTTCTTGGATGTCATTGCATGTTGTGTTGATGATGTCTGAATGACGATCAGTGTCTGGAGCCCGAATTGTGAGAATTGCCAGCACGTGGTTATGAAACCGTTTTGTCATGATCCATAATTATGGGTGCGGCAACGAACGGTAAATTTAAAATATCATTCAGCACATTATGGTCAATCACAACCAGGTGATTTGTGATTGAGAGAGCAGACGGATAAACCACCTTGCATTTGAAAAATAATAGTGTTACATTCGGAAAGAAGGAACCAAGGAATGATCGCAGAAAAAATTAACGTCAAATCTCTAAGCCGCGACGACCTTTTGGCGCGACTGGTAGAACAGGGGCTGAGAAAATTTCGCGCAGATCAGGTCCTCAGATGGATATACGTGCACCACGCCCGATCTTTCGGTGATATGACAAATATCGCCAAGCTGGAACGTGCGCAGCTCGACTCTTTTTTTTACATTTCAAGCCCAAAGATCATCCGATTGGAAGCATCTTATGACGGCACAAAAAAATATCTCTTCGAGCTCGTGGACGGCCACACTATCGAAAGTGTTTTGATTCCCGAGGAAGTGCGTCAGACGCTGTGCATCTCTTCCCAAGTAGGCTGTCAGCAGGCGTGCCGGTTCTGTCTTACTGGAAGCGCCGGATTTGCGAGAGATCTCAAGGCTTACGAAATTGTAGATCAGGTGCTGGAGATATCCCGTATTCTGAAGGGAGAGGGAAAGCGGGGCATTACAAACATCGTGCTCATGGGCATGGGTGAACCGCTTGCAAATTTCGATGAGGTCGTAAAGGCGATAAAGCTCATTACCTCTGGCACGGGGCTTGGGTTTTCGCCACGCCGGGTGACCGTCTCGACGAACGGGCTGGTCCCGGAAATCGAGAAGCTCGGTCTTGCTGGCGTGAAGGTGAATTTGGCCGTGTCATTAAACGCATCGACTGATGAGATCCGTAACAGAATCATGCCCGTGAATAAGCGCTATCCGATCCGTGCTCTCTTGGCTGCCTGTAAACGCTTCCCCCTTGAACCGAGACGCCGGATCACCTTTGAATATGTTCTGTTGCACGGGGTGAACGATTCTGTGGACGACGCGCAGAGGCTTACAACGATGCTGCGAGGGATCCGGTGCAAGGTAAACCTCATCCCCTTCAATCCTTTTTCGGGTAGCGAGTTCAAACGGCCCCACGATGCAGTGGTGCGGCGATTCCAGCAGGTCCTGCTCGACGCCCACTATACCGCGCCTGTCCGCGAATCGCGTGGACAAGACATCTCGGCGGCATGCGGACAGCTGCGAGAAAAGGTAGCGGCATCATAACAATGAGTTAACCCATAGGGCCGAGCTGATAAGAGTGCATCGTGGCGTTAGCAGGGTTGCTTGAGGATTGAGGTGAGAAGGACAGGAATCCGTACCATCTCGCGCCCTTCGCGTTGCCTTTTTGTGGCGTGTTCATGATTACTTATTTCCCAAAATCCCGTTGACCACGTTCAACAGGTCTGCAGTCTGGATGGGCTTGGGGATGTAGGCATTGGCGCCAAGGGCGAGTCCTCGCTTGCGGTCCTCCTCAGCTCCTTCTGTGGTAATAATAATGATCGGAATGGTTTTGTGCGCTGGATCGTTCCGCACCATCGAAACAAGCTTCAGTCCATCCATGATGGGCATATTGATATCCGTCAGGATGATGTCGAATTTCTGGGTCGAGAGCTTCTTGAGCGCATCAATGCCATCGTTCGCTTCGATAATCTTGCTGCCCGGAATGCGCTTTAACGCAAAGGAGATCAACTGTCGCATCGTCGGTGAGTCTTCAACTACCAGAAACTTGTACTCGGGCATGATCCAACCTCCGTTTATTTTTCCTTGAGCAGATCGAGAAAGCTCTGGATCGTCGTCAGTTTGCGCTCGGATTGCGAGTAGAGCTTTGAAGAAAACAGCGCCGTGGCTGCATGGCCGGCAAGCATTGAGAAAAGTTCGTAGTCTACATTCGAAAACTGCTGTTTCTGGACCAGGAGCTTGTAGACGACGATAACGCCAATAACGTGCTCTTTGATTTTTAGCGGGATGACGACCAAGGGGTGGAGATAGTCCACGTGGGTTAGATCAGTGGGGTCTCCCTCGCGGTAGAACGACTCGCCCGAACGCGCAGATGATCCGATGCTTCCCTCTCCCAGTTTGACGCTGGCCCGCGCCTCGGGTCCCATGCCTTCCTGGGCAACGATTGTGAGCTCGTTCGTCTTCTCATCGAGCATCATGATGGAAAACTCCTCGGCGCCGATCAAGTTCATGACAATCTCAAGAATTATCTTCAGGGACTCATTGAAATCCAGCGTGGAATGCAATTGGTAGCTCGCGACATAGAGGTTTGCCAAATTGTTGTTTTCAGCCTCTACCTCGATGTACCGGTTGGCGAAGTCCTTGTTCTCCTCCTCGACCTCATGGTAGCGCTCGATGAGGCTTCTGTTCTCCTCTTCAAGGAATTTAACCCGCTCCTCGAGCGTGTGCACCTTATAGGTACCTTCGCGATCCGAAAATTTTGTCACTTCCTCGAGTTGGGCAACGCGATACCGAAGTTTCTCGTTCTCCTTGAGCAGCTCCTGAGTAAACTCCTCGCCTTTTTTGAAGACCTGGAGAAACTCCTCAACCTTTTTTGAGATCGGTGCGGGTTCTTTTTCCATCATACCCTCCTGTTGTAACCGCTCAAGGCGCTGGCGTCTGTGCTGCGATCCTCTTCATGCAAGACGGGAGCACCCCACTGCGATCGCACACCTCGCGCCCCTCCCCCCTGAAGATATGAACGATACGGGCAATTATAGTCGAGTACGAAAAAATTATCAAGGGAGAATTCTCTCCGTTTCTTCAAGCGGCAGACTTGCCGGAGTTGCACCGCAGCAAGATCTCCTGAGCCATCTCGCTCAACGGCAGAACCTTGTCAATAACGCCCGTTCGGATAGCTTCTTGCGGCATGCCGAAGACCACGGCGCTTTCTTCACTCTCCGCCAGGCACAAGCCTTGTTCTTTTTTTATCGCAAGGACGCCCTCAACGCCATCTTTGCCCATCCCGGTCAGTACGACCCCAAGCACGGCCGGTCCACAGGCCTCGGCAAGGGATACCATCATTCGGTCGGCGGATGGTACGTACATGTCGGAAGGACCCCGTTGGACAAGCTCGGTGGTAAGCCCTTTACGATCCCGTTTTATGAGGAGATGATAGCCGCCGGGTGCGATGAGTACGGTACCGGGCATAACGCGGTCGCCTTCTGCCGCCTCGCTAATAATGAGCCCCGAGAGTTTGTTAAGCCGTTCTGCAAAGCTTTTGGTGAACCCTGCTGGCATATGCTGCGAAATCACGATGCCTGCGCGAAGATCGGCCGGCAGAGCCGTCAGAATTGCTTGGAGCGCCGGAGGGCCTCCCGTGGACGATGCGAGAGCCACAACCTCAATCGGTCCATGTTCTTTCTCCGCCTCATCCTCCTTCCGGACAACAGGTGCTGCCTGCTGTCTGGACAAGAGAGCAATCGTGTCTTTTACGCGCGACATCTTCATGCTCATGACAGTATGGACCTTGGTCAAAAGATCATCGCGGATGGCTTCGATACTCCGGGAGATGCGGGCTTCGGGTTTTGCGAGGAAGTCTACGGCACCAACCTCGAAAGCGCGAAATACGCTCCGGCTGTCGGACCGGGACGAAAGAACGATGACAGGCGTCGGTCGCTCTTTCATGAGCCACCGGAGAAAAGTGAAGCCGTCCATATTCGGCATCTCAAGGTCTAGCGTGATCACATCCGGCAATAGACGGAGCGTCTTTGCAATCGCGTCCACGCCGTCGACGGCGCTGCCGACAACCTCAATGCCAGAGTCGCTCGCAAGCATCTTTGAAATGGCCGTACGATTATAGGCGGAGTCATCGACGATGAGAGCTTTAATTATTTTCATGCCGTTTTCTTTCGTCCTTCACATCATTGGCGAATATGCTTTCTGGGGTCTCGGCCTCGACGCTACGCGTAATGCTCAGTGACACACACGCGCCGCTCAAGCGGATGAAGTATCCTGCGCTGCATTCCTGACCGCTATACCGCCTGCGGCTTTTCCCCGTGATGTTGCATGCCCGTTTCGTCTTATTCCGTCCTCGCCCTCACGGGTTTTTGATAGACCATGTCGTTCTTAAGGGTGCGAAGCATGAAAGCGTTCGAGATGTTGATCAGCGATTCGGAATGGCCCAGGAGGAGGTAACCGCCCTCGCGGAGCTTTTGATAAAAACTTTCGATAGCCTTTTTCTTGGCTTCCCGGTCGAAATAAATGATTACGTTGCGGCAAAAAATAACGTCCATATTGCTGATCAGGCTCGTCTTATGGGGATCAAGGAGATTGACCGAGCTGAACGATACCAGCTCCTTAACGCGGTCGATAATGCGGTAATCGCTCTTTTCATCCTGTACGAAGTATTTAGTCAGCATTTCCGGACTCGTAGCCCGGTGTGCGCTCTTCTTGTACACGCCTTTTCGCGCCGTATGCAACACTCGCTGGTTGATGTCGCTGCCGAGGATTTCGACTTGCCAGTCTCGCCACCAGTCGCCGGACTCAAGCAGGAGAATAGCGATGGTGTACGGCTCTTCTCCCGTGGAGCACCCGGCGCTCCAGATCCTCAGTACCTTGCGGTCCGCAAGGGACCTACGCAGTTCAGGGAGAATCTCCTCGGAAAAGGCGCGAAGCTGCGGGCTTTCTCGAAAAAAATACGTCTCATTCGTAGTGAGATTATCGATAAGCACGACCATTTCAGCTTCTCGTTTCCGGTCGTACTTCAAAAAATGGTAGTACTCCTCGAAGTTTTTGAGCCTGTGCTGTTCGAGCCGGCGGGAAAGTCGGCGCTCGAGCAAAAATTTAGACCCGTCGTCAAAGTATATTCCGCAGTAAGCGTGAATAAAATCCCGCAGAAGCCTGAAGATATCATCTGTCAGAGGAGTGATCTGCTCTTCGAACATTTATTTCCCCAAAGCCTTTTTCGCTGCCAACCGCACGGTTACATCCGGGTCTTCTTCGGCGATCTTCGCAAGGAGAGCCTCGGTTGCTGCACTACCCTTTTGTTTCACGACCTCGATGGCCGCTTTACGGACGCTCCAGTGAGAATCGGACAGATAGGTGGCCACGGTCCCTGCGGTGGCCTCTCCTTCATATCGCGATAACGCCAGGAGCACTGTTTTGCGCACCTCCGGGTCGCTGTGATCGACCAATGCCATCAACGGTTTCAAGGCGTTCGGGAATTGAAGTTTTCCCAACACCTCTACGATTGCCAAGAGAAATATGTCGGACGCCGTCCCGAGGTAGGAAGTCAGGACCTCGCCAGCCCTGTCACCACCCGTGTTCGCGAGCCCCCGTGCTGCTGCAGCCTTCACCCAAAGGTCGGTATCCTCTAAGAGGTGGATGAGCGCATCCTGAGCCTCAGGTGAGTCAATGGCTCCCAACGCCTCAGCTGCTAACATTCGAACCTCAGGATCGTCATCAGTTACTGCAAGTAAAAGGGAGCGAAGAGCTTTCCCGCCAGCTGCGCTGCCGAGTGCCTGGACAACAGCCTTTCTGACCGCCGGCTCCTCATCCTTCAGCGCGAATGCCAGGGCCTCATGTGCCCGATGGCTCGAAAATTTTCCAAGCAGGCGAGCGATGTTTCTCCGCAGGTATGCCTCGTGGGAGGAAAAGTCCTTTAGGAGGGCATCAAGTGCGGATTCGTCGCCGATCGCGGCAAGCGCCTGGATAGCCGCTTCCTGGACACTCTCGTACTCATCCTGCAGGAGAGCCAGAAGGCCGGCGCGCGCCTTCTTGCTTTGGATCAGTCCCAGGGCACAGGCTGCCGTACTCCGCACATGTCCATTCTCGTCTTGTAAGAGCATGATCAAGGCGTCTTCGGCAGCCGTTATGCGGCATTCGCCCAGCACTTGGGCCACGGCCTGCCGAACGAGCGCGTTTTCGTTCGCGAGAAAGCCGACGAGGAATCCGGCCTTGTCAGGGTCGATATGCGCGAGCGACTGCACCACGTGGTCGACGAGGTCCTCTTCTTTCAATAGGGCGAACAGTTTTTTAATTGATTGTTCCCTGCCCGACCAACCAAGCACGGTCATTGTTGATTTCTGGAGCTCTCCTGTGCTCGTCATGAGGATTTCCTCGAGAAAGTCCATTGCTGGCTCACTCAGTCCGACGCGCACGGCTGCGACGATGTTCCGGCGGTCCGATGCCCCGCTCTTTCGGTAGATTGCCGCAAGCGCAACAGCCGATACTTCGCGAACAATACGTAGCGGATCGGCTAGGCTCGCGATGAGCGGTCGCAACGTGGTAGCGTTGCCAATCTTTCCAAGGGCCTCAAGAATGGGCTCACGGAGGCTGTTTCGGCTAAGCGCCGCAAGTAGCGGTTCGAGCGCACGCTGATCGCCAATCTCTCCGAGAGCCTCCGCAGATGCGTAGTCGAGCCAGCCCTGGTCATGGCGGGTAAGACCAGAAAGCAGCGCATCAACCGCCTGGGGGTCTCGGATCTTCCCGAGAGCCTCCGCTGCCGCCACTCGAATATTCTCATCAGTGTCATCCAGCCTCTCGATGAGGGCTGGCACAGCACGGCGGTCCTTCGTGTCTCCCAAGATATCGACAACGAATTTCCTCACGTCAGGATCAGGCGTTTCTATGATGCCAAGCAGGGGAGTGACGGCCTGCCCACCCATTTGGACAAGCGCCTCGATAGCCGAGTTTCGCGCGCCGGCATTGTCGTGCGAGCTCAGCGCCTGAATGAGACCGGCGATGACGTTTGGCCCGCCGATCGACAGAATCGCTTCAACCGCTGCCTTCCGCACACGCCAGTCAACATCTCCCATTGCGCGGAGGAGCAAAGGCAAGGATTCGCTGCCGATGTCTGCAAGCTCGAGAACCGCCTCGCGCCGCTCCTCGGCGTCGCCGCTTTTGAACTTATTTTCTCCCGCTTTACGATGCGACATGTTCCGCCTCCGCAAGCGCTGAACGCTCCTGCTGGTTCAATATCCTTGCAATGTTTATAAGAATGATGAGCCGCTCCCCTACTTTGCCCATCCCCGTTATGAAGTCAGCCTGTGTTCCTGTCACAGCCTCCGGAGCCGGTTCGATATCTTTTTTGGGCACGTGAATCACCTCTTTCACGATGTCGACCACCAGCCCGAGCAGCTCCTGTCTGTTCCCTGGAGAGGCGGGGACCGCACCCTTTGTGATCATCATACGCATCTTTCGAAGGTTGTCACATACCTCGGTAAGACCGAACCGTTTTCTCAGATCAACGACCGGGATAATGGTCCCGCGCAGATTGATCACCCCCTCGATAAAGTGGGGCATCCGGGGCAATGTCGTGATCTTTTGCGGTCGAACGACCTCTGTAATATAATTAATGTCCAGGCCATACTCCTCTGTGCCCAGCTGGAAGGTCACAAGTTGCACCGTCTCCTCAGCAACGGTTGATTTTTTCTCTTTTGCGATTATACTCTTCATTGTCTTGCACCATTCCTGTTCATTACGTTCTGAATTTTTCGATATCTTTTTTTAGTGTGTCCGATTGTTTGGCCATCACATCCATGGCGATGTTCAGCCCCACACTCAGGTCCGCATTGGATTTAGCAATTTCTTTGATCCGTTCGATAGCCTTTACAATCAAATCGCTCCCGGCCTGCACTTCACCCGCTGCACGGTGGACCATCCCAATTTTCGTGCTCATGTCTTCTACGGACACCGTAATGTCCTTGCTGCCTTTGGCCTGTTCTTCTGTGGAGTTTTTTACGAAGCGTGTCAATTCCCGCATCTTTTCTGATGCACGCATGATCTGATCGCTACCGGCCCGCTGTTCGTGTGCGGCGCGGGCAATCTGGTGGGACATTTCACTGATCTTTTCGACAGCGTCGCTCACCTGCCGCATGCCTCGGGTCTGCTCGGCTGTTGCTTTGTTAATGCTCTTGCTCATGTCTCGGGCCCTAACCGCGCGTTTCAAGATTTTCTTCAGCGCTTCGCCGGCATCGCGGGCAAGCAAGACCCCATCTCCAACTATCGTCACCTCTTCGCGCATGACTCCAACGGCATCGCGCGTCTCTTCCTGAACAGATGCGATCAATGCGCTGATTTCCTTCGTAGACGTAGCCGTGCGGTTAGCGAGCTCACGGATCTCCGCCGCGACGACGGCAAACCCCTTGCCCTGCTCGCCGGCCTGCGCTGCTAGGATGGCCGCGTTCAGGGCCAGGAGTCCCGTTTGGTCCGTTATATCCTCGATTACGGTCAAGATGCTCCCGATGCTCTCGGCCCGTTCGCCCAGTCGGTTTACCACCTCCGCCGTGCGCCGTGCCGTTGCATCAATCCGGTTCATCCCATCGATGGTCTTCTCGATCGAACGCATTCCGAGCTGGTCTGCGTCGGTGGCGACTGCATCAGCGAGCGCAGCAGACTCCTGCGCACTGGTTTCCACTTCTTTCACCGATGCACTGATTTGCGTCGCCGACGCGGCTGTATCTTCCGCGGCAGTGGAAAGAACTTCCACGTTTTCGGCGATCTGGCGCACGGCAACGGACATCTGGGTGATAGCGCTCGACGTCTCCTCGATGGATAGTGAAAGATCCGCCGTCGTCTTGGCGACCTCATGCACCGAGGCCCCCATTTCCATCACCGAAGACGTCGTCTGTTGCGAGTTTTTATGGAGCGCTTCGACGGTTCCTGCAATCTCCTTCAGGGAAAAATGCATCTCGTTTATGGAGGAGGCGGCCTCTTCAACGGATTCCGCCTGCACTTTGCTTCCCGTCGCAATCTCCGTGGATGTTGACTTGACTTCCCGCCATACGGTATCTGTCTTATGTGCCGCCTCACGAATGTTCTGGATCATGCCTTTGAGCCCAACGATCATCCGGTTCAAGCCTCTTCCGAGCATTCCAATCTCATCCATCGTACTCACACGAAAACTCTGCGTCAGGTCGCCGGCGGCGATATTCGATGCTACGACTTCCGCGGTCCTCGTCGGCAGCACGACCATCCGCCTGACCATGTAATAAATAAGCGCAGCCAGAATCGCAATGATCAAGAGACTCGTCCCGAGAAGCAGCATGGCGATTTTAGAAACAGTGGCCTGGATTTGTGACCGCGAGAACGCCATCCTCACCTGGCCCAGTTTTTTTCCTTCGAGCATGATGTCAACGGACGCTTCGAGCGGCCCCAGCTCACGCCGAATGGCTTCGGTAAGCACACTGACATCGTCCGTTTTTACCGCATCGAGGATTGCAGTGACGGCCTCGTTCTCCCGATTGAAACTGGCCCGCGCAGACGTAAGAGGACGCCCATCGCTGTTCACGATAACCACCGAGATGATTTCAGGCGATTTTACGAAGTCCTCGACAAGCGTGTTCAGGGCGATCAGATCGTTTGCGACAAGGCGATCGACGATCACTTTGCCGAGGATCGTCCCCGTTTCGCGCCCGCGGGCTTCGACAGTGCTATACTGATATGCGAGAACCATCCTAGTCACAAAGACCGTGCCCAGGATCATGACCAGGGCAATAGCGCCGGTCATGGCCGCCATGATTTTCAGCCCCATGCTTGCGCCGATCCGGTCTTGCACGGTCCTTTTAATAAATTCCCGCAGGTAGATCGCTATCTCCACGCATGTCTCCACATACGCAACTTGACGGCACGCTCAGTAACGTCAGGCCGGTGCTCCCGCCCCTTCCATTACGGACATGATCTTGCCAATAGCTTCGTAGTCAGCGGCTGCCGCATCCATGAAGCCTGTATAGTCCGGATCGATCATCGTGAGCGAACGCGCCTGTTCGGCATCCTTCCGGTCCATTGACGTAAGAGCGTGTTTAATCCTCTCTGCCGTCGTCGGGTCCATGACCTTCGAGACGCAGATGTTGAATTCTGGGATATCCATGGATTTTTTTAGCACGGTGAGGCCGCGGCCTTCAAACAACTTGGCTGTTGACTCACGGATACCACCAGCGTCGTACTCGCCCGCTAGGACCGCAGCCGCCACGGTGTCATGGTGCCCGAGAAATGCGTAGTGCTTCAGGTCGTCCAACCCAACCCCCGCTTCCGCCAACATGGCGCGGGGAATCAGGTAGCTCGATGTGGACAGCCTGTCACCGAATGCGAAGCGCTTCCCTTTGATCGCTTCTACGGAAGAAATTTCACCTCCCGA
>Ga0187779_10002975_pt1 | contig 10310 bp, 7 predicted proteins | sample 1015_Q2_SP10_10__FD_132435 | JGI IMG/M metagenome (GOLD analysis project Ga0187779, IMG submission 132435) | Tropical peat soil microbial communities from peatlands in Department of Meta, Colombia - 1015_Q2_SP10_10_MG | ecosystem: Environmental > Terrestrial > Soil > Wetlands > Peat | place...
GACGATGCTTCCCGGAAGCTGCTTAATGCTGACGTTGTCATAATAGGTCGTCCCTAAGTTAGTCTTCCCCAAAAAGATCCAGTCAGACCCCTCTGCAGGCGCGGAGAGGAAGCACGAGACGAGAAAGAGAAACGGCAAAAATAGCTTATGCATCTTCCTTCCTTCGAGACAGGTTTTGTACTGACGGCCTCTCTTTCGCCATTATTATATCAGAGGCGGCCCCTTAGTTTACCTTTCACGCGTCGCTATTATATACTTCGGAGATGTCGAAAGAAGGATTCGAGAGACTCGTGGCGATAATGGCCGCGCTCCGCGCAGAGAACGGTTGCCCCTGGGACAGAGAGCAGACGAGGGAGTCTCTGAAGCCCTTTCTCGTTGAGGAGACCTATGAGGTCCTCGATGCGATCGATGAAGGCGATCCGGGAAAGATCAGGGAGGAACTCGGCGACCTCCTCTTTCAGATACTCTTTCACTGCCAGATAGCGAAGGAGCGAAACGAGTTCGACGTCTACGATGTGATCGAGACGATTGCGGAGAAGATGGAAGGGCGGCATCCCCACGTATTCGGAGATGCGGAGTATGCGACATCCGAAGAGGTGCTGAAGCAGTGGGAGGACCGGAAGAGGGAAGAAGGGAAGAACAGGGAGTCGATACTCGAGGGCATACCGAGGGAACTCCCGGCGCTCCTCAGGGCGCACAGGATTCAGGCGAGGGCATCGAGAGTCGGGTTTGACTGGAAGCAGGTCGAAGACGTGCTCGTCAAGCTCGACGAAGAACTCGAGGAGTTCAGGACCGCCCTTGAAAAGAGGGATCGGAGAGAGATCGAAGACGAACTGGGGGATCTCTTTTTCGTGCTCGTGAATATCTCCCGCTTTGTCGGGGTCAACCCGGAAGACGCCCTGCGGAAGACGATCTCGAAATTCATTTCGCGCTTCAGGTATATAGAGATGAAGGCTGCCGAGGCCCGCGTAAAGCTCTCAGAAATGACGCTCGAAGAGATGGATGCGCTGTGGGACGAGGCGAAGAGGGAAGGACGGTGACGCAAGGATCAGTGGAGGAAGGGCGTTATGTCGCCGGGACGAGCACCCTTCCGGCAAGTTCATCCATGAGGGTTTTCACGGAGACGATGCGGTCGACCCTGTCGGCGTTCGTGCCGACGGTATAGAGCGGTTTTTCTTCCTCAGGATTATAACCGGCGGAACTGAGAAGACCGTTACAGATGCAGAAGGTGCTCTCATTGCTCTCCCTCGATGGACAGCGGGTGAATCTGCCTTCACTGTCCTTCAGGAGCACATAGCCCTTGTCGCATTTCGGATTTCGCTGCCTCTGCTCCGCGGAGACGAACATGGGCGATTGCCTCAGCACCCTGAAGGGCAGACCGCAGGGCGAACCCGGGTCCTGCGCGACAAAGATGTCCTCCTTTTTCGCGTTTACCACCGCCTGCTTATATTCTTCGGTGGCGCTGCTCTCTTCCGTTGCGAGGAACCTCGTTCCCATCTGAACACCATCCGCTCCCATCCGCAAGAATCTTACGATGTCGCCGTGGGTGTAAATCCCTCCGGCGACGATGACGGGGAAGCCGCCGTACTTCAACGCCATGTCCTTAACGGGGGGCAAGAGGTTTTCGAGTCTGTTCTCTTCGAGATCCAAATGATCGATCCGGAAACCGAGATGCCCTCCGGCGAGCGGTCCCTCGAGCACGACCGCATCCGGCCGATACCCCAACCGTTCCCATTTCCTGCAAATGAGATCAAGGGCCCTTGCGGAGGACACTATCGGTATTAGGGCTGTATCCTTAGGAGGCTGAATCGCGGGCAGGTTCAGGGGCAATCCGGCCCCGGAGATGATGACATCGGCCTGTGCGTCAAGGGCCCCGCGAACGGAATCTTCATAGTCCCTCGCGAGTGCGCCCATGATGTTGATGCCGGCAAAGCCTCCCGCGGACCTGGCCAACGAAATTTCCTCGTACGCGGCCTCATATGTCCTGACCTTTTTCCCGTTTCTCTTCGAGAGGAGCCTGTCGAGGCAGGCGCTCGAAACGACGCCGACCCCCCCCTCACGCGCTACGGCGGCCGCAAGGGGATACAAGGAAACCCCCACACCCATCCCGCCCTGAATAATCGGCAGGGTGATCTTCCTTCCCTTGATCGTCAACGACGGCAATGTTCCTGAGCCAGACATGTACTTCCTTTCTTGAGCCCCGTGAGACAAACCGCAAGAGGATCTAAATCCTACGGGAATGTCTGCGTCCCGTTCCGTGAAAATGCTTACGACAGCTTTTTTAGTATAAACGATTCCTACGAGAAAAAGCTCTTTTTTGTGAGAACGAGGGGCGCTCTGTTGCTCGCATGGGCCTTGTGATGAGGATGCCGCGGATGTGAAAGACGGCCGACCTTGTCAGTCTTTCGCCGTGTTTCGGCATGAAACCCTCTGTCCCTTGACATCTCTGCGCCCTTTTGACTAATGTAAGTAAGCGCTAACAAACATGACAACGAACAGCGGTACACGAAAGAGGATTTTGGAGGCCGGGTTACGGGTCTTTTCGAAGAAGGGCTATCTCGGTGCCACGACGCGGGAGATCGCGGGCGAGGCGGGAATCGCGGAGGTGACCCTCTTCAGGCATTTCTCGTCGAAGGAAAAACTCTTCGAGGAAGTGATACACACCTACACCTTTCTCCCGGCCCTGAAAGGGCTGCTTCCCGAATTGAGGGACATGGATTACCCCGGCGCTCTCTCGGAGATAGCGAAGAGGTTTCTCGCGAGGCTATCCGAGAGGAGGGAACTGATACAGATCATGAACGCCGAGGTGCGGCTCTATCCCGCGAAGGTGAAGGAGATCTATCACAATTTTGTGGATGAAATCTTCAGGACGCTAGCGTCCTATTTCAAGGAGCTGAAGGGCAAGGGTGTTCTGCGGGACTTTCATCCCGAACTGGGTGCCCGGGCCTTTCTCGGGATGTTCTTTTCGTACTTCAACGCGCGGGAATTCCTCCTGCAGAGGAAATATCCCTTCACGGACGAGAGCGTCGTGCATGAGTATGTGGATATCTTCGTGAAAGGGACGTTGAGAGCGAAGACGCGACAGGGAGAGAGGAAAGGGTGATGAGAAAAGGGTGATGAGAAAAGGTGGGGAAGGGCAACTGTCGATGAACGGGAATTCGGTTTCTGTGAACGTGATGATACTCCTTGTTGCGGCTGTATTATCGGTATCCCTTCTGGCGTCTTGCTCGAGCGAAAAGAAGGCGCCTCCGAAGAAAGATGCGGTTCCGGTTTCAGCCAGCGATGTCGTGCAGAGGACGGTTCCCGTGCAGCTTCGTGCCATCGGCAATGTCGAGGCTTACACTACGGTCGGGGTGAAAGCGCAGATCGGCGGAGAACTTCAGACCGTGCACTTCAAAGAGGGACAGGACGTGAGGAAGGGCGACATCCTCTTCACGATCGACCCCCGTCCTTATGAAGCGGCGCTGAAACAAGCGGAGGCGAACCTCGCAAAGGACAGCGCTCAGCTCGAGAACGCTCGCGAGGAGGTACGGCGTTATGCGGAACTCGTCAAGAAGGGATACGTGGCTCAGGAGCAGTTCGACCAGATCCGCACAAACTTTGCGGCCTTTGAGGCGACAGTGAACGCAGACCGGGCCGTAGTAGAAAACGCCAGGCTTCAGGTCAAATACTGCTACATTTACTCTCCTGTTACCGGTCGTACCGGAAGTCTCCTGTCCCAACAGGGCAATCTCATAAAGGCGAATGCGGATAATCCTATAGTCGTAATCAACCAGGTTCAGCCGATCTACGTAACGTTTTCCGTGCCGGAACAGTACCTCGGTGAGATCAAGAAATATATGGCGATGGAGAAGGTGAAGGTCGATGCGGTCATCGGGACGGATGAAGCTCACCCTGTCGAGGGGATACTCACCTTCGTGGACAACGCGGTCGACGTCACGACCGGCACGATAAAGCTGAAGGCCACGTTCGCGAACGCGGAAAAAAGGCTCTGGCCCGGTCAGTTTGTGAACGTCGTCATGACGCTCACGACTCAGCCGAACGCGATCGTGATTCCCGCTCCCGCGGTCCAGACCGGGCAAAGTGGTCAGTATGTCTTCGTCATCAAGGACGACCTTACCGTTGAGTCACGCCCTGTTGATGTGGGCAGGGCACTCGACGGCGAATCGGTCATCGAGAAGGGACTTCGGGCCGGTGAGAAGGTCGTGACGGACGGACAACTCCGCCTCGTTCCGGGCGTCAGGGTCGAGATCAAGAATGCTGCGGGGCGCGGTAAATAATGCACGTATCCGAGCTCTTCATCAAACGGCCGATCATGACCTCACTGGTCATGCTCTCGATCCTCGTCGTCGGTATAGGCGGATACCAGCTCCTGCCGGTGAGCGACCTTCCGAATGTCGACTTTCCGACCATTCAGGTGACTGCCAGTCTGCCCGGAGCCAGTCCGGAGACTATGGCGTCGGCGGTCGCGACCCCTCTGGAGCGGCAGTTTTCGACTATTTCGGGTCTTGACTCGATGACCTCGACGAATGCGCTCGGAAACAGCCAGATCACCCTGCAGTTCAATCTCAGCAGGAATATCGATGCAGCGGGGCAGGATGTGCAGGCGATGATGGCCAAGGCGGCGAAGCAGCTGCCCCAGAACATGCCGACCCCTCCTACCTACAGCAAGGTGAACCCCGCTGACCAGCCCGTCATCTACCTCGCGCTCAGCTCTCCGACGCTTCCCCTCTCTGCGGTCAATGAATACGCCGATACGTTCATCGCTCCTCGTATTTCGATGATCAGCGGCGTGGCACAAGTGCAGGTCTTCGGATCTCAGAAATACGCGGTACGCGCGCAGGTCGACCCGAAGGCCCTCGCGACGAGACAGATCGGCATCGATGACGTCGCCAATGCCCTCACACTGGGAAACGTGAACCTTCCGACAGGGACCCTGCAGGGAACGAGGCAGGCCTTTACGATTCAGGCGACAGGGCAGCTCTATAACGCTGAGGCGTACCGTCCTCTCATCGTAGCCTACCGCAAGGGATCGCCCGTTCGCCTCAACGAGATCGGCCGGGTCATCGACAGCGTCGAGAACGACAAGGTGGCGAACTGGTACAACAGCGACCGCGCCATCGTCCTCGCGATCCAGCGCCAGCCCGGCACGAATACCGTCGAGGTCGTCGACAGCATCAAGAACCTTCTGCCCGTCTTCCGTGCCCAGATGCCTCCATCGGTAAACCTGAACGTCCTCTATGACCGTTCGCTCTCTATCCGTGAATCGGTGAGGGACGTGAAGTTTACCCTCATTCTCACCATCGGCCTTGTCGTCATGGTGATATTCCTCTTTCTCCGGAACCTTTCTGCTACGGTCATCCCGAGTCTGGCGCTGCCTTTCTCGCTCATCGGCACCTTCGCCGCGATGTATCTCATGGGATTCAGTATCGATAATATATCCCTCATGGCCCTTACCTTGTCGGTCGGGTTCGTGGTCGACGACGCGATTGTCATGCTCGAAAATATCGTCCGGCACATGGAACACGGTGAAGGGGCGATGGAAGCCGCCCTCAAGGGTTCGAGGGAGATAGGATTTACGATTCTCTCAATGACCCTTTCGCTCGTCGCGGTCTTTATCCCCGTGCTTTTCATGGGCGGGATCCTCGGACGCCTCCTCCACGAATTCGCCGTCACGATCAGTATGGCGATTCTCATATCCGGGTTCGTCTCCCTGACGCTCACGCCCATGCTCTGCAGCCGTTTTCTGCGGCCCCCGGGTGAGCTGAAGCACGGCCGTCTCTATGTCGTTATGGAGCGTTTCTTCGACGGGATGCTGAAGGGGTATAAGGGGACGCTGAAATGGGTCCTCAACTATCGGAGGTCCGTCCTGGCCCTCACCATCATCCTCACCGTTGCGACGGGCTTTCTGTTTACGAAGATTTCGATGGGATTCCTCCCCACGGAAGATACCGGCCAGATCTTCGCCTTTACCGAGGCGGCGCAGGGGATTTCCTTTCAGGACATGGTGAGGCACCAGCAGGAACTCGCTGCAATCGTGGCGAAGGACCCCCATGTGGATGCCTTCATGTCTGCTATCGGCGCGAGCGGAGTGAGCGTCGCCAGTAATACCGGCAGAATCTTCATGCGGCTGAAGCCCCTGAAAGAGCGAAAGCTGAGCGCCGATGAGATCATCCAGGAACTGCGGAAGAAGGTCGCTAAAGTGACCGGCATCCAGATGTTCATGCAGAACCTTCCCTCGATCCGCATCGGAGGCCAGCTGACGAAGAGTCAATACCAGTTCACCCTCCAGAGCCCCGATACCCAGGAACTCTATCAGCGTGCGTCAGACTTCGAAGCGAAACTGCGGACGCTCCCGCAGCTCCAGGACGTAACGAGCGATCTCCAGATAAAGAATCCCCAGGTGAATCTCGACATCGACCGTGACAAGGCCTCGGCCCTCGGCGTCACGGTGTCGCAGATAGAGGATTCGCTCTATTCCGCCTACGGTTCGCGGCAGGTTTCGACCATTTACGCGCCGAACAACCAATACCAGGTGATCCTCGAGCTCGAGCCGAAATACCAGATGGATCCCGCGGCCTTGTCGATGCTCTATATCCACTCGGCCGGGGGACAGCTCGTGCCGTTGAACGCCGTTACGCGGATGAAAGGGGACGTGGGTCCCCTGACAGTGAATCATCTCGGGCAGCTGCCGGCTGTGACGATCTCTTTTAACCTGCGGCCGGGAGTGTCACTGGGAGACGCGGTGGCGCTCGTGGATAAACTCGCGAGGCAGGTCTTGCCGCCGACGGTCAGTACGAGTTTTCAGGGCACCGCTCAGGCGTTCCAGTCTTCGATGAAAGGGCTCTGGATTCTGCTCGTCATGGCTATCCTCGTGATCTACATTGTGCTCGGCATCCTCTATGAGAGTTATATCCACCCGATCACGATCCTGTCGGGACTTCCTGCCGCGGGATTCGGGGCATTGATCACCCTCTTGCTCTTCCATAAGGATCTGAACATCTATGCCTTTGTCGGCATCATCATGCTCCTCGGCATCGTCAAGAAGAACGCGATCATGATGATCGATTTTGCCCTCGAGGCGCAGCGGCAGGAACATAAGTCACCCCTTGAGGCGATCTATGAAGGTGCAATCATACGTTTCCGCCCGATCATGATGACGACGATGGCTGCACTCATGGGTACCCTTCCTATCGCGATCGGCTTCGGCGCAGGCGCCGATGCGCGCCGGCCCCTCGGACTGGCTGTTGTCGGAGGGCTCGTCGTCTCTCAGCTCCTGACCCTTTACATAACACCCGTCGTCTATTATTACATGGATAAGGTTCAGGAGAAGGTCATGGGGCTGTCTCGGAAAAGGCAGAATCAGCGTAAAACTGAATCAGTTGTTACCGGAGGATAAAATGAAAGAGGTGATTTCCTTCGTACTGCTTCTCGCATGTCTCGCTCCTGTGCAGGGGTGGGCAGATGAGATGATCCAAAAGGGTGAAGTGCTCACGATCGAACGGTGTATCGAGATCGCGCTGAAGAGACAGCCGAATATCGTTGCGTCCATGAATACGGTGAACGTGAATGAGAGCAGGATCGGTGAGGCAAAGTCGAACTATTATCCCCAGATAAGCGGGACGGCGGGTTACGCGCGGACCCTCCCGATCGGCCAGTTTGTGAATACCACTTCGAGTTCAAGCCAGTTTACCGGTTTTCAGGGCGGCGCGATCGATCAATACACGGCGAGCTTTACCCTCAGTCAGAACATCTACGATTTCGGGAGGACCTCTTCACAGGTGAAGATATCGAAGCTCAACTTTGATTCCTCCCGCTCTGACCTCGAGAATGTGACCGAACAGACGGTTTTTGCCGTGAAGCAGAACTATTACGGAGTCGTACAGGCGAAGCATAACAGGACTGTATTGGAAGATACGGTGAAGCAGACAGAGCAGCACCTTGAGCAGGCGCGGGGTTTTTATGAGGTCGGCACGAAACCGAAATTCGATGTGATTAAGGCCGAGGTTGACGTGAGCACGGCGAAACTGAATCTCATAAAGGCGGAAAACGATCTCAGGATAGCGGTAGTCAACCTGAACAACGCCATGGGGGTACCGGAAGCGCCCGAATATACGCTCTCCGAAAATATCTCTTTCGAAAAATACGGGATGACGCTCGAGGAGGCTCTCTCGAGGGCCTATGAGAACAGGCCCGACCTGCAGTCGATCGTCGCGAAGAGGAGGGCGGCGGAGGTCTCGATCGATCTCGCGAAGACGGGTTACTATCCCTTCCTGACGGGAAACGCCTCATACACCTGGTCCGGTCAGCAAATTTATACTATCGGCAACGGATGGACTTTCGGCGCTGCGATAACGGTTCCTATTTTCAGCGGCTTCTTGACGAAGAGCCAGGTCGAAGAGGCAAAGGCGAACGCGGACGTGCTCAGGGCGAATGAAGAGTCGGTGCGACAGACCGTCTTTCTCGACGTGCAGCAGGCATATTTGACGCTCAGGGCTGCTGAAGAGGCGATCCCCACTGCAAAGCTCGGTGTTGATCAGGCGCAGGAGAACCTCGATATAGCGAACGGGAGATACGCGGCGGGTGTCGGGAGTCCCGTTGAGGTGACAGACGCGGAGGTCTCGCTGGCGAACTCGCGATTATCTTACATCCAGGCGCTCTATGCGGACAAGGTCGCACAAGCGAGCCTCGAAAAGGCGATGGGGATGAGATGAAGAAGATGCTCATAGGGAGTCTCGTTGTCCTTGTACTCGCAGCGGCCGGATTCCTGTTCTTCAGAAACAAGGGGAATGAGCCGCAGTTCAGGACCGAGAAGGTTTTGCGGGGCGATATCGTGACGACCGTCACCGCTACGGGTACGGTGAATGCGGTGATAACCGTATTGGTAGGCACGCAGGTTTCGGGCACGATACAACGTCTCTATGTCGATTTCAATTCCCAGGTGAAGAAGGGCCAGTTGATAGCGCAGATAGACCCCGCCCTCTTCGAGGAGCAGGTCTCTCAGGCGAAGGCGAACCTCCTCTCGGCGAAGGCGAATGTCGAGAAGGCAGGTGCTACGCTCGTCGATTCGAAGAGGACGATGGAGAGGAACAGGGAGCTCTTTGCGAAAAACCTCATCGCGAGGAGCGATCTCGATACGGCGGAGACGAATTACGAGACCTCCGTGGCCTCAGTGAACGTAGCCAAGGCCGCGGTGGCCCAGGCAGAGGCGGCGCTGAAGAACGCCGAGACGAACCTCGGATATACGAGGATCGTCTCTCCTGTTGACGGGACCGTCGTGTCGCGGAACGTCGACGTGGGTCAGACCGTTGCGGCGAGCTTCCAGACTCCGACCCTCTTCACCATCGCGCAGGACCTCACGAAGATGCAGATAGACACGAGTGTCGATGAGGCCGATATCGGCAAGGTGAAGATCGGTGAGGAGGTCGAATTCACGGTCGACGCATACCCGGACATCACCTTCAGGGGAAGGGTGGGGCAGGTGCGGATCGCACCGATTACGGTCCAGAACGTCGTCACCTATGACGTCGTCATAACCGTCGACAATCCGGAATTCAAGCTGAAGCCCGGCATGACAGCCAATGTCTCGATCATCGTGGCGGAAAAGAAGGACGTCCTGAAGGTACCGAACGCCGCCCTGAGGTTCAGGCCCGCAGAGCGGACCAAGGCGAAGCAGCCGCAGAAGGGGTCTGCCGTATGGATAGCCGACAATGGGAAGGCGAAACGCGTTCCCGTGACGGTCGGGATAAGCGACGGCAATTTTACCGAACTGTCGGGGGGAGAACTCAGGGAAGGTCAGGAGGTGATCGTGGAGTCACTCGCGAAGGCGAAAGCCGCCACGCCCTCAGGCCCGAGAATGTTCTGACGATGTCTCTCATCGAGATTCGCGATGTCAGCAAGATATACAGCCTCGGAGACATCGAGGTGAATGCGCTCATGGATGTTTCAGCGACGATAGAGAAAGGGGAGTTTGTCTGCATCATGGGTCCGTCCGGCTCGGGCAAATCGACGTTCATGAATGTCCTCGGTTGCCTTGACCAGCCTACGGCCGGCAGGTACCTCCTTGAGGGTATCGATGTCGGCAGGCTCAGCAGGGATGAACTCGCCGGCATAAGGAACAAAAAGATTGGGTTCGTCTTTCAGGGGTTCAACCTGCTCTCGAGGACATCGGCCGTCGAGAATGCCGAACTGCCGCTGCTTTATGACGGACTCCCGGCGAAAGAGAGATGGCAGCGGGCAAGGGCGGCGCTGAAGAGTGTCGGCCTCGAAGGGAGAGAAGATCACCGGCCGAACCAGCTTTCAGGCGGCCA
>Ga0187779_10002977_pt1 | contig 10309 bp, 9 predicted proteins | sample 1015_Q2_SP10_10__FD_132435 | JGI IMG/M metagenome (GOLD analysis project Ga0187779, IMG submission 132435) | Tropical peat soil microbial communities from peatlands in Department of Meta, Colombia - 1015_Q2_SP10_10_MG | ecosystem: Environmental > Terrestrial > Soil > Wetlands > Peat | place...
GTGGCCTTCGGCGATGCCCACGTCGAAGAACCGCTCCGGCCAGCGCTTCTGGAAGATGTTGGTGCCGGTCCCGCTGGGCATCGCGGCGGTGATGGCGACCAGCTCCGGGTGTTCGCCGGCGAGGGCGGTGATCGCATCGCCGAAGACCTGGGTCCAGGTCGGCGGACCGCTCGACTTCTTGCGCGGCTCGCCGGTTTCCGGGTCGTAGGCGGCGAGGCCGTGCCACTTCTCCTTGTTGGCTTCGGCGAGCGCGAATCCCTTCCCCTTCTCGGTAATCAGGTGGATGACCCGCGGACCGGTCATCGGCTTCACGAAGTGGAAGGTGTCCACCAGCTTCTTGAGATCGTGCCCATCGATAGGGCCGAAGTAGCGAAAGCCCAGCTCCTCGAAGAACATCCCCTCCGAGAACAGATTCTTGGCGCTCTCCTCGAGATTCTTGGCGAACTCCACGACCTCGGGCCCGAAGACCTTGCCGAGCCGCATGGTCCAGTGCTTGATGTGCTCGCGTAGCCGGTTGGTGGCCGGACTGGCGACTATGGTTCCCAGGGTCTTGCTGATGGCCCCCACGTTGGGCGAGATGGACATCCCGTTGTCGTTGACGACGAGAATGATGTCCCGGTCGGAGTGCCCCGCGTTGTTCATCCCCTCATAGGACAGACCGCAGGTGAGGGCTCCGTCGCCCACCACAGCGATGACTTTGTGTCGCGCCCCCTGCAGGTCCCGCGCGGTGGCCATGCCGAGGGCGGCCGACATGGCGGTGCCGGCGTGGCCGGCGCCAAACTGGTCGTGCTCGCTCTCGCTTCGCTTGAGGAAGCCGGACATGCCCCCGGTCTGACGGAGCGTCGGAAAATCGGGATTGCGTCCGGTCAGGAGCTTCCAGGCGTAGGCCTGGTGCCCGACATCCCAGACGATCTTGTCGGTGGGCGAGTCGAACTCGTACAGCAGCGCGATGGACAACTCCACCACGCCCAGGCTGGCGCCGATGTGACCGCCGGTGCGGGAACAGCCGTCGATCAGTCGCTCGCGGATCTCCTGAGCCAACTCTGGGAGCCGATCGCGGGAGAGCCGCTTGAGATCGGCAGGCGAATGGATCGTATCGAGGAGAGACATGCGTCAGGGGTCAGGCGTCAGGGTTCCGGGATCAGGCGTCAGGCGTCCGGGATCAGGCACAGGGGAAGGGTCGCGGTGCCCTGACTTCTGTACCCTGATCCCCGAGCCCTGGACATCGCACGCGCATCAATTTTCACGATTCACAATATACTGCGCCAAGGCGCCCAGCGATCCCGCCGCGAGGCCGGCCTGCTCCAGATGGCGGACCGCGTGGCTCGCGAGGGCAGCGGCCTCGGAACGGGCACGGTCCACTCCGAGAACACTCACGTACGTGGACTTGGCCATGGCCGCGTCGCGGCCGGCGGTTTTGCCGAGGGTCGCGCTGGTCCCCGTCACATCGAGCAGATCGTCGGCGATCTGAAAGGCGAGGCCGATTTCCTGACCGTAGTCCGCGAGGGCGCGGACGGCGGCGTCCGGTGCTTCGGCGGCGACCCCACCCAGGATGCACGCGGCCCGGATGAGCGCACCGGTCTTCCCGCGATGCACGGCGATCAGGCCGTCGAGATCGAGGCCCCGGCGCTCCGCCTCGAGGTCCAGCCACTGCCCTCCCACCATCCCCCGGATCCCACCCGACTCGAACAACTCGCGCGCCATCCGGCCCAGCGCCGGCGCTGGGAGGACGAGGTCGCGGCCCGCCTGGGCGAGGACCAGGGCAGCGACGGGCACCAGGAGGAACCCGACCCGCGTCGCGGTCGGGACATCGTAGACGCGGTGCGTGGTCGGACGGCCTCGCCGCAGGTCGTCGTCGTCCATGCAGGGCAGATCGTCGTGGACCAGCGAGTAGGTATGCACCGTCTCCACCGCGGCCGCCACTGCGGCGATCGCGGGCGAGAGACCCCCGACCGATTGATAGGCCGACATCACCAGCGCCGCCCTCACCCGCTTGCCGGGGGTCGTCAGCGCGTAGCCCAAGGCTTCTCCGGTTCGCCCCGGCACGATGGTCCGCACCCGCTCGCTCCAGGCGCCCAGCAGGGCGTCCACCCGCTCCCGCGCCGTGGAGAGCAGGGCCTGCGCCTCAGGGTTCGACATCGAGGTCCTCGGTTCGCAGCGTCCCTTGGGCGTCTTCGAGCACCCGGCGCACCTTCGCTTCCGCCTGCCCCAGGCGCTCGCGCGCCGCGCGGAGCCGCGCGACCCCTTCTTCGAACAGCGCGAGGGACCGGTCCAGGTCCCCATCGTCCCGCTCCAATTGGCGGACGATCTCCTCCAGGCGCTTGAGGTCATCGGCGAGTGAGGGAGCGGGCTCGGCGTTCATGGCTGCTCTTCCACCCGCGCTGCGACCTGGCCGTCGCTCACGCGAAGATTGAATGGCTGTCCCGGTGCGAAGTCGGCACGACGGCGGAGCACCCGGCCGTCCTGATCCCGCGCTACGCTGTACCCGCGTTCCAGCACCCGGAGCGGGGAAAGCGCGTCGAGTTGCGCGCCCAGTCGCTCGAGATCCCGGCGAGGGCGCTCCAGCTGGCGCTCGAGCGTCGCCTCGAGCCGATCGGCGGTGCGGGCCAGGCGCTCCCGGGCCAAGCGGGTCCCGCGGCCCAGGGCGTTGCCCAGCCGGAGTGCCAGCGCCGCCGCGTGCCGTTCGAGCTCGGCCCGATCGGGAACCGCCATCTCCATCGCCGCTGATGGTGTGGGGGCTCGGACATCGGCGACCAGGTCCGACAGGGAGACATCGGTCTCGTGTCCCACCGCGGAGATGGTCGGCACCCTGACCGCGGCGATGGCCCGGCAGACCGGCTCGCTGTTGAAGATGGCCAGATCCTCCTTCGAGCCCCCGCCACGACCGACGACGCAAAGGTCGACGCGCTCCAGCCGGTTGACGATCCTGAGCGCCCGCACCACCTCCTTCTCAGCCTCGGCGCCCTGGACCTTGCTGCCCACGACCAGCAGCTCGACCGCTGGCCAGCGCTTGCGAGCGACGATGATCATGTCCCGGAGCGCCGCGCCATCGAGGCTGGTGACTACCGCGATCCGTTCGGGGAAGAGCGGCAGCGGACGTTTGCGCGCCGAGTCGAAGAGGCCATCCTTGTCGAGCGCCGCGCGGATCCGCTCCAGCGCGAGTTGCTGCTGCCCGACCTGATCGGTGACCAGGAGTTCGGTCACATTGAAGCGAAATTCCCCGCGCTCCTCCCAGAGCGTCGGGGTGCCGAACGCGAAGACCTGCGTGCCGTCCGGCGGCGGGGTTCGGGTCCTGGCGGCGTAGCTCCGCCACATGACCGCGCGCACCTGCGCCTCGGCGTCCCGAAGGGTGAAGTACCAGTGCCCGCTCTGATAGACTTTGAGGCCGGAGAGTTCTCCCCGCACCCAGAGCGGACCGATCCCTCCCTCCAGAACCCGGCGCGCCGCGCGGGCCAGCAGCGCGGGTGTCCACGGGGCGTCTGCGGTGAACAGGGTGGGCTGGTCCGTACTACGCCCTCTGGGTCTGCTTCATTGCCTGCAGGGTATTGGCCATCAGCATCGCGATGGTCATCGGTCCCACCCCGCCCGGGACAGGGGTGATCGCCGAGGCAACCTCGGCACACTCGGCATAGGCCACATCGCCGGTCAGCCGATACCCCTTCGGGAGCGAAGAATCGTCGACGCGGTTGATGCCGACATCGATGACGACCGCACCGGGCTTCACGAAGTCGTGGCGGACGAACTCCGGCTTCCCGATGGCCGCGATGAGGATGTCCGCCGACCGGCAAACTGCCGGCAGGTCCCGGGTACGGGAGTGGCAGACCGTGACGGTCGCGTCACCACCCGTGCCCTGCTGGATGAGCAGGTTGGCCATCGGCTTGCCGACGATGGTACTCCGTCCCAGCACGACCGCGTGCGCGCCCTTCGTTTCGATGCCGTTGCGGACAAGCATCTGCACTACGCCCCAGGGCGTACAGGGCCGCAGCGCGGTCGGGTCTCCAATGACCAGCTTGCCCACGTTCATCGGATGAAAGCCGTCCACGTCCTTCAGCGGATCGACCCGGAGCAGCACCTTTTCGGTGTTGATGTGCTTGGGCAGCGGAAGCTGCACCAGGATCCCGTGCACCGCGGGGTCGCGGTTGAGCTGGTCCACGATGGCCAGCAGCTCCGATTCCGGTATGCTCGCATCGCGGGTGACCTTGACCGAGTGCATCCCCGCCTCGAGGCACGCCTTCTCCTTGCTGGCCACGTAGGCCCGGGACGCCGGATTCTCGCCGACGAGAACCACCGCGAGTCCGGGGACGACGCCTCGTGCTTTGAGGGTCTCGATCTCCTTGGCGACCTCCTGCCGGATCGTCTTGCCAAGCGCGACCCCATCGATGATCCGTGCACTCATCGGGCGATATCCGTGGCTCGGGTTTCCCGGATCACCACTACCTTGATCTGCCCGGGGTACTGCAACTCGTTCTCGATGCGCCGGGCGATCTGATCCGAGAGCTGAATCGCCTGCCCGTCGTCCACCTTGTCCGGCGTGACGATGACCCGCACCTCCCGCCCCGCCTGAATCACGTTGGACTTCTCCACGCCCTGGAAGCCGTTGGCGATCTCCTCCAGCTTGGTCAGGCGCTTGACGTAGCTCTCGAACGCCTCGCGCCGGGCGCCGGGGCGAGAGCCGCTGATGGCATCGGCGGCCTGCACCAGCACCGACTCGGCGGTATCGTGGGGAACGTCATCGTGGTGGGCCTGGATGCAGTTGATGACCAGAGCGTTTTCGCCGTACTTCCGGGCGACTTCGACGCCCAACTCCACGTGGGTGCCTTCGTTGTCGTGGGTCAGCACCTTGCCGACATCGTGCAGCAGCGCGCCGCGTCGGGCGAGGTTCACGTCGAGCTTGAGCTCGGCGGCCATCATGCCCGCGAGCCAGGCGACCTCTTTGGAGTGATCGTAGATGTTCTGCCCGTAGGAGGTCCGGTAGCGCATGCGGCCTACCAGCCGGATCAGCTCGGGATGCAGGCCATGGACCCCGGTCTCGAATGCCGCCTTCTCGCCGAGCTCCTGCATCTCCGCGTCCAGCTCCCGCTGCGCCTTGGCCACCAGCTCCTCGATGCGCCCCGGATGGATCCGGCCATCGGCGATCAGTGCCTCCAGCGCCCGCCGGGCCACCTCCCGGCGCACCGGGTCAAAGCAGCTGATGATCACCGTGTCCGGCGTGTCGTCGATGATGACGTCGACCCCGGTGGCCTGTTCGAAGGCGCGGATGTTCCGGCCTTCGCGGCCGATGATCCGGCCTTTCATCTCGTCGCTGGGGAGTGCAACGGCGGAGACGGTGGTTTCCGCGGTGTGCTCCGCCGCGATCCGCTGCACGGCGAGCGCGACGATCTTGCGGGAATCGCGGTCGGCGTTCCGCTTGGCCTGCTCCCGGATATCCCGGGCGAGTGCCTGAGCCTGGCTCTTGGCCTCGTCCTCGGCCCGCTGCAGTACCTCACGGCGTGCTTCTTCCGCCGAGAGCGCGGCAATCCGCTCGAGCCGCTGGCGCTGGTCCTGGACCAGGCGTTCGATCTCCGCCTCACGACCACGGAGCGCCGATTCGCGGGTCGCGATCGTGGTCTCCCGCGCGCCGAACCCGGATTCCTGCCGGCGGACCTCCTCGAGCTTCCGCTCCAGGGACTGGTCCCGCTCTTCGGCACGGCGTTCGAAGCGTTCCCATTCCTCGCGGCGCTTGTGGGCCTCCCGGTCCAGATCCTCGCGCAGCCGGAGGATCTCCATCTTCCCCTCGAGCACGATCTGGGTCCGCGCTTCATGGGCCTTTTCCGAAGCATCGGACACCAGCGTCTGGGCTTCGGCCCTGGCGGCGGCGAGCGTCCGGGTCGCGCTCTGGCGCTGGGAACGGTTGTACACGAAGAACGCGGAGGTGGCGACCACGAGGCCGGCAACGAGCCCCTCGAACAGGGGCGGCAGGTATGGCGACATTCGATCTATCTCCAGAAGCGCGCCGAGCGGCGCTGCTCCATTGTGGACACCGGTGATGGCAGGAGCCCGGTGACTACCCCGTGACGCCCTGGGCGCCGCTCGCTCGCCGCCCGCGCTTCGAGGGTGGCAGCAGACGCGCGAGATCGTCCGCCATGGCATTGAGCCGGGCAGCGTGCTCCCGGTCTCCGCGACGTGCCTGAAACAGTTCGTCGGTGATGGCCAGCGCCGCCAGGATCGCCGCCTTGTGGGTCTCCACCTGCGGCAGCATGTCCCGGATGCGGCGGAGGGCGGCGTCCACATAGGCCGCCACCTCCCGCGTGTATTCCGGCGGCAGCTCCGAACGGACGGTGTAGTCTTCTCCGCCGATGGTTACCCGGACAGCGTGCTTGGGCGCGGTCACGCGGCCCCCTCGTCGGCATCCTGTTCGAGAAAGCTCAACCGATTGGCGAGCATCCGCAGCTTGTGGCGGGCCGCATCCACCCGATCGTGCAGCGAGCGGTTCTCCAGCTCCAGCTCGATCACCCGCTGCCGCGACTGAATCAACTCTGGTCCCGCCACCACCCCGCCCTTGGCCCGCGCCTCGGAGAGCTCGGCCTCCGCCTTGAGCGACCGGCGCCGCCAAGCGGCCAACTCCTCGCCCACGTGCTGCAGGAGATCCCCCAGCTCGAGGACGGCGCGCGCGTCAGGACGTTCGTAGCCTTGCGTCAAGTTCCTTCTCCACGGCCTTGAGGAGTCGGCCGACCAGCGGATCGATCTCTTCGTCCCGCACCGTCCGGTCCGGAGCGCGGAAGGTGAGGCGGTATTGCACCGCCCGCCGGTCGTCGCCCAACTCGGGGGCTCGGAACTCACTCACCACATCCACCGATTCGAGGAGCTTCCCACCCGCCTGGTTCAGCACCCGGATTACATCGGCCGTTCGAGTCGCGGACAGAAGGACCAGGTTCAGGTCACGCCACGCCGATGGTGTTGCCGGCAGCATTCGGTACCGGCGCGGCGACCGCAGCTCACTACTCAGCTCCAGCTCCAGTCCGTAGACCGATCCTGCCCATGGGGGCGGGGCCACGGCCATCCGCTCCGCGCGGCCCACGGTCCGGCCGTCAGGCGAGACCGCAATCCAGCCTGATGTATGAACTTGCACGGAGCAGGCCGGATATGCCAGAGCCACGGCGGCCTCGAAGAGGGACTTGAGATCCCAGATATCGAGATCCGGGGCGCGGCCTCCATCGGTCCAATGCGCGGGAGTGCGAGCACCGGTCAGCACCGCCGCCACCCGCAACGCCTCCAGCGGGCGGCCAACCCCGCTACCCTGGCGGAACACCGTGCCGATTTCGAAGAGGCGGACGTCGCGCACCTGTCGTGACCAGTTGGTCTCGACGGCCCGGCCGAGACCGGGCAGGAGGCTCTGGCGGAGCCACGAGTCCTCGAGGGAGAGCGGATTGAGCAGCCGGACACTCCCCTCCCCTTCACTCGGGCCGAGCGGCAGGGGCTGGGCCTCGAAGAGACCGAGGGCGACGAGCCCATCGCGGGTTTCCCGGATCGCGCGGTCCTGCGGCGACTCACCGAGCTCACCGACCCGATAGGGCCGGAGCTCGGTGGGAAAGGCGTCGTAGCCGTGCAGCCGGGCGATCTCCTCGATGAGATCGATCTCGTTGGCGAGATCCGGCCGCCAGCCCGGCACGTCCACGGCCAGGCGCTGGTCCTCCGGCTTGTTGAGGACGGTGCACCCGATGGCGACTAGATGCTTCTCGAGCGTCGCGACCGGCAGTGCTTCGCCCAGCACCTGCGCCACCCGCGCTGGGCGGATGAAGATCCGGGGCGGATTCACGGGAACGGGCCAGACGTCCACCGCGTCCTCCACCCGCCCACCGGCGGTGGCCAGGATCAGCTCCGCGGCCCGGCGCTGGGCCTCGGGGAGTCCCCACTGATCCACTCCGCGTTCGAACCGATAGGACGCATCGGTAGAGAGGCCGAGCGCGCGGCGGGTGCGACGGACCCGGGGCGGATCGAAGCAGGCGCACTCCACCAGGAGATCGACGGTGGTGTCGCTCACCTCGGTGTTCTCCGCACCCATCACTCCGCCGATCCCGATGGCGCGCTCTCCGTCGGCGATGACCGTCATTTCGGGGGTGAGATTCCGCTCGACGCCGTCGAGGGTGGTGACGGTCTCACCGGCCCGGGCCCGCCGCGCCACCACCTGGCGCCCCTCGAGTCGCGCGAGGTCATAGGCGTGCATGGGGTGGTTAAGCTCCAGCATCACGTAGTTGGTCACGTCCACCACGTTGCTGATGCTCCGCACCCCGGCCGCCTGCAGCCGGTCGGCAAGCCAGGCCGGGGAAGGGCCAATCTTCACTCCCCGGATGACCACCGCGGTAAACCGGGGACAGCCGTTCGAGTCGTCGATCCCAACGGTGACCCCTCCGACCGTCGCGCGTTCCGTCTGTACCCGGCGCAACGTCCCCAGCCCCTCCGCCGGGGCGCCGGGGATCGCGGGGAGGCGCAGGGGCACGCCGTAGCTGATCGCCAGCTCGCGGGCGATTCCCTTGTGGCCCAACAGATCGGGACGGTTGGGGGTGACATCGAGCACCAGGCGCTCGTCGGCGACCGGGAGCGCGACGAGCAGCGGTGTGCCCGGCGCAACCTCGGTGGCCAGTTCGAGGATCCCGTCGTGATCCTGTCCCAGCCCCAGTTCCCGCGCGGAGCAGAGCATCCCTTCGGAGGCTTCACCCCGGATCTTGCGCCGCTCGAGGGTGATGCCTCCCGGCAAGCTGATACCGATCCGGGCGAACGGATACTTCCGGCCCGCGGTGACGTTGGGAGCCCCGCACACCACGTTCAGCCGGGTCGGGCTGCCGTCATCGACCACGCAGAGCCGCAGCCGGTCGGCGTTGGGATGGGGGCGCACCGATTCGACCAGTCCGACCACGATCTGCTCGAGACCGGGGTGAAGCGGCTCGATCGCGTCACAGGGCACGCCCAGCAGGGCGAGCCGGCGGGCCAGATCCTGGGCCTCGAGATCGCGCCGGAGGAACGCCTCGAGCCAACGGCGGGAGACGTTCATGACCGGCGACCCGCGAGGAGCGCGAACTGCGCGAGGAAGCGCATGTCGCTCTCGTAGAACAGCCGGATATCGGTGATGCCGAAGCGATTCATGGCGATCCGCCCCGGGCCCATGCCGAAGGCGAATCCGGTGTATCGCTCCGGGTCGAGCCCGCAGTTCTCGAGCACATTGGGATGCACCATCCCCGACCCCAAGATCTCCATCCACCCGGTCCCCTTGCAGGCAGCGCATCCAGTGCCGCCGCAGACTCCGCAGCTCACATCCATCTCGGCGGAGGGTTCGGTGAACGGGAAGAACGAGGGCCGGAAGCGCACCGCCGTCTTCGAGCCGAAGAACTCGCGCGCGAAGTGACTGAGGGTGGCCTTGAGATCCACGAACGAGATGCCTTCGTCCACCGCCAGACCTTCGATCTGCGCGAAGACCGGCGCGTGCGAGGCGTCGAAAGTGTCCTTGCGATAGACCCAGCCGGGGATCACCACCCGGATTGGCGGGGGGGCCTCCTGCATGACCCGGATTTGCACTGGCGACGTGTGGGTCCGGAGCAGCCAGCGCCCCTCGTCGAGCTGCCGGCGATCGGTGCGGTCACGCCGTTCGTGGGGCGCGGAGATCCCGGAGGTGCGATTGCGCCGGCGATCCTCGTTCACCCGCCGGTCGGGGATGTCGAGGTACAGCGTGTCGTGCATGTCCATCGCCGGGTGATCCGGCGGGAAGTTGAGCGCGCCGAAGTTGTACCACTCGGTTTCCGCCTCAGGGCCGATCGCCCGGGCGAAGCCGAGTCCGTGGAAGATCGAGAGGATTTCCTCCACCACCTGGGTGACTGGATGGATTCCCCCGGTGGCGCGCCCACGCGACGGCATGGTGAGGTCCAGCCCGCGCGCCGCCTGACCAGCGGCCTCTTCCTCCAGCGCCTCGCGCCGTGCCGCGAACGCGGCCTCCAGCTCCTGCTTGAGCTGGTTGGCCTCGGCCCCCACGGCGCGCCGCTCGTCGGCGGAAAGCCCCGGGAGCTGCTTCAGGATCCCGGTCAGCTCGCCCTGTTTGCGCCCGAGCAGGCGCACTTCGGCGGCCTCGAGCGCCCTGGCGTCGAGCGCGGGGATGGTGGCGAGGTCGGCACGGACCCGGGCCAGCGTCTGACGAAGTTCGATCGTGTCGGTCATGACCGGTCTGATTCCGGGGCTCGAAACGCGGCGAGGGATCCCGTCGGGCTACCACCCCGGGGGATCCCTCGCTGCTCAACGGGATGGCGCGATCGGTGGTGGGGCGCCCGGCTACCTGGCCGCGCGA
>Ga0187779_10002980_pt1 | contig 10299 bp, 7 predicted proteins | sample 1015_Q2_SP10_10__FD_132435 | JGI IMG/M metagenome (GOLD analysis project Ga0187779, IMG submission 132435) | Tropical peat soil microbial communities from peatlands in Department of Meta, Colombia - 1015_Q2_SP10_10_MG | ecosystem: Environmental > Terrestrial > Soil > Wetlands > Peat | place...
AGATAGCTAGACTGCCCTCGTGACGACCGTTGCTCTGGGATCGGGCGTAAGCGTCGCCGAGCTGCTGGGAGTGCTCTCGCTCGGGATCGACCTCGGCCTGGGACTGTCGATGGAGCACATGCTGCGATCGTGCACGCTCGCGCTCGCGCTCGCGGAGCGCTCGCCGCTCGACCCGGTGGACACTGAGCTCGTCTCGCTCACCGCGCTGCTCGCCTGGGTCGGCTGCCACACCGACTCTTACGAGCAGGCGTACTGGTTCGGCGACGACATCGCAAGGCGCGCCGCGATGCACACGATCGATCGGACACCGCGGAACCAACGGCGCGTGTCGCGCTGCGCCTCGGCCTACGCGAGGACATCCCGCCGGCGCTGTTGCAGGTGTTCGAGCGCTGGGACGGCCACGGCGACCCCGGCGCGGCGTCGGGCGACGAGATCGTGCTTGCGGTTCGGATCGTGCACCTGTCCGACACCGCCGAGGTCTACCACCGCGAGAGCGGCGTCGACGCGGCGGTCGAGATGGCCAAGGCGCGCCGCGGCACGCATTTCGATCCCGAGATCGTCGATCTGTTCTGCGCGAACGCGGCCGAGGTGCTCGCGCCGCTCGACTCGGCGCCCAGCTGGGACGTCCTCACGGCACAGCCCGCGCTCAACACGCCGCTGTCCAGCGAGCAGGCGACGGCCGCGCTGGAGGCGATCGCGGACTTCATCGACCTGAAGTCGCCGTACACGCTCGGCCACTCCCGTGCCGTCGCGGACCTCGCGGCCGAGGCGGCGAGGGTGGCGGGGCTGCCGGCGGAGGAGGTCGAGCTCGTGCGGCGCGCGGGCCTGCTGCATGACCTCGGGCGCCTCGGGATCTCGAACGCGATCTGGGACAAGCGCGATCCACTCTCGGCGTCCGAGCAGGAGCGGATCCGCCTGCAGCCGTACTTGACGGAGCGGATGCTGTCGAGGTCGCCGAAGCTCGCCGTCCTCGCGCCGCTCGCCTCTTCGCATCAGGAGCGGCTGGACGGCTCCGGCTATCCGCGCGGGCTGCGCGGGCATGCGCTCCAAGGTCACGAAGCGCCCGGAGCAGGCCTCCGGCCTGACCGGGCGCGAGATCGAGGTGCTGCGGCTGCTCGCGCGCGGCCTGCAGACCAAGCAGATCGCGCGGGAGCTCGTGATCACGCCGAGGACCGTCGACCATCACATCAGCCACATCTACACGAAGATCGGCGCGTCCCATCGCGTCGGCGCAAGCCTGTTCGCCACCGAGCACGGACTCGTCTGACCGAAGTCAAGCACTCCCGACGACGGCGAAAGACCGGGAATTCTTCCGATGTGCGCCCGTGTCCGGCGTCGTAGCTTCGTCCGAGGCATGACGGCGGACGACACAGGAGGAAACGAAGAAGTGCGGACGCCGACTTTCTGCGCGTTGTGCGTCTCTCGCTGCGGCGCGGTCGCGGTGACGGCTGATGGGCGGTTCACGGCGCTGGAGCCCGACCCGACGCACCCGACGGGGCGGGCGCTGTGCGTGAAGGGCAAGGCGGCGCCGGCGATCGTCGGCAGTGCCGATCGGGTGCTTCACCCGCTGCGGCGTACGGCGCCGAAGGGGGCGGGGGACCCGGGGTGGGAGCGGATCGGCTGGGAGGAGGCGCTCGACACGGTCGCCGCGCAGCTGAGGTCGATCGCGGCCGCATCAGGGCCGGAGTCGGTGGTGTTCGGGGCTGCGTCGCCGTCGACCTCGGCGATCAGCGACTCGATCGACTGGATCACGCGCCTGCGCCGCGCTTTCGGCAGCCCGAACTTCACCTACGCCATGGAGCTGTGCGGATGGGGCCGGTATCTCGCCTCGACGTACACGTTCGGCGCGCCGGTGCCGGGGGCGTTCATGCCCGATCTTGAGCGGGCCGGCTGCATCCTGTACTGGGGGTACAACCCGTCGGTGGCCCGGCTCGCGCACGCCACTGCGACGGTCGACGCTCGTCGGCGGGGGGCGAAACTGGTGACGATCGACCCGCGCCGCGCGGGCCTCGCGTCGAGCGCCGATCACTGGCTGCGGGTGCGCCCCGGGACCGACGCTGCGCTCGCGCTCGCGATCGCCGGCGTGCTGCTCGAGCGCGGCTTATACGACGTCGAGTTCGTCCGCCGCTGGACCAACGCGCCGCTGCTCGTGCGCGCCGATACCGGGCGGCTGCTGCGCTCTGAGGAAGCGCCCGGAGCCGTGCCTGGGCGCTACCTCGCGTGGGACGCCGCGGGCGCAGGACCGGTGAGCTATGACCCGAAGACGCGCAGCTACGACGCCGAGGAGGCGCGGCTCGCGCTCGAGGGCCGCTACGCGGTCGGCGACATCGAGTGCCGCCCCGTCCTGGCCGAGCTCGCCGATCACTGCCGCGCCTGCCCGCCGGAGGCGGCGGCCGCGATCTGCGGGGTGCCGGCGGCGGAGATCGAGCGGGTCGCGGAGACCCTGTGGAGTTCCCGCCCGGTCGCGTTCTACACCTGGAGCGGGCTCGAGCAGCACAGCGGCACGACCCAGACGATCCGCGCGATCAACGTGCTCTACGCGCTGCTCGGCTGCCTGGACGCGCCGGGCGGCAACGTCCTGTTCACCCCGGTGCCGACCAACCCGATCGACGGGGTCGGGCTGCTCGCGCCCGACCAGCGCGCGAAGGCGATCGGGCTGGAGGGGCGGCCGCTCGGGCCGGCGCGGTTCGAGTTCACCACCGGGCCCGACTTCTACGCGGCGGCGCTTGACGGCCGCGCCCGGGCGCTGGTCAACTTCGGCTCCAACGTGGTGATGGCCCACGCCGACAGCGCCCGTGGCCGGGACGCGCTGGCGGCGCTCGAGTTCATGGTCCACGCCGACATGTTCCTCAGCCCGACGGCGGACCTGGCCGACATCGTCTTGCCCGTCGCCATCCCGTTCGAGGTCGAGGGGCTGCGGATCGGGTTCGAGGTCAGCCAGGAGGGCCAGTCGCTCGTGCAGTTGCGGCGGCCTGTCCAGGCGCCGCGCGGCGAGGCACGCTCCGATCTGGAGATCGTGTTCGCGCTGGCGATGCGGCTCGGCCTGGGCGCGCAGTTCTGGGACGGCGACATCGACGCTGCGTGGCGACACCAGCTTGAGCCGAGCGGGATCACGCTCGAGCAGTTGCGCGCGCAGCCGGCCGGGATCAGGCTGCCGCTGGCGACCCGTTACCAGAAGCACGGCGAGCTTCGGGACGGCGTACCGGTCGGGTTCCGCACCCCGTCCGGAAAGGTTGAGCTGCTGTCCGAGACGCTCGTCGACCACGGGTACCCAGCGCTGCCGACATTCACCGAGCCGGCGACCAGCCCCCGCTCGCGGCCGGACCTCGCCGGCCGCTACCCACTCGTGCTCACCTGCGCCAAGTCGGTGCGGTTCGCCGAGTCCCAGCACCGCCAGATCGCCACGCTGCGCCGCGACACGCCCGACCCACAGCTCGAGATCCATCCCGACGCCGCGGCGGACCGCGCGATCGCCGCCGGCGACTGGGTCCGGATCGTGACCCCGAGCGGCGCCGTCCGCGCGCGGGCGCGGCTCAACTCGAGCCTCGACCCGGGAGTCGTGTGCGGCCAGCACGGCTGGTGGCAGGGGTGCGCCGAGCTTGGGCTGCCGGGGTACCCCCCGTATGGCCCCGACAGCGCCAACCTCAACCTGATCCTGCCGCAGACGCCCGCTGACCCGGTCAGCGGCAGCTCCCCGCTCCGCGCGTCACTGTGCGAGATCGAACGCATGGAAATCCAGGACGCAGGCGATCAATACGCCCACCGGGCATGACGCCGTCGGCGGACGCTCGATGTCGGCGGGCTTCCCATCGCGTACGGCCCGGCCGACTCGACCGGGCGCTCGGCGATCAGCTCGATTGCCTGGTCAGTAGCTGAAGACCGTGGCGCCTTCGTCGATCCACTGCCACAGCGGGGTGGCGCCTCCGAGTTGCGCACCGTCGATCAGGTCCCCTTGCTTGAGCTTGCGCGCGTTGAAGCAGACCGGGCACACGAGCGTTCGCCCGCCCGCCTCGACGTACTGCGCCGCCAGAGTCGGCAGGGGTGGACAGCCATCGCAGGCGACACCTTGGGCCATGTCCGGCAGCGCGAGGCGGACCGCCTCCTTGGTCAGGAACATCGTCACCTGTTTCCCGGCCTGGGCGGCCGCGCCGGCGACGAGAAACGCGAGGGTCACCCGCTCGGGGTCCTCCAGGCCGGTCGCCAGGTTGATCACTACCTTGCCGTTTGTGGTCATTGTTGACTCCTCTCGTTCGGGAGCATGAGAATCGCTGACGGTCTGCCGTCGAGCATCGGCGATATCACCCATCTTTTTTGAAGCTGTCTGTCGTGCCGTGTCGAGGCGTGAGCCCGACCGGCCGCGAGAATCGCGGCCGGCGGAAACTCCGTGGTATTCCCGATGTTGTGGCATCGCTACGCGCGTAGGGTGCCCACGTGCCTGAGCCCCAGCCGAGCCGAGGAGTGATGGCGTCGAACGACAAGCTTGAAATCGATCTCGCGACCGAGAATGCGATGAACCGGTCGCTGATCGGTCGCGACGCAGAGCTTGCTGTGCTGCGGGAAGCGGCCGGGCAGGCTCAGGCGGGTCGCGGCTCGGTGGTGCTGCTGGCCGGCGAGGCCGGGGTCGGCAAGACCGTTCTCTCCCGGCACCTGCTTGCCGACGGCGGTCTGCGGGCGTTTGAAGCGGCCGCGCGACAGGCCGGCACCGCGCCATACGGTCCGCTGGTGGCGGTCTTGCGCGCGCATCGACGGCACGATCCGGGCGCTGCGGACGCGGACGCATTGCTGGCCGGGCTAGCGAGCGCCCCGCGTCCCGAACGCGCGACCGTGCTGGAGCGGCTCGCGACGACATTCTTGTCCGCGTGCGGCGAGCAACCCACCGGCGTGCTCCTGGACGATTTGCAGTGGGCGGACGAAGGTACGTTGGAGGTGATCGTGGCGCTCGCGGCGCTCGTGGAGAGCGAGCCTGTGCTCGTGATCGGCACTTACCGCAGCGACGAGCTCTCCCGCGCCCATCCGCTTCGTCGGCTGAGGAGCGAGCTCCGCCGCCAGCGACGCCTGCACGAGATATCCCTTGGACCGTTGCGGGCCGACGAGACCGGTGTGCTGCTCGAGCGGGTGTGCGGGGGCCGCGTCGTCCGGTCGCTGCTGTCGGTTGTGCTGGACCGTACCGGCGGCGTGCCGTTCTTCGTGGAGGAGCTGGGGGCCGCTCTGCTCGCCGGCGGTCGGCTCCGGGCGGGGCCGGGCGGGCTTGCGCTGCGCGATGGTGAGGCGCTGCCGTTGCCCGACAACATCCGCGACGCGGTGCTGTTGCGTGCTGCCGGGCTCGACGACGCCACCCACGCTGCGTTGGGGGTGGCGGCGGCGCTCGGACAGAGATTCGATCCGGACTTGGCCGCCGCGCTGGCCGGACTCGACGACTGGCCGTCGGAGGCGCTGCGATGCGGCATTGTCGTCGAGGACTCCGACGGATCGCTGGCGTTCCGTCACGATCTTGTCCGCGAGGCGTTCTACGACGCTGTCCCCTGGGCGCGGCGCCCGCGTTTGCACCGGGAGATCGCCGAGCGGTTGCAGGACCGCGGAGCTCCGCTCGTAACGGTCGCCGAGCATTGGGCCGACGGGCGCGAGTCCGATCGAGCCAGACGAGCGTTTCTGCAGGCGGCAGATGGGTGCTGCGCTGTGTTTGCCTACCGCGATGGCGCGCGCGCGTTCCGCCGTGCGCTCGATCTGTGGCCCGAAGGCGCAGAGGAGTCGGGCAGGCTTGCCGCCCTCGAGCAGTTGGGCGAGGCCGCCCAGCGCGCCGGCGAGCTCACCGGGGCAGAGCGAGCCTGGCGCGAGGCTGCGAGCGGACGCCGCGCTCGCGGCCAGCCGGGCCCACTGGGCGAGATTCTCCGCGGTCTTGCCGGGGTCCTGGAGCTGCAAGGCCGCTGGCAAGACGCACTCGAGACCCGGCAGGCGGCCGCGGAGGCGTTTGCCGCCGCCGGGCGGCCGGCCGATGCCGCCAGCGAGCGACTCGCGGCGGCTGCGCATCTTCGCTCCGCGGCGAGCTTCCGGGCGTCGCTGATGATGCTCCAGCACGCCAAGGCGGAGGCGATCGAGGCGCAGCGACCGGACATCGAGGCGCGCGTGCTCGGTCTCGAGGGCAACGTCCGTGCGAGGATGGGGGAGGGCGCGGCGGCCCTCGCGCTGGTACACACCGCGCTGGCGCTCGCGTTGGAGCGCAATCTCGCCGGCGCCGCCGCCGAGGTCTATCAACGGCTGGCGGACTCCTACGAGCACGCCGGCGAGTACCGAGCCGCGCGAGAGACCTACAACGCCGCCTCCGGTTACTGCTCGGCGAACGCGCTGGAGCCGATGTCGCAGCTGTGCCTGGCGTGTCTCACCGTAGTCCTTCGCCAGGCCGGCGACTGGGACCAGGCAACTGCCCTCTGCCGTCAGGTGCTGGCGTCGCCGGCGACCACGCCGCACGGCGATGCGGTCGCGAGTGGAACGCTCGGGCTCATCCTGGCGCTACGCGGACAGCGCAGAGCCGCGCGGCCGCTGCTGCTCGAGTCCGCCACGATCGCCCGCCGGATCGAGCTCGCCGCGATGGAGCTGCTGTCCGGCTGGGGACTGGCCGTACTCGACCAGGCCCGTTCTCCCGCCGCCGCGGCCGACCGCTGCCGAGTCGTGCTGGAACGCTGGCAAGCGACCGAGGAGCGACACTACGTTGTCTCACCCCTGCGCTGGGCCGCCACTGTGTTCGCGGAGGCGGACGAGCCATCAGCGGTCGCAGCCTGCGTCGCGGCGCTAACCGAGATAGCGGGCGACACCCGCCAGGCTGAAGCGGCCTCCGCACTCGCCCACGCGCTCGGAGAGACCGCCCTGCTCGACGGCGACCACGACCAAGCCGCGACCCACTTTCAACATGCGGCCAGCCTGCTCGCGGAACTGGGCGCCCCACTCGAACGCGTCGAGTCACAACGCCGAGGCGCCGCCGCGCTCGCCGCCGCGGGCCGCCGCGAGGACGCAATCGAGTCCCTGGTCGCGGCGCACCGCACCGCACGAAAACTCGGAGCCAAGCCCCTGACCGAGCGCCTGGCATGCGACCTGCAGGCCCTCGGTGCAAAAGCCGAGCAGCGCCTAGGCCGACTCGCAGCCGCCCAAGCCCAAAACGGGGGACTCACCCGCCGCGAACTCGACGTCCTACGACTCGTCGCGACCGGCCGCACAGATCGCGAGATCGCCCAGGAGCTGTTCCTCAGCCACCGCACCGTCGAGCATCACGTCCGCTCAATCCGAATGAAGCTCGACTGCCGCTCCCGCACCGACGCCGCCCGCCGAGCGATGGAACTCGGTCTGCTCGCGAGCTAACGCGCCGTCGCAGCCGCGGCACGCGCCGATCGGCTGCGTTCCGCTTCAGCGGAATTGCCAGATCTGGCTGCTCGTTTCGCGGCACGGCGCGAGGCTCACGGCGGCGCGGTTGGATGCGTCGCCGTTGGCATTCACGCACATGCCGCGCAGCTGTAGCTGCCCCGCGCTCGTTACCGTCACCTGCTGCGCAGTCGTGCTGTTGCAGTCGTTGATCTGGATGCGGGTTCCCTCCGCGCCGCCCGGGGCGTCCAAGCACTTACCAGCGATCTGTACGTGGCCGGTTCCGGTGCTGGTGAACTGGACGTCGCGACTGCTGAACCGGAATTGCTGAGCTGCAGTGCCGTTGCAGCCCCACATCTGGATCTTGGTGCCGTTCGTTGTGCTGAAGTTCGGGTCGTCGATGCATTGCTGTCCGTTGAGCACGCTGGCTAGCTGTGCGAAGGCCGCCGGGATAGCGGCGAACACAGTGCGCGCGCGGGTCGCGTCGTTACACGACCTGTTAGCACTGTCTGAGGTCAGCGCGCAAATCATCTTCCCGCCGCGCTCGGGGCCGTAGCGTGCCACCAGCTCGAAGCGGAGGATCGCCCACTGGCGCCTGGCTTCGCCGATGGCGTCGTTGACCGCGCGCTGCGCGTTATCGGCGATCTGCCCGCGCGGAGTGGTCGGGTCGCTGACGAACCCCGTCGTGACGTTTATGAGCTCCTTGTCCTTGTTGAGCCCCTCGTCGTGGGTGATGCGACCCGCGCACTTCGAGGTCGGATAGCAGCCTGTCGCCAAACGGGGATCGGGCAGGGCGGCTGAGGCGTTCCGCAGATCCCAGTAGGCGGGGAGGTCGCGATGGCCGAGCCCGGGTGGGTTCGTGATGGTGATGGGTTGATTGGGGTTCGAAAGGTCGGCCCAGTTGCTGTGGGAGTAGAAGTCCTCCGTGGCGTGCAGCACGTAGCCGAATGGCTCCCACACGTTGCACTTCGCGCGACCGAGGGTGCCGTCAAACGTGCAGCTCGGTGAGAAGAATCCCGTTCCGGGGTCCGTGACGTCGACGTTGCCGCTACTGTTGAGTAGCGTGCCGGCCGTCGCCACCGCGCCCTGTACCGGCCAGGTCCTTCCGATTGTGCGATCGGGACGCCCGTCAAAGAGCATGTCTCGAGCCCATTGCCGGCACGCGTTCAGCGTCTCGGTGGCCTTTGCGCGGGACTGCGGATAGCCGGGCGTGGCGAGGTAGTCGGCATCGTCACAGTGCCAGTAGAACGGGCCCCCGGACAGGCGAAGCGGGATGTCATCGGCAGCCCCGACGGCGCCAAATGTTCCGGTCGTACCAGCGACGTTGTTCAGCGACGCAGCCTCAAAACAAGCTCCGTCGTGCAGCTGACCGGCCCGGCAGCCGAGCGCGAGTCGTGTTATCCGCTCGTGCTCGCCGCGCTGCCCCAGTATGTTCACCGTCCCGAATGCGGATGCCGTTGCCGGCGCAAGACCGGCGATGCCGAACCACACCGCTCCGACCGCTATGAACACACGCCGTGACACTCTCATCACCTAGATCCCGCAATCCCCGGCCGCTGCACAGTCCGGCAGGCTGAAGTCGATCACCGCCTCCACGAAGCGGCGCCTCGGCCCTGACGGGCCCACGCGCGTGACCGCTACGCGCGCCTTGCACCGAATGCTAAACGGGGAGTCATCGCTGAACGTGAAACAGCTAAGTCCGTGACGAGTTTCATGGTAATGCACCATCATGCGCCTGGCCCGTGCACATGTAAGGTTCGTCACACGAACCTTCGACACCGGCCAACCATCAACCATGAATCGACCACACGACCGAGTCGCGCTCGGACTCGCTGCGTGGGCGGGTGAGCTGGTCGACAGCGCGCTGGCCAAGAGCAGGACGCTGACCAGAATCGGTAGCGCCCGCGGGATTCGCGTTCCTCTTCCTAAGTCCCAAACGCGCGCGTGCATGGTACCCGTCCTCTCACCATCACCTTGATGCCTTCGCGGGCGACGAATTACCCTAAGGGCCCTACCGGCGAGATACGGTGTTTCACCTGGTCGCCGCCGCCAGCAAGTCGTACATGATCGACGAACGACGATGCAAGTGCGACGAGCGACGACAATCGATTTTGCGCTGTCTCCCGGGACAAATCCGTGCTTTGATGCTTCGCCGACCATCGCCTGCGTACGGTGGCATTCGCCCGAGAACATCGGAGCCCTGGACGCCTCTCCTCACGGCGTTGCCCGAAGGCTGCCAGTGCGGCAATCGCCTTGGCGACGTTTCATTCGTGCGGCGGAGGCTCCCAGCTCATGCTCGCGCGCTTCCGCCCATCGCCACGATGCAGGGCGCGGCTGGTTGGGGGCCGCTCGTTGAGGGGCTGGCGGCCGTTTACAACAACGTCTTGCGTGTAATCGTGGCGCTCGTGTTCCGGTGCAACGCGCTTAGCGAGCCCGTCGCGGCGACGATGGAAGCCGAGGAGATCCGGTGGCTCGATGGAGGCGGTTCGCCGAGTGTATGGACGAGGCCTCCGGAATTAGCTGCTCGATGTGCTTCGGCGCTGCGACCGGTCTTGGGTCCGGCCCAGGTTGACACCGTGTACTGGCAGGAGCACCGGAGGGCTCCGCTGCACGACGGCCTCGGCGGTTGTCGAGCGAAACGGCGGGCGGGTCCTGACGGCGGGGTTTCAGCCGCACGCGCTGAAGGTGTCGATGGCGAACGCTTCCGATGTCGCTCGCTGGCCGCCCAAGGACACCGTCGACGACGGGCTTGCGTGGGTGCGGTACCCGCGCCACAACCGCCGCGTTGGCGAAGCTTCGGGCAGTCGGGCTCGACGAGCCGCGATCCGTGCTGGAGCGCTCCGGTGCCGGCTTTACGCTCTTCTTTCGCGCGAGGGCTACTTCTTTCCCGCGCCCGAGCGGCGATCTGGTAGGACTGTTCGTTGTGTGGAGGGTAGTACGCGGTCGGAT
>Ga0187779_10002981_pt1 | contig 10297 bp, 6 predicted proteins | sample 1015_Q2_SP10_10__FD_132435 | JGI IMG/M metagenome (GOLD analysis project Ga0187779, IMG submission 132435) | Tropical peat soil microbial communities from peatlands in Department of Meta, Colombia - 1015_Q2_SP10_10_MG | ecosystem: Environmental > Terrestrial > Soil > Wetlands > Peat | place...
CATCCTCAGAGAAAGGCAGGCCAAGGTGCTCGGAAGGCGTGACATAGCATATAAAATCAGCGCCGTAAGAGGAAGAGAGCGCTGCACCGATAGCGGCCGTAATATGGTCGTAGCCCGGCGCAATATCAGTCGTAATCGGACCGAGCATGTAAAAGGGAGCCTCTCCGCTCATTTTCTTTTCCATGATGATATTCGCCTCTATCTCATTGATCGGGATGTGCCCGGGGCCTTCAACCATAGTCTGGCATCCAATCTCCCTGCCGCTCTCGGCAAGTTCGCAATTGATAAGCAGTTCCTGGATTTGGACTCTGTCGGTCGCATCATGGATCGCCCCTGCACGGAAACCATTGCCGAGGCTAAGGACCGTGTCATGTTTTCTCAGTATCCCGGCTACCCTGTCAAAATGCTCGTAGAGAGGGTTTTCCCTATTGTTATGCTCCATCCAAGCGACCATGTAAGAGCCTCCCTTCGATACAAGGCCGCCGTAACGGTAGTGTTGTTTCCTGAGCATCTCCACGGTCTTTCTGTTTATGCCGCAGTGGATCGCCATAAAGGCGACACCCTCCTCACACTGTTTTTCAGTTATCTCGAAGAGGAGTTCTGCCGGCATTTTGACCGCCGCACCGTATTTTTCGATGGCAAAGGCAAAGGCCTCATAGAGGGGAACTGTGCCGACAGGAAGGCTTATGGCGCCCATCACCGCTTTCCTGATGCTGGCAATATCGCCGCCGACACTCAGGTCCATAAGGGTGTCAGCCCCATACTTTTCGGCAACTAACGCTTTTTCGATCTCCATCTGGATGTCAGCAATATCGGTGGAGGTGCCTACTGATGCGTTCACCTTTGTCCTGAGCCCCTTGCCGATGCCGACGTTCTTCTGCTTTCTGTTCCTGTTGGCTGGGATGACGATTTTTCCTGAAGCCACACGGCTCCTCACTATTTCCGCATCCACTCCCTCGACCGTTCCTACTGTTCTGATCTCTTCTGTCACCTCTCCCTTTTTTGCTCTTTCCAGCTGCGTCATGTGCTCCTCCTTTCAAAAATACAGGTCCTGCAGCGCGTACCGAAAACCAAAACTTTGTCCTTTTTTTTCCCAGTCCCTATTCTTGGCGATAAGACTTCATACCGACAAGGGCTGCAATATTGCAGTGATTTTTACATCAGTATCCCGCACGAGGGAGGTCACCCATGCTGAATCAGGTCTCTCCCCCGCTTCAAGAGACCGAAGGCTTTCATCAAATATCCTCAAAAGCAGGCCGTTCGCCTCTCCATACCTTTCCCTCACAGCAGGTGTTTCAGTGACCTTTCCGCTCCAGATGCCCCCCATGCGGGCGAAGAGAATGTTCGTGACCTGTCTCATGATATCGGCGAGCATCGCCACTTCTTGTGACCTGAAATAGGCCGTGCCTTCGTAAGAGGAAGATGGCCCTATCTCAAGGCGGTCTTCATGCCTAAGATGATGATAGGCCTCTGTTCCTTCCAAGATTATTTGGTGGTGATATAGTACATTTGCGGTGACAGGGAGGTTCTTCAGCAGATCGTTCCTTTTGAGGAATTCAAAATTAATGCGGATATCTGCCAACGAAGAGTCGGGCTCAAACATGACGAAGCCCACATTAGGCTCGATCCCGTGACTCCTGATTATCATGAGTGCCTGTTCATTCTGAGCGACGGTCGTCATCTTTTTCATTCTCCTGAGGGCCTGGTCCCCGCCGCTCTCGAGACCAATCAGGACATGGCGAAGCCCTGCCTCCACCAGCGGTCCAATCACCTCATCGTGAATATCGTTCACGCGGGCCTCAATGCCGAAATGGATATTCCGAGGCTTGATCAGCGAGGTCATGCGCAGTGCTCTCTGCTGCCCCCTCCAGCCAGGACCAAAAAAATTTGGGTCGGTAAAATAGAAATCCCTCACGCTTCTCTCAGACATTATCGCGTCTATCTCTCTGACAATATTTTCCGCGCTCCTCCAACGCCACGCTGATCCAAGGCCATAAAAGGAATTTACGTAGCAAAAAGTGCACCTTCCGTAGCATCCCCTGCTCCCCAAGAGGTTTACCTCTGGCAGGCGATATAAGGCCTCCGTCCGAACTGGAAAAGGCAGGAGATCGAGGTCGTCCACTGGCCTCTGCTTCAGGCACTTGATGCCTCCCAATCCATCCCTAAAGGCAAGACCGGGAACAGCGGGCACACGAGCGCCCTGCGATAGGTATTCAGCCAGGCCAGCGAAAGGCATCTCGGGCTCACCGGTAATGACGGCATCTATCGCCTCACATTTCCTCAGGATATCCTCGAAGGCAATAGTCGGGTAGAAGCCAAAGGCCATTATCCTGAGGTCCGGCCTTTCTCTTTTCGTATGTTCAAGAAAGTCAAAAAGCTTCGTATCTGTTTTCCAGTGGTAGACCATATGCACGCCCAAGATATCGGGCCTGAATGTGTCTGTGACGCTCCTGATTTCCTCATAGGAAAGTCCGTCAAGGTATCCCTCGATGATCTCGACCTCATGCCCCTTGCTTTTCAGCATTCCCGCGGCATAGCCAGCGAGGAGGCAGGAGGACAATGGAGTGTTTGCGATGTCATTGCACCTCTCGAACATGATGCTTCTTGGATGTTCAAGCAAGAGGATCCTCACCGGATGTCCTGCCAAATGAATGTGTTATTGCAGAAATGGAGCGTCTCAAGTCTGTAACGGAGAGTATCGAAGGGCGCGGGGTTGTAATATGTCGGATAGAGAAGATCGGTTTCCTCGCCAATGACCCCTTCAGTCCTCGCCATCTTTTCGATAGCCGTTCCCGGCAAGATGCGTACGTTGTTAAGAACGACCGTCCCAAGGTTTTTCTTCCTGCGGTGCAGCTCGTAGAGACGCCCGAGCAAATATGCCCCCTTTTCAGCCGTCTTCTCGGTCTCGCCGGGCACGTTCACCATGAAGTGATATACAGTTACCACATCGGTCTTAGAGACGATCCTCGCCACTTTGAGTATGTCTTCCTCTGCAAGCCTCTTTCCGAGCGCGTCGAGGGATTCCTGACAGAGACCGTCGGGAGAAAAAGAAAAACACTCGCACCCCGCCTTTTCGTAGAGGGAGGCGTTGCTTTCGTTGAACTGATCCTCTCTCATGAAGCCATCCCATCTCACCTTGAGCTTCCTGCGCAGGAGTTCACTGCAGACCTCTTCGAGATGGCCCGGCGGGATGTTCACCACGGGGTCCGTGAAATGGAAGTTCCCGATGCCATACTCTTTGTGGAGAAACTCCATCTCGTCCACGACGGCCGTAGGGCGTCTGCACCTGACCCTGCTTCCCTGGAGTTTAGGATAAGCGCAATAGGAGCAGCCGTAGGAACAGCCCCGCTTCGTTTCGACGCCGACTGCGGGCACGTAGGAGTTGAGATTGAGATAGAGGGATGGGTCGAGTATGCTCCTGTCTGGGGCTGGGTAACGGGACATGTCGAAATCGTGGGAGGGAAGAGCGATTCTGATTTCCCCGTTTTCCCTTGCACAGAGCCCCCTCAGCAATGGTGGATTATTGAGGGAAGAAAGAATGCGTGGGAACGTCACCTCCGCCTCTCCGATGAGGCCATAGCGTATTTCTGGGAGGTCTCGCATCAGACGTTCAGGGAAAAGCGCGAATCCCGTCCCGCCCGCAACGATGCACGCCTTAGGCAGGACCGATGCGACGAGGCGCACGGTCGTGACAAAATGCGGGATAAGAGAGGACGTCTTATTGCCGAGAAGATCGATGTTTCTCAAGGACAACCCGACAACGTCCGGGCAGAAGGCCAGGAGCATTTCTTTGAGTGTCCTGAAGGGGTCTTGAGAGAGGTTCATGTCGAGGACTTTCACTTCCTGCCCGGACTCGAGGAGGCGGCTCGCAAGAGAAACGATACCGATGGGGTATACCTTTTCGGATGAAATGCCTTCGCCCGAAGGAGTCTGGACCATGAGTGTACGCATATGATTACTCCAAAAGGAGAAGCCCGTAATATTTCACGAAGTCCCCTCTTCTTTCCAACGTCCTGAGCCCTCCTCCTGCATTCCAGACCGTTTTGAAGACGTCTATCCCTGCGCCCTCCATTGAAGGTCTGGCCTCCTTTGTCCTGCGGCATACTCCGTCTGTGGTGCAGGTGCTGCACAGGGAGCAAGGACCCGCCCAATATGCAAAAGCCTTATAGAAGCCAGCCTTGAATGCCTCCCTTTCCGCCCCTAGCACTTTCAGCTGGAACTCCCCCGTCGGAGGCTCACCTTCCAACAAGATGGCATGGCTGTAATCGGCGAGAACCTTTCTCGTCTTTTCCGGAGAAGGCGAATGGGGAGGACAGTGAGCCTTTCCGTAATGGCCACAGCCATACCGGCAGCGGACATCGGCCCAGTCGGCAACGTGGATGCTTTCGACAGATATTGGTGTCGCTCCGACAAATCCCAAATCCCTGAGTCTTGCAACGAGTCGGGTTTTCGTACTGAGACGGAGTTCCATCAGCCTCTCGAAGGTATTTGCGGCTATGATGAGGGCAGTATCTGTGCTAAGCGGTATGAGACCTGTTGTGGATAGTTTCAGTGCCGCCAGCTCTTGTCTTACTGCCAGATTTGAAAAGACCCGTCCGTTGTAGGTATTGATAAGCATGTTCAGGTCGAAGAGGGCCGCCTTTTCAGGGCAGTGCTCAAGAAAGAAGTCGTGTATCACAAGGAACCCTTCCAGTTTAAGACGTCGTGAAGCCGAGGCAAGAATGTGAGGGAGTTCTTGTTCGGAATAGGCATGTATAACATTCGAGAGTACGATAAGGTCATAGCGCGCCGTATCGTCAGGCCATGGTTCCAGAATGTCCTGAGCAACAAAAGACGACCTTTCGCCCAACCCTCTTCGCTGCATGAACTCCCTCGTGTGGTAGAGAACCTCAGGGATGTCAATAAGCGTTGCCTTCAGGGAGGGCATCTGGCCGAGGAACCCCGCAGCTATAGCACCAGAGCCAGCGCCGACATCTAGCATCTTTCCGTCAAACGAAAGACCTTCAAATAAAGCGAGTATGTCCTTCACCTTTGTACGGGCGACACAGTCCATTGCGTTGATATACTTTCGTATCCCCTCTGTCCTTTCCTTGTCTTCCGAGGAGCCGTGCCTGACCCGACGGCCCAGTCTAAGGCAATGTCTCATTCCGCTCCAATACGAGCACAGTTCTTTACGCCATAGGATCGAATCTCCCTGATACTGCTCCTTGCCAATTACGAGATATTCACTAGCCATGTTTGAGTTGCAATACTGTGAACTGTCATGGGTCACAAGCCCCAGCGCGCAAAGGACACCGAGAAATCGCTCGAGCCCTCGGGGATCGAAAGCAAGAGCGCGCGATAGTTCATGAAGGCTTTTACCTCCGGCATCAAGATGCGTGAAGATCTTGGTTTCGACAGCGGTGAATAGGACCTCTGAAAACCAATACCCTGTGGCGAGGTTTTCCAGATACTGGGGACCTCTTTCCTGAGGGTTCTGGGTTAGGTGCGGCAACGCGTTATCGCTAGGTAATAAAAAATCCTTAGATTTCTTACCCGGAAGATTGCATCCTACCTTTTTCATCCTTTTTTCCTCCTCTCCTCGTTAAGCATCTTCCAGGGCACAAAAAAACAGCATGGACATAAACAGTTGTCCATGCTGTTTCAGACTTTCATGCTGCTGATACAGGCAGGTCTTCTGGCTCCCGGATCTTCCTACTCACCGGTCTTCCCATCCCGATCGACAGGGACAGTGACATCTTCGATTTTCGTACCCGGTTACAGCGGCGGGCCCGCTCCCGATTCGGCCTTTACAGCTACACGGGATTCCCTATTACGCACAAAGCACCTGTAACTCTTCTATTGTATATCCCTCATTTAGGTTTTTGTCAACCTCTATTTCTATTTTTGACACTTCCCCCGGCTAAGCCCGGGGATTCTCAGGCAGCGTCGGCCGCCGCGGGCGTTAGCGCCTTAACCCCTCTGCCCGAGGGCTTGGATCTGTGATATTCAGGGCCGCATTATGGTCGCGGTCCAGAACAAGACTACAGAAAGGACATGGGTACATACGGACAGGTAGAAATTTCGGAACCTTTTCCCCACGACACGAGCATCCCTCAGTCCTTTCCTAGGGCGGCTTACTTACCTCCTACCCGCCTCTTCCGCTTTGCAGGACAGCATATTAAATAATCCAAGAAAATACAACAATATCCTCATGCCTAAAAACAGGGGCTTTACAGCGCTCTTTCGGTAAATGCTTGTGACGAACGCAATACCACAGACTGTTACATGGCGAGATGGTTCGTGAAACGCGTCAGAACTCGCTGAACTCGTTCAGGTAGTGCGAGCGGTACGCCACCCGGCGTTGGGTCAGGTTGACGTTCCAGGACGCAAAGTCTGCAAGTGATCGTGGAGGGAGGCGCAGCCGGCGGAACATGGAGATCCACGAGTACATCTCGCGCTGCATCCGCTTCACACTGTCCATCAACTGCTCCCGAGTCATGAGCTTGGGATGGAAGTGGCAGTGAACACCGGCCCAGCGCTCCATGTTGGGCTCGTCGAGGATGGCACCGTCGGTTTTCATACGGTCGTAGATCGGCGTGCCGCGCAAGGGTGCCAGGACGTTGAAATAGGCCGCTGGAACCTTGTGTTTCTGAACGAACTCGAGAGTTGTGGACAGCACCTCGAGATCATCCGTATCGCCCCCGAGCACGAAGTTAAATGAATAGCTGATGTTGCGCTCGTTCAGGTTCTTGATCATCTCCACATAGGTCTTGACGAGGTTGAAGTCCTTATGCATGGTCTTTAACGTCTTCTGTGAAACGCTCTCGATCCCCATGTTGACGTGGAGCAGTCCCGAGCGCTTCGCCAGGTCGAGGAATTCCTCGTCAAGGCCGAAGCGCGGCGAGAACAGTGCCGACCAATGGATCTTAAGCGGGATCAGCTTCTCAAGGAGTTCCATCGTGTAGGCCTTGTGGCCGACGAACTGGCTGGCCGCGAAGAATACGTGGCGCGAACCGCACTTCTCGATCTCCTCGACGATCTCGTCAGCGGGGCGAGAGCGCCAACCGTAGTCCCCGTTCAGTCGCCGCTCGGCGCAGAAGTCACAGGTGTAAGGGCAGCCACGCGACTGCTGGATGACGTACGGACTGTAAAAGACGTGGTGCTTCGGGTTGAGCAGATCCCAGCGTGGTGTCGGCAAACCGACGAGGCTCGCAGCATCCTCGCGCTTGTAGAACCTCTGCAGGCGACCCGCCGCAGCGTCTGCGAGCATCCGCGGAAAGATCCCTTCGCCCTCACCGATACAAACGGCGCTGGCGTGGTCCGCCATCTCCTCGTGGTAGAAGGTTGCATGGGGCCCGCCCATCAGAACGGTAACCCCCCTCTCGCGGAACCTGTCGGCGACCTCATAGGCCCTGAATGAGGTCACAGTACGCACCGTGATAGCGACAACGTCGTATCGACCGTCGTAATCGGGCTCGTCGATCTCGTCGTCGCAGAGCGTCACGTGCCAACTTTCTGGGGCAATGGCCGCGAGGTAAGGCATGACGGCACCAACTAGCTTGCGCTTCGGGATCCGGAGCGGGCGGCGGTCGTCGCGGGAACGGTAGGTAGCGGCCTGAATGATCAGAAGTCTAGGCACGAAGACCTCCTCCCCAGACCGGTGTCTGGCCTTGTCTCTTTTGGGATCCCATGGTGTTCTCCCAACCTCAAATTCTTAATACTTCCTATAATTATACCACGGCAGGCCTATACAGCAGGCGTCAAACTTCTCTTTCGAGATATCGATCCCAAGAAATAAAGTCACCTAGGCCCTTTCCGTTACCTTCGTCATTCGCATCCCCACCTTGGTGCGGCTCTGGTGGTGTAGCTCGAAATGTCAATAACAGAGGACCAAGGATCGTAAGACTTCCTACCCTTTGAGACAGATTCATCACGGGCCGCAACCATCACGCAAACTGCTTGCCGGATTCACGCGAAAAAGTCATGATCAGGCAGTGAGTAGAGCTGCCTTATATAGGAACCAAGCGTCTCCGGCAGATACCTCCCCCATATCTTGATTGGCACATCCTCCAAAGAAATACGTGGGCTGAAGCCAACCGCAAAAAGAAACTCTACAAGAAACTCAACGTTCATTGGGATATTGCCTCTATAGCGGCTGCTGTCGCGCTGGCTGATAATCCGCTCTTCGTGTATGCTGTTCCCTAGCTCGGATTCGACTAGGTCAGCAAAGGTGGTGAGAATAACCTCGATGCTGATCGTGGGAGAGGCTCCTTCCAGAAGAGGCTCGAGCCCCTTGCACAGCTCCTCCTGGGGTATCCCACGTTCTCTGTTCTTCTCCCACGCGCGGTCCTCTGAATAACGCCGACATACTGCCTCAGCTTCCCACGGTAACTCAAGGACCACCTTCATTGCCTGGAAATTGCCACTAAACTGTTCTTGCTCCAACACTGTTATATCAGGAACGCTGTGCAGCTCCCGGGCTAACCGCTCCAGCATGTCTTCGTCACCCACGATCTTGATCGCTCCAGTGTCATGTATTGTCAGGGCATCCCGGTCAAACCGGCTCGTGCCGTTACGAAACTGTGCTGCAATCAGCTCTTCGGCCGCGATAAACTCCTTTTCCATCTCATGAGGTGGGGTGACAAAATGCTCCAGCGGCACCCCGGAACGCTGCGCTCTCTCCCGAGCCATTGACTCTGCAACGTCCTTCACGTTGCCGAAGATCCAGTCAGCAATGCGGCGGTTGGCTTTTTCAGCAATCCTCTTGGGACGCTTTACCCGGTACGACCCGAGCATCTGGCCGCGGTCATCGAAAAAAACAGAGGCATTTATGGGTGTCTCACGGTAGTAGTAATCAGGGTTCTTCCGGTACCTGTTGAAGAGTTCGGCAATCCTGAGAGTAGGCTGCCTGCTGTCGCAGCAGATGAGATCCCTCAATTCTCCTTTTCGCCGGATATCCTTTTGCCGTACATGGCTCGCGCCGGCTATATTTAGCAGGCGTCGACTCAACGAATGGAGTGTTTCGCGGATGATGAACACGTCACACATAAGTATTTCGGTCAGGCTACGCGCGTCGGCCGGCTGCGGTCTGCCGCAAAACCAGCGTTCTGCAATGTTAAAGAGCCTGTCCCGTTGTACAAATGAGGTGAGATACATACAGATATAATACGCAAGGCACCAAACAAGCACAACAGCATACTTGGGACGAAAGGGCCCTGGTTTCGTCAGCAGGTAGCCAAGATTTTCTTTTGCAGCAGTCTTGAAGTTCTATTGTATGATTCTTTCGGAAACCTGCTATGGTTTAATTTGGCAATACCGATGGGGCGGGTCGGAAAAGGTTCTCATTGAGGATTGGCGAAGTGAGTGTAACGAGATACGTCCATACAGTTAGTTCGGGTATCGGCCACCCAGCTCCAAGGGTAATTGTGTCTAACTATCGGCGGACCTTCACCCCGAAAACTGATCCGCGGCAAATGTTAGTTTTCTCGCAAAATTAGTCAAGGCCTCTGACTACTACTTGACATGTGGTACAATGATTGGGGACTGGCCAAAGGCTAGACAAGGCAACTATTAGACTATGAAGGATTCTGCGTTAATCGGGGGCTCAAGCATCTGGCGACATTCAAGGTCACAAAGTTGAGAGATCCCGGTTAACAAATCACGTCGAAGACGAAAAGGAGGAAAGAGGTGCAAAGAAGGAGCAGCGGCACCCGTAGAGTAAGCGTTAGGAGTTAAAAGCGCGGCGTATTTGTAAGAACCAATAGCAAGGAGGAGACGCATGAAGAAAAGTGCCGTTGTCAGCATGATGTTTTGTCTGTTAATTGTCCTGTTCATGGTTATCACCGTAACGGGAAATGCTGCAGCGCAGTCGCTTTCATCTTCCCTCGGGTTAGCGCCCTATCCCTCGAAGGGGCAGTCTGCCCAACAACAGGGGAAGGATGAAGGTGAATGCTATGCATGGGCGAAGCAGCAGACCGGGATCGACCCGGTTGCGGTAGCGAATACGCCTACTCAGCAATCTGGTCCTGCGGCAGGTGGTGGCGAGCGGGTGCGTGGCTCTGCCAGAGGCGCGGCAGGAGGTGCAGCGATCGGCGCCATCGCTGGCGATACGGGAAAGGGCGCAGCCGCGGGTGCCGTAGTGGGAACCATGGCCGGCGGAAGGCAGGCGAGAAAGAACAAGGAAGCCCAGCAGCAGCAGGCTGAGCAGGCAAAATCCGGCACACTGCAGCAATTCAATAAAGCCTTCGGTGCATGCATGGAAGGTCGGGGCTATCTCGTAAAATAAGGAGGAAATAGAAATGAAAATACTTGCGGC
>Ga0187779_10002983_pt1 | contig 10292 bp, 12 predicted proteins | sample 1015_Q2_SP10_10__FD_132435 | JGI IMG/M metagenome (GOLD analysis project Ga0187779, IMG submission 132435) | Tropical peat soil microbial communities from peatlands in Department of Meta, Colombia - 1015_Q2_SP10_10_MG | ecosystem: Environmental > Terrestrial > Soil > Wetlands > Peat | place...
AGAACAACTCGCTGACTGAGGCTGCCAAGTTGCTAGGCATCTCCTACAGGAACGCTTGGGGGCGTGTGAAGAAAATTGAATCGGCCTATGGCAAACGGATCTTGGAGACGACGTCCGGAGGGATAGGCGGAGGCGGCTCTGCCCTGACTCCGGACGGTGTTTTGCTTCTCAAGGATTTCAGGCGCACTAGGAAGTACCTGTTCAACGTCCTGGAGGACCTGGAGTCGGCGGAGAACATTGGCTACAAGCTGAGCGCCAGAAATAGGTTCGAGGCAAAGGTCGTGGGGATCGAGAGGGGTGAGGTCGCTTCCATCGTCAGGATGAGGACGGAGTCGCCAGTTTCCCTGACTTCGATCATAACAGAAGATGCACTGGAAGATCTTGGACTCGAGGTGGGAGACCAGGTAGTTGCAGTAATCAAGTCGACCGAAGTGATGGTTGCAAAACAAGACCGGCCCTTTGGAACCGTACGACGAAGAAAATCAAGGTAGCGGACCCCAAGGCTTCGGCTACTGTGAGACCGGGAAACACGCAGCTGGAGAGACTGCTGTCATAGAAGGCAAGTTGCGCGGCCTTGGTGGACCCAATCTTGGCTGTGTTTGGGTTGCGGACTGGGCACCGAACCTAGAGTTCAGTGCGGGGTCTGAGTGCGGGGGAGGGATTTGAACAAGAAAACCCATTACAGTGGACATGGTCTTAGGGGGTTACCTTCGCAGCACTGTCATGAAACAGCTTTGCACATGTGGTAGCTCTCGAGGGATGCTTAAATATACCAGAATACTCTATACCGAACATGGAATCGACAACGGTGAAGGTCTCGAAGGACACGGCGAAGAAGCTCGCTGTCCTCCAACATAGGCTGCGCAAGGCTACCCTTGACGAAACAATCCAGACCCTTGTCGCCCATCATAGGAAGGAGCTGATAGAGGAATCCTTCGGAGCCGACCGAGGAAGAATAAGGGCATTCGGCGAGGGGGACCGCGGTGAAGATCGTAGCTGACGCCTATGCATGGATAGAGCTCTTCTCGGGAACGAGGAACGGAGAGTTCGCGAAGGCTCGTATGGAGGAGGCCGAGACTGTGATCACCCCGGACAGCGTGCTCGCCGAAGTGGCTCGAAAATATCTCCGCGAGGGGATGAAGGAAGAGACAACGCGCCAGAGGCTTTCAACCATCCTTGAAGCTTCAGAACCTGCGTTCATAGACGACGATATCGCTATTGAAGCGGGGAAGGCGTATCTCCAACTGGAAAAACGGGCAAAGGCGTCCGGCCTCGAGAAGCCCAGCCTGTTCGATGCACTGGTCCTTGCCGTCGCGAGAAGGAACGATGGGAAGGTTTTGACAGGCGACGCGCACTTCAAAGGCCTCCCTGAAACCATCTGGATTAGCTCCGACTAGAAAAGTCGAGAATCGACCAAGGCTACCCCTAACTGCAGATACAGCAGCCTCCAAGAATCGCCCCCTAGTCACCATGCTCCTGGTGTGGAATGTCTTCCAGAGCCACCCCCTACAAGACAGGGGTTCTACCATACACGCTTTTTCGTGGTCGATTTTTGATATTTTTCCTGATGAAAGACCCTCCCATCCGATAGGGGTATTTGGTGCGGGGGGAGGGATTTGAACCCTCGAACCCCTAAGGGATGGGAGCCTCAGTCCCACGCCGTTGACCATGCTGGGCGACCCCCGCGCAATTTCTGGCCTTCCCGCCTGATTCTAAAAACTCTCCGAACCCTTAATGGTCGATTGCAGCGCGCGATGACGCCGTGCCTTCGGGCGCTTCAGGGAGTCACGTTCCGCTTCTGGTGGGGCTGAGATGCGCCGGTTGCGGAAGGACCTTCGACGCTGGCCGGCCAATCAACACCTGCGCCAGCTGCGGGTCCATGCTGAGCTGCGTGTACGACTACGAGAAGACGAAGGAGCGGTTCGCACAGTCAGCGGTGGCCAGGCGGGGGAAGGACTTGTGGCGATACCGGGAAGTACTGCCGGTTCTTGACCCGGCGAACGTCTGCAGCCTGGGAGAGGGTTTCACTCCCCTTCTAAGGCTGAGAAACTGTGCGCTGATGAAGGACGACGGGCAGATCCCCACGGGGACCTTCAAGGCACGAGGCATGGCCGTGGCCGTCTCGAAGGCAAAAGAGCTGGGACTGAAAAGGCTGGTCGTCCCTTCTGCGGGGAACGCTGGCGCAGCACTAGCCTGTTACGCGGCCAGGGCAGGACTCGACGCCAGAGTGTACATCCCGCGTGAGACTCCTGAGTTGATCATTCGAGAGTGCGCCATCTACGGAGCAGAAGTTATCCTTGTGGAGGGAAACATCAGCGACGCAGGGTCGAAGATGAAGGAAGATGGGGGCGGGTACTTCGACATGTCGACTCTGAAGGAGCCGTACAGGCTCGAAGGGAAGAAGACCATGGGGTACGAGATTGCCGAGCAGACACATTTCGAGCTCCCGGAGGCGATTCTGTACCCTACCGGGGGCGGCACGGGACTGATCGGGATGTGGAAGGCGTTCGAGGAGATGGAGGAGCTGGGATGGATAGGGCACGAAAGGCCGAGGATGTTCTCGGTGCAGTCTGAGGCCTGCGCGCCCGTAGTGAAGGCCTTCACGTCAGGGGTTGACAACACGGACCCTGCATTCCCCGACGGTTTGACCATAGCCGTGGGCCTCAGGGTGCCGCATCCCTTTGCAGGGAAGCAGATCCTTTCCGTCCTGCGGGACAGCAGGGGAGGAGCGATAAGCGTCCAGGAGAAGGAGATCGTGGAAGCGGTGCGCTCTTTGGCGAAAGAGGGAGTCCTCGCATGCCCCGAGGGCGCTGCAACGCTGGCGGGCTACCGAAAGCTCTTGGAGAACGGCTCGATTGGCCACAGTGAGAAGGTCCTGCTATACAATACGGGCACCGGTCTGAAGTACCTGAACCTGCTTGCATGATGACCGACCACACCGGGGTCAACACTTTTCAGCGTGCCTCCGGAGGCCGGAAACGAGCCGGCGTAGCTCAGCCTGGTAGAGAGAGTCTGCCCAGTGAGCGTTCGCCTCGTAAGCGAAAGGGCCCGCGATCGATGCGCGGCGCCGGCTTCAATTCATCATTCGGGCGATTTTGACTTTCAGGGTCCTTAGCGTAACGTACGTATTATCCTCAAACAGAAGCGTGTTTCTTACTGCGCGCGCGTCAGGGTTCTTAGCGAGTAGTCGACACACCCGCTCTTCGAGCCAGGGTGGCCACCTTGCTTGGAATGTCTGGGCAGCAGCCAGCTTGTTAAGTAGACGATTGCGGTGGGTTTCTAACTCAGGATTGAAGATCTGGACTGTAGCCGCGTCGGACACAGAAATAGATACACAGTCGTAGCCTTTCGACTTGTAAATCGATGCACGAACCCCAACTGTCGTGAATAGTTTCGCGAAGAGCGGACCGTTTGGTTCGCTCGTTATTTCCACGGTCTTGTTCCTTACATTCACTGTTCCGTCTGAATCGGCAATCCCTCTCAAGAACCACAGAACTGAATCAGGCGAAGCCGTGAGCAACCAGTCCATTCTTACGGGATCGTATGAGGTAAGCTGCTCCTTTTCGAGACCCAAGCAAGCGGTATGAAACCAGACAAACACCTCAGAGAAGTAGGACATCCAGCGATACATTCCGTGAGGGTCGCGATTCCGGGGAGGACCGTCTCTTATGCGTCCACAGGGCACCCCTATCAGAGAAATGCAGCTTATGACAAAATTCCCAAGTTGAAGATTCTGGGGATGCCTCCGGCTTAGGTCGAGGCGAAGCGCGCCCAGGGATGCTGTGTCGAGAAATTCTTCCCTGCGTCGCCCACCAGCCAACCCAGGAGGTAGTACATTAGGTCCAGGAAATGCCGATCTCCCAGACAACCAGTGTACGCCTTCCTGATTGCTAGGACCGGCTTTTCGAATTCTGAGGCAGCTTCAATCTTGGAAGGCAAAGCGAGCGTCCTCCAGACGTTCGAATTCGACGCTGAACCTGGTTTCTTCGAGGACGCGCACCTACATCCCTCTGGACGTGGATTACCCTAATTAGGAAACTGCAACTGAGCGTGCAACCAATGGGACGAGAGTGTGAAAGTGTTCACACCGGAGGCAGCGCTCCGCTGGATTCAACTACTTTCTAGTACCCTATCTCCGAGCTGGGCCGCAGGTGGCGCATTGATTTCACCCTGCCGCACCTCTTGCACCTGTAGTTACCCCTCCCTCTCGGATTGTAGTTCCGGGTGTCGACTACAAGCTCGTGCTCTGTCCTCATCATGCACTTCTCGCACCAGCGATATTCCGCCAACTATGCCCGCTCTGCGATGCCGCCCCAGCAAAAGCCTTTATCGAGATTTCCGGGCTTCCGCTCGATGGTCGACTTCGTCCTAGCAGGCTTTTTGCTGGTCTTGGTGGGATTCGGGGTGGTTGTCATCTCGATGCTATCTGAGGGGAGAAAGGAGGGAAGCAAGGTCAAGGGAGGAGGGGTCGTAATGATCGGGCCGGTGCCAATCATATTCGGGTCGGACATGAAATGGGCGAGCTTCGCGATCGTGCTGGCGATTATCCTTATTGTATTGACCCTGGTGCTGAGCCTGGTGTAACCGTTGCGCAGACTGCTACTCGCCGGCTCGTTGATACTCCTGCTTGGTTTCGGAGTTATCATCGTCGGTTCGTTGGCACAGGCGGGGACCTCGACCGGCGGTGCCATTTTCATCGGGCCGTTCCCCATCGTCTTCGGGTCAGGGCCCAATGGGTCGAGCTTGGCCGTCGTATCACTGGCCATGGGAGCCGTCATGGTCGCCCTGGTCATGCTGTGGGGATGGAGGATGTTTGGGAGGAGCGGCGGAGATAACGGCTGAACCGCTTCATCAAAAAGAAGAGGAGGGCAGCGGGTCGACCCTGGACTTGAAATCGTCAAGAAAGTATTAAATAGACAGAATCCAATATTCCAACAAGTATGCAAAAATTGCAGCCCCTGGTCATGTTCACCCCTTTGGCCAGGCAGAGGCTGGGCGAGGTTCTGGAAGAGGAGAAGGCCACGGACTCCTACCTGAAGATCGAGGTCTACCAGGGAGGAGGGTGCGCTTGCAGCGGTGGCTACAGATACGCCCTGAGCCTTGAGAAGGCCCCGAGTGAATCAGACGTTGTTGAGGAAGTGAGTGGGCTGCGGATAATGGCGGCGAAGGCCGACGCGGAAATGCTCAGGGGATCGAAGATTGACTTCATAGAAAGCCTGCAGAAGACTGGCTTCAAGATAGAGAACCCGAACGTCCACGTCGAAGCCTGCGGCTGCGGCGGGCATTAGAATCGCCGCCCTGTCGCCAAATCCCTTAAGAGGAGTCGGCGCTTTGCGCCCATCAATGAAGTATGTCGAGGGCTCGAAGCGGGTCTTCCTGAACACAGGGACTAGATTCCCGAGAGAGGTCATCTGGGCGGTTGGGGCGATCAAGTATTCCGCCGCGAGATCGAACGCGGACCTCGGGCTGCTCGACAAGGAGACCGGAAAGGCGGTCCAGGTCAAGGCGAAGGAGCTCATGCGGGGGGCTCACGACGACATGATGTCCGTGGACGTATTCCAGACGGGCTCCGGTACGGGGCTCAACATGAACGCGAATGAAGTAATCGCAGCGCTTGCGTCGGAGGCTCTCGGCAGGAAGGTCCACCCGAACGACCATGTCAACATGGGGCAGTCTTCGAATGACGTGGGCCCGACCGCGATCAGGGTCGCTGCGGCTCTCGCGGTCAGCAGGCGCCTCGTGCCGGCCTTGGAGGGGATCAGCAAGAGCCTGACCGAGCTGTCAAGGAAGACTTCGACCGTCTACAAGTCAGGTAGGACGCACCTCCGCGACGCTCTCCCTGTGAGCATGGGCCAGGAGTTTGGGGCATACGCCGAGGAGTTCGCCAGGGACGCCAGACTGGTCAAGCAGGCCCTGGAGTACACGCTCGAGCTCCCCATAGGAGGGACGGCCGTGGGGACTGGCCTCAACGCCGATCCCAAGTTCGGAGGGATGGTCGCCAAGGAGATCGCGACACTTTCTGGTCTCAGGTTCAAGAGCGCGAGGAACAAATTCAGGCCGACGAGGCTCCTGACTGACATGTCCTCGCTCAGCGGGGCCATGAGGACGGCGAGCATCGACCTCTACAGGCTCTGCCAGGACCTCAGGCTGATGTTCTCAGGGCCGCTTACGGCCCTCGGCGAGATAGACATCCCAACCCAGGAGGAGGTCGCCGGGAGCAGCATAATGCCCGGAAAGACCAACCCGGTCACGGTAGAGAGCGCGCTCCTCGCGGCAGGCGAGGTGATCGGACTTGACGGTGCGAACGCGTACGCCGCGTCATTGGGTGAGTTCGAGCTCACCATGGGAGTTCCGCTGATGGGGTACAACGTGGTCCTCCAGGCTAGGCTACTGTCGGAGGCACTGAACAAGCTGTCATCGCTGGTCATAGACCACGTAGTGCCCATGGCGGAGAGGGCGAGGGGTTATGCTGAAACCAGCCCCGCCCTCATCACGCTGGTCTCCCCCAAGATAGGGTACGACAGGGCGACGGAGATGGGGAAGCAGCTGGCGAAGGGGGTCTCCATCAGGACTGCCCTCAAGAAGCTGGGCTACAGTGAGAAGGAGATTGACCGGCTTCTCCGCATGAAGGACCTGGTCGAACCAGGCATACCCTCGAAGAAGGTCTAGGGCCGTTTTCGGGCGGAAACGACAGGTTTCAGCGCCTTGCCTTGACGCCTATCTTCTCCATCAGCTTGCCGAGTTCTGAGTCATCGGCGGCATCCATCCTGAGATACCTCAGAATCTCGTCCTCGTCCATTCCGACTCGTCTCGCCTCTGTCACGGTCGTCCTGTAGGCCTCGAGCTCTGTCGGCCGATCGACGTACTCGAATGCTTGGTCGTAGAGCTCCCTCCCCTCCAGGAACTGCTTAACGTGGACAAGGACGTGGATGACGTCGAGGTAGAGGAAGTCGTTCTTGGCAGACGTGAGGTGCTTCGAGCCTATGCATATAGTTCCCGTATCTCTGTCGAGCCAGAGTCCGGAGTCGTTGCGCTCGACCCTTAGCTTGAGGTGCCTCATTATCTTGGTCATCTGAGACCTGGAGCCGAAGACCTTGAGGAGGGCGGAGGAGGATTCGAGACCGGAGAAGATCTCCGACAGCTTGTACTCTCCCACAGGTGCGCTCCTCTTCACGTGAAATGACTTTACACGCAAACGAGGCCTTGTGGATGTCCAAGCAATCAAAAGTGAGGAGCTCAAAAAGTAGTATTGGCGCAGTAAAGATTGGTTCACATGGACGCCAACGCCTTGATTATCGGCCATCCATTCGCGTCAGGGCCTCGTTATTGGTGGCGCCCTGGGGATGAGCCTAGTCGTATCGGAGGCCTTCGGGTCCGTCCCTCTCACAACTCTTAGCGGCCCCCGGGAACGTGCCTAACCTGGGCCCGAGAGCACTGCTGAGATTGAACCCCTCAGGGGTGAGACCATCGGGCTTGCGCAGTTCACTTTATCTGCACTGGGGGCAGCAATAGAGGGCGGTCGAGTTGATAGCTTCCCTCAGCGGGATCAGGGGCGTCCTGAACAAGGACCTGAGCCTCGATGACGTTTCAAGGTTCGCGGTCAACTTCGGGAAGGCGACTGGCTCCAAGCATTTTCTGTTGGCCCGCGACCCGAGGGCCACAGGACCTGCCATCTGCAGGGTCGTGACGGCTGGGCTGATGTCGCTGGGCGGGACGGTCTATGATTATGGCGTCATCTCGACTCCGGCGCTGTTCCGTGAGAGCAGGAAGAGAGGGCTACCCGCGGTGATGGTGACGGCCTCTCACAACGAGCCGGAGTTCAACGGCCTGAAGTTCCTGTTGGAAGGGGCCGGGGTGGGAGAGGAGATCTTCAACCAGATAGTCGGCGCGAGGACTTCAAGATGGGCCCCCTTCGAGCGCGGAACCGCGAAGAGGGCACACACGCCTTCCTATGTCGGTGACCTCGTCGAGAGGTTCGGGGCAGGCTCCTGCAAGGGCGTCAGAGTGGCCTTGGACCTGGGGGGAGGTGCCGCGATCTCCCATGCCGTCCCCCTGTTCGTGCGGCTTGGATGCGATGTGACGTCGATGAACGACTCCTACGGTGTTTTCGAGAGAAGAGTGGACCCGGTGGCGGACGAGCTGGAGCTCCTCAGGAAGACGGTCAAGCAGAAGGGGTGCGACATTGGGCTTGGGTTCGACTGCGACGGGGACCGGCTTGTGATAGTCGACTCCTCGGGGAGGAAAAGGACGGGAGATTACATGCTCACCCTTGCGCTCGCTGAATCACTCGAAAGCACGGGAGAGAAGGAGGTGGTAGTTTCCGTGGACACGACTCAGGCGATCGACGACGTTGCAAGGAAGGCCGGGGCCCAGGTATTCAGATCGAAGGTTGGTGAGGCGAACGTCGTCAGCATGATGAAGGAGAGGGGGGCGAGGCTCGGTGGGGAGGGGAGCAGCGGGGGCTTGATAGATGGTTCTTTCAACTACTGCCGGGACTCGATGCTGGCGGCCCTTTCGATCGTAAGGGCGTTGAAGAGGGAAGGCAGGAAGCTGTACGAGTCGGTGCCTGTCTACCAGCAGGAGAGGGTGGCCCTCGTGGTCCCCAAGGCGAAGGCCTCGAAGGCGATCAGGAGGCTGGTCTCCCAGTACGAAGGCGCAGATCTCACCGACGGACTGAAGATAGCGCTTAACGACAGAAGCTGGGTGCTGATCAGGCCTTCCGGCACGGAGGATGTGGCCCGGGTCTCGGCCGAGGCGACCTCTCCTGAGAAGGCGCGCCGGCTGGCGAAATCGTTCGCGAAGAAGCTCAAGGAGCTGAGCCGATAACACGCCTGACGAGCTGAGCGTCATCAGAACCATCGTCGGACGGGCGAGGAAGCTGCCAAGGGGATACTCCAAGATTGGGGACGACGTCGCCGTCATCCCCACAAAGAACGGCAAGCTGGCGCTGAAGGTGGACATGCTGGTGGAGCACACTGACATGCCCGCAGGGATGACCTACAGGCAGGCCGCAAGGAAGGCGGTGGCGATGTGCGTGAGCGATTTTGCTGCAAAGGGCGCGAGTCCCGATTCGTTCGTCGTTTCCGTCGGCCTGAAGAAGGGGATCAGGCAGGAGCTGGTCGACGCGCTCGCCGCAGGGTTCACGGACGCTGAGGAGGAGTGGGGTGTCCTCCTGGTGGGTGGAGACACCAACGAAGCGAAGGAGCTGGTGATAGACTGCGCGATGGTCGGGTTCGCGGAGCGACTGGTGGGCCGTGGCGGGGCTGTGCCCGGGGACGTTCTCGTCGTGACAGGCGCATTCGGCTTCCCCCCCGCCGGGCTCAGAATCTTGGATGGCTCCTCGACGGCTACAGCTGGGTTCGGAAAGGCGGCGAGGGCCAGCGTGCTGACCCCGGCGCCCAGCCTCAAGGTCGGCATGGCGCTCGCTCCGTTTTTGACTTCGGCCATGGATTCCAGCGACGGGCTTGCCAGGAGCCTTCACACACTGGCGGCCGAGAGCAGGGTCGGATTCGAGATAACAGAGCTGCCGGCAGCCAGAGGGGTGCGCGGTTTCGCTGTAGCGAACGGCCTCAGCACGGAGGAGCTCGTCCTTCAGGGAGGGGAAGAGTACGCAATCGTCGGGACGGTCCCCAGGCGCAGGGTCGCGAGCGCAAGGGCAGCCGTCCGCAGGGCCGGCGGCACTCTGCTTGAAATCGGGCGGACCACCCCCGAGCCTGGGAAGGTCATGCTTAGCCTAGGGGGTACTCGGCGACCAATCCGCGATGCGGGATGGACGCACCTACGCTGAAGAAGACTTCACTACTCTCTCGAACTTCTTGACCAGCTGGTCCGCAGCCTCCTGGCTCTCGGCCTCTCCGAAGACCCGCACGATTGGCTCGGTGCCGCTCGGCCTGATGAGGACCCAGGAGTGCTCGCCCGTCCAGAGTTTGATGCCGTCCGTCCTCTCCACCTCGCCCTTCGCCTGCCGCTCTACCGCCCGCATGACTGCGTCAGCACTCTTGCGGCCGATCTCCACCTTCGTCTTCGCCTGATAGTAGCGGGGGACGACGAAGGAAAGCGCCTTGGAGAAGGCCATGCCTCTCCCTGCGAGGCATTCGAGCATCAGTCCTGTGGTCATCCCGCCGTCCCGGACACCGATGTGGGGCTGGTAGATGCACCCCCCGTTTTCTTCGAAGCCGAAGACGGCCCCCCGCTCAAGGATGGCGCGGGCGATGTCGACGCTTCCCACCCTCGTCCGGAGCACCTTCGCCGAGTGCTTCCTGGCCACGGCCTCTATGGCCTGGCTCGAAGCC
>Ga0187779_10002984_pt1 | contig 10290 bp, 12 predicted proteins | sample 1015_Q2_SP10_10__FD_132435 | JGI IMG/M metagenome (GOLD analysis project Ga0187779, IMG submission 132435) | Tropical peat soil microbial communities from peatlands in Department of Meta, Colombia - 1015_Q2_SP10_10_MG | ecosystem: Environmental > Terrestrial > Soil > Wetlands > Peat | place...
GAACTCGGAAATGGCTGGGCGGAAGGCGTTCACTTCGACGACTTGGCGCGGTGCTGGAACTGCTACGCGAAGGCATTCGATCGGCGCGAACCCTTCCAAATGGAGTATCGACTCCGGAGGCACGACGGAGAATATCGTTGGGTTCTGGATCAAGGAGTGCCGCGATTTAATGCAGACGGTTCGTTCGCTGGCTATATCGGGTCCTGTATCGACGTCACCGAGCGCAAACTGGCCGAAGAGGCTCTTTCGACCGTGAGTCAGAAGTTGATCAGAGCACAAGAGGAAGAGCGCACTCGGCTTGCCCGAGAACTGCACGACGATATCAATCAGCGACTCGCGCTAGTGGCGCTCAACCTGGAAAGTCTAAAGCAAGACCTTCCTAGCTCGGCAGCGAAGCTCAGGCAGCGAATCGTGGCTGCCAGCAAGGAGATCGTTGAGCTTGGGAGCGATGTTCAGGCCCTGTCTCATCACCTGCACTCTTCCAAGCTGGAGCTTTTGGGGCTGGCGGCCGCGGCGACCGGCTTTTGCAGCGAACTCTCCGAACGGCAGGGTGTCCAGATTGATTTTCACTCCGAGAACGTACCGAAGGACCTCCCACCGGAGATCTCCCTCTGCCTGTTTCGTGTTTTGCAAGAAGGGTTGCAGAATGCCATCAAGCACAGCGGCTCACGGCAATTCCAGGTTTCGCTCCGAAGTGGAGCGGACGAGATCGCACTGACTGTACAAGATTCAGGGGTTGGCTTTGAGCCCGGAGCGGCAATCAAAGGACGCGGGCTCGGCGTCACGAGCATGAAGGAACGACTGAAGCTCGTCGACGGGCAGCTGTCCATTGATTCGAAACCACAGCATGGAACAACCATCCAAGCTCGCGTGCCCTTCCCTTCTAGGATGAAATCGGTTGCAGCAGTCGGATCGATCTCAACAGCCTCTGGACGATAACGGGCTGGCAGATATCCCGCCGGGTCGTTTGGAATCGCTTTGGCTTTTGACAGACATCGACTCTTAACAAAGCCCGGAGCATGAGATAGAATCCTCACCTTCTTCAAAGAGAAATCCCGACCGATTGACCGGTCTGATAGAGACCGCGATGCCGGTGCCCCGGAAAGCAACAGGAGTCACATCGCATGCCGAAAGCGAAGGAGCTTACAGTAACGATTGAAGATAAACCGGGCGCCCTAGGTAGGTGCCTCCTCGCTTTGGCAGAGCGTGGAGTGAACATCCTGGCCTTTCAATCGTATGTAGAGGAAGGCGAGAGCTTGGCTAGATTCCTGGTGGATGATCCGGCCAAGGCCAAGGCCGTGTTGGGCAGCCTGCACATGATCTTTGAGGAGACCGACGTTGTCATCGTCAGGCTGAGGCACAGTCCCGGTCAGCTGGGCCGGGCCGCCTCGCGGTTGGGCGAAAAGCAGATCAACATCGACTACTCCTACTGCGGCCTGGAGCCAGGATCAAACCTGGCGCTCGTGGTTTTCGGGGTGGACAACTTGACCAAGGCGGCAACTCTGCTAGACGAACTAGCCGCGGAGAATCTGTAAGAGGGCCTACTTTGAGAGACCGCGTAGCGCATCCGCCTCGGTCTTGTAGGTCTCGAACACTGTCAGCAGCTTCGTGATCTGCAGCATTCCCTCGAAATGCGACCCTAAGTTGCAGAGTGCCAGGGAAGCACCGCGCGACTTTGCCGTATGGTTTACGGCGACGAGCATACCGACGCCTGCACTGTCGATATAGCCGACCTTGTCTACGTTTAAGATGATCTTCTTCTTACCCGCGGCGAGATCATCCTTCACTTTTTGACGCAACGCACTGCTCTCTTCACCGAGCACGATGCGCCCGTCCAGCGTCAAAATGGTCACTCCATCCAACTCGCGGCTCGCTATTAGTAGAGCCATGCTTGTCTCCTCCGTACCTAACTCGGAATTCAATTCCGTGACCGAAGCTTCCCTGACGCCGAGGAGAGGACGGGGTGAATCTCAGGAATCCAGAACCATGCTGCGTTTGGCTTCCAGCAATTTCACAACCTCCTCCACCTTGGCAGAGCCGACGCCCACTTCTTTCAGTGCTTCACGGAAGTGATTGATGAACCGATCAAAGTGGGCCTTTTGTAAGCCTTGCTCCCGCGCGTGTGCATGCGCAGCGGCAATATCCTTGCCGGTATAGACGATTCGTCCCCCGAGAAGCATGGAAATAAACATGCTCTGCCGCGCGATGAGATGCGGCATATCGGTACCTTGAAAAAATGGGCTCAATGTGTCATCCGCCAAGACTCTTCTATAGAAGGCCTCGGTGGCAGCCCAGACGGTTCGTTTGCCACCGATGAGTTCATAAAGTTGGTCGATCAATGGATCCTCCCGCGTTATTCCGAGTTCGAACGGGAAGGTTAGCGCTTGGCCAGCATTGTAGCTACCTGGGAGGTGAAGTCAACGATGACTCATCAGCGGGGACCTTGTCGCTACCGGACTCGAAGCTGCGGTGAGGCGCAACATCTTGGAGCGGCCGCCCATTGCTACTCCGATAGGCTGTTTTTCTTAGATCTGCGGTTGCGTGGCATCTTCCCGATGCCAGCCTTTTGCCCCAACGACGTTGATCCCTACGAAGCAGGATCAGGTATCACACGTCGCGCCGATCGCACATGTAAAACACATCGGCTGACGCTCGGAGTGCGGAGCGCGCTCAATCGGTGATTGACCAACTTACGATCGTCATCGTGACAACCAGCAACAGCAAAGCCAGGCTGATCACGCTCAACCCCTTCCCATGACCTAGTAGGTTGTCGCGCGACTCCGCATTCGTGCAGAGAAGCAGCACGACCACGAGAACCACAGACCAAGCGAGAAGGGAGGGCAAGCCCGGATACTTTCCGATCGTTGATAGGAATTGCCCCGGCGGTTGGCCCGCCGGGACCCACCAGGGCAGCATCGGAGCCAGGCCGGCTGCAAGCGAGAACGTAAGCAGCTTCCGCGTGAACCACCCCTTGAGTTTCGGTCTCGCCGCCTTCCAAACCCATATGTCCCACGCCAGCAACCCGAGAGTGATAGGTACCCACCCGTACAAAGCAGTCCTGTGATCGAACCAGAGCCAGCCCCGAAATAACGAACGCGAATGCCGCCCTTCGACGAGCCTTGGAAGCAGCAGGAGCCCTACCAGGGCATTGCAAAGCACTGCCACCAACAGGGTCACCAGGCTCATGAGCTGAAACCAGTGCCTCGTGGCGACCGCACTGCAGCGGCTGCACACAGATTGCTTGGGAAGGAAGCTTAGGCCGCAACGTTCGCAGAACACGCTTTTCCTCAGAGATGGGCGTAGTGTGCTCGCTCAGACTACCTCGAACGCCTTCTGGGAAACTACTGGCCTGGTGTTCAGCGAAACGTCCAGCTAGCCCTACCCGTCCCTTCGGGCAATCCTTCGATCCGAAGCGGACGCGGGTTGATTTCCCTCTCACGGGATGCTACATGGGTACGGCCGTTGCTTCCTTAATGCCATGCATCGTGTTAGTGCCGTTGTAGGATCAGCCGTCTTTCTGTTTGTGGCTCCCGGAACACTTGCCGTCTACATTCCGTGGGCCCTCTGCCGTTGGCGCTTGGCCCCTGCTCTGCTTGGCTTCTTGCCCTTTCGCGTGATTGGGGTTGTTATGATAGCTTTGGGCCTTGCCATCGTGCTTGACTCCTTCGCGCGCTTTGCCATTCAGGGTCTAGGAACGCCCGCGCCGGTTGCTCCTCCTCAGCGTTTGGTCATCTCTGGACTGTATCGCCATGTGCGTAACCCGATGTATATCGCCGTCCTGCTCTTGATCTTTGGCCAGGGACTGCTCTTTGGCAACCTCTCTCTGCTGGGATATGGAACGATCGTCTGGCTGGGATTTCTTGCTTTTGTCATTTTCTACGAGGAACCCACATTGCATCGGAAATTTGGGGCAGAATACGAAGAATACCGCTCTCGGGTACCTCGGTGGCTTCCGCGCTGGAAACCCTCGTAGCCAGAATCTGCGTTTACCGAAAAGTTCCTTCGGCAAGCCTCTAGCAATGCGGGCACGAGTACGGGCATGATGATATCGAAATGGGCGCGTGTTTCCGGGCGCGAACGGCGCTTTGTTTTCTGAAAAGCTTTTCAGTCGACCCGGGGTGCCGATGAGTCTTCGCACCATCCATCTGACTCCATTTCTCGTGGCCACGAGCTTCGCCGCGGGGCTGAACGCTTACGCTACAGTTGCCACGCTTGGCCTTCTTGCGCGCTTCGACTTGATCTCTCTTCCACCCAAGCTTTCCCTGCTTACGAACTGGTATGTGATTGGCGCGTGCTCGGTGCTCTTTTTGGTCGAATTCATTGCTGATAAGGTCCCCGTCTTCGATCTCCTATGGAACGCTCTGCAGACCTTCGTGCGACCTCCGATTGCTGCCCTGCTTGCCTACGGAGCCGCGTCGCAGCTGTCCCCAGGGACGCAGCTGCTGAGCGCGCTGGTCGGGGGCGCAATTGCGCTCGCCGCCCACGGCGGCAAGACTGCCGCCCGTGCAGTGGTGACTCCATCGCCGGAGCCTTTTTCCAACTTCACACTGAGCATGGGTGAAGACGCAGTTGCCGTATTTCTGACTTGGTTCGCGACGGCTCATCCGTACTGGGCAGCTGCAATAGCCGGGCTCGGTCTCGTGGCGGTAGTCGCCGCATTCAAGTACGTCGTGCGCACTTTGCGGGGCCTCCTTCAAAGCGCCGAGAAAGCCTTGGACACATAGCGGGCTCCGGATTGACACCGTCGCTGTCCGCGTAACTTTCGCAGCCTGGTGGATGAAGCTGAGCTCAAATGAACTCGATCACGGCGAGACTTGCTTGGATTCGGTCGCAGGGTGTGCTCAGGCGCATCATAGTGTCACACCGCGCTTCGAATGAAGTATCTCGTCGTGCAATCGAAAGGCACGGCTTTCTGCCGACCCGTTCCGCGCCGCGTACCTGGCCCGACGGAACCGTCGAAGACGAACTCTTCTACGAACTGCGGATTTCAGAATAGTTTGGCCAAACGGTCGGAGCCTTGGTTCGGCCTCTGCCACCTGTTGTGCCGATCTCTTGCACTCGTGCCACGAATACAAACATTCTCACTGTCACGGGGCTCAGTTTCCACTGTTCACCTTAACCGCCGCGGTGTCGCCTTTCAGTTCGATCTCTGTCCCAAAGGGCTTTGAGGCCTCCGCCATCCGATGCAGGATGTCGCTCGCCTTCTGGCCTGTCGCAGGCACCGGCAAGCCACGCGTGTCGAGGAATTGGTTATTCGTGTAGCGGTTGTGGGGATCCGGCACGCCTTCGCCTACGTTGTTCATGAAAATCGGCTGCAGGGTGATCGACTGAAGGCTCCTTCCCTGAAATTGAACGTAGGCCACCACACTTTCCCAGGTGATGGGTTCCTCGATCACCGTCAGTGCGGGAGGCACGTTGAAAATAAAATTGCCCAGATCGTAAAAAATGGGCTTGCCCTGATAGATCTCGAGGCCGTGCAACAACGGTGCGCCGTGCATCACGATGATATCCGCACCCGAATCGACTTCTTCGTGCGCCCATTTCTTCAACCAATCATTCGGGGCAAGACGCTCCGGCAGCTCTTCCTCAAACATGGTTAGGAACGGCCGGTTCGAAAAGACATGGTTGTGTTGATAAACGATCACCAGGTCAGCATGCTGCCGGGCATTTCGGATGCTCTGAAGAATGCGTTCGGCATCCTTGCGGTTTGGCTCGTTTTCGATTCCCGGCGGAAGTTCAGCCATGGCCTCGTTCTGCTGGTCACCCATTTGAATGCGCAGCTCATCTACGCCCGGCCTGTCCTTTGTCGCATTGCCTCCCGGCTCAATCATCCCCGACGCCAGCGCCACAAGAGCCACGGTGCCCTTTGCGGTGTGCAAATAGCCCGGTGCCACGGCTTGGTCCACATTCTGTCCGGTTCCTGCGTGCGCAATCTTCCGACGGCTCACTTCGTGAAGCGTGTTCTGAATCCCCGTGAGCTTGAAATCAAAGGCATGGTTGTTGGATAGGGACAGCAGATTGAAGCCAAATGTCACGAGCGCATCGAGTGCTTCTGGCGGTGCCAGGAACGAGCCGCCCGAATCAGCCGACTCCCCCTTTTCTGCAACGGTGGCCTCGAAATTCGTGAATTTCACGTCACCCTTGATCAGCGATTGGATCACCGGCACGGCCGCGGGCGCAGTTGTGCGAATGTCTGATCGGATCATCGATTGTCCCGTCAACGTGAGTAGTATCGGCTGCGACTGCGACTTGATGCCTGCCTCAAACACGGACACGATCGCGAGACAAACTACGGCTGGCAGGAAAGGTTTCGATTTCAGGATTGCTACCATGTGCGTCCCCCCGATTTAATCACTGCTTGAGAGCTTTGTCTCGTCCTCTGAATGTGCGTGATCGCCCCGTGTCGATACGAAGCTTCGTTCTATGCGGTTAAATTGAGCGCCGGGCTTTTGGCAGGTTCTGTATTGACTAAGCCACTGATTAACGCTCAGACGCTTGAACCCATCTGACAATTCCACCGATTGACTCGATGACTTGCTAGAGGTAGTTTCTGATGAAATTCACTCTCGCACGCGTAAGGGATCAGAGGTAGTGCCGATGGTCGATAGCAGAGCGCCCATTGAGGCTAGCTCCCCGCCCACCGGGGACCAACGAATTATCGAACACTTCGATGTGTTGATCGTCGGTGCGGGACTTTCTGGCATCAGCGCGGCCTATCATCTGCAGAAAGAGTGTCCGTCCAAAACGTTTACAATCCTCGAAGCTCGGGAGTCGATAGGGGGCACCTGGGACTTGTTTCGTTATCCGGGGGTGCGCTCGGACTCTGATATGTACACGCTGGGCTACTGCTTTCGCCCGTGGCGACAAGCCAAGGCCATCGCCGACGGCCCGTCCATCCTCAGTTACATCCGCGAAACGGCTCGCGAATTTGGGATCGATCGCAAGATTCGGTATGGTCTTCGGGTCAAGCTTGCCTCTTGGTCCTCGGCGTTGGCGAAATGGACCGTCCAGGCAGCGCTCCCCACAGGGACCACCGTGCGTTTCACCTCGAACTTTCTGTTCGTGTGCAGCGGCTACTACGACTACACAGAGGGATACATGCCGGACTGGCCGGGCACGGACCAATACCCTGGCCGCATCGTGCACCCACAGCAGTGGCCTGAAGATCTCGTGTACGAAGGCAAGCGGATCGTCGTGATCGGCAGTGGCGCAACGGCCGTAACCTTGGTTCCGGCGCTAGCGCAAGCTGCTTCCCACGTGACTATGCTGCAGCGTTCACCGACCTACATTGTCTCACGTCCGTCTGAGGATGCCCTCGCGAAGTGGTTGCGCCCAAAACTGGGGGCCCGCCTCGCCTGGTGCTTCGCTCGATGGAAGAACGTCCTTTGGGGGATGTACTTCTACAACCTTGCGAGACGAAAGCCCGATGAGACAAAGAGACGAATCCTGCGCCTGGCGCAGAGACAACTGGGTCCTGGCTACAATGCGAGAGAACATTTTTCGCCGCGCTATAACCCTTGGGACCAACGCCTTTGCATCGTTCCCGACGCGGACCTCTTTTTGGCCATCCGTTTGGGCAAAGTCTCAATTGTTACCGATGAGATTGAAACGTTTACTGAAAAGGGCGTACGGCTGAAGTCGGGCGATGAACTGGAAGCGGACCTCATTGTCACGGCCACCGGGCTAAAGTTGAAGCTTTTGGGTGGGATGCAGGTGATCGTCGACGGCATTCCGGTCAGCCCAGCCCAAGCGCTGAGCTACAAAGGGACGATGTACAGCGAAATTCCGAACCTGGCCTCCGTTTTTGGTTACATCAACGCATCGTGGACGCTCAAAGCGGATCTAATAGCCGAGTACGTGTGCCGCTTGCTGAACTACATGGACGCGCGAGGTTATGACACTTGCACGCCTCGCAAACGCGATCCCGCCGTCGTTGAAAAGCCTGCGATCAGCTTTACTTCCGGCTATCTTCAGCGCGGACGCGATGCCCTTCCAAAACAGGGCTCCAAGAAACCGTGGAAGCTTCATCAGAACTATGCCCTAGACATGCTGGAGCTCCGATTCGCGAGAATCGACGACGGCTTTATGGAGTTCACTCGTTTGGGGAGGGTAAGGCGCGCTGTTTAAGTTTAACCTCATGCCTGAACTCAAGCTTCAAAATCGCACTGCCGTTGTGACCGGGGCAGCGAGTGGAATCGGCCGAGCGATCGCAGTCTCACTGTCGCGCCGCGGTTGTCATCTCGCATTGGCGGACATTAACCAGGCCCAGCTCGCTCAGACTGCGAAACAAGCTGCTTTGGCAGGCGTTCGCACCAGCCTTCACCTGCTTGACGTTGCGGATCGCCAAGCGGTCGCTTCATTCCCGGCCGTTGTGATGGCGGAGCACGGAAGGGTCGACGTTCTTATCAACAATGCTGGTGTCGCACTCGGCGGGACATTCGATCAAGTGAGCGAAACTGACTTCGAATGGCTGTTTGAAATTAACTTTTGGGGCGTTGTGAGGATGACGCGAGCCTTTCTGCCACACTTGCAGGCCAGCGATGATGCCAGCCTCGTGAATCTATCGAGTCTTTACGGGCTAATCTCACCGCCCGGCCAAGCCGCATACTCCGCCAGTAAGTTCGCCGTTCGTGGATTTACTCAGTCGATCCGGCACGAACTCGAAGGTTCCCATGTAGGGGTCACTGTGGTCCACCCGGGCGGCGTGGCCACGGCGATTGCCAGAAACGCCCGTATTCCTAAGGGTTTGTTCTCTGCCGAGGAGGAGGCGCGGCAGCGATCCGCTGCTGAAAAGCTGCTCAGAATGCCGGCGGAGATGGCCGCAGAAATCATCGTTCAAGGTATTGAGCGCCGAAAACCGCGTGTGCTTATCGGGATGGATGCCAAGATCGCCTCCTTCATCGAACGGCTCGCGCCGGTCTCTTACTGGAAGATCTTCAAGCGACTGAAACCACGCTAAAGCGTGATCCCTGCTCAATGGAAAGAGAGGCTTTAGCATATCCGAGACGTCCCGACAGCCATTCCTGCAAGTTCTCACCTGCCGGAGTTTGCTCTCCCTACCTACCCATAAAGTGAAGTAAGCCGTAAGGTTGAAGCGGGCCAACAAGAGACTTGCTTCCTGTCAGTTTTGCCAGTTGTCACATCACATTCAGACTCGCAGAATCTTAGCGGGGGGGAATCAGAGACGGAAGGAGAAAACATGCCGGTAAAGACACCTAGAGAGGTTTTTGTAACGCTTCTGAGTGACGTGCGGCAAGGCACCGAAAGAGCCGCAAAGATCTATCAAGAGATTGGTGAGCAAGCCCAAGACCCCCAGATCAAGGAAGCTTTGGAGGCACGGGCATTCGTCTCCGAAAAGGTCCTCGCCACACTCGACCAATGCTTCAAACTCATCGGCGAGAAGCCGGTACAGCTGAGTGGACGTCTCCAGGAAACCTTTTTGGAGGACTTCCGTAGAGAGCTAGCTGAAATCCAATCACCCGTCGCCAGGCGTCTGTTCGTACTGGCGAAACTGAGTCATCTCGTGCACCTTCGAATCGGCGAATATGTAGTGTTGACTGCGGCAGCCGACCTGGCGGGACACCACGGAGTCGGCCTGCTGCTGGAAACCTGCCTTGCCGACAAGCTGGCCTTCGTGGAGCGGACGCGGCGTCTCATCCGTCATGCAGTCGAGACAAAGATAGCCGAGCGGGCAGGAGCATAGGCCAACTTACGAATTGGGTGAAGCCCACTTAACCTGCTTGAAGCGCACTGATCCCCGTGCGAAACGCCGGCGGATCGGTGCGCTTCACTTTTCCGATACGTAGACCAATCATCCCGAACCTCGGGGCGGCGCTGATCGTCACGGCGCACGTTGCCGATCCTCCACGGGGCGTCGAAGACTTCCCCTTTAGGGATCGCCCTCAAATCCTACGTGACAGATTCCCGGAGGAGGCATGCTGGTTCGGCCGTTGCCGTTGCTTGACTTCTTCGTCGCCCTAGTGATGCTCTCCATCGGGTTGCGTGTCACCGGCGGAGAGCTGCTAGGCGTGCTGCACGACCGCGCCCTGTTCGTCAGGACGCTGGTGGCAAACTGCATTCTCATACCGTGCATAGGCTTCCTCTTGGTGAGGATATTTCCCCTCACACCTGACGTTAGTGTCGGCATCCTGCTGCTAGCTGCCATTCCGGGAACGCCGATTGCCCTGCAATTTACCCGTCTGGCCAAGACGCGGCTAGCATTCGCTGCCGTAATGACCTTCGTACTCTCGTTGGTCAGCATCGCTATCACACCCTTGGCCGTCAAGGTAA
>Ga0187779_10002985_pt1 | contig 10288 bp, 13 predicted proteins | sample 1015_Q2_SP10_10__FD_132435 | JGI IMG/M metagenome (GOLD analysis project Ga0187779, IMG submission 132435) | Tropical peat soil microbial communities from peatlands in Department of Meta, Colombia - 1015_Q2_SP10_10_MG | ecosystem: Environmental > Terrestrial > Soil > Wetlands > Peat | place...
GACCGAACAGTGCATTTTCACCTTGGGAAGACCGCCGAGCGCCTCAGCAACGGCAGCATTCGAGATCCTAAGCGCGTCGCCGATGGTCTTGCCTTTCACGAGGTCTGTCACCATGCTGCTCGTGGCGATGGCCGCGCCACAACCAAAGGTCTTGAATTTAGCGTCCGTGATGACGTCGTTGTCCACTTTGATGTAGAGACGCATCACATCACCGCAAACGGGGTTCCCCACCGTTCCCACACCATCCGCGTTCTCGATCTCGCCCACATTGTGCGGATGAGCGAAATGTTCCATGACCTTCGAACTGTACTGTTCCATATTCTCCTCCTCACCCAACCTTTTCTTTCTTGATCATATCTTCATAGAGAGGCGACATCTCCCGCAGCCGCTGCACGATTGGGGGCAGCTTCTCTATCACGTAATCCACATCGTCCGCGGTGTTCCCCATTCCAAGGGTCATGAGCAGGGTCCCGTTCGCAACCGCAGCGTCCGTTCCGATACATACCAGCACGTGCGACGATTTGAGCGAACGGGAGGTGCACGCCGATCCGCTCGACACCGACACTCCTTCCATGTTCAGGAACAGGAGCATGGACTCGCCTTCCACGTACCACATTGAAACGTTCAGGTTATTCGGCAGCCTCCGCGTGGGATGGCCATTGATGACAATATGGTCGATCTTCTCAACGAGGCCTTTTTGAAGACGGTCCCGCAGTGACGCGACATAACTCATCCTGTGCTGGATCTCCGCCGCCGCAAGCTCGGCGGCCTTGCCCAGACCGACGATGGCCGGCACGTTCTCCGTGCCCGCGCGCCTTCCCTCTTCCTGGATGCCGCCCTCGATCTGCGGTTTGATCCGAACGCCCTTGCGGACAAAAAGCGCCGCCCCGCCTTTCGGGCCGTAGAACTGGTGCCCTGAGAGCGACAGCGCGTCAACGCCAAGCGTCCTCACGTCCACGGGGACCCATCCGACGGACGCGACCGCGTCGGTATGGAGAAGGACTCCCTTTCCCCTGGTGATCTTTGCGATCTCCTCGATCGGCTGGATCGTGCCTATCTCGTTGTTCGCGTGCATGATCGAGACGAGACTCGTGCTCCCGGTAATTGCTTTCTCCACGTCGGCAGGGTCTACCATGCCGGTTTTGTCCGTTTCAAGGTACGTGACGGTGAAGCCCGATTTTTCGAGCGTCTTGACCGGATGCAGGACTGAAAAATGCTCGATCTGTGATACGATGATATGCTTGCCCTTCTGGCTGTTCGCCTGGGCAAGCCCTTTGAGCGCAAAGTTGTTCGACTCTGCTCCGCTGGACGTAAAATAAATCTCTTCCGATTTTGCGCCAATGAGGGCAGCGGTCTTTTCCCTCGCCTCTTCAACGGCGTTCTTGGCCTCTCGACCCACGTCGTGCAAGTTCGAGGGATTGCCGAACTTGGCCGAAAAATAAGGCAGCATGGCTTCGAGCACTTTGGGATGGACAGGCGTCGTGGCCGCATGGTCAAGATACACTTTTCTCATGTCAACATGCCCCCTTTCCTGCTAATGCCGGTTTCTTCCTGGGTTTTCCCGGTCCCGTTTCTTTCCGATGGTCCGGCTGCTGGTGGAGAAGATCATCGAAGGTTATGCTGTCGAGCGCCTCCTCGATCTTTGCACCGACCTTTGCCCAGACCATTCTGGCAACACAGTCATCGGCCTGATAACATTCGGCGGACTCCCCGGGCTCCAGACAGTGGGACAGCGCTATCGGTCCTTCGAGCGTGCGCACAATATCACCGATCGTCAGCTCCGAGGGATTCCTCGCGAGCAAATACCCTCCCGCCGGCCCACGGACGCTTTCAATGAGGCTTGCCTTTCCAAGCCGGTACAGGATCTGCTCAAGGTATGAGAACGAGATCCCCTGACGTTCGGCAATTTCCTTGATCGTAATCGGCCCTTTGCCGGAGTGTTTGGCGATCTCATACATCGCCCGAACGCCGTATTTCCCCTTGGTGGACAACTTCATACTATTTCCCTACCGGTTTCGACGGACCATGAAACAGGACTTTTTAAGTCCTTGCAGGCGCCAATTAACAATAACAAACTTGACCATTTTTGTCAAGTATATTGTTTTATTCTTGTTTTTTTTACTGCGCTGTACTACGCTCTATCCGTAATGTGGAGGTGGATTGTGCATACTGACGAATACGAGATATCGCTACAGAGGGAACTGGCCGTGTGCAAGAATACCATCCAGCGGATAAGAAAGTCCCTCGGCATCCTTGAGCGTAAGCATAATACGACCACTGAGGCTTTTATTGCTGCAATCAGGAGCGGGGAATTGGCCCGGCATCCCGAATTTGAGGACGATTACGAGGCCTGGCAGAGCAGTTACGACTCTCTCAAGAGATGGGAGGGGCTAGAGAGGCAGTATCAGGATGCATACCGCATGAAGAAGGATTGATGCTGCCGTGGTACTCTGAGCGGTCGCTAGATGACAGGGATGAGGCGAAGTGTCTTGCCCCCTGGCTCAGACAGCCTTCATGAGAGGGTCAATCATTCCTACGAGAGACACTCTCTTCGCTTGGGATCACAGGGCCCGATCTTGTCAGTCGATACGTTAACCCCCGAATTTCTGTTCTCGCTCTTTTCGATTTGTGCTATACTCCCGCACATGCATCAATCCGGCCCCCACAACCCGATCACGAGCAGAGACAACGGCTCAATAAAGCACCTCCGCTCTCTTGCCAATCCGAAAAACAGAAGAAAGCAGATGGCTTTCTTGATCGAAGGCGTCAAGATGGTCGAAGAGGCGCTCCGGGAAAACCTGGGGGTCACCATGGTCGTGGCTGCGCCATCGCTTGTCCAGCACCACGGCAAGGGCGTCCTTAAGCTGGCGGAAAGCAGGCCTGTGGAGATCCTCTGGGTATCCGAGCGGCTCATGGACACGATATCCGAGAGCAAATCTCCTCAACCCGTTATGGCGGTCGTGAAGACAAAGGAGCATAGCGAAGAAGAGCTCTTGGGTAGCAGTTCGGGACTCATAGTGGTCGCCCATCAGCTCCAGGACCCCGGCAACCTCGGCACCATCATCCGTACCGCCGAGGCCGCGGGTGCGTCAGGCGTAGCTATCACAGCGAACACGGTAGACCCCTTCAACCCAAAGGTCATCCGGGCTTCCATGGGCAGCATTCTGCGCCTGCCGATCGTACACATTGCTGATGTGAGAGAATTCATCATGACCTGCAAAAAGAAGGGCTATCAGACCGTGGCGACGGTGCTGAGCGGTGAAAAAACTCACTTCGACATCGATCTCACGAAACCGACGACAGTGATTTTAGGACAGGAGGGCTCCGGGCTGTCGCAGGATATTATGCCGGACATAGACCTTCACGTCCGCATTCCCATGGCCCAGACGATTGATTCGCTCAACGTGGCCACTGCAGCAGCGGTGATCCTCTACGAGGCGCTCAGGCAAAGAACAGGGAAAACATAGCGTTACTTTCCAAACTTCCTCTTCAGCTTCTCAACCACCTCCCGCGGGACAAGGCTCGATACGTCGCCCCCGTAGCTCGCCGCCTCCTTCACGATCGTTGAAGTGATGAAAGAATATTCCTCATTCGGCATCAGGAACACAGTCTCGATATCGCTATCAAGCCTCCGATTCATCAAAGCCATTTGCATTTCGTACTCGAAGTCCGAGACGGCGCGCAGTCCCCGTATGATTCCGACTGCGTTCTTCTGTTTGACGTAATCAACGAGCAGCCCGTCAAACCCCTCGATCACCACGTTCGTATACCTGGCCGTCACCTCCCTGAACATGGCAATGCGCTCATCAAGGGAGAATAGCGGTGCCTTTTTCGGGTTCGCTGCTACGGCGACTATCAGTTCGTCGAAGATTCTTAGACTGCGCTCGACGAGATCGACATGGCCGCTGGTCACGGGATCAAAAGTTCCTGGGTAGACGGCAATGTGTTTCATCGCATCTCCTTTTCATTTTCCAAATGGCCCATAGCGCAACGCAGTGAAAAAATTACGATAGGGTACTGAGGCCGGAAATTCTAACGGTCAATCTCATTTCTTGGACTCGTTTCCCGCATTTCCTCTGCCATCCGGAGTTCGCTTGCTGAAAAGCTATTCCTGCAGCCTATAAAACGCCAGCACCGTATCCCCGTACTGTGCTTCACGGTAGAGTGCAAGGTTGCCTGCTCGCTTGATCGACGGCTGTTTTTTGAAGTGTTCCGCAATCAAGACCGAGTCGTGCTTCAAAATTCCGGAATCCGCAAGAACTCTGAGCAGAGGCTCCAGCGCCAGCGAATAGGGCGGGTCGAGAAAAACAATATCAAACTGCTCCGACGTTTTCTTGAGAAAGGCCTCAGCCTTCGACGCGACGACCTGTGCCTGTCCGGAAAAACCCGAATGTTCCACATTCTTCTTAATGACTTTCAGGGAGTCCCGGGAATCGTCGACGAAAACGACTTTTCCTGCTCCCCTGCTGAGCGCTTCGATGCCGATTCCTCCGATGCCTGCGAACAGGTCAAGGAAAAACGCTCCCTCCACTTTCTGCCCCAGAATATTGAACAGCGCCTGCTTTACCTTATTGGAAGTCGGCCTGACACGCGACCCTGCGGTGACTTTCAGCTTTCGGCCTTTGCCTGTGCCGCCCGTGACTCTCATACGCTTTGATTTTCGATGCTACAGAAAAACCCCTTTTAAGTCAAGCGATTCTTGACAGCCAATGGCATTGCGTATATACTTTTTACATTCGGGAGTCGCACAATGCGCAACAAGTTTCTATGGCTGATCCTTCCCTCACTGCTGGCAATCATCGCATTTTCTTATGGTATCCCCCTGTTCGCCGATACGCCGGCGGACAAAAGACCGGCCGCACCGGTACCGGCAGCGCCCGCTAATAAAATCTACCTTATCAACGTCGATGCCCCGATCACGCCCGTGGTCTCGGAATTCATCATCAAGTCGATCGATACGGCATCGCGAGACAGGGCAGAGGCCATCATCATTCAGCTCGACACCCCTGGCGGACTTGTGGATTCCATGCGTGAGATCGTGAAGAAAATGCTGTCGTCCGACATCCCTGTTGTGGTATACGTTGCCCCGGCAGGTGCTCGGGCGGCATCGGCCGGCGTTTTCATAACGATCGCCGCCAATATTGCGGCGATGGCCCCGAGCACGCACATCGGGGCTGCCCACCCGGTCACCATGGAAGGGAAGATGGACAAGACCATGGAAGCCAAGGTGGTGAACGACCTTGCGGCCATGGCGCGGAGCATCGCGGAGAAACGGGGAAAGAATGCGAAATGGGCTGAAGAAGCGGTGCGCAAGAGCGTTTCCGTGACTGAGACCGAAGCGCTCAAGGAGCGGGTTATCGACGTGGTCGCCCCTGATGTCCCCTCACTCATAAAGGAGATGAACGGCAAGAGCGTCGATCTCGTGATCGGCAAGAAGACCCTCGACACATCGAACGCCCAGGTGCGAGAGATCAGCATGGGCTTCCGGAACAGGGTGCTCGAGATCATCAGCAATCCCAATATCGCGTACATCCTGATGATCCTCGGGTTCTACGGCCTTTACTTCGAACTCGCTAATCCGGGCGCCATATTTCCCGGCGTCGCCGGCGCCATCTGCCTGATCCTCGCCTTCTACGCTCTCCATACCCTGCCGATCAATTACGCGGGGCTCATACTTATTATCCTCGGCGTCGGTCTGTTCATCGCCGAGGCGTTCATTACGAGCCACGGCGTCCTCGGCGTCGGCGGCGCTATCGCTATGGCGATCGGATCGGTCATGCTCATCGAATCGCCGTTACCATACCTCCGGATATCCTGGACCGTGATCGTGCCGGTCGTGGCGCTCTCCGCCGTCCTGTTCATCATCACCGTTACTCTGGCGGTGCGCGTCCACCGCGAGAAAGCCGATACCGGCAAGGAAGGAATGCTCGGGCTCGAGGGAGAGGCAAAGACCGACGTCCATGCGCGCGGTCAGATCTTCGTGCATGGTGAGTATTGGAACGCCTGGAGCGAGGCGCCCATACAGAAGGGGGAACGGGTGAAGGTTGTGGCCGTCGACGGGCTCAGGCTCAAGGTGCAGAAGGCGATTTAGGAGAGCAGATTCATCGCGTTTTCCCAGTGACGTGCACGTTAATCGCCACCGGGGAAAGAAATCCCAGTCCTTTTACAATGAACGTCGCCGAGGGGACGTTTGACATGGACAGATCCTGGCTCTCACATGCGCCGTTTGTGTTCAAAGCAGGTGGTTCCATTTTGTCCGGATTAGCGAGGTCCATACGACAGAACTGACGAAGGAGGTCCCGATATGCAAGCGATAATACTTGGTTTGATGGTCACGGTAATCATTATCATCTGGTTTTTTTTCAACACGATCAAGATCGTGAAGCAGTACGAACGGGGCGTGATCTTCACGCTCGGCAAGGTAAGCATGGAGCACGGAGTGAAAGGTCCGGGCATCATCATCCTGATTCCCGGGATACAGAAGATGGTGCGCGTGAGCCTTCGTACGGTCACCATGGACGTCCCGGCGCAGGACGTGATCACCAAGGACAATGTTACCGTCAAAGTGAACGCCGTCGTCTATTTTCGGGTGATCGATCCGCGCAGGGCGATCGTCGAGGTCGAGGACTTCTACTACGCCACGTCGCTCATCTCCCAGACGACGCTCCGGAGCATCCTCGGTCAGAACATGTTCGACGATCTGCTCTCGAACCGCGAGGCCATCAATGCGGAACTGCAGAAGGTCATTGATCTTCAGACCGAGCCGTGGGGTGTCAAGGTGACCACCGTCGAGGTGAGGAACGTAGACCTGCCGGCGGAGATGCAGCGCGCCATCGCCATCCAGGCGCAGGCAGAGCGTGAGCGGCGGGCCAAGATCATCCATGCGGAAGGCGAACTTCAGGCATCGGCGAAACTGTCCGAGGCGGCGGGGGTCATCAGCAGGAACCCCATGGCGCTGCAGCTCAGATATCTTCAGACCCTTACGGAGATCGGCACGGAAAAAAACACGACCATTGTCTTTCCGCTGCCCATCGACCTCCTGCAGGCGTTCCAGAAACTCATGGAAAAGAAAGAGTAGCGCCGGAGCATCGGGGAGGATCGACCGCCGAGAAGAGGCCGCCAGGCCCAAAAAGAAAGGGGATAGGTCCAAGACCTATCCCCTTGTTCGTCAGAAGCTGTTCTTCCTTATAATTCGTTGACCGTAATGGCCTGCTGCGGGCAGTTCTCAACACAGGTCAGGCAGTTGATGCACTCGGACATGTTCACCGGATCGGCCTTGCCGCCGTCCACTTTGAATACGGACTGCGGGCACATATTCACACAGGTACCGTCGCCGTCGCATTTCCCCCTGTCGATAGTTACCATGTACATAAGCCCAGTTCCCCCCTTCAGTAAAGGTAAAATTCCCAAAAGCGTCCTATATTACCAGCCGGCACGGATAAAAGCAAGCGAGAAATGCCGAAAAAAAGGGATCGTCGCGGAATGGGACGATCCCTCGATAGGGGAAACTATGACAGAGGATCTATCAATGCTCTATTTCGACTCCGGCCGTCTGCTCGCGAACCGAAATAGCGATCTTGTAGAGCATGCTCAGGATCAGGAACCCTATGGACCAGACGCCGATGGTGATCCAGGTCTCTGGCATCGTCGGCCAGTAGGTCCGCACCTGCTCCAGCGGGTTGGGCACCAGACCGCCGATGATCAGGCCGAATCCCTTGTCGATCCAGAGCGAGATGAAGAGCATGATGCAGGCAAGGACGAGCGATCCCTCGTTCTTGCGGGCAGCAGGGATTATCAGCATGACGAGCGAGATGACCGCAAATACCGAGGAGGTCCACATGATTGGCACCAGTTCATGGTGGCCATCAAGGCCGACATAGAGATATTTGAACGAATCGGTATGGCCCGGGATGCTGCTGTAGAAGGCGGTGAAGAACTCGAGGCCGAGGAAGAAGACGTTGGCGAACATGGCATACGCCACGATCTTCCCGACCGCCTGGATGGCCTCCTTGCCGGGGTCGAACTTGCTTATTTTCCGCACGATCATGGAAAGGATGATGAGAAGCGCAGGACCGCCGGCGAACGCCGATGCCAGGAACCGGGCCGCCATGATTGCGCTGAGCCAGAAGTGACGTCCCGGAAGACCGGCGTACAGGAACGCCGTCACCGTATGGATGCTGAATGCCCAGGGGACCGACACGATGATGAAAGGCTTGATCCATTTCGGCGGCGGGACCCCTTTTCGGTCCGAGCCCAGCGTGACCCAGCCGATCAAAAGGTTCAGGGCCAGATAACCCGACAGGACAATAAAATCCCAGAACATGACGGAATTCGGCGTCGGATGGAGCACGACGTTCATTACCCTCATCGGCTGGCCCATGTCAGCCATGATGAACAGAATGCACATGGTCACGGCCGAGATGGCGAGGAACTCGCCGAGGATCACAATCTTACTGAACGTCTTGTAATCGTGTAGATAGTACGGGATCACAAGCATTACGGCCGAGGCGGCAACGCCGACAAGGAACGTGAATTGGCCGATGTACAGGCCCCACGACACGTCACGGCCCAAACCGGTGATGCCCAATCCGTACATGAACTGCTGCAGGTAGTAGTAGATCCCTATCAGCGCAAGGGCACCGAGAAAAAATATCCATGCCCAGTATTTTTTACTTCCTTCGAAGGCTTTCTCAAGCATGGTCGCTCCCTCCTATGAGATAATACACGGCGGGCCCGGTGCCCAATTCGGACTTACGCCTGACGGTAAGTCTGGTCGATACGATCTTCCTGACCTCTGAATTGGGGTCTTCGACATCGCCGAATACGAGGCCGCCCTTGGGAGCAGCCTCCACGCAAGCCGGCATCTTCCCGAACTGGAGCCGTTCGGTGCAGAATGTGCACTTCTCCACGACGCCCTTGGTCCTCGTGGGATATTCCTTGTTCTCAGCCTCGGGCTTGATGGCATTCCGCGGGTCAACCCAGTTGAAGCTCCGGGCTCCATAGGGACAGGCGGCCATGCAGAACCGGCAGCCAATGCAGCGGTGCATGTCCTGCATCGTGATCCCGTTCGGGAGCTTGAACGTGGCCTTGGTGGGGCACACCCGAACGCACGGAGGATTGTCGCAGTGGTTGCACAGTACCAGAAAGGGCATTTCCTTGAGGTGCTCGTCCATGAACCTGTTTGGCTGGCCCGGAAATGCGTTCTCGTACGCGGCCTTCCATATCCACTTGATCTCATGCCGGGTATCGGCGCTGCCGTCGGGATTCCGGAAATCAGGGACATTATGCGTGAGGTGGCATGCATCAATGGTCTTTTTGAAATCTTCGTCCGTCTTGAACTTGCTCATGTCCACTACCATGGCCCATCTCTTTGCCGTCAGGGTTTCCTTGTTCGGCTCAACCTGCGAGGGATCCAGGCCCTTGACCCAGATCGGATGCGTCGCGTTCGCAACGGAAGCGCCAAATCCCAGTATGGAGGAGATGCCGGCGATTTTCAGAAATTGTCTCCTGTCCATGCTCATGATTTACTCTCCTCCTTTTCCTTCGGCTGAATATGACAGTCCCAGCAGAACGGCTTTACCGCCATGTAATTATGGCATTCATCGCAGAACTTCTTCTTGTTCGAATGGCAGCGCATGCATCCGTTCTGGAGGCTCATATTGAACTTCTTGTGACTCGTCGTGCTGATGTACTCACGGTTCATGTCGCGGACCACGGAGTCACGCCAGAGGTTGATGAGCTGCATGTGCTCGGTCCGCATGAATTCCTTGGACTCCACGCATTCCTTTTTCCCGTACTGCTTTTCCCACTCCTGGATCGCCGGTGTATCCACCTTCGGCTCAGGCTTGGCGTTCACCTTCCCGATATTGTAGTAGAAAGGGAATGTTGCAATGCCGACGAAAATCAGGAGGCCGATGATTATTTTCCCGCCGTCATAGAGTTTCATTGGGCCTTTTCCTCCTTCTTCTGGGCTTGTGCCGGGAGGGGCTCACCACGCAGGTTGGTCGTCCTCTCCTTCTCGCCCTTCATGATCAGCGCGTTGGCCACCAGCTCATGCAGCCCGGTGACGTTCACTCCCGGGACCCAGTAGTCCATGAGGGGCTTGAGGGTCGCCCTGTCGATCGCGCAGATATTGGCAAGCATGTTCACCCCGTAGTGCTCGTGCACGAACTTGACCGCATTGGCCCGGGGGAAGCCGCCCTTCATGCGCAGGTCCATGTCCTCCGAGGCGTTCAGGCCGGACCCGCTTCCGCAGCAGAAGGTCTTCTCGCGGATGGTGTCCTCGGGC
>Ga0187779_10002988_pt1 | contig 10283 bp, 3 predicted proteins | sample 1015_Q2_SP10_10__FD_132435 | JGI IMG/M metagenome (GOLD analysis project Ga0187779, IMG submission 132435) | Tropical peat soil microbial communities from peatlands in Department of Meta, Colombia - 1015_Q2_SP10_10_MG | ecosystem: Environmental > Terrestrial > Soil > Wetlands > Peat | place...
CCCGCATTAGAGGTGACAATAAAGCTGGCACTGGAGAACCCGGCACTGGAGCAGGTTATAGCCAGTGTTTGGACCGATGTTGGAAGCGTATAGGTTGTGCTGAACACGCCGGAACCGTTGGTGTTCCCGGAGGGGGTGCCGAAGCTGCCGCCTTTCCCGCCGTCGCTGCAGGTGACCGGCGCTCCCGAGATCCCGGCACCGGTATAGGGATTAGTTGCCGTCATCACCAGGGGGGCAGGCAATTGCATTCCTACTGTCCCCGATTGGTTGTTGCCCGACGTTACCAGCAACTCGGGAAATAGTCCGTAAACCACCAGTTGGGTTTCACTTCCAACATATACCTTTCCGTTGGCCGCCGTCGGCGCTATGAAGTGGGCTGCAAAGCCGAGTGTGTCCCGTCCCGGCACGATATTGGTGTTATAGAGTTCGGTGAGCGAAGTGGCATCGAAAGCAGAAAACATACCCGACCCGTCACTGTTGGAGCGAACGATCCAGAGCAATCCGTTGGTGTTTCCATTCGACGAGATGGTGGGAGAGCCGAGGACATTGATTTTCCTGGACTGCAAGGTCGGTGTTGTCGAGAGCAGGCCATTGCTCAGCGAGAATCCCTTCAACGCATCATGCTGCGGCGCGAAATATACGACACCATTCCAAAGAATCGGAGTGCTGTGCATCTCGCCCATGGCGCTGGGAATCGATTCTACGATCTGGTTGTTGTTGTTGGGATTGTACTGACCCATGTTGTCGCGGTTAACCAGGTAGATCGTGCCCTCTTTCCCTGTCTGAACCAGCAGGTGCGGGTAGGAACCAGGCTGGTCCGGCAATAACAAAACGCCGCCGGATCCGAGGTCAATGTCGTTAGCCTGCAGATACGCCTGGTCGTAAGGCGTGAAGTAATCGGCGACACTCAGAGTATTTGATCCCTGAGTGAGCTTGACGATCGTGTCGCCATAGTCGGGTCCGCCGGTGTTGGCATCGAAAGCTCCGTTGGCGGTGGCAAAGTAGATACTGCCTGAATCATCAGCCGCCAGGCCGGTGCCGCTCATCCAGATGGAGGAGCCCCAGGACTGATTGGGAGCAGTGTTGAAGATTCCAGTTTGTTGTTGCAGATTGCTGGCGTTGTAGCCCATCAGCCAACCACGGGCATTACGGTCGCAACCATTGGACCCAAATGCGACATACACATTGCCATTGGCCAGCAGCAGTCCTGGACGCTGCAGATGTCCAGTAGCGTCGAAGAACAGCTGTCCGCCGATGCTCGGGACGCTTCCCAAAATCACCACCGGGCCGCCGAATTTCTCCTGTCCGGTCGTTATGTCGAGAGCATGCAGGTTCCAGCGGTACGTGGTTGTGTTGCCCGATACGTTCTGTGTCTTCGCGGCGAAGTATATCGTCCCACTTGTCGGATCAATCACCGGTGTTCCCATAATTCCGATTTCGGTGTATTGAGTAACCGGCTGACACCCCTGCACGCTGATGGGCACGGAGCTGCCGAAGTTTGCCGACCAAAGCGGGGACGCGCTCAAGTTGTCCGCATCGAAAGCATAAACACTGTTGTGCTGGGTGGCCACGTACACCACGTTGTGCATGCCTTGACCAGGAATAGCGACATTGGCAACGTACAGGGGTTGGCCCACTACGTATCCATCAACATTGAAAGCGTACAGCTTTCCGAAGGAATTCGAGATGACGTTGGAAGAATTCAGATACAGCTCGTTGTCGTTGAGACCGGAGCGCTGCGAATCGAAGCGGCTGGTGAGCACATTCACCTGGCTCATACCCAACCGCGGACAGGCCAAACAGAGGATTACTGCGAAGCTGATCCTCAGCAATCGGCTGATTCCCAGCTCATAACCCGGGCTGGCAAGCGCATTTTGCAACTCTGTACTCAACAAGATACTCCTCCTGTCCGTCGACCCTCGGCAAATGATCTAAAGTCGTCCTCAGGCCAGAATTAGAAAAACTAGACGTGGGGGGGGAGAGAACAAAACCGAACTGTCTCCTAGATGGCCGCCAGACCCCTTTGCACACCATCATCGCGGAGATTGTAAGTTAGCACAGAAACTAAACGGCAGACACGAGCAATTCGTCTACAAAACTACAAACTAACTTCTCTATGCAATTTCTTGCACAGTCGATCTGCGTCCTCGACCCCGAATGCGCAACTGGGGTTTTCGGGGGCCTCGTCCGGGAGTTAGCTTGCTCCCGGTCGGACCCCCCAAAAAACTCTTCCACTAATCTACCGTGACTTTGATTACGACTTGCCGCAGCAGCGTCTGTTGTGTGGTCTTGAACACTCCCCGGGGCGCCACCTGGTAAGTTCCCTTGGGTGTCGAACCCGTGGTTTGCACCGTAAAGCTGGCATTCTGGCTATGGGTCCCGTCCAATGTGATCATGCCGGGTAGAACCGAACAAGTCGCCCCGGGCGGACAGTTGACCACGGTCAGGTTCACGGTTTGATTGAAGCCACCATACGGCGTGAGAGTCAACGTCGTACCGCCGCTTGATCCCTGCGCGATGGTGATCGCATTCATGTTGCTGGTCAGATTGAAGTCTGGCCCCGAGCCGCTGAGGGGAATCGACTGCTGGTTGGGAGAAGCGTTGTCGGTAAACGTCATGGTTGCGGTGCGCTTGCTGTAGCCGCTGGGCGTGAAGGTGATCGACACGGTACATTTCACATCCACCCCCAAGGAAGCAGGCAGCGTGCCGCAATTGTTGGTCTGGCTGAAATCGGACGGATTGGCGCCAGAGAAACTGATATTGCTGATGGTCAAGTCGATCCCGCCCGTGCTTTGCAGCGGAACGTTGACCGCTTTGCTGGGCGAACCCAGTGGTACAAAGCCGAAGTTAATCAGGTTGGTGGGAACTGTGATAGCCGGCGACAACGGGACCCAGCGAACACGGTTGTTCCCGGCATCAGCGATGTAGAGGTTCTGCCTGGCATCAACGGTCAGTCCGACGTTGGACATTCTCGCTAGCGTCGCCGGTCCGCCATCACCACTGAAGCCTCCGATCGTTGGACTTGATGCGACGCCTGCCACCGTTCCCCAGGTTTGGGTTACGGAGTCAGCCCGCTGCACCACGTCATCGTTGCCTCCGCCGATGAACAGGTTATTGGAGGGATCCGTGGCCAGCTCAAGCGGATTCCACATGCTGCCCTTTTGTACCGGTCCGCCATCGCCACACAGGCAGGCACTGCCGTTCCCGATATAGATGCAAAGGTAACCCGCCTGGCAATTCAGGGGCCCTCCTTGTGGGCCGCCGACCACCCGAATCAGGTTGTTGAAAGAGTCTGAAATGAAGAGATTCCCGTTGCCATCCACAGCCACGGAGGAAGGATGCCACAGGATTCCCTGGGCAGCCGGCTTGGGAGGATTGCAACAGAACCCACCCTGCCCGTTACCAGTCACGGTTGTAATGATCCCAGTATTTACGTCCACGCGACGGATGCGATGGGCGTTGTAGTCCGCGACGTAGAGATTTCCCGCGCTGTCCAGCGCAATGCCCGTCGGAAATGTGAATTGCGCATTGACCGCGAGGCCTCCGTCACCGCATTTGCCGGTCGTCGGGTAGCACGGTATGCCAGTGCCAGCATAGGTTGTGATTTCGCCAGTACTTCCGTTTACCTGGCGAATCACAAAATTGTTGGCGTCGGCAATATAGAGATTTCCATTCTGATCGAGCTTGACATCCATCGGCGCATTGAGCGTGGCGTTGAGAGCCGCACCAAGGTCTCCGGTGTAACCGGCCACGCCGGTTCCAGCTACGGTAGTAACGATGCCGCTGCCGATATTGATCTTGCGAATCCGGTTGTTGGCCAGGTCGGCAACGTAAAGATTAGCGTGCGTGTCTTCAGTTAACTGGTAGGGATTGGCGAACGTGGCGCTAAGCGCCTGCCCCCCATCGCCACCCATTCCGCCACCGGCCGTCGTATTGATCACGTTGGAACTCACCGTGCGGATGCGTTGGTTGCCGGTGTCAGAAATCAGCATATTTCCCGTGCTGCTGTCGATAAACACACTGGTAGGTGTGTTCAGATCGGCTGCTATCGGCGATCCGCCGTCTCCGCTGAAATCCTGCCGTCCACTACCCGCGACCGTGCTGATGTTGGCGCTGCCGAAGGGAACTTCGCGGATACGATTGTCATTGGTATCCGCGATGTAAACGTTTCCCGCGCTGTCGACGAAGACACCTGCCGGTGAACGCAGGTTCGCCGAGGTGGCCGCGCCCCCGTCGCCGCAGGACGCTGTCGGGTTCCCGCACACATTGCCATTGCCGGCAAAAGTGAGGATGTTCTGATTGTTGGCCAGAACCTCGCGAATCCGGTGATCCTTGCTGTCCGCGATATAGACATTAAAAGAAGAATCCACCGCTACGCCTTGCGCGAAATTCAGATTTGCACTGGTGGCCGCTGCGCCGTCTCCGCAAGCCGCTGTAGGGTTGGAGCATGGGGTGCCGTTGCCAGCGATAGTAGTAATAATTCCGGTGGAAGCGGTGACTTCTCTAATCCGATAGTCAAAAGCATCTGCAATATAAATGTTGCCCAGGCTATCGATGGCAACAGACGTCGGAAAGTTCAACTCCGCATTGACCGCAAGTCCGCCATCTCCGCAGGCCGCTCCGTTAGTTGGTGTATCGCACTTGGTCCCATTGCCGGCGACGGTGGTGATGTTTCCATTCTGGTCCACCATGCGCACTCGCGAGTTTCCAATATCCGCGATGTAGAGATTGCCTTTGTTGTCCAGGGCCAATCCGTTTGGCAAAGCCAGGTTGGCGGAGGTGGCGGGGCCGCCGTCACCGCTGTACCCGCCCCAGCCGATGCCCGCAAAGTTGCTCAGAGAACCTCCGCTCAGTTTGAAGACATAAGCGGAATTCGGAGCAGCAATATAAGTGTTGCCACTCAGGCTGACCGCAGAAGTGGGTCCGGGCAGATCCGCCTGCAAAGGATTGGTCGGAGTCGTGCCGCCGCCCGCGATGGTGCTGATGGTGTTCTGGGTGTGCGCCGCGACGGGGTGGGCAAGCCATACCACCGCCAGCAGGGCGAGGGCGGACAGCCTGGACTTCAGTTCGGGCTTCAAGATTCTGTCTGATACACGAGCGGCGTCAATCAACAGGTGACGGATGGGATTCACAACCTTCCTCCAACTACTTGGGATCGTCAGTGAGGTGAACATCTGGCGACAATTCAGGCCTTATAGCGAGCCTCAGCACGCCACACCTCGTGAAACAGTTTCGGGGGAATACGGCGCGGGGACGAATGATATTTGCACCCCTACGCAGAATCTGTCAAGAGTGCAGAAACCTGCAAGGGGTCTTCTGGCTCTATTGCCATTTTCCTTCGTTGTGGTACTTTTTAGAACCCTCCCTTGAAAGCACGGCTGAGTGCACGCCGAAGTTGTGGGGAAAAATGAAATCCAAGATCTTGACGTTGTTGTGGTTTTTCTACGCCCTTTGTCTACCTGCGCTGCACGCGCAAAACGTCACAGCCACCTCGTTCGAAGGCATCGATGCCTCTCAGCTCGGCAGGCCGGAATTTGACATCGATCCCAACGGCGCCATCGGTACCAAGCAGTACATGGAATGGGTGAACGTTTCCTATCAGGCGTTTGATAAGAAGACGTTCGCGCCCGTGTGGAGAACTCCACAGAACGGTGTTCTGCCCTGGTACAACGCGAATCTGCCGAACTGCTACCGCGGCATCACTGGAGATGGCCTGGTCATGTTCGATCGCCTGGCATCCCGCTGGATTATCGCCGGAAAATCCTACATATCCCCGGGGAACTACTACTTCTGCGTCGCAGTGTCCAACACCGACGATCTCACCTCGTCATCGCTCGCCTGGTACACCTATCAGTTCAGCCTGAATCAGTACATCGGGACCAATTCGCTGGGTACGCCGTACTTTCCTGATTGGCCGAAGTTCGGCACGTGGCCGGACGGTTACTACGTCAGCTTTGATCTGGAAGATCCCAACAACAAGTATCAGGAAATTGGCGTAGTAGCTTGCGCGCTCGACCGCGCCGACATGCTGACGGGCTCCGCGGCGCTGACTCCGCAGTGCTTCAGCGACCCCAGCCCCATTCCCACCGTGGGTAGTCTTTATCTGTCTCACAGTTTGATTCCTGCCGACGTCGAAGGCACCAATCCGCCGCCTGCGGGCCGACACGAATACTTCGTTAGTATTCAAAATCCCGTCAATGATGGCGTGACCACTACTTCGACCACGATCAATCTCTGGGATTTCCATGTCGACTGGGTGACTCCCGCCAACTCCACGTTTACGCATTCTTCTTTGCCGGTAACATCCTATACGCCGGGTTGCTATGTCCCGAAGCAGCCGGCGAATACGGTCTGTGTTCCCGAGCCTTCGATTAACTCAGCCACCGGTGCGCACTATCGGGTTGACTCGGTGGGCGACCGTGTGATGCCGCGTATGTCCTATCGAAACTTTGGCACCTATGAGTCTTTTGTGGTTAGCCAGACGGTGAGGGTGGGAGGTGGCGCCAGTCAGCAGACCGGCATCCGCTGGTACGAATTACGTGGCAGCGGTACACCCGCAATTTTCCAATCCGGTACGGTCAGTCCTGACAAGGCCAACTACCGCTTTATGCCCAGCATGGCTCAGGACCAGCTCGGCAACGCGGCCGTAGGCTACAGCGTGGCAAGCGGCGCTCTACATCCCAGCATCGCCATGGCTGGGTGGAGTTTGCCCGGTAAGACCACTCCGACCGAACTTTCGGTTCAGATGGGAACCGGCGACGAACAGAATTCGTCGCATTGGGGTGACTATACCAGTATGACGGTGGATCCCGTCGATAACTGCACGTTCTGGTACGTGGATGAATATTTCGCCGCCAATCAGTCTGGTACCTCGATTAACTGGAATACAAGGATAGCCAATTTCCGTTTTCCGACGTGCCCTTAGTTCAACCCAAGCCCGGCGCATCCCAGGTCCTGGCTCTCAGAAAAGTGTGGAGGAAGCTGTGGAGAATTGCTTTGCTATAGCTATAGCTAGAGCGACCCGGCAAGTTTGGCTTCTGATGTTACTCGGCGTGTTTTCCCTGGCTGCAGTGGAAACCTCGGCGCAAACCGGCGTGCCCGGTTCATCTGGAAAGCCCAGGCAGGCCGATATCACTGTCATCAAGCACGTGGTTTTCATCATCAAGGAAAATCGCACCTTCGACAATTACTTTGGAACCTACCCCGGGGCCAACGGTGTGACGACCGGCACGATCTCCAGCGGCCAGAACATCCCATTAGGCCAAACGCCCGATGCCGTGCCCCACGACTTGGATCACGCCTGGTTTGCCACAGTGGCGGCTATGGACGGCGGCAAGATGGATCGGTTCGATCTGATTCTGGGCGGCGATATTAACAACGAGTATTTGTCGTACACGCAACTACACCAGCAGGACCTCCCGAACTACTTCACCTACGCCCAGAACTTTGTTCTTGCTGACAACATGTTCTCGTCGTTGGAAGGACCCAGCCTGCCCAATCACCTGTATACCATCGGCGCCCAATCGGACGGGGTTATCAATAATCCAGTTTCGCCCCCCGGTCTTCCCCTGAGTCAGGTCAGCTGGGGCTGTGATGCGCAGAGCGCCGTGTATGTTCAAGTCAGGGACAGCAACAACGTGCTCAGCAACCAGTATCCCTGTTTCGATTTTCAGACTCTCGGGGATCTCCTCGACGCAGCTGGGTTGAGCTGGAACTATTACGCACCCAAGCAAGGCGAGTCCGGTTACATCTGGTCGGCCTACAACTCCATTAATCACATTCGCAATTCATCCTTGTGGACCCAGCATGTGGTTCCAACTTCCCAGTTTGTGAATGATGCAACCAAAGGCAACTTGCCGGCCGTCAGCTGGGTGATCGCGGGCTTCACTCAGAGTGAGCACCCTCCGACCTCATCTTGCGAGGGAGAGAACTGGACGGTCCAACAGATCAATGCGGTGATGAGCGGGCCGGAGTGGGATTCGACCGCGATTTTTCTGACGTGGGACGATTTTGGCGGTTTCTACGACCATGTTTCCCCGCCTCCAATCGATCGCTTCGGTCTCGGCCCTCGCGTGCCCATGCTGATTATTTCTCCTTATGCCAAGCAAGACTATATTTCGCATACCCAGTATGAGTTCGGATCAGTGCTGAAATTCATTGAAGAACGCTTCGGGCTGTCCTCGCTGACGCAGCGTGACGCCGGGGCCAACGACACCCTGGATAGCTTCGACTTTAGTCAGTCACCGCTGCAACCCGTCCTTCTGGGTCAACGTAATTGCCCGATTCTCGGGACGGCCAGCGCCAACTTGGGGAACCAGGCGGTGCAAACGGCAGGTTCTCCGTTTTTCATTAACCTCAACAACTTCCGCAGCACCCCGCTCACGGTTACTCAGCCCCCGGAAATATCGGGCGATTTCACCCAAACCAACAATTGCGGTAGCAAAGTCCCGGTCAACGGCAACTGCAAGTTCCAGATCACTTTCAAGCCGACGGCATTGGGCGTACGCAACGGGACGCTCAAGTTGACTGATAGCGATTCGACCAGTCCGCAAATGGTCAACCTGACAGGAACAGGTACAGCGGTTGTGTTTCCGCTGAACTTCTCTTTCACGAATGCGGTTGCACTTGGGAATTCAGCGACGCAGAAGATTCCTTTGACGAATAAGGGGACTTCAGCCCTCGACATTATCAACGTTGCCACGGTCGGAGACTTCAGCCAGACCAACGATTGTGGAAGCAGCGTAGCCGGCGGTGCGACCTGCACATTCTCTGTGACCTTCACTCCCACCGATACCGGACGCCGACTGGGAAGCTTGGTGGTGACCCACAGCGATCCGGCCAGCCCGCAGACGGTCATCTTGAACGCAGCCGGAACCTCTGTGCTGGTGACCCCGCACGGGCTGAGTTTTGGCAATCAGGCTGTGGGCACAACCAGCCCGCAGAAGATCGAGACCCTGACCGTGGCGGGCACATCTCCGCTGACCCTGGGAACCATCACTGTGACGGGAGACTTTGCTATCCGCAAAGCCACGTGTCCTGCGCCTGGAGGTTCGCTGAGCGGTGGCGCCAAGTGCGGCATTGCGGTTACGTTTACCCCGACGACCCAGGGTACCCGGACCGGAACGCTCACGATTCTCGACAGCGATGGACTAAGCCCGCAGACGTTGTCCCTATCGGGCAACGGTACTTAGACGACCTGAAGACTCGCATTGGGAAAATTGAGCTGGCAAGAATTTCTTGCCAGCCTGCAGGGCTGCCTCAGACTGGCACTCGCTCTCTTTGGCGCTGCATCCACTTCCAGGCTGTGCTGACGATATCTTCCAAGGAACGCCTAGCCTTCCAGCCCAGCAACTGCTGAGCGGAGGAGGGATCAGCCACCAACGCCGGCGGATCGCCCGCCCGCCTGGGTGCGAGTCGAACCGGGACGCGGAGCCCCGTGACCTGCTCCACCTTGCTCAGGACCTCCTTGACCGAGTAGCCCTCGCCCGTTCCCAGGTTCGAAATGATCGAAGCTTCCCCCGGCGCTAACTTCTGCAGCGCCAGCACGTGAGCGTCCGCCAGGTCGTTGACGTGAATGTAGTCGCGGATACAGGTGCCGTCCGGCGTAGGGTAATCGGTGCCGAACAGCTGCAACTCGGGACGCTCGCCGCGGGCGGCCAGCATCGCCGAAGGAATCAGGTGCGTCTCCGGGTTATGCAGCTCGCCGATCTCTCCGCTCTCGTCCGCCCCCGCTGCATTGAAATAGCGCAGGCTGGCAAACCGTAAACCGTAAGTTTGACTGTAAGCCTCCAGCGCATTTTCGAAGAACAACTTGGAAGCTCCGTACGGATTCACCGGCTGTCGCGGAGTGTCAACCGGGATCGGGACCCTGGCTGGAATCCCGTACACGGCACAGGTGGAGGAGAAGATGAAACGCTCGATGCGGCAGTCCACGCAGGCATTGAGCAGCACCAGCCCGGCTTCCACGTTATTGCGGAAATACTTGCGCGGGTTCTCAACGGATTCTCCTACGTACGAGTGTGCCGCAAAGTGCATGACCGAATCCACGCGGCGCAAGGTGTCCGAAAGCTTGCCGGCGTCGGCGAGTTCCCCTTCGATGAGCTCAAATCCGTCTGCCAGAAACCTGTGCCCGGTCGATAAATTGTCGTAAAGGATGACTTGATGTCCGCAATTTCGGAGCGCACGCGCCGTATGACTTCCGATGTACCCTGCACCACCGACAACCAGAACGACCAAGGTTTCTCCTCCCTTATTGTGGTTGGAACAAGAACTAATGCCCTTCA
>Ga0187779_10002989_pt1 | contig 10281 bp, 9 predicted proteins | sample 1015_Q2_SP10_10__FD_132435 | JGI IMG/M metagenome (GOLD analysis project Ga0187779, IMG submission 132435) | Tropical peat soil microbial communities from peatlands in Department of Meta, Colombia - 1015_Q2_SP10_10_MG | ecosystem: Environmental > Terrestrial > Soil > Wetlands > Peat | place...
ACAGCATGATACCTTTTGGGCCTACCCTGAACAATTTTCGCGAACCCCTTCTGCATCAACTGCTCAAGAGTACCGTACACACGCGTGATTGGAACCGACGTGTTTTTTGAAATCTCCTCTGCCGTCATCATTCTTTTGGAGAGCAGGGCGATGTATGCTTCTGATTCATAGCTGGTCAGTCCTACCTGCTGGAGGTACTCCATGATTCGAGTTGACGACATAGTTAACTCTTGTAGAGTTAAAAACAGTTAAATATTTCTGTCGATGTCATACGCAAGATGTTTCGATGTCCTCCACGAGTTCGCAAGGACCACTTTCTCTAGAACCTGGCGAGATTGCAGTCAGAATCCGCGATGGCCGACTTACAATCGGCGTCGTAGGCTTGGGTTGGATGGGGTTGCCTACGGCTTGTCTGTACGCTGATGCCGGGGCACGTGTCATTGCGGCTGACATGAATCCTAAGGTTGTTGAAAGGGTCACCAAGGGAGACCCCCCAATTGATGAAACGGGACTCCCAGCCATGCTGAAGCGAGCCATTAGGTCCAACAAGTTTTCGGCTACGACCAATACCGAGGAAGCGGCTGCAAATGCCGACATAATCTTCATCGTGGTCCCAACCATGATTGACAGGCAGAAGAGAGCTGACTATTCTGCCGTAGAAGACGCCTGCATAAGTATCGGTAAAGGTTTGAAGAACGGTAGCCTAGTCATTTTCCAAAGTACATGTGGGCCCGGTGTCACCGAGCGCGTCGTAAAAGGAACACTCGAAAAATATTCGGGCCTTACCGCAGGTCAAGGGTTTGGACTAGTTTACAGCCCAATCCGCGCAATGGGGGGCAGAGCCCTTCAAGATATCCAGACCTACAGCAAGATCGTCGGCGCGGTGGATATGAGAAGTCTCGAGGCTGGATGTGCAGCCATTTCAGTTATCGTGAAAGGGGAACTTTTGCGTGTCCGGGACATTAGGACCGCTGAACTCTCGAAGCTCTTCGAAACAATATACCGAGACGTGAATATCGCACTCGCCAACGAATTTGCATTGCTGTGCGAAGAAATAGGCGTCGACTACCTGGAGACGATGAAAGCTGCTAATAGCCAACCATACTCACACCTTCACTCAACAGGAGTCGGCGTTGGTGGCCATTGCTTACCCGTCTACCCGTACCTCTTGCATAGCGAAACCTACGCACTCGATGCGAAACTTCGACTTGTTCTAGATGGACGAAAGATAAACGATCTAATGCCTCGACACGTCGTCAAGTTAGCTTCGGACGGAATACGCGTCTGCGGCAGATCACTCAAGAGAGCTAAAGTCGTGGTACTGGGAATCAGCTATCGCCCTAACGTGAAAGAAACACGCTTCTCGCCGTCGCTTGACCTGATTGGTACATTAAAGAAACGCGGGGCTCGAGTAGTTGCATTTGATCCCTTGTTTAATGCATCAGAGATGGAATCATATGGCTTAGCCTCCGAACCAACGCTGCGGAGGGCCGTTGAAAAAGCAGACTGCGTGATTCTGACAGTAGCCCATGACGAATTCAAGAAGATGGATACTATCGAACTGGCAGCACATATGTCAAAGAAAGGATTGATCGTCGACTGTACCGGACTTCTTGACCCAACGAGCATCGAGAAGACCGGACTTGTGTACCGAGGTGTTGGGAGGGGGTTGTGGACGCGATGAAGAAACTCCGAAGTGCAGTGATCGGTACTGGTTTTTGGGGAAAGAACCAGGCTAGAGTGCTATCACAGTTAGATCAGACGCAACTCATGTGCATCTGCGATATTGATGAACAGCGAGCAGAGACGGTCGCCTCGGAGTTTCACGTACCGTATTCTACGAACCTGGATGAGGTGCTCTCACGCACCGATATTGACGCTGTAACTATCTGCACACCCACAATTACGCATAAGAAAATCGCGACCCAGGCGTTGCTCGCAGGAAAACACACGATGGTTGAAAAGCCAATGACTAACACGGTATCCGAAGCTCGCGAGCTAATTACACTCGCTTCCCAGAGCCGGCTCAGATTAATGCCGGGTCACATTGAGCGATTCAATCCGCCCGTTGTCTACCTCAAATCACTCCTCGACCAACACAAACTAGGAACCGTGACGCTCTTTCATGCGAGACGCGTTGGCAGGTGGCCCGAAAGAATAGGAGATGTCGGTGTCGTCCGTGACACTGCTATTCATGATATCGACTTGGCTCGTTACATATTCGGAGACGAAGCGAGATCTGTCCACGCCAAAACTGGCAGCATACGCCATACGAAAGAAGACTACGCTGAGATTATGCTCGAATTCAAAAACGGGGGGACGGCTTTCATCGACGCAAACTGGTTAACGCCAAGAAAAACGCGGACACTGATCGTAACGGGAAGCGATGCCACAGTTCAGCTCGATTATCTGTCGCAAGAGATATCGATCGAAGATGCGGAGAGATCAATTAAGCCAAACTTGGAGATACAGGAGCCTTTACGAGTAGAACTGGCACATTTCGCCGATTCGATCTTGAACAACAAGCCGTTCGTGGTTAATGGAGAAGATGGGCTAAGAGCAGTAGAAATATGCGAGGTGGTTCTGAAAGCCGGAACATCCGGACAAACGATTCCGATGACAATATCGCCAGTCACCTAGGTTCTGCTGACGCTCTTGAAATCGCGGATGAAATTCCAAGCAAACAAATCGGCCCGCTTTTCGACCTGCCTGTTCTTTCCTTGGTCAGAGGATCTCAGGTGATGATAAAATTCATGGAGTATAACGAATGGATTCGTCACGAAACTACCGTTCGATAAGTAAATTCTACCTTCCTTCTCAACGTAGCAAGCTAAAACTTTACGATGGCGCTTGACGGTCCCCACTCGGAGGGTGGGTTCACGCACTCCGTAGTATTCTGCAAGTAACCGCAAGGCGCGTTCCGGACGACCGTCCATGATCAAGCCAACAATCTTCGCTCTAAATTCTCGCATAGAATCAGATGTGACAAGTGGCTGCATTCCTTTCGACCTCGAAAGTGGTATAATTATAGTATTCTCAGCGCAGCGGTCGCCGTGATTTCCTCTTCGCTTTTGGGCCAGAAAGGTAGGCAGGTTGAATCACATTAAGTAAATTCTTCAAGAGCATTGAGGATCTCAAGAAGGAAAATTAAGGGTTCTTATTGTGCCAACTTGACTTATCTCTAGACTTGCTTAGAGGGAAGAAACGGTGCCAACATCATGCGAATGGTCTGCTGGCATACTTCACAGAAAGGGTAGTTCAGTGCTCGCATCCGGCAGTTGAACTCTGGCCGATATGCTCTGCAATGATAGTAGTAAGCGCCCTCAAAGGCTCCTACCGTGCCCTCTGGAAACGGACTACCCTGTGAATCACACCGAGTGCAGGCAGTGGTCCTGGGCGCAGATGAGCTGCCGAACAAAACAATTGAATCTGCTCCGGGTGCGTCCGGAACGAGCAGCACAAAGGCACCCTGTGGTTAGGGACTTCCTGCCGCCTTATCGATTCTTTCCCTTCGGCCGAGAAGACTTCGACATCGAACGGAATAGGAGACTGCATTACCCGGTGGTAGAGCGTGCGCTCCTTAACATCGCGCAATTCATACCAGAAACCTGATTGATTCTTCTCCGGATGGGGCACTACAGACGCAGGCAGAGTCATAATGACTCTTTGGGTTGAAATTAGGCGAACATTATTCCCATCGTACTCAAATGATAAACGTACTAATTCGTTTGCTGGGGCAGAAAGGCATTGTGTTCAAGGCAGGGTATGGTTGACTCGACGCAATAGTCGTGCCAACCACAAGCTTCTATGTGTCAAGTGCCAAATACGACACGGAACCCGCGCGGACCAAACAAACACGACGGTCTATCTAATGACAGACGCGAAAAAGGTTTCACCGGTATTCCGTCCAGCTTCCGAGCGAATCTGAAGTGTTGCAACTCCCACACTGTCTTTCTTTTACTTCAGCAGCAACTTCTGCGGTCGGTGCGTCACATAGATAGTAGATGGTTACAATAAGAAGGACAAGAGAAGGGTGAGCGTCACAATGCTCGCCAAAGTTGTGAGGACGATGACTTTCGTCACGAACTGTGAATCGCCTTGGAACTTGACGGTGAAAATCACGACAAATACTGCCGTTGACATGCACGCCTGAACGAGAGTCACATTTCTCGCAAGGCCTTCTAACCCAATAATGTTTGAGAGAAGGAGAATTGGAATAACTGGGAAGAGAAGTTTCAAGGCCGAGCTTAAACTCACAAGTCGCCATCGAACCGAGTCTGATTTTAGAGCGGGCTGGGCTAGCTCCATGCCCAGCACTACTAGCATGGCAGGTACGGTTGCCTGGCCCATGAGATTCAGCGGCTGCCAAACGGGAGCTGGGATTCCAACTCCCAGAAGTTTCATTGCGAAAGCCGCAAGAACTGCATAGATGTGTGGTAGCCGGGCCACACTGCGCAATGATGCCTTCAGGCCGTTAGTACCATGTGAGGCAATAAAGACGCCTAGTGTGTAGGTGAGCAGGCTGCTAACAACAAAGTAGACCACAGCCAACTCCAAGCCGGTTTGGCCAAACGCCAGCAGGTTAACCGGAAGACCATAATTCCCTGTATTGACTAGGGCAGTTGCTAGGATAAATGCACTCATCGACTTCGGGCTTAATCCAAGCGCTTTACCAATGCTCCAAGAAATGCTCATCATCACAAGCGCTATGGCGACAGTGGTGAAGGCGATTTTGGCCCATATGAGGCTCCCGAGCGATGACTGAACAATCTCTGTGAAGACTAGGCATGGCGTAAACGCAAAGAGGATTATGTCAGATATAGACCGAGTTTCCAACAAAGTGAACCGTTGTATAATGAAACCTATGGCGATTATCAGGAACACTGGGACGATAACATTCTCGAGAATTTGGAGCACTAAGGCTGGAGTTATCGCCATGCCGTTTCATCTTAAATCCGCAAATCACTAATGAAAGTCTTGAAGAACGCACTTGGACGAGTTCAGGCCGCTAATAAGCCTCAACAGTGAAAAAGTTCTTTGAAAATCATCAGAGAAATACGCTACTACTGAACAAGAAATAGAATAGTCGGCTATTTCCATCTCTCAACATCAACGAACTAACGGGCATGTTCATGGGATTGAAGAAGAGCGTGCCGGTCAATAAATAACGAAACTTTCGTGCAAAACACGCTCTGCGATATTTAGTTAGAATCAGAGACCAAAATGGTATATTTCAGTGGATTGTTGAATATGGTTGCAGGTTGGTTGAGTGTTGAAGAGGAAGTTAATGGACATACTGGCTTGCCCAATAGACAAATTCTACCCGCTAGAATTACTCGTGTTCGAAGAAAAGGAAGAGATCAGTTCCGGATTGATCACCTGCCCCAAATGCAACCGCTGGTACCCAATCATTGACGAGATCCCACATATGCTGCCTGATGAATTGCGAGAGCAGAACGAAGATGTGCCATTCTTACAGAAATGGAAAGGTCAAATTCCAGAAAAAACGCTTCAAGAAGGCAGGCCCTTTAATCTCAAATCGGCCACCTGAACGATTCAATGTTGACTAACAATGAATAAGCAAATCATCAGAACGAAAAATGCCCCTCAACCGATAGGGCCATACTCTCAGGCGACCATGGTCAATGGCTTTCTTTTCGTCTCGGGCCAAGGATCGATCGACCCAGTATCTGGACAAATGGTGGGGTCGGACATTGAAGCTCAAACGAGGCAGACATTGACAAATGTGCAGAATATCGTGGAAGCATCAGGCCTGTCACTGTTCGATATAGTAAAAGTATCCATCTTCCTGAAGGATATGAGCGATTTCAAGAAGATGAACGAAGTTTACAAATCATTCTTCACTGAAAACCCGCCCAGCAGAACAACAATAGGGGCCAACCTGCCCCTACCAAGCATGCTCATCGAGATTGACGTCATAGCCCACCGCGGTTAGCTACGAGGCTCTTGAATTAACGGTTCTAACAACTCACTTATGAAAGACCTGCACCCACACACTTGTTCGAGGATCATACACTTTTCGGATAACCGTCCCTTGACATCAATCACGCTCATCGACGCACAGACGGCAGGCATATCCGGGGATATGTTGCTGGGCGCTTTGATCGACGCAGGCGCAGAACTCACCTCGATTCAGCGGGTACTGGATTTAATACCGCAACACTTTCCGCCGTGTAAATCAATCATGCTTCGGGCGACGGAGGTCAAGAAACATGGTTTCCGAGCTTGCCGTGCAGAACTAACAATTGCTGAGGCACCAGAGGAAACGAGCGTGCAGGAGCTTGTACAAGCAACTGAGGCAATTGCGGATTCCTCAAAACTCAGCATGAACGCGAAATCATTTGCGAAGAATTCCATTAGAGTCCTAACCGAGGTGGAGAGCACACTCCATGGCACTGAAATTTCGAACGCACACCTACACGAAGCAGGCTCAACCGATACGCTTGCCGACATTTTCGGCACAGCAGCTGCATGCGAGTCACTGAAGATTTTCGAGGGAACGATCTACTCGTGCCCTGTTGCCGTCGGCGGCGGGTCTGTTACCTTCTCTCACGGCACAGTCTCAGTACCTGCACCCGCAGTCCTCGAAGTTGCTCGTAGATATCACATCCCGATCCTAGGTGGCCCAGTAAACGAGGAATTGGCAACCCCGACCGGGGTTTCGATGCTCGCAAGTTTGGCGAGTGCCTTCATTGAGCGATCTCCCCCGATGATTCCGGAAAGAGTAGGGTATGGCGCGGGCGAGAGAGAATTGCTGTCAGCCCCAAACATACTCCGCATTGTAATCGGTCAAAGCGAGGAGCGGAAGTATGAATCCGACTTAGTTGAGGTCCTAGAGACCAATCTGGATGACGTCACGGGAGAAATAGTGGGCGGTACATTGCAGCGTATTCTGGAAAGCGGAGCAAAGGATGCTTGGGTCACTTCGGCCCAATTTAAGAAGAATCGCCCAGGCTTCGTCTTACATGCGATCTGTTACCCGAAGGATTTACAGAAAATCACCGAGGTTATCATGAAGGAAACAGGCACGCTTGGAGTCAGACATCAGGAATGGAATCGACTCATCCTTGAGAGAGAAGTAGTATCCGTCAACGTACCTTTCGGGGATAGAATGTTCAGTGTGAGAATCAAAGTTGCAAGAGACGAATCCGGCGAGCTCCTTCGGATGAAACCTGAATTCGAAGATTTGGATTCGATCGCTCGAACGCTCTCTCTTCCTGTGCGCGAAGTATCAGCTCGAGTGCTTCAAGAGGCAGGAAAGACACTTCATGCCAGCGATGCGAGCACCTAGGCTTTTCGTCTAAAGTATTCTATTGCAACGAGACCGGGCAGGAGACTAGATGCCATGACGGCGGCAAGTACCAGGCCTGCACTCGAAATCATCATCGAAACAGGCAACGCAAAGACCTCGGAGAGGAGGAAAGCGACCAGCAGTATTGCAAAGCCGCTCGCCATTACTCTCATAACTCTGCCCCTCCCTTGCGCGCTGAGTCTACGCTTAAGGAGCCAAAATGTGCAGAAACTGGGGAATGAGAAGTACGCGAGGCCGATGAGAGAACCTGCTAACAACCCCGCGACCAAAGCCGCGAATTCTGGCGCGAAGCCGAATAGGCCGAAGGTTGACGAAGAAATCTGTAGTATCCCAATCAAGGGGTAAAGCACTGATTTCGCGATAACTCGTGCGGTAGGACTTGTAGATTCATACTGAGCTACGGCCGGGCTGAAGGAATAGTACCAGGCGTTGAAAGCAGTCATGAAGTTTGATCCTGCGAATGTGTTCATGATTTGCTGGTCGCGGAAGTCTCTAAGGAACTGTACTTGCGGTGCAAGTTCCGAACCATAAGTAGCAGTCGCGATGAGGCAGGGGGAGACCTGCACGCTTATCGTGAATCGATGAGTACGCGATGGAGTGGAACTGGTTCCTGTTACGGTAAGCTGGTAAGTTCCCACTGTATTCTTGGGCGCGGTTATTGTCGTGGAGTCCTGAGCGATACCACCGTTCGGTTGTAGCTCGATGGTGGACGGTGTGAATGTCACCGTAAGCCCAGAGGACGGCGAGAATGCGCCGCTCAGCGTAACGTTGCCGTTGAAGTAGCCGATTGACTGGAGGGTTATCGTCGTGGCGGTTCTCGAACTCTGTACGAGAACAAGTTGAGTAACAGGCGCGGATAGGTTGAAGTCGCGGGGTAGTTCGTTTATGGTCAACACCGGCGCCGGGGTTGCGGTGTGCGTAAGACCGCCGCTCGTCGTTCCCGTGATCGTAATCGGGTATGTCCCTCCAGGCGTATTCACGGTTGTGAACACGTTGATCGTTGAGGTGAAGGACGGGCTTCCTCCGGGGTTTGTGAAGGAGTAACTTACTCCAGACGGAAATCCTGATGCTGTCAGGTTCACGTTCTGAGGGCTTCCGCTCAGGCGGGTTACCGCGAGTGCGAACGAGGCTGATTCTCCTTGCGTGACTGTTGCGGTTGTCGGTCCTGTAACACCAATACTAAAGTCGAATGCGGGCGGCAGAGGTGTTTGAATCTTGAGCGTGATTAGGGCGCTCTCAATTTGGCCTCCGCTGCTTGCTTGAACGGTCATTGGAAAAGTCCCGGTAGGAGTTGAGTTTGTTGTAGTGAATGTGAGTGTTGAGCTGAATGGTGGGTTCTGCGACTGCGGATTGAACACGGCTGTAACGCCAGTCGGAGTGTTGAGGAGGCTTAGTTGTAGCGGTTGCGCGTAGCCGCTTGTGAGGGTGACGTTCAACGTGAATGTGGTCGACTGTCCGGGGTTTATGGTTTGCAGGCTCGGAGATGCAGCGAGTTGAAAGATGTACGGAATACTAAGGCGGCCGATTCTGTTGATGGTAAGATTGCTCTCGGTAAACCAAACACTTCCTGACGAGTCTACAGCGACGTAACTTGGCCTCGAAGTGTTGGTGGGAAGGCTATATTCCGTAATTCCGTTGATAGGGCCTTGATGAATGCCAACGGTAGCTGAGGTGGGGCTCTGTATATTCGACACTCCGACCAGTCGATGAATCGTCTGGGTAATGTTGTTTGACGTCATTGTCGAAGGAGAGGTGCAGCTTGGTGACCCTGACTGCGGCGCGATGGTGCAGTAGGTGGGGGTGAATAGTTGCCCAGCAAGCACATTGGTTGTGTTCAGGCTGGCTATGTTTGAAACACTATTTTCAGCGAACCATGCGGCGTTCCGAGGAGAATCATAGGTTAAACCCATTGGACCGGAAGCAAGCGATGGCAGTGCCGTTTCTTGGTACAGAGAACCGCCGCCAGTATCATTCCCAAGAACAGAGACTTTGTTGTTCATGTTCGTGATTATCGCAACGGGCAAAGTCTGAAACACGCCGATGGTGAGATCCGTGGGCTGATATGATCCGAGGCCTAGAGATCCTAGATCCCAGATGGTTAGTCGATTACTTGTGACCTCTATCCGTCCTATTTTGTTGCCAAGGTTTTCCGTAAACCACACAAAACGGTTGGTGTATGTTGGGGTGGTTACGACCTGCACGTATATTCCCCAGGGTTTCAATGAGGGCGATCCTGGCGTCGATGTCGCTCCTGGAAGCGTCCATTCCGTCAACGTATTCGTATTCGTAGTCAGGCGTGCGATGATGTCTCTACCAGATTCTGCAAACCAAATGTTGTTGTTCTCGTCCACGTAAATGCCGGCGGGATTGCTTCCGGCAGGAAGAGCCCATTCTGTGAGATTATTCGTGGAAGAATCGAACCTTGCAATTTTGCTGGAGGCAAACTCGGTGAAGAAAATCTGAGTGATTGATCCGTTCGGAATTGTAACTAGTTTTACGAATATGTTGTGCGGTTGGCTGTTCGGCGTGGTTACATTCCATTCAGTGAAATTATTGTTCGAAGGATCGAATCTTGCGATCTTGTTCGTCGCGGTCTCCGTAAACCAAACCCGGCCATTCGTATCAACCCCGATACCGTAAGGTTGAGAGGCCGATGTCGGTACCGTCCATTCGCTGAGAGCAAACTGCTGAATCGAACTGACGGCCTCAGCGTGGATGTTGGCGGGAGCTGCAACCGCTGCGGAAGCGACTGGCATGTAGCTAATTGCAGAGAGCACTATCAAACCTGTGAGTACGGCGACTAAACTAAGACGGTTCATAGTCATCGTTGACTTGGATAGGTACATCTACCGCACCCGGTGGCCATCGTAAGGTCAGAATAAAAGCGATTTTAGCTAATTATACAGCAAACCATGTCCGCTATCGGGCTTGAAGCATACTATCCTGAC